>ERZ791865.220-NODE-220-length-89006-cov-16.952345_pt1 | contig 89006 bp, 90 predicted proteins | sample MGYA00509942_ERZ791865 | MGnify/ENA primary metagenome ERZ791865 (study PRJEB30046, sample SAMN00792098) | human gut metagenome | study: EMG produced TPA metagenomics assembly of the A metagenome-wide association study of gut microbiota in type 2...
CATTCTCCTTCGCCGTTTCCATCAAACTGTAGGTCACGGCGCTGGCCTGCGCGCCACCGGGCGTATTGGCAAAGAGCCAATTTTTCCGCCCCATCACAAATGGTTTAATGCTGCGCTCGGCGCGGTTGTTGCTCAGCTCCAGACGGCCATCCTCCAGATACCTTGCCAGGTACGGCCACTGCTCCAGCAGGTAGTGAATGGCCCTGCTCAACGCAGATTTCGGCGCGGTTTTCGCCTGCATCTCATTTGCCCATGACAACAACGCGTCTAAAACAGGCTTTGCCTGCTCCAGCCGCTTTTCATATCGCTCCTCCGGTGTCAGCTCTGCAAACGCCTGCTCCAGCTTGAAAAGTCGGGAGCAATAGCATTCGCCAATCGCTGCCGGAGCGTCCTTCTGCATCTCCTTGGGCAGCGTTTGCAGAGCCTCATCAAATTTTCGCCTCGCATGTGCCCAGCAGCCCACCACACGGATGTTGCCCGGCAGTCTGTGGTATCCCTGGTATCCGTCTGCGTGCAGCCATCCTGAGAAGCCTTGCAGGAAATATTCAGCATGCTCCGCTTTTCTCGTAGGCTGGTACTCATACAGCACAATGGCCTGCTTTGTGCAGCCGCTGGTGCGGTACAGCCACATGTAGGACTTGCTGGTGGAGGAACGTCCCGGCTCTTTCAACACCTGCAAGGTCGTCTCATCCGCGTGCAGCACCGGCTCCCTGCAAAGCCGTTTATGCAGCGCATCGTAAACCGGCTGCAGCCATTTCTCCGAAGCCTTCAGCAGCCAGTTAGCCATGGTCTGTCGTGACAATTTCAGACCCTGACGCTCAAACTCCTGCTGCAACCGGTACAGCGGGGAGTACATGACAAATTTCTGCGCTGCCAGATACGCCACTGCCTCCGCAGAGGCAAAGCTGCCTGGCAGTAGCGCAGGCTCTTTCGCTGCCTTTACAATGTTGGCCTCGCCAGTCTCCTGCTCGCAGCTCTTGCATGCGTAGGTGTAGTATACGTCCTCGCGTACCCAAAACTTTGCCGGCTTCATCTGCAGTGTTCTGCGAACCTCTTTGCCGATCTCAACCATCTGGCTGCCACAGGCAGAACAAGTCAGTTCGTTTTCCAGCAGACGGTGCTCCACCACCTCGGTGGGAGTACCCTCCGGAACGACGTCCAGCACATTGCCGGACTGCCGTTTGCGCTCGTGCGCCTTCACGGTGATCTGCTTCTCTGTGGCGGCTTTGGTGCCAAAGGCGTAGGCCTCCAGCTCGTTGTAGGTCAGGCTCAGCTGCTCCATGACCATCTGCTCCGCCTGTTCCGAGGAACGGCCAAACAGCTTCTTCTTGGACAGCTTCAGCTGCTCCAGCAACCACTCATTTTGCAGCGTAAGGCTGGTGATGACCTGCGCCTGCTCCTGTTTGAGGGCGGCAAACTTTGCTTCCAGTCTTGCATGCGTCTCTTCCAGCTTGGCGCTCTTTGCTTCCAACTGCGCATTTTCCTGCTGCAAGCGCTCATATTCCGCACGGGAAATGGTCACCATTTCTTCCGTGTTACTTGTCTGCATTTCTCTGCTTTCCATGTAAACATTATACCGCAGAATGCGGCAAAAAGCCAGTGTTTTCAATGGTTTCCAGTCACTTTTCTCTGCTCAGACTGCGCTCAATCCCGTCACCGGTCGGTGTGCTTTCGGCTGCTCGATTTGCAGTCCCTCCATGAGCCAGCGGTACTGTTGCGGTGTTAGCGTCTTCATCTCGGATTCCGAGCGCGGCCACTGGTATGCGCCCTGCTCCAGTCGCTTGTACAGCAGGATGAAGCCATCTTTTTCCCAGTACAAGCCCTTGATACGGTCCCGCCGCCGTCCGCAGAACAGGAACAGCGTGTTGGTAAACGGATCCAGTTCAAACTGCTGCTGGACGAGCCGCGCCAGGCCATCTATGCCCTTGCGCAGATCTGTGTAGCCACAGGCGATATAGACTTGATCTGCACCGGTGAAATCGTTCAGCATAGGCACAGAAGCTCCACCAGCATTTTCAGCTGTTCCGCGTTACAACCGGGGTAAATGTCCAGACTGGCCTTCCCAATATGCAGTGTGGCGCAACGTTCCGCTACGTTGCATGATACCTGTTTCGGCGCCGGTAACTCCGCAAAGGTCACGGCCGTTGATGACGGTGCTCCGTTTTTCTGTACGCCTGTCAACAGTTCACGTTCCCAACGGTAATAGGTGGCTGTCGTAACACCCAGCTGCCGGCACCATTCACTTACAGAGAGACCGCTGCCCCTGCATTCCTGTATAGACATGCTCCATTCCTGCTTCTTGGCTTCATGTTTCAGCTCATTGCTCGTCATTTACTTCACACCCTGAACATTATAGTGGTGGAAAGTTTCACAACTCCCCACCACTATTGTCCCATGTCTGTCCAGCTGCTGCCTGCTTTGACGGTTACCATGAAACAACAGTAACGGAACGTTGTACAGCGTTCCGTTACTGTCATATTTGAGACATCGGGACGACAAGCACAGAACTGAAAAACTGTGCAAAGCTGCAGGGGACAGGGGGGCTTATACTGACAGCATCCCTTCGTATTTTAACGTCCACAACATTTTTTGTATTTTTTACCTGAACCACATGGGCAAGGATCATTTCTTCCTATTTTGGGACCAATACGCCTATATGTCCCAGAAATAGTGGACTGATCTTTTATTAGAGCAGGGATTTCAAAAGTATATCCCGCATACGAAATTGTTTGTAATCCAAATTCAAAGTTTTTGGGAGTTGAAAGCAAATAGGATTTTTCTTTAATCGCCTCAAAGGTATTGTTGACGCTATTACACTTTAGCAAATCCAATAGTGTTTGTAAGCTAATTACTGGAATGTCTGAATTGTCTACCCGAATTCCTTTTTTTGAAACGACACAACCCATAACCACTGGCAAGTTATCCGATATAGCAAGTCCAAACACTTTGTTACAGAAGTCCGAGCACTGGTTTTGCGCATAGGTGAGCATATCCGATACCTGACTACACCCATGTTCTAAATCCTGAACTCTTGCGAATACCTCAGAAGTTGAATCTGCTTCAACAAGCCATTTTAATTCACATATAAGAATGGAATTACTTTCTTTATCCCATATAGCATAATCTACATCTGGAAGGGTGCCAGGAAGTGATTTATTTTTTGCAACTAATATATTGGGTATTTTCCCTGTAACAGCGTCAATTTCATCTTGCATGATTCCTTCACGTAAATTGGTCAGGTCAAAGTATGATTTATCTCTTAGTTTGTGGATAAGTGAGATCAGATTTCTTTCTGGCCTACTTGCTAAAATCAAATGAGGGGCAAGTGCTAATCTATCCTTATCAATTTCGACAAAAGGTTGATATACAATATCATTGTTCTTCAAACGACTAGTGTACGTTAGTAATTTTAATATGGCAGATATCCTATCTGTAGAGAGTTCAGTTTTATTTGCAATGATTTGCACAAATTCAGTCGGTGCTTTTATAAGAACAGCTTCTTGAACGTCAGCGCCAGGAGCTCCACTTTTTAAGCAAGCTATCATGTGAATAAAGCAAAGCGTTGCTATCGCTATCCAAAACTGCTTGAAGTCTTTTACTGAAAACTTGTCAAATTCCCATTCTTCCGGTAATTCGCTGGTATTAACCCATTGACGCTCCATCATTTCATAAAAAGAATCCCATATGCTTTCATCGGTACTATATGAAATGCATCCATCTTGAAACTTAATAGAAGCTATGAGTTTACTGTTTGCCAATGACAAGTCCTGGACTGGAGGAAATTTAAGACCCGTTGATTGATCTCTTAAAATTGATTCAACCATATCGGATATTACGATACTTCGATTTTCGGGATTATCCAAGAAAGTTATCTTTTTTTGCGTTTCATTGACCGTTGCAGAAAAATATCCTCTTGAATAACTAATATACGCACTACAAATCGGCGAGTATGGCTTTGCTTGCAACTCCAGTAGCTGTGCAGCTTCTAAATATCGCTCAAATATGATTTTCATTTCCAAAGTATCTGTGTCTTTATGCGAACAGTCCTGGAATATCCATTGAATTAGAACATTTAATGAATCTAGCTGCTCTCGGATTAGTATTGAATACTCCAAGCTATCACCGATTAGTGCAAGATTTGTTGTGCCACCCAAGCGGCAAGCATCCTCAAAGACGGTTAGTGCATTATATAATGCTGTTTTTCTATTCAGAGAAAATAATGGATTTTGTTTATGATAGGCATCAATAATTTTTTCGACTTCACGAATGTATTCTGCCATATTTGGGTTACCTCCTAACGCATATGCCGCTATTGCCTATAAGTATATCAGTATTTACGATAAGATTCTATATAAGAGATTGTTTTATAAGAGATTACTTTAGGACTATATTTTCAAATTGCTCCTAAGTGATATCGGTGGTGTCCTCATAGGGAGGAGACCGCCTTCTTGAAAAAAGTTTTAACACTCATCTCACTGCAATACTACGACGACGCGAAAGCAGGTATAGCTACACTATTTATAACTATATGGGCCAAGGATAAAGAAAAATTGGCAAGAAAAAATAGTTAACTGATTGAGATAAAGCTCGTCCATCTTCTTTAATTTCTGTTAATGGACAAATGATCCCTTTTATAAGATTTATCTATCTAATAAGTGTAAGAAAAATGCCTTTGCTAAAATATAAATTATTTGTCCAAAATCAATTTATTTCATCGTATAAATAGGAAAATGAGTAAAGAAGGTGATAACAATGGGCTAATTATTTATTAACGGCCAATACCAATTCACTCTGTCGTATATTTCAATAGATTTGGAGGATAAAATGAGACAGTATAAATGGAAAAAGAGTTTATGCATGTTTTTGGCGTTGTTGATGCTTTTTAGCACTTTTTCAACACCTCAGGCAACCTTTTCTGCCGATAATGTGGATGTAATCGAAAACGCTGTCGAAGAATATGTGAAATCATGGTTTTTTGAAAATTTCTCAGAACATTATATCTTGTCAGATTATTCTTCATCTGTCTCAGAACTCACAATTACTGGGGATGAAATCTTAGCAACAGTGCCTTTGGGGGCTTATACTACCTTAAAATATACAAGTGTTGATTCTTTGCCATACATGTTAGGAATTAAGGAAAAACTAAATATATCTTCTCTTGCTGAGATCGTCCCTGCAGACTTTGCGCAAAAATATGGTAAGGCGGCTGTTGCTGAACTTCGTAAATCTGTTGACTATGGAGTTGAGACAAGCAGTTCGTCTGCAGTAGCAAGCAAACTTTCGATGGACAGCAAAGGAAATAGTGCGCTTACTACAAAGAGAGCAGTCGATACTTTGAAGAATTCGATGCATATTACTTCAGCCCAGGCGGAAGATATCATCTCTTTGGTAGCAAATAATTTCGTTGACGCAGCTGAGTGTATTGGAGTACCGACGTTATTAACACTCGAGATTTCCTTTGCAGCGAAGTACAATAGCGACGGAACATTTAGCAATGTCACAATTGAGCAACGTCATGGGGATTACGCTGTTGAATCAGAGAGTGAAATCAAGCCGCTTTCCTTTGAGGACTTGAAGAAATCTGCGGAGGAAGAAATTGATGTTTGTTTGGCATCTGATTTGAGTTCCTTGCAGGCGGTAGTTCCTCTTGCCGCAGCTGATAATTATAATCGCGTAGCTGCGAGAGATTACGCATGGCAACACACGGCCCCTGGCTATGGCTATCATCAGAACGATCCTGATCTTGGCGGCTATACACCTTCGACAACATGCGGGCATACATTCTATGACAAGAATGGCAACAAAACGTATGTTTATGTGGACCGCAGTTTTTGGAACACCACAGATTATCCGTCGTGTATGGCGCTTGGCCATTGCCATAATGATTGCGCTTGCTTTGTGTCTCAATGCATGGTAGCCGGCGGAATCTTACCTACAAGTGATTGGTATTATGGATCACTCACATGGGTAAGTGCGTCTAGGTTAATCGATTTTATTACGAGTAATGAGGTCGGCGGATATGCTGTGACATATAAGACTTGTAATGCTGGCAATATTGTTTACTGGGAAGGACATATTACGCTCTGCACTTTGAATGATACTGTCTCGCATCGATATACTGGACACACGAATGATCGTAATAACTCAAAATTCAGCTCAGCAGATGCATATTACGCTATTAATTTAGCGTGACGTGAATATCTTGGAGGAGAACTCCGTGAATAGAAAATGCTTTTTTGCTTTGATGTTACTTTGGCTAATTTCAATGGTTAGTGGATGCTTTAATAAGCAAGGAAACGCTGCATTTGAACCTCAAGAGACTGTTTTCACCAATGGTGCATTTTCCCTTGCGTTGCCTTGTGAGTTGTCTAATCAAGTAATCGTTAATCCGTCGGAAAGTTTTTACATCACCGATCAGACTGTTTTTTCAGTATTCCATGCTGATACTTTTGCGGCGGAAAATCTAGGATGGATTTTTTCAATCTGTAGATATACTGAAAGCGAGTACTGCGAGGAATACTTGCAGAGCGAAAGTCGTCAATATGTGTTTGCAAGAGATGAATGGGGATATTACTGCGTCCTCTTTCCAAGTGATGTACAGTCTTTAGATCCTACGGTAAATAGCTTTATGGAAAACGTCCGCCAAAATGAACTGGACGGCATCTTGGATGATTTTATTTCCAGAAATGCTCTTGAAGAATACGGTGAGAAATCCTTGGGGGCTTACGAAGAAATCGAATCGAACGAGGAAGAAAAACCAAATACGGCTATGATTCCCAATTTTTCCGTGCTTGTTTGCGACCAACCAACATGGGCTGGTATCTGTGATTGGTTTTATTCCAATTCGATGCATCAAAAGACTATGCTTCTAAGTGATTTTTGTAACCGTGCGCCTCTGGAGGAGTGTATTACATCTCTTTTAACTAATAGTAGTGACGTCATTTTAATTCCCTGCAATGATGAAATCTTGGAAGGGTTTTCACAGTTTCGAGCAATACCGATTCAAAAAGATGCAATCGTATTTGTCCGTAATAATAGCAGTGAGTTGTATAACCTGAATCAGTCGCAGATTGTGGATGCGTATACAACAGATGCACAGATTTATTGGGATAGAACAGGGGGCGAACCCATTATTCCGTCAATGGGATATTTGGACTTGGAAGTTGAACTTTGGCAGGAACTTTCAATGTGCTTTGACCTCGTTGCAACTTCGAAAAACATAGTTTCGGCGGCCGATTCTGATAACCCTGCACAGGCCATTATAGAAAAAAACCTAAATGGAACGGGCGTGTGGCCATACTATTTTAGCTTATTGACCGGAGAAGTTGGTATTAATGGTTCTGTTGTTACAGTTGACGGGGTTTATCCATCTGCACAAACAATTTTGAATGAAGACTATCCATATACACTGAGCTATTATGCCATTTTTTCATCGCAGAATCCATACTGCAACCAAATCCTCGATTTTGTTGAGCGGCTCGAATCAGTGCTTTTGTAAAGGAGAAAGATATGAAAAAGAAGATAACCAAAATCATACTCGCAGTATGCCTTGTTGTTGCAGGACTTCCCCTTTTTGCTATTGGAGCGAGGGCTAACGACGATGCGAATACGAACAGCGAGATGATGATCTCGGTTGATAACTATTTTGATTATAGAAATGCTAAGCTGATGACAGCAAGCTTTGGTGCAGGATACACTGCTGATAGTATGGATTATCCTGCGTTAGTGTGTAATGATGTTGAAGCTCCAGCGATGGCCATGGAGGCGAAGACGAACACAGATTTAAGAACAAGCGGCATGATGGATTACTTTGAATCATGCAAGCTTCATTTGCTGAGCTGGGAAGCCTTTACTGGGGAGCCTCAGGACATTACAACAATGGAAAACGGACTTGTGTCTTGCAAAGTATACGAGTGGGTGGAGTATACATGGTATAGTGATGATTTTCCTGATCCGGTTTCGTCTGGATTTGGAACGTGGCATACATTAACACTTGCTCCGAATGCTGGAGATACTAGCTATCAAATTGTCCAAGATATTTATGACGAAAGTGATATTAGTGGCTTTAACAACACCGTTAGTAAAGCGAATGATTTTGACAACGAAATTTTACCACACTATGATACAAGAGGTAATGTATCAACATTCTCTGCGTTAGCATCGTCGTTTTCTCGTTCTGCAGCAGTTAGTTATGCAGACGCCTATGTTGGAAACTACTCGTTTTCATCTGGGGATGTTGCAGATTATACTTACTATAATAAACAATATAAAAACTTTAATGCATCGGGCGGCGACTGTGCGAACTATGTGTCGCAGTGCTTAAAAGCGGCCGGACTTGGCACAACGAGTAACTGGTATTATAACAATAATGGCAGTATTTGCACAGATAGTACCCATGACGCAAGAGTTGGTCATACGTGTACGAATACGCATATTTGCGGAGAGGCGTGGAGAAAATCAACTGAACTAAGAAAAGAACTTTCTTCATATTATGCATCCACTTTTGATACTGATCCAAGCCCAGATTCTTTCTGTGTTGCAGATGTTGGCTTTTTTGGGAGAGGTGCAACACAATCACACTCTGTTATTTGCGTTGCAACTGGTGGCAATTCTTTCCTCATCAATTCTCATAACAACGATAGAAAGAGAGTTGAATATAATGCGAGAACGATTGCTAGTAACAGTTTAAGTAGACTACACATTCATAGCGGCAACTCTTGGACGAAATATAATGCAACTTATCACAGAGGGCTTTGTAATGGCGGCTGTGGTGAGTTTGTTTTGGCACAGCATTATGCTAGAACGCCCGGAAGTAATGCTACTTGTTTGGGGTGCGGCTATGTTGGGAACATTTCTATTGGACTTATGTCTATGGAGGATAAGTTATCCTGATAAGCGGCGATGGGGAGACAGCCTGTCGCAAGCACACTTTTACAAATGGCAGTCTACTAAGCAATTTTATACAAGGAGGTATATTATGAGGACATCTATTCGAAATATCCTTTCTGCGATTATCATTATGTCAGTCTTGCTCTGCAATGCTATGGCTATCGAAAAAGAGAATATCAAAACAAATTCCGCTGCTGAGGAATTAATTGTAGACTTTCTTGATGCATATTCAACATCTCTTGTAGAGTTAACACCGCTCGACTATTCTGATTTTTTTTGGGATACGGAGAGCACAACTGTTTTTGCCCTACTTACTGACTATCGAATTGAATATGACAGCTTATGGGATAGCAGATATAGTAACATTTCGATTGATCCTGAATTTAGTAATATCAGCGCAGTTGATGACGAAATCGTTGCCGATGTAAAATTGAGTTATGAGGCAAATATTTGGCATGATGGTAAGAGCGAGAAAACACTTGGGGTAATTGATTTTACATTTACGTTAAAAGCAAGCGATGATAGTTGGAAAATCTCGGCTATAACTCGCGAAGGCGACGAAGAATGGATTGAAGATGCAAAGACTTCTTCAGCGAAAAAAACTGGAACGACTGTAGTTTCGGAATTGAAGCGCTTATTAAATGAAGAACTTGCGAAAGCAAAAGCATTGCCTCATACTAAAATGCTTTATGGAACGCCTATAGATCCCAAGGAGACGCAGGTACTCAATACATCCGTCGAAGATACTAAAGCAAGTAGCATGCGCAATGCTTTAATTGTGGCATACGATGCAAACAAAGCGGTTAATTATAGCGATTGCTATGCGCTTACAGAAAATTCACTTTTTTATGAAGCCGATAAGGATTGCACAAACTTTGTGTCACAGTGTGTATGGGCCGGATATGGCGGTTGGGTAAATGGTGATGAGACTGCCAATGCACAAAACATTGCAGCTCACTACCGCATGTATCATCACAATAACAGTGATTGGTATACGACCAGTTGGTTTGCACACAAAAACGGTGGTAGCAGCCCGTGGGAAAGTGCAACATCACATGGAAATTTCGCTTTAGGAAATACGGGCAGCGGTTTGGGTCCATTTGGACTTGGAAGTACTACAGCAGTTCTGTATAGTAACTATGATGCGAGTTCGATTCAGAGGGGAGATATTGTCCAACTAGGTAGATCTGCAAATGACATACGGCATTCCGTGATTGTTCGAACTGCAGGAAGTTCATTCGAAAATATCTTTGTGAATTCGCATAATTCGAAACATTATAACTATCCTCTGAGTAAATATTTTGAGACATATTCCTATATCCGCGTTATTCACTATCGCCCTGCTTTTTTTGCAAATTAAGCTGCTTTTAGCATACGAATACGAAAAAGGGCTTTGTTAGACTAATGTGAGCTACAAGGGGAAGAGAATGTGCTCGATGAATCACCGTGGAGTTAAAAGATGAGAGGTGATACCAATGTGGTTGGAGAAATGTACGTGCTTTTTACTTGCTTGTGTTACAGGTTTGGGCGGCTCTTTTTGTGCCAGTGGTTGCTGCTGAAATCGGAGAACAAGAAGTAGAAGCTGCAGAGAGAAGAGCATGCGGAAAATCCAATTTTGATATTTCAGCAAATGCCCTTATGAAGTCGAACAGTAGTTTTCCGATGGGGATGGCGAGCCTGTTACGATTACAACATTATATACTCCTGTGTCAACGAACTGGACCTTGGCCTGACTGATTCTGACGGAACATTTTATCCAGTACGAGCAAATAATGGAAGCATCGATCAGACAATTAGAATAAGTCTCGGAAGAAGCTATACATTTGTGGCGAGAAACAATCCCGGTTACGTGGCAAATGCTTTTTGAATTTGTAAATCATTAATTCATGATAGCCTTTGTGAATTATAAATCCTAGCGAAAGAAGGTGTGTAATTGAAGAGGGGATGTTTACTTGGCATCCTTTCGGTGATGGTTGTAGGAATTCTGTATGGTTGCTCGGGTACAAGAAATACAGTAGTATCAGAAGAAATAGCAGCACCGAGCATACTCAACATACGCCTTGTAAATAAAGAAAAAGAAGAACTATCTCGGAATGATGCAGGATGGATTGATCTACCTTCAGAGTGTAAAATTGAAGTGGTTTATGAAGGCAATATTACAAGAGCGGATTTTTTCATTGTACCAACTGGAACAGAATCAGATAAAGAACTGATAGGTACGGTTGAAGCAAAAGATTCATTTGAGCTTGGTAATTCTGAGAAGAAAGTGATTTTCTGCTGGAAAGTACCAGATAGTGTTATGGGAAATGTTGTGGTTATCCTTTACAATGACCAGAATTGCACGTCGTCAGAAGCAGATTTCTTTATTAAAGTATATAAAGAATAGGAGAAAATACGGAGAAAGGATGTATTATGAAAAAGATTAATGTGAAGAATTTCATCGCTCTACTTATGACCGTATTATTAATCGTAGGGTGTATACCATCAATGGCACTTGCAGCAGATACACCTTCAGCACAGGCCGGTAACGCTATTTTGAAGTATGTAGATGCCATCAACGATAATGACTGGGATACTATTATTAGGATGTCCCCAGAAGATGAATACCAAGAAAATGTTTCATTTTATAACAGTGAGAAAAATAAGGAGAAAAATGTTGGTTTTCATGCAATTACGTCAGCCGTACTTTGCTCAATTGACGAGCTAAATCAAAATGATTTGTATGACTACACAAATGCAGAATATTATTTTGATACATACGGAGACTTAAAACTTTACCTAGTTGGAGTTGATTTAACGGTTCAAAAAGAGAGTAAGTATTTTTATAATGGTGTAAACTTTTTCCTTGTATTGCTTGGGAAGGAAGATGGGGTATGGAAAATTGTTCTTTTCGCTCAAGCTCCAGCATCGACGATTGAAACGAATCTTATTACAACCTTTGCGACGACTAAGAGTAGTGTAGATAGAGTTGATGTAGAAAAAGCACTGAATATCATTCGTGCTAGGTATCAGGGAATTGTTCTTGGCGGTGACGGAGAGGTCATTGACACTAATATTGCTACTGTGGAACAACTTGCAGAGGAAAAGAATGTTGATGTTTCAGAATTGTTAACAACAACTTATGCTACAGGTGATCATGCACGCCCGTCAACGATCTCTGTATATATTACTTCAACCGGAAAAATCAAAGATGTAGACTTTTATGATTATTGCAAATGCGTTCTTCCGAATGAGTGGTATAGTACATGGAAAACAGAATCTTTGAAAGCGGGCGCTCAGGCAGTTAAGTTTGTTGGATGGTATAGAGTTTATAATGCTAAGTATCCAGGAAAGGGCTATGATGTAAAAGATTCGACTGTGGATCAAGCGTATAAGGAAGGAACTGAAGTTGCTTCGTGTACCAATGCAATTAATGCAGTTGGCGGCATCGGGATGGAAAATTCTAATAATGAAATTTTTTATCCTTCGTACAGGGCGGGAACGTCTGGAACTGCAGGAACAAAATATGGGGGAATACTTTATCAGTATGGCTCTCAGTATTTAGCAAATCAGGGGTATACTTACGATAATATCCTTGACTACTATTATAGCTATTCGACTGTTTCTCCTGGAGCGATAACTACATTTTCGTATTAAATTAGATAAATAGAAAGTGCGGAGAGAAACTTAATGATTCTCTCGTAAGTGTAATGCCCTCGCCGCGTATAAAAGGTCACCATTTCAAGAAGCTGTTGCTCACTGCGATGAAGATCTTTCATCCATTGAGTTAGTGGGACTGTTGCGGCGTTAAAGCCTTTACCTCAGATTCCGAACGCGTCCACTGGTACAACCCCTTGTCCCAGCCGTTTGTACAGCATGATAATGCTATCCTTTTCCAAGTATAAGCCTTTGATATGGCCTCGATGCCGTCCGCAGAATAGAAACAGCATGTTGGTAAATGAATCCAGTTCAAACTGCTGATAGGTGAGCCACGCGGAGCCATCTATGCCTTTATGTAGATATGTGTAGCCGCGGACGATGTAGACTTTATCCGTACCGGTAAAATCGTTCAGCATAGGCGAAGAATATCCACTAACATTTTTCGGCTGTTTCGCATCATACCCAGAGTAAATGTCCAGACCGGCATTGCCGATACGCAGTGGTGTGGAACACTTCGCAATATTGCATGATACCCGCTTTAGTGTCGGTAGCTTCGCGAACGTGATGGCTGAGCCATGAATAGTAACCGCCAAACCCAACCACTCATAGACACGCATGAGACAATAGTAACGGAACGTTGTACAGCGTTCCGTTACTGTCATATTGGAGATGTCAGGATGGCAATCATAGTGTCCGAAATGCCGCGCAAGGCTGCAGGGGTGAGCGGCATGAATGCAGGACTACCGCGGAAGCAGCCTGTCTGTGCGGATGTAAAACAAACAAGAAGAAATCAATGTAGCGACCTATTAGTGCTGGGAGCGAGAGCCATTGGCTGCTGCTAAACTATCGCCGTGCTCCGGTGGGCCGTGTTAATTCCATTGAGAGGCCTTGATGATAACAGATACGTATTGTGACCTCGCTTCTAGATACCGGCCTTATTCCTTTTTAGATTGCAAAAGAAGTAAGTTTGCTGATGTATCATAAAATTACTGAAAGTATTACCGTAAATTTACCTGTACAGAGGGATTGAATTATCTCTAAATCCTGTGGTATTCTTATGCTGTAAAGAAAGAAATGCTTTTTGAGTCGCTCAAGGAGCATTTCTTTCTTGTTATTATGGCTCCTGAAGAATATGTAGAAGAGGTGATATAAATATATGAAAGAGAGTGTTTGCCGGATATCCAGATGTGGTAAATGTTGATCAACTTAGAGGGATGTTAGGTGGCGTAGGCTACAAGGCGGCATATGGCCTGCTGTACGATGGCAGCATTGTGGTACTGGCAAAGAGTTCGAGAGCAGCACAATGGCGCCTGGAAAGCACATAGCGATATCTTGAGGGTAGATTGAAAATCAAGAGGAAGAGATTCCACTCCTATATCTGAAGCCGGTGGAAAGTTCCGAAAGAGAGAATACGAAATCTTATGAAGCTGGGCATATCGAAATATTCTTTCTACAGATGGTGGTATGTGAAGGCCTGTCGGGACGTGGCCGGAGATCCAGCGCTAACATAGTCAATAAAGAACAATCGGCTCGTACGGGCGCAGGATACTACAGTATCATCCCCCGATACGGGCCGTTGCACTTAAGCGATTGAACTGCCGTGCACAGAACCGTACGCACGGTAGCCTAAGAGGGCGGGGCTTGCACCCGGCCTATTCGATTGTTCATATTAAGATATCGCCCAGTGAGGGCACGATGTTTTGAGGGGGGATTACATGTTCAAAGAATACTCCGACATTCTAACGGTTTCTCAGGCCGCAAAGGCTCTGGGGCTTGGACGAAACACCGTTTATCAACTTGTCCGCACGCAGCAGATAGGCTATAAGCGCATTGGTACAAAAATCATTATACCAAAGGCGTGCTTGATTGACTTTGTGCTGTCAGCACGCTATACTGTAGCCAATCCATAATAGCAAACAATCTTCGCTGTCGAAAGGAGTTATTATGACAGGGAGTCTGCAAGTAAAAAATGGCAAATACTATATGGTGCTCAACAGTACCGAAAACGGAAAGAGAAAACAAAAATGGATATCTACTGGCCTGACTGAAAAGGGCAATAAGCGCAAGGCAGAACAGATGTTGCGGGAGAAGCTGACGGAAGAAGAAAAGCGAAATCCGGTAGTGTGTTCAGATATGACTGTGGCGGATTGTGTTCGGCGATGGCTGACACGCATGAAGCGGCGAGTAGATGAGGTAACATACAGAAGTTATCAGCATACGGCTGAGACGCATATCCTTCCATACTTTGACGAGAACGGGCTAAAACTGTGCGAATGTACGGTAGAGGTGCTTCAGACTTATTTTGATGAGAAATATCGGAATGGTCGTAAAGATGGCAAGGGCGGACTGTCCTCTAAAACCATGCGCCATCATAAAGGTATTTTGGGTCAGGCCTTGGCGGAATGTGTGAAAGATGGGCTGATTCCATCAAACCCTTGTCAATATGTTGAAATGCCGCGCAGAGAACGCCATGAAGCACATTTCTATAGTGCGGAGCAGCTGCAGCAGCTTATTACAGCTCTGAACGGTGATCCGATACAGCCGCTTGTAAAAATCGCAGCACTTTATGGACTGCGGCGCAGCGAACTTCTCGGCTTGAAGTGGGACAGTATTGATTTTGACAATGGTGTGGTATTGATTCGCCACACGGTTTGCAAGATGATTGTTACTGTGGAAAAGGATAAGACGAAAACCCAAAGCAGCCGCCGAAGCTTTCCCATGACAGAAGAAGCGCGGGAGATTTTTCTGAAAGCAAAAGCTGAGGAAAAAGAGAATCAGCGTTTGTTCGGCAAGGCCTACCAGAAGAATGACTATGTTTTCAAATGGCCCGATGGACGTACATTTGCTCCGGATTATGTGACACACCATTTTTCAAAAATGCTTGAACGGTACGGAATGCCTCACATTCGCTTCCATGAGCTTCGTCATAGCTGCGCCAGCCTGCTGCTGAACAACGGCTGCGGCCTGAAAGACGTGCAGGAATGGATGGGACACAGCGACATTCAAACGACTGCCAATATCTATGGGCATTTAGACACTTCCAGAAAGCAAAGCCTTGCAAATAAGCTGACGGAATGCTTGCATGAGGGACGTTAGAAAAACGTTAGAAAAAAAGCAGATGGAGTTCATCCTAAAATAAAAACCGCGAACCCATTGAAATCAATAGGTTCGCGGTGGCAAGCTACATCATTCTGGATATCTTGCATTTATTGCTCAAAACAAAGATATTTCGTGTTTATAGATTTCGTTCTGCTTCTACATTTTCTGTGTGCCATCCAGCAATGCTTTGCTTTTCATGTTCATATATATCTCGATTTACAACACGAGCATTGAGTGCAAGCATGCCCTTCTGAGGACGATCCGCATATACATATCTGTGTGCATGTCGTATAATCATTTCACGAAACAATTTACTGTATGCCAAGGAATAGTCCAAGCCAGGGATATTCCTTTTTACACCGACTTCGGAAAATAATAGCACTTTGGGAGAAATGGGCATTAATATTATGTTGTGTTTTGTCCCCCAGCCTCCACCAAAATCATAGTCCCTTTCGCTATTGTAATTCAAACAAATAACAGGAGCATCTGATGTTGGGAACGAAATACCATCAGCGGCATGAACCACTTGCCAATTGATCCGTTCGGATACTTTTACAGTTGATGTAAGCAAATGCTTTAAATCATGCAAGTAAAATCCTTGGCCCACAATCGTTTTCATTTCGACTATGCTTTTCTCTCTATCAAGTAATATCTTGAGTGGAAATAGGACATCTTCTGTACTTTTGCTGGCAGCAGACTGATGTGATATGCTTCGCTGCAATTCGTGCGCTGATGCCTTGTTTAGCTTTCCGCAAACTTCGTTCATCACGTCAGGGAGTATTTTCAGGTTCTGCTTGGTTAGTCGCAAGTATGCAGCTGGCGTACGCAGGTACTGGGCAAAAACAAAGTGTGAGAGAGTTCTTATTTCCTCTTTTGATAGCCTCTTATCGTTAATCAGCTTATCGAATATTGGTTTTGCTGGTCGTTCAAATTCTTGATCAAACCAATGTTCAAAATCATCAAGTTCTTCATTGCCGACAACTCTTGTATAAAAGTCATTCCATACCGCGGTGTTTTTGATTGATTGCTGTGTCCAGTATGGAACATTTGCGTTGGATACCAGAATACTATAAGTTCGAATTGTCTTCCCATCAAGGCTCCAGTTTTTCAAATAGAATTGCGGAATGTAGTGATTTCTTCGAGTTATATTCTGACTCATGACGCCATCACTCTTTTGCGTTCTTGATCCGCTTCTGGATATCCTCCACGGACGGCAGTTGGCGTTCCAGTTCTTCCGGCAGGTTGCTGGTGATCTGATAGGCACTGACGCCGATGGGCTTGCTCATGTCCTTGAGCGAATACTCCGCCACGAGGTCATTCTTGCTCTTGCAGAGCAGCAGGCCAATCGACGGATTGTCCTGCTCTTTTTTCAGGATACCATCCACGGCAGAAAGGTAGAAGTTAAGCTGCCCTGCGTATTCCGGCTTGAACTCGCCGGTCTTCAACTCGATCACCACATAGCAGCGGAGGTTGAGGTTATAGAACAGCAGGTCGATGTAGAAGTCATCACCGCCCACATTGAGGTGGTACTGATTGCCGAGGAACGCAAAGCCGGTCCCCAACTCCAGCAGGAGCTTTGTCACATCCTTGACCAGAGCCTGCTCGATGTCACGCTCTATCATATCCTCTTTGAAAGGAATAAAATCGAAGATATACGGGTCTTTCATCGTCTGGGCCGCGAGTTCACTCTGCGGAGACGGAAGGCGGCTTTCGAAGTTGGACACCTTCTCTGCCAGCACCTGCCGCTGATACAGCCCGCTTTCGATCTGGTGTACCAGCACGTTGCGGGACCAGCCGTTTTTAGCAACTTGTTCGGCATACCAAATATGCTCATCTGCATTCTTCACCTTGTCCATCAGGGCAATATGGTGATACCAAGTAATTTGTGCAAGCGCCGCTTGCACAATTTCCTTTTCGGGAAAACGCAGTGCGAACTTCGCCATGTATTTCAGGTTTCTCACCGAGTAGCCGGTGGCGTCTGGAAAAGACATTTTAATGTCTGCGGCAAGATTTTCAACAAATTTGTTGCCCCATGTCTTGTGCTCGTTGATGACCTCGCCGATGGAGTGGTAGAGAACCAGCAGCTCACGATTGACGCTGACCGTCGCACGGTATTGCGCCGTGCGGATCTCCTGCTTAATCGATTCGACGATATTCAGATATTCGTTGGAATTCATCAGCATTTTTCGTTTCCCTCCATCAGTTTATGCAGCAGCCCTTGGCAGCCCGCCAGCACATCCTGCCACGTTGCCTCGAAATCGCCCGTGTACCACGGGTCGGCAACATCGTGGGAGCAGTCGGTGTAGTCCATCAGAAGGTGCAGCTTGCCGTCCGGGTCGCCGCCGCAGATGCGGTGCATATTCCGCAGGTTCGCGCTGTCCATGCCAATCAGCAGGTCGTACTTGTCGTAGTCCTGATTGGTGAGCTGCCGCGCTGCGTGGCCGTCGCAGGAGATCCCGTGCTCCGCCAGCTTGCGCCGCGCCGGAGGATAGACCGGATTGCCGAGCTCCTCCCGGCTGGTCGCCGCCGACTCGATATGGAACTGTGAGGCAAGTCCTGCCTTCTTCGCCAAGTCCTTCATCACGAACTCCGCCATCGGGCTGCGGCAGATATTTCCATGGCATACAAAGAGTATTTTCTTCATCGCACTCGCTCTCCTGAGAGATTTCTTTTTCTCCAGTATAGCAGGAAACCATCGGCTCGTCGAGAGAAGAATGCAGCCACGCCTGAGATTCTATGGCTTCCAGCAGTTTTGCTTTTTTCCAGCCGAAGCGCAGCGCGGCTCGGATGTACCATGCCCGCTCCTCGTTGTTGCCACATCTCTCTAAAATCGCCACATTCTGCGTCCAGCCGAGCTCCATCGCCAGCCTCATGATTTCAGGGGATTCTTCGTAGGTTGCGTAAAACGCCCGCATACGGCGCAAATTGCGGGGAGAAAAGCCCTCGGCTGCGGGATAGGCCGCTTGCAGGTATTCCGACGCCGCGACAGCCGCTCCTTTTTCGCTCCTGCCGCTGACCACTCGGCCAATCTCGCAGTACAATTCCATCTGTGGTAGCTGTTCTGCCATGAGCTTGTCCAGCTTGGAAAACAGGGTGCTATAGTCTGCGGGTTTGCGGATGTTCATGGGCTTTCTCCTTTCCGGCGCGGTGCGCCTGATCAACGCTCAAAGCAGAAAAAGCACGGCGATGTCACCGTGCTTTTCTCTGCTTTGACTTGTTTCATATGACCCGCACGATCTGCTCCCACAGCAGGATGTGTTTTTCATCAATGGCTCGGTTGTCGTGGTAGTGGCCGAACAGCCAGTAGTGATATGTTGCTCTTTCCCGCACCTCCTGCAGGAAGTCCGTGAGCCGATCTGCCTCGTTGTGTCGGCTCCCCGCGAGGGCGATGCTGGTGGGAGCGCAGTGGGTGATGATGTAGTCCACCTGCCAGTTGTATCTCTCCAGATTTTGCAAGGCTTCGATGTATTCCTCATCAGAGGGAAGTTCCTGCCGCCACCATGAGATGTGGTTGATCCGATGATTGGTGTCATGGCTTTTTGCGCCGCCCATGGTGAAGAAGCGGTAACTCTCCAGCTCAAAGATCTGACCGCGCATCAGGTGCAGCACATGAGGGCGAACGCGGTGTACCTTGCCGCCGTGCCACTCGGCAACAGGGTATCGTTCCAGCGCGTCATAGTTTTCATGGTTGCCGCAGACGAAGGCAAGTGTGAAAGGCAGGCGTTCCAGCCAGTCCAGCGTTTCATCGTCGCGGCTGTCGCCAAACCACACGCCGCCGAAGTCGCCGGCGATGATGACCATATCGTTCTTCGTCATCCCAGCTTGCTCCGGGAAGTATTCCGGCTGGAAGCGCCGGAAGTTTCCGTGACAATCGCCAGTCGCATAAATCATGTGAATTTCCTCCTTTTCGGCTGTTCCACAGCCTGCTCGATTTCCAGCCCGTCCCGCAGCGTTACACGGATGCGCTCTCGGGACAGGACGGTGACCTTCTCCAAGAGCTGATAGATCACATTATCATCCCATTCCATAAGCTCGCTTGACGCAGTTTTCAGCACTGACGCGACCGCCTGCACACGGCGGTTCGTCTGTTCCTGTTCCTGACGAATTTGCAGAATCTTGGCTTTACGGCGCTTGAGCTCTGCCATTGCTGTGGAGATCGATTGGAACTGTGCAGTGTAGCTGTCAGCGTTATTCGCATCGGCTGCTTTCCTCAGAAGCTCGTTGAACTGCTGTCCCAAGCCTTCCATGGCTCGGTCAATATCTCCGAGACTCATGCTCTCGCCGGGGATAGGGGCAAACTCCTGCTCCATCGCGTCGATGAGCTGTGCGGTCAGAGTGCCGTGGTCGGACATGGCAGAATTGACGGCGCTCAGTATGGCCTGTTGGAGCGGTCCTTCGTCCAGCGTCGGAGAATGCAGGCAGTATCTCTTTCCATAGTCCAGGCGGCTCGTACAGCGCCATACCGCGCGCTTTTCGCCGTGCTGCGTCCATACGACACGGCGGTAGGCTGTGCCGCATTCCGCGCAGAACAACAGTCCGCTGAGCGCATACTTGCCGCTGAATTTGCCACATCCGGTAGGGGCGCTTTTTCTTGTGCGCCCATCCTGCGCACGGCGCCGCGCAATTTCAAGCTGTACGGCATCGAACATCTCGCGGCTGACGATAGCTTCATGGTTGTCCTGAATGAGGACCTTGGGAAGCTGCCCTGTATTCAATATTGCTTTTTTGCTGATACAGTCCTTGATGAAAGTTTTCTGAAGCAGGGCGTCCCCACAGTATTTTTCGTTGGTGAGGATGGAGCGCAGGTTGCTGGTAGTCCATTCCGTTGTTCCGGCAGCGTTGCGGACACCGCTGGCCTCCAGCGCCTGGCGGATGTTTTGTATGCTTTTTCCGGCAAGGTAGCGTTCAAAAATCCGACGAACCGTCTCTGCTTCTTCCGGAATGATCTCAGGATTACCATCCACCCCTTTCTTATAGCCCAGCATGGTTTTATATTGAAAGGTGACCTTGCCGTCCTTGATGGACTGACGCTTGCCCCAGCGGACATTAGCGGAGATGGATTCACTTTCGGATTGGGCGAAGGCGGCGTGGAGCGCAATGAGGAACTCACTTTCCGGATGAATGGAGTTGATGTTCTGCTCCTCGAAGATCACGGCGATGCCGAGACTTCGCAGCTCACGGGTATAGCTGATGGTATCCAGCGTGTTTCTGGCGAAGCGGGAGACAGACTTGGCGAGGATCATATCGATCTTGCCCTGCCGGCATTGGCGGATCATGCGAAGGAACTGCTTGCGCCGGCAGGTGGAGGTTCCTGTGATGCCCTCATCTGCGAAGATGTCCACCATCGTCCAATCAGGATTCTTCATGATCTTCTCGGTGTAGAACGCTTTCTGGTTCTCATAGCTGGTCAGCTGCTCTTCATCACCGGTGGATACGCGGCAGTAAGCGGCGACGCGCAGATTTCGTTTCTTTGCCTGTTCCTGCGGGGATTCCTTTTTAGCTGGAATGATAATGATTTTTCTTTTCGGACGAGGCTCTGCCATGAGCGGTCACACTCCTTTCGCAAATCTTAGGAATGGCCTATGCTTCCAGGCATTGACCATTTTTCAGATGGACGCGCACATCGTCGCCCTGACATTCGACGCTCTGAACTCCCTGTCGCAGCAGTTCTGCGTCCAGCTCGGTCATCTTTGACCTTCGCCCGAAGATGCTGCGGAGGCGGTGGGCTTCGTATTCCTCCATCTGAACACTTATAAGGGTCAAGACCGCAAGCTCCATCTCTTTCTGGCGTGCGACTTCTTCATCCACGGGCGGCGTATGCAGAAGCCTGTCCAGCTCCAGTCGGAGCCGCCGAATATCTTCTGTGCTGGGAACACCGAATGCCTCTATCTTGATGAGCTGCGGATCGCCTACCACCTGATTCAATATCTTGAGGACTTTTCGCGCAACGCTGTCGGGGACTGTGCCGCTGCACAGCCTGTAAAGTTCAGCCTGCGCGGGGGTTCGAGAGGGGATAGAGCGTTTCTGCTTTCGACGCTCCTGCACTGCTTGAAGCTGCTCCGCAGATATGAGTGTGGGGTAGACCTCCGTTCCGATATAGCGGCTGTCTTCCAAAATTCGAGCCACCATGTTTACGTTCCAGTGTTTGCCTGCATCGTAAGGAACATCCCTTTTATCGAGTTCCTTTGCGAGATGCCGGAAGGATGCACCGGTGAGGTACGTTGCATAGATGTACTGCACCGTTTCTGCTTCATTGGGGGAGGGGATGATATCCCCAAACTCCATGCGGTAGCCGAAGACCATTTTTCGCTTGGATGCCATGTCGTTATTTTCTCCTTTCAAAGTGTTCGGGAAGTTCCAGCCCGTTGATGAGCCGGAAGATTGCTGTGCTGTTATTCTGAATGGTGATTTTCTCAACCAACTCGCTGAACAGCGCCCCGTCAAAGGCCATAAGCAGATCCGGCCCTTCTTCCAGAATGTCCAGAAGTTCCTGCGTGCGCTGGATCGTCTGATCGTCCTCGGCGCGCAGTATGCGGGATTTCTTCAGCTTTGCCTCGCGGCGCTGTTCAGCCAGTTGGTTGCTGCGGGATATAAAAATGTCAGGATCGACGATGGTCTGCTGTTTGAGCTGGGCCAGCAATCGTTCCTGACTTGCAATATCTGCGATTCGTTTGTTGAGTGAAATGATATCCTCACTCCAGAGAAGTCTTCCGGTCTTGGCAGTCTGGAGCGCTTGGATGAGTTGTGTGAGAATTTCCTCCCCGTACCGCTTGAGACGGAAGTATACGCGGAGGAAGGCTTCTGTGATCTCCAATTCGGGAGTTTGCATAGTGAGACAGCTTCCAGCGCTTTTCTCATGCGTCTGACATACCCAATAGGCGGTGCCGCGGCATACCTTTCGCTTGCAGATCGCTCCGCAGTGTCCGCACACGATCTTGCAGGAGAGGGAATGGGGGATACCAGCCCTGGGCGGAATGGAAGCACTTTTTCGGGATAGAAGCTGCTGGACCTTGTCGAACACCCCCTGATTGACGATAGGTGGATGGGTTTCTTCAATAAGGTATTGATCCTCCTCGCCCTTGTTTTCTTTTTTTCGGTGGGGGAGCGTGACCGTGGCGTAGGTCTTCTGTACCAGCGAGTTCCCGATGTACTTTTCATTGCGCAGAATATACTGGATACTGCGAACCTGCCAGAAGGGGGTATTTTGCTTGGTGGGGATACCCAGCGCCGTGATCTCCTTTGCGATATCCTCCATGCTGATGCCGGAGAGGTAGCGGTCAAAGATCTGCCGGATGACAACGGCCTCGTCCTCAATGACCTCCAGTTGGTTATCGACCAGCCGGTAGCCGTAGGGGGCGCAGCGGGTAGAGAAGACACCGCGCTGCATCCGCATCTGATAGCTGTGACGCATCCGCTCTGAGATGGCTTCACTCTCTTTTTGCGCCAGCGCCGAGAATACTGCGGTGAGGGCTTCGCCGGTGGCTTGTGCGGTATCGATGTTCTGTTCCTCGAAGTAGACGCTGACACCGAGAGACTTCAGTTCTCGCACGGCCTCCAGACTTTCTTTAGTGTTGCGTGCGAAGCGAGAGGTGGATTTGACAAGAATACGGTCAATACGGCCGCTGCGGCTATCTTCCATCATCCGCAGGAAGTCATCTCGCTTTTCGACGGATGTGCCGGTGATGCCCTGATCGGCATAGATGTCTGCAAATATCCAGTTTGGATTGCTGTTGATGAGCTTTGCAAAGTAAGCGGTCTGGGCTGCATAGGAGTGGAGCTGATCGTTGGAGTCTGAGCTGACGCGGGCGTATGCCGCCACCCGGAGGGGGCGCGTGAGATCCTGCCCGGTGGCAGGGATGGTGATGATCCGCGGCTTCGGCTTCAGGGCGAGAGAGCCTGTGATTTTCTCGCTGTCGTTCATTGCGCTGACACCTCCTTTTTCAGCAACACACAATACCATGAAGCATCCGGAATAGCTATACCCAAAAGCGAGAAATCAGAGAGAAATAATGATGTCCGCGCCAAGCTGTACCATCAGACGCGCGGCGATCTTTTTTGCTTCGCTGCCACTGACAAGTCCGCGCTCCCGCAGACCGCGGAGCAGGGTGACGATGCCAAGATAATCTGCGTTGGGATTCATTCTGGCTCCTCCTTCTGTAATTTGATTTCAGTTATAGTGAAAGCTCCCAAACCCGCTCTGTAAACGGGCTTGGGAGTTTTCGTTATAATACTCTTTTTATAGGTTAATCTCGATGCTGAAAACACCTGCGGCGGAACCGAGTTGTTGGTTCATCATTTGAATTATCCCATCAATTACACCGACTTGTCCGGCCTTGTTTGGGACGATGTCCTTTTTCCTTGTCGGGCTTGAAAGAAGAAATAGGGCCATGGCTTTTATAAAGGTCAAGCATACTTTTTCAAGATGTCATCAAGAATAGCGTTGGCCGTACGAAAAAGTTCGATCTGCACATCCAGATAAGCAATACTCTTCAATCCATGCATCATATTATTCCTGATGCGGCGAATTGTTAAAAGACAGCCTTCCGTTAAAACCGGGTCGTCACCTTGCTGTTTGTAGAAGGAAGTTATAGATGTCTCATCGTATTCTGACACTTTCTCCTGAGCTTTCTCCGGATATAATAATTTGATTACTCTAATATCTTCTTCATAGACATCGGGAGACGTAAGTACTTCTGCAAGCTGTTTCCGTAAATGTGGATTAATATCGATTTTCTTCGCAATTTGTTTAATTCTCGGAATAGTGCAATGGGTATCGCAATAAAGACATTCAAACATATTCCACAAGATTGTAAACTTTCCAATTTCAAAGACAGTCTCCTCGTTTAACCAATATCGCCCTGCAAACAACGGACGTTCGGGCTCCCGGTTACTGCACGTGGAAAGTGTTTGATCAAGTTCTTCTGATTTGACATCTTTATGATAATTCGGTTCAGTTGAGGCTGCTTTGGTTAATTTCTTTAGAACTTTTTCAAAAACCATTTGTTTCAGATATCCTCTTACACTGTATGCTTTTAGCCGATGTTCCATATTTCTTCTGACAAGTCATACAAGATAGCCTGTCTATCTTCAATCATCGAAGGCCCCCAACTGCTCCACGACCTGAGTTTTTGATTCATCCTGTTGATTGCAGTCTGCTGACCTACATCGTCAAGCTGAGCGATCGACCTCGTCAGATAATATGCTGACTGTCTGTACGCTTTCGATTTACTTGCAAAGACATCGTCACCAATAGATGCGTTGATCGTTTTTTCAAGAAGCGTCAGATTTCCCAGTCGCTGCTTTGCTGCATTGTAGTCATCTTCAGAGATTCCATAAGCTGCCGAATACTTCTGCGGCATGATGTGCTCGATCTCAATGCCGCCTTCATAGAACTCCGCGACGTTCGATGCATCTCCGCCATTTTTCCTTCTCACATCGACATACTTTGTGATACGCGCAAGAATGAATTTGACCCTGTATTGCTGCATGGAGTCAAAGCCAATACGCATGAAATTAGAGCGGTTATTGACTTTCCATTGAGATATGGTCGGCTTGATTTTGTTATTGATGAAAGATGTGAGTTCTTCATCGGTATGGATCTCGCGTATTTGTTTACACCACTGCGCATATAGCCGTTCAAGCTCATTTGTCTTGATCTGATTGACCGTTGAATAATAGACCATCGACTCCAGCAGCGCCTTCAAATGTGTTAGTGCCTGTTCATCCATGTTGACTGCGGCCAGCAGCAGCAAGAGGTGAAGTTTTGAAGCACTGCCGCCCAGCCGTACAATATTTTTCAAATGATTGTCTCCGGCTCCGTCACCGCCGGTCAAATAGAACATGTAACGCTCTGCGCCTGTCGTAAGCCCCTGGACAAAGCCAAACGGATCGTCTTCATAACCGCATTGGCCTTTCTGCGAATTCAGCCAGTTGTAGATACTGTCCTCACGGAGGATTCCATCTTTCGTTCCTACCGTAGTATCATAGGTCGCCATCAAGTAATAACGCAGGAAACGAAGCGGAAGCTCTTTCGCCTTTCCTTTTTGCAGAAGGTCGACCATTCTTTTCCATCTCACATTGAGCTCGCCAAATTGCTCTCTTTTGACCTGACGGAATATCATATTTTTCAAAAGATCCATCGGCGTTAAACCAATGCCGCGCTGATTGATCGTCTCAAATATCTTTAACGCGTCGCTCATATCATGGGTCTCTATCTGCACAAAGCGAACCCGTCTAAGAACATATCCCGTGAAAGGGGCGAGTTCATTGTCGAACGATGGAAATTGCTGTAGGATATACTTATAAATCGTATTTGCGGCCTTGAACAGCAGATTATCTTTTCCGGTAGCATCCTTATCTTCAATCGGAAACTTCACTTTAGAAATCGTCTGCAAACAAGAACTCGTATCCTCATACTGCAATTCAAGATGATATAGGCTGACTGGACGCCCAGAGTCGTCTACTGTAGTCCCGTGAATGCACTGTTCAAAAATTCCGGTGTCGATACCATTGCTCTGATAAAAGCTTTTCAATACACAGAGAAGAATAAAGAACGTTGTCATTCTCTGCTGGCCGTCAACCAGTTCGAAAGCCTTTCCGTTGGGATAGACAACGACGCTTCCCACAAAATAGTCTTTGCTGCGATTTGCCCGAAACGCCTCCGTAATATCAGCCAGAAGCTGCTCCACCTGTTCCTCTTTCCAGACATACTCTCGTTGATAATCCGGAACAGTATAGAACTTTTGAAATGCAGAATCGAGTGTCAGATTTGTAAACTGGATTTGGTTATTCTCGTCCATATATCAGGCCCTCACTCTATCTTTATGTATATAGCAAAGTATATCATAGAGGGATACTCTGGACAAGCACTTGCTTTTGAGTCTACTGATAAGCCTCCCGAGAATCTTCACAATTCTAACTCGACGCTGAAAACATCCTCGATCGGTATCTCTCTCCGGTCCGTCATTTGGATCATCCCAGCGACCGCGTCGATGCGCTTGACCTCGCCGGTGATGCTCTGGTAGCTGCCGCCGTTCTTTCGCTCATCCGGCACAAAGTAGGTGATGGACACCGTTGGCCTGCCGGGGAGCAGTTCTTGAAGGTGCTGCAATTCTGCGTCGACGCGCGCAATCTCGCTCTCATCAAGCTCGATGCGCCGGTCCGTCAGCCGACCTGTTTCCGCGATGGCAGCATGGTGGCCGGTCAGGGCTGCAAAGGGGGAAAACTGCGCCGCGCGGTCGTGCAGCGACATGCGCGGATGGTTCTGCGAGGTCGGATGCGGGAGGTCAATGATATCGTCGTATTTGCCGCTCATGCCTTGTGCCCTCCGATCTGGCCGTTGCGCTCTCGGGCGGTCGCGCCGTCTAAATAGCTCCCGCCGTTCAAAATGGCGTTCTTGCCGAACTTCTTCTTGATGCCCAGCATCGCTTCCTGTATTTTGCGCTCGCGTTCCAATCTGATTTCCTCGTCCTTGTGCTGCTGTTCCTGCGCCGCGATATCGTCGAACAGGTTGAACTGTACCGGCATTCCGGCTTCCTGCGGAACATCATCCTCGCTCACGATCTTGTTCGCTGTGATGGTGATCCTGCGGACGGACAGATTGGGGTTGACCTTCTCGTCGTAGATGCCGAGAATGGCATCCATGATGCTGCGCGCCGAGGACGTCTTGCGCGGTAAATTCGCTGTACCGTGTGCATGCTTGGGGATTTTCCTGCCGTAGCGGTCCGTCACGATCTCACCGTGATAGCTGCCGCCTGCGGTATTTTCAATGTCGTAGCCGACCGTCAGCGTAAGCTGGTCGGTCACGAGGCGTTTTTCAAGCAGGTCCATTGCGACGGCCTCTGCCATTTCGCGCACGACGAGGCGCGCTTTATCGTAAGGATACGGACACTGCAAAACCTGCCCGGAGCTGATACTGTTTGTCTCCGGCCGGTACGCTTTGATGTCTTCCATCCGGCATGGTTCCCAGCCCCATGCATGGTCGATGAGCAGCTCTGCGTTGATGCCGAACATCTGGTAGAGCAGCTCTTCGTTGTAGTATTCGCTCGGCTTGCCGATGGAGCATTTTGCAATGTCGCCCATGGTGTAGATACCGATGGCCTCGAGCTTTTTGGCGTAACCCCTTCCAACGCGCCAAAAGTCCGTCAGCGGACGGTGCGCCCAGAGCTGCCTGCGGTAGCTCATTTCGTCAAGCTCCGCGATGCGGACGCCATTTTCATCCGGCGCGACGTGCTTCGCCATGATGTCCATGGCGACCTTGCAGAGGTAGAGATTCGTTCCGACGCCCGCCGTGGCCGTGATGCCCGTGGTGTGCAGCACATCGAGGATCATGGCCTTTGCCAACTTGCGGGCGGTCATGTGATACGTCTCGAGGTAGCTGGTCACGTCCATCATCACCTCATCGATGGAGTAGACGTGGATATCCTCGGGCGCGACGTATTTGAGATAGACATTGTAGATCTGCGTGCTGATCTGAATGTACTTCGCCATCTGCGGCGGTGCAACAAGATAGCCCACCGCGCGCGACGGGTCAGCAGCCAGCTCGCGGGCATCATAGCTTTTTTCAAAGAGGTTGCCGCCCGCTTTGCGCCGTCGTTCGGCGTTGACTTCCTTGACGCGCTCAACCACTTCAAAGAGCCGTGCTCTGCCGGAAATACCGTATGCCTTCAGAGAAGGCGATACCGCGAGACAAATGGTTTTCTCCGTGCGGCTAAGATCTGCTACGACCAGATTGGTCGTCATCGGGTCAAGGCCGCGCTCCATGCACTCGACAGACGCATAATACGATTTTAAGTCAATGGCGATATATGTCCGCCGCATGTTGCACCTCCTCGCTCTTAGTGTCTACCAGTATATCATAACGCTATAAATCGAACAACTGTTTGTATAAAACTTTTGTGAGGAATCTTGTGGAAACAGTCAGTTTCAAAAGTGCGTACGTCATGCTACAATGGAACGCGTTTGTGATTGGAGGAAGAAGAATGTTTTATACGACAGAAGAGGCCGCGATCGTGTGCGGCTTTTTGGATTTGTACCTAAACCGCGACAGCGTTGATCGCGCCGTGCGGGAGCAGAATCGAAAATTCCAGCGCAGCGCCGCGAGGGGTGACCTTCGGCGCGAGGATTACCGGTGGGCAGAAAAGGCGCTGGACTTTCTCCAGCCATGCTGGTGGCAGTCGTATGAGGATCATAGAGCGCTGCAAAACGCGCTGCTGAAAACACATTTGCTGGCAGAAATGAAATAAGTTCAGAATACGGCGGTCAGGTATCCTGACCGCCGTATTTTCATTTGAATGCATGGGTCGCTCTGCTGTCTGTTGGCAGCATCTTACATTGCCCTGAATGGCAGAGCGGCCCTCGCCGTTTCTGAAATTTGTCGTTGCTCAGTCCTATTCGACACTACTTCCCGGACTGTCGGGCGGTTGAACGAACCGGCGCCTGGCAGCGCCCATCGGGAATCTCACCCCTCCGAGGATCTCTCCGAGCTGCCCCCATTGCTTGCGGCTGTGGCTGGACAGGATGTACCATTATAGGCTGACGGGATCATTGCAAGACAGGCTGCCACACCTGCTTTTGGCTGGGTGAGTTTCGCTTGGCACCTTAAAAGGCCGTTCATTGACATCGGAGGCTTGTCCGATGCAGGTGGTCTTCGCGCACCCGCCGCATCGCTGCTCCCCTTCGTCAGGGGACCGTCAGCTGACGTTATTCGTCACCGGATATAGCCGCTGTTGTATCGGCATTTTTCAAAGGACAAAACCTGCCGCTTCGTCCGGCAGGGAGAAGAGTATTTGATCCCTTCACTTAAGTACCCGCCACAGACGCATTTCTACAAAAAGAATTTTCAATTTTTCAGAAGTTTTTTTAATTTCCTCAGAATACACCGCTCCTGATAGCTGACGCTCTGCTGCGTTACGCCAAGGTGTCGGGCGATTTCAGCCTGGCTGAAATCGCACCAGTACCGCAAATGAAGGAGAAGCCTCTCATCGTTTGGCAGTCGTTCTACCGCGCAGCGTAGATTTTCCAACTCGATTTCATGAAGCGAGGTCTCCTCCGGAGAAGGCTCCTGTTGAGCAAATTGGTGCTCCTCTAAGAGGTGTTCGTAAGAAAGCTCTCTCTGTGGCCAGATCACGGTTTCCATTGTCCTTTTGTTCGTTCGAGTGCGATTTACCTTCAAATCGTACTCCAGATACTCCTGCTTTCGGTCGCATTGCTTCAGGAACTTCAAAATGTCCGGGCGCTCCTTCAGACAGGGGTATATTTTCAAATAGTCGGGATGATAGGCATCTCGCTTTTTCATATTTAAGTCCTCCGTGTTCTGAAAACTTTGAAATGGACAAAATTTCAGAAACGGTGGATCTCGGCAGCGGCAGTCAGGACGTGACCGCCGCTGGATGATAAAAGTGCAAGCGTACAGCCGCAGCTGTACGCTTGCACTTTTATCAATATAATTACAGGAGAAGCTCGGCTCCACAAAACAGAAGCCCGCTTCTAATTTTTAGCCGTATTCCTGTGTGCTATCCGGCGTGTTCTTCCAGCCTGAGGACCTATATGGAAGTTCAAACGCCGGAATCTTTTATTACAGGACCTCCCGCAGATTCTCCCTGTTCATAAAATACCTCGCTATTTCTGCAAGTAATTAGAACCACGATTCTAATATCTTGAAGCTAAACAGCATTCATCAGAAGCGTGGTTCCAATTAGAATGAAAACAATAGGAAGGGTGAAGGTATGCACGATATTTGCAATCTTTTTGGAGCTGCCCTGAACAGGGCACGGCATGAGCTTGGTCTGACACAAATTGAATTGGCCGAAAAGCTCGGGACGACGGATCGCAGCATTTCCGACTTAGAGCGCGGAAAGACCAATTCAAAGCTGGATACGGTTGCGCATTTTGCACGCTCCTTGGAGATCAGTGTAGATGCTTTGATTGGAGTAGTGCCAAAGGGCGATGTTCCATCCTGTGTCAAGACGTTCTTTGCAGGGATGAGCGCCGAGGAAGCGGCTAAATACATACGGCTCTGTAAGGATGCCGACGAGCTCACAAAGAAATAATAGCGGCACAAATTAGGCGGCGGTAAGCAATCGTGCTTATCGCCGCCTTTGATACTACAGAGACGGCATACGGTCGTTACTTGTGGTATCGGTTTTTAACTTAATTTTCAAAAATGACGGAAGATGAGTCTTCCTCTCCATATGAATATGCGCCAACATCTAAACCGTCTGACAACTCGCCAGGAATAAACGAAGCATTCACAATGAATTTTAGCTCTCCGTCGATGTTCCCTACAAAGTAATAGACACGGGTATATTCTTCTGGCGCAAAATCCGTCTCAATAAGGACAGTGTACTCATAGAGTTTATCATTGATTTTCGTCGAAGATTCGATTTCGTAGCTAATTAACCGCATATTCGATTGCTCGTGAGCAAGTCTGAGATCATCATTAGGAAAGTAAGCATATTCAGAACTCTTTTGCGGACTTTCCTTTGCCGCCTCGAGATACAATTCCAACTGTTGCTGATAATCCTCTCCTTCATTTGCTTTACCTGTATTTTTGATAAATATTATAAAAATGAGGAGGAGTGCAAGTACGAGGAATAATATAATTGTTCCCGTGCGTTTTGAGTTTTCTTTCTTCATGTTACAGTTATCCTTTCTGTTGAGATTTATAGTTCGAACAGCCATGGCCTTAACGCCTCACTGTGCTTATCGCCGCCTTTGATACTGCAGAGATGGCGTGCCGATGATTAGAGGTAAATTGATAACTATTGCCAAATAGTTATCCGCTCATATTTTCTATGTAATCCTGCTTTTCAAAAATGCATACGATACCAGTACCATTTCCCGAGGATTTTTTCCGTGTACTCGAAGTTATCTCCATCGGATTCATGCCAGCTCCAACCGCCGCCGTCAGATTGAAAGCTCATGCTTGTCCCCTGGAACCCGAACGGAACATCCTCATCGGAGTAATAAAAGCCTTCATAGACGGTTTCTGAACCGAATCCGCTGCTGAATGTGGAAAACTCAATCATCCCGCATTCAGGATAATAACGAACATCTCTCCTCTTGTATCGGTCATCAGGGATAGCCCCTGTCTGAATAACTTCTGCAGCGAATTCTTCAAGATGCGTATAGTTGCATCGGACATACAGGTAGGTTCCAAGTTTGGAGGCCTTTCCCGATATGATCAGCATTGCAAAAATAAGGCAAAGACACAGAAGGATGATTTTTCCTCTTTGAGCTTTCACGTAGTATCTCCTCTCTGTAGCTTTTTCGCGGGTAACTACTTTAGTGCCTCATACCCCGTGTATACGACATACACCACCGCTTGACATATAAACAGCCACATCGAAGCAAAGGCTAAAATCGAGGAAATTATCATTATCTGCGACACATTGACCTGCCACAGAAGTTCTCCAACTCCCCATAGGATCAGCGAAAGCAGCATCATTCTGCGGTAACGCCACTTGTCCTTTTTCTCCGTACACAGCCGCCACGCAGAAAACGCAAGCAGTAGGATGATCGTTCCCCCAAAGATGGGGACGATCCATCGTTCATCTGACTGCAATGAGAAAAGCACGGAAAAGGTTTTGAATATCACAGGATACTTCATGTTCGTTCCTCCTAACTTATTGTAACGCTGCGAACTGAAAAGGCTTACTGGAATCGATATGGCAAGAACTTCGTTTAATATTCGCTTACTCGTTCGGCGGGATCACGGTCTGACCGGTTGCATAGATATGGGAGATAATGAGGTCTTGCTGTGCAATAAGAGACTGATAGGCTTCTGCCAGCATAGGATCTGATTCGCTATATTCGACATCACTCGGTGTTCTGAGCAGATAGGTATCCTTTTCCGTTTGCGCGACGACAACGCTGTGCCCTGCAATGACCGGCGGGTTGTCCTCGCTCCATTCGCCGGGGTAGCAGTCAATAAAGAAAAGAATGCCGCCCTCGCCGTTATCATGGGTTGGCTTGTGATAAAAGGTGATACAATTTCCCCCGTTTTGGTGGTGAAGGCCATATTCTTCTTTAACTTCAACTTGCCCCATCCAATTCAGCGGCATCTCCATAGAAAAACCCAGCTGATTATTCACATAGAGAATTGAGGATGGTTCCTCTGCCGATGCAGACTGATTTGGGATGGTATCCGCTCCGCTTGTTTGATCCTGTACTTCGTTTTTTTCTGAACATCCACTCAAACACAATGTGAGTACCAGAAGCATGACGATCCCTACAGAAAAGAGCAGAGAATTCTTTTGCTTCAATGCTTTTAGGTAATGTTTCATTTGCAATCTCCATATAATCTCTGCTTTCAAAATAGCATGAGCTAAAGGGCTTACTGGAACCGGTAGCCCTGCGTGGTCAGCGCACTGAGGTAGGCCAGATATATTTCGCGCTGATCAAAATAGATAAGCTCACTATTATCCACCTCATGAAATGAGACGATTTTCTCCGCCTCATCTATCCACACCAAATACTCCTTCATATGTCCCTCCCGATCTTGTTATGGCATTTCGCTTCAAGACACTTTCACAGCGCAGCTTCCGTAAAACATCGATGCCTCCTTACGCGGGTGTCATCGTCAGCGTATAGTTTGCGGTGCGGATCACGATCTGCGTTACAATGCTTTTCGCCGTGTCGACGCTGAGCTCGGCGGTGTAGCCGGTGAAGCTGTCCTCCGCATAGGAGACATGCAGCGTCCAGGTTTCCGCACTGCCCACAGCGGCGGTGCGCTTGAAATCCGTGATGTGCTTGCTGCGCGCACCGGTGAACTGGCAGTCAAGGAAGCATTTGCCGATGTAGCTATTCTCCGCCCATACATCCACCTCGGCATAAATCGGATAGCCAACATCACCTAGTTCCGGGCTGTTGCCAGAGATGCCAATCTGTTCATCGCTTGCAAAACCGCCCTTGACAGCATAGTAATTTGCAAAAAAACTGACACCGTTATTAAAGAACGGGAACGGCTCGGCAGTAAATTTCACGGTGGTGACATCCGGTGTGCTGCTGACGTCGAGCGTGGCGTCGAAGCTCGTTTTCTTGCCGCCGCCTTCAAGCATGCCGTGGTATTTGCCGCCCGTGGCGTAGCTGCTATTGAGGATCGTGAGTGCCTTGTCGAGCGCGGCGTCGCCAGTTCCCGGTTCAACTGGAGCAGGGGCCGGGGCTGAGCTGGTATCGATACGCAGTCCATTCACAGCATCCCACTGGTAGCTCCAGCCGAAAGAGTCGACCGCATAAGCCCATGTGAGCGGGAAATAGGTGATTCCGTTGTAATTGAAAATGGGATACTTTTCTTCTTTGTTATTGATCTGTGCGCCGTTAACGCTGATCTTATAGCTGGGGAGCGTAACAGAAACGCTGCCGCTTTGCTTTTTTCCTGTCTCAGCAGCATAAGCCGTGCGTGCGCCGCCGGCCGTGATATCCAATGTCTTGCTTCCATTGTTCCAGTCGGCGCTCACACCCATGAATCGGCTGAGATGATATGTCATGGGAAAGTAAGTGATGTTGCTGTAAATCAGAAGCGGATACTTGGCCGTTTTATTATCAATGACCTGACCGTTGAGCGTTACCTTACCGGTAACAACGCTTGCGCGCATTGCTGCCTCAGCGGTTGGAATGGCACTCAAGGCCACCGTAACGCAGCATACTATTGCAAGTAAAGACTGAATGATTCTCTTCTTCATAATTGAACCTCCTTATTGTATAGCTACTTTTTGACAATTCTTCGTTTTGCAGTATTTCCTGTAGTACTGCTTGTAACTTGCATCTTAGTACTTAACAAGTTTTCAATCGTTGTTGGACCTCGATTTTTACTTTTGCAAAACAGCCCCTTTCGTCGCCCGTTCGTCGAATTGATCTTGCTGCTTTATAGATGCATCAGGCGGTCGATTTCTTACACAGTTTTCGTTTTTTGACATTTCAGCTAATTAGAACATCGCCTCTTTGTGCAAAGTTTCAACTTGTGTTCTGGGACTTGTTTTATCTGCCAAACGATGCTTATAATCATTTCGCGGGGTATTTCACCTCGTGAGGAGGTTGTCCATGCTATCGTACTTACTCGCTGCGCTGGAAAGCGAAGAAGATAAGCGCAGATTTACAGAATTATACGAAGAAAATCATGTGCGTGCCGAGCAGACGGCGCTCCGTATTTTGAGAGATCCGCATGATGCCGAAGATGCCGTGCAGAACGCTTTTTTGCAGGTGATCCATCATTTTGATGAGATTTCCGAAATTCCTTGTAAGAAATTGGGCTTCTGGATCATCTCTATAGTGAAAAACGAAGCACTTATGATTCTGAGGCGCAAACAGAAGGAACTGCCGCAAGAGGATTGGGATACTTTTTCAGCAGATGTCAGCGATCCAACAAGCTATAACGAGCTTGTCCAGCTGTTCTCTCAGCTTCCCCCGACCTACCGGGCGGCACTGGAAATGCGGCTGATCAACGGCTACTCCGGCAAGGAAATTGCACAGTATCTTGGGATCTCAGAGTCCGCGGTCAATACGCGCATTTCCCGCGGCCGCGCGCTGCTTCGTGAAATTGCAGTCAAGGAGGGATTTCACATATGACAGAGCAGGAACTTGACCTTTTCATGCGTAATGTGCTGTTGGATGCCATTGCGCTGGACGAAGAAACGAATACAGAGACGATCCCGTACACGCCGTCGCTACATCATCAAAAGCAGATCAAGGCAATGCTCAAGAACCCTCTGCGCTGGGCGCGTGATCGAAAGCAACCTGTTTGGAAAAGAGCCTTAAAGCGGGTCGCTGTCATACTGCTGGTGATCTCGCTTGCGTTCGGCAGTCTCATGGTCGTTAGCCCAACTGCTCGTGCAACATTTATCCGCTGGGTTATTGAGTGGTATGAGACACATATGACATATAGATATTCTGGCCCTCCGATATCTGAGAAAATTCCTCAGTATGAAATTACAGCATTACCTGATGGATACGAAGAGGATTCGTCTCAAAGAATAGCGAGTGTTAACTACGTTGGGATTGAATATAGGAATAAACTTGCTCCTGATGCACCTCCTATATATCTTGACTATATCTACATGCAGCAGGGCACTGTGTATGATCAGGTCACAGATGACGCAACGATATCAGATATTACCGTAAACGGTATGACGGGCTATCTTTACTTATCAAAGGATATGAGCAAGTCCGACAATACCATCACTTGGATCGACACAGAACACAACCTGCAATTCTCCATCGACGCAAGGTTAAGCGAAAGCAGCATGTTGCACATGGCTGAAAGCGTTTCTTTGGATAATTTGCCGGAAATTGAATGATTGTTTCTTTTTTGTAAGAAAGGCACCTTCTTTTTCATCTATTTGTCAGAAAGTGCGGATTCTTGACAAATAGTAATTGCCGTTTTTCATAGGTCCTATAAAGAACATTGCGCAAATTGTAAAAAGTGGTGGCGAAAATGCGATTGAATTCTTCAAAAAAATTTTTAGAATCTACTACTGTTCAAGTTTTGACTATTACCCTATGTGTGTTTGCAATTGTTGCTCTGCTTCTTCGCCTGAGATTGCATCAGACAATGCTCAGCGTAGTTACAACATCGTACGCTTCCATAGATGAAACCAGAGCACACATAGAAGGGCAAATATGGTTGCCAGACTTGCGGCAACGCGATGTCGAGAATTATTGCGCGGGTTTTGTCTATACGGATGAGAGTAAAACAACATTAGACCATATTTCTGCGCGGTACGAACTTCAGGGTGGCTGTGTATTGCGTTTCCTTGCAGATTATGACCGTACGATAGACTTGATTATAGACGATAGCAATGATTTGCAATTTTTGGAATGTGATAATCGTTGCATTTATTACAGGCAGGATAGTAGCTCACGGACTGATTTCTATTTCGCATACTTCAGCGAGAATGACATTTACTATGAACTTATGCTGTCAGTGCCAATTGGTACTTTATCTTCTGATGATGCGATGGGAATGTTGTTTCGAATAGCGTCTCCCTGACCTTTTAAGGAGAGTAAGTCCAAAACGAGTCGTATTCGAGCAAGTGGATGGCTGTTTAATTAAGATTAATTAAGAGGCTTATATTGGTAAGAATGCAAGTGTTGCTGATACTTCGCAAAGGAAAAAAGTACACTAAATATCATTACAACACTTTCTGCAGAGGATAATAAAATGGTAAAATGAATGATATAGAGGGTTGAGATGGGCTTAAAGATTCATGATTTTTGTGCGGTGCGGATACGCTGTCTTGTGATTGTGAAGATAATCTGCCTGATATTTTTTGCCGCAGGTTGTACAGGAAAGACTGTGGAGGGAGTCAAGGAAGATTTTCCGTTTGAAACCGTCCAGCTTGCGTCAGAATATGGTACGCTGTATATACAAGCGTCCTCATACTCCGAGGAGATTGGCAAAGAGATTCTTCAGCAGTTTGACACCGATGTGGAAACTGCCGTGCAGCGGACTGGCTGCGGTGGAGCAGATGTCTTGCTCTGCATTGCGGATTCAGCGACCGCAAGCTATTACGCGGATGCGGACGAGTGGTATTGTTCTGCTCAGCAGATACAAAGCGGCGCTTACCGCAAGAGGCTTTTAGAAGAGCTTTACGATTTGCATGATTACGGCACGCTTGTCGGACTGGCCCGTGCTGTTTATGATCCTGAAAGCACGGGTGCCGATTTCAAAGCGTACTACGCAGATGAGGACCACCTATCTGTGCTTTCTCTGTTTGCGGCATATTTTATAGACGACTTCACCAATAGAGAAACTGTGGAAATGGCAGAGTGCACAGCAGGGGAGTTTGTCGGATATTTGCTGGAAAACGGCGGTTTAGATCGTGTGATTGCTTCGCCGTTTTCCGAGAGTGACCGCAATGAATGGCTACGTACGATCGATGTTGCAGCCGAATACCGTAACCTCTACGATACGGAATTCCTCGAAGATGCGATTTATCGGGAAAACTATCGGTATCCGCTAATTATGCGTCACGGCGTGCATCAGTATAACTTTCTCCCCCTGCGCAGCTTTGCAACGCCTGTGGAAGTCTGGAAAGCATTGTCGCAGTATGCGGAGGGAATGCAAACATTGTGGGATCATCTTGCTGAATATGCACCGTCCGCTTGTGAGCGCATTCGCACACAATGGGAGCTGCCGATGACGACGAGTTTTACCGCTGTAGGGGAAAGTCAGGAAAAGCATGGCGGCATTGTGACGGTTGCCCGCCCAATGGACTGGTTGCACGAAACTATACATTTTCTTCTGGAGCGCGAGACGGGAAAGGACCCTGCATGGACGCAGGAGGGAATGACAACATATCTTTCTTGCTTGACTGGACAGACATTTGATGGCGACAATTATTACGCGCTGCTAACGCTGGACTACAGCAAAATAGCGGATAGTCCGAGTAAGACCATCGCACTCCAGTTGGTCGAGTATTATCACACGCACTGGCTTCAGGAGAGCTATAATCCGTTGACATATTACCGCGCGCTGGGATTATTCCGCGAGGCGGCGGAGGAAGCTGGAGCGGAGGATTTCCGCCCCATCGTTGTCTCTTGTGGCAAGCGGCGGAATGAACTTTCCGGAGGAAACTTCACCGAAGAGAACGGCAATGAACTATCCTATTATCAGGCGATGCTCGTCGTTGACTATCTGGTTGAGCAGCATGGACTTGATGCTGTGCTTGAAGCCTTTTTTGAGGATGAAGATTTTCCTGAAAGCTTTGGCCTAACATATCAAGAGGCTCTGTATGCGGCTGAAACGTCTTTTAGTTAAAAAAAGGAAAATAAAAATGCCTACAATAAGTAGGGTGCACTTATCTCAGATGCTAATGCCGCTTGTATTGACTGCTAAATGCAGAAGATATTAGCGCCTAATTGCTCACTGAAAGTGAAAACGCGCGTTGGTGAAAGATCTCAATCTTTATGAATTCTTCCATATTTGGTCAGATCAAATTATAGGCGGGAACATCCTTGCAAGATGTCCCCGCCCTCTTATACCCATTTCCGCTGCACGACATTATACCTCAATTTTACTGTCGTGCCGACTGGCATCCATTCGCTGCAGCCGATGCCGACAGGCTCTCTTTCAAGATCGGTCGGCTGCGCTTAGCTTCACAGGCGTTCGAGGGAAAGATTATTTGATTAGCAAGGGGCGTCCTTACCGTCCGGGTATTTTGGTGTGTACGAAGTGTCAAAGCTTTCCTGCTCCGGAGCGAGGGGAAATGTATCGATACTGCCAGCCTCACCGCGGAAGCAAAAATAGAAGCTGAGTGCGTGATAGAAAAGCACCTGCTGCTCTTCGGTCAAAAAGTCGGGTGCGGCGTAATTTGTACGAAGCTATTTGGAGACGGGCAGTTCGGCAGCGGAAAGAGAAGTACGTGCGTTATAGAAGTCAGTTTCCTCTACACCGTCCCACTCGCCGATGAGCTGCATATCTGCCTGATTCGGCGTGGTAAAGGCATCAAAACGCCAGCCTGCGTCAGTATAGATCAGAGTGACCGGATAGGTGCGCGTGTACTCATAGCTCGTTTCCAGCCGCTTGTCGCGCTCATCATCGGTTTCATCCCAGCGTGGATAGGGATAAGAGTAGTGCGCCGTCACCGTGAAGTCGATACGATCATCCGTCCGTGAGGTCAGAGTATATTCATCTGGAATGTTGCTGTTGTAATATTGGTCGCCGTAGGCGCAGTCGAGGATAAAAAGCCGACCGTCGTGCTCAATGTAGATTGGTGCGTTGCCGTCGTCATTGCAGGTAGACCAGAACGTATCGGTGAACAGCGCGTGGACTACTCGGTCAAAGTCAGCCCAGGACTGCCAACGGCTGTGGGAGCTGATATAGGTATAGTCGGAGCCGTCCGGCGTGTACTCGTCGTACTCGGTTTGGCCGTTTGCGGCGGGGAAGGCGTCATCGATGCCGGTCGTTTCACCGTCAAACATCGCGCTATAGAGCGCAAACGCCTGCCTGTAAAGTGTTTGCTGTTCCGCCGTCAGGAAATCTGGCGCGGCGCGAAGCCGCGCAGCATCATCCAGCGGAAGGTCGGTATCGGTCAAATAATACTCTGCGGGCTTTGATTGATTGGATGTATTCGGCTTTGCCGTGCAGCCTGCAAGCAGCAGGAGCAATACCGCAAGCGCGGTGGGAAATAGACGTTTCATCATGGTGCTCATCCTCTTGATGTCAGATTTTTGCGCAGTCATTCTGCTTTTCATTCGGGGATATATACTTCCGCAGGACGTCCGTGCCAGGGATTCTCCCAGCCGGAGGTCCCGTCCTGATAATACATGGTGACATTTTCGGTGGAATCAAATACATAATTGGCTTGCTGCGGTGCATCGCCCTTGAAGTAGACCGCACGCAAGTTTGGACAGTCGCAAAAAGCACAGTTGCGCAGGAGTGTAACGCTGGAAGGGATCGTCACAGTCTCCAACGAAGTGCAGCCGTAAAAGGCGTTGTCCTGAATTTCTGTCACACCATCCGGAATCACTACAGCGGTTATGCTCGCGCAGCCTTCAAACGCTCCCGTCGTACCCATGACGTTTCCAATCGCGGAAACAGTTTTTCCGTCGATCTGTGAGGGAATCACAATATCTGTTTCAGTACCGATATACCGGCTAATGGTAACTGTGCCATCCTCGTTTTCCGTTATTTCAAAGTTTGCGGCATCGGTGACGGATCCCTGCGGAGATTCACCGCTGGCATTGTTGCTTTCCGGCACATCGGTTGTCATTTCTCTTTTTTCTGTTGGAGTAGACGGCTGGTCATCGGCTTCCGGCGTGCTCTGTGTGCCGCTGCATGAACTTAATGTCATAAGGAGAGCGGTACTTACGGCGATGACCGAAAGTCTCGAAATTTGGCGCATGATAAAAGGCCTCCTGCATATTCTGAAATGAAAAATTAAGGTGATGGAATGTAGAGAGATCCCGGCAGCACTATCGGAGTGAGCTTTGAAAGATCGAAGCTGTCCGGCAGTTCTTCAAGCAGATCCCGCGTCAAGCCGTCGGCACTTCCCGCCAAAATAGTGATGGTCACAAAGCTGTCCGGCAGATCGGCCAGAATCAGTGCTCTGTCAGGCCCAAGCGCTAATGTGACCGATAAGCCGTGCGATGTTTGATACTGCCATTCCTGATAACTCATTGCATCGATAACATTGAGTGTAAGGATTTGCTCATTGCACGCAATGTAAGCGGACTATGAGATTTTGACCTGTTCTGCGACGGAGACAAGCTCGTCCGGCGAGAGCTTGAAGCTCCGAAAGTTGATGAGCCAACCGTTTTCTTCATCAATCTGAAAGATGTAGGCCTCTGTACCGGTTTCTCCCGCGCATTCCTGGTCCTCACCCCAGTAAAGCGTAGCATCCTTACCGTAAAGCGTGATGGACTTTGACTCTGCATCGTCAGCAATTTCAAAGCCTCCTACTAAGCCGTCTCTAATGGCCACGACGGTGATTGAAATGATCTCACCGTTGTTGCCGAAAAATGTAGCGCCACTGGCAAAATCGACCCGGTAGCAGCCTTCCGGATCAAGACGATAGGTCTCTTCCAGCGCCGAGTAGTCGATTTTACCGGCGATATAGGATCCGGCTGGCTCCTCTCCCTCGACACGGAACGTGGCGTGGTCGGAGAAGATTTCAACCAGGACATTCAGCGTGTTCTCACGAAGCGACGGGGAAAGCGCCAACGCCGATGTGAACAAAAGCACGGAGATGAGGGCCGCGACGAGGACGATTCGCAGTACGCGGGAAGGCTTGCGCTTTTTGGACCGTTCGTAGGTCAGCGCCTCCTCGATGAACTCATCGTCGATCCCATTCATTGCGCTGGAGAATTTCTGAGCCAATGTCAACAAGCCAAAACACCCCTTCCTGCAAGATGCGTTTGTAATTGCTTACGGATTCGGGAAAGCCGGACAGAGACGTTCTTTTCCGTCAGACCGGTTCGAGCCGCAATTTCTGCATAGCTGTCGGAGAACCAGTAGCGCCGCAGGAAGATCACGCGGTTTTCCTGTGACAAGTCCCTGAGAAAGTCTTCAATGATCGCAATCAACTCTTTTTCCTCGAGAGAGTCTTCAACCGAGACTGAGGAAGAAAGGCAATTTTCCAATTCCTCCATTGTCAAGTCGTAATTGCTGTTTCGCTTGAGAGCTGTATTGGCCCGATAACGCATGATAGAAATATTCCGAACAAGTTTACAAACAAATGCAACCAGCGGATTAGGCCTGTGCGGAGGGATCGCATTCCAAACGCCGAGATAGGCATCATTCACGCATTCCTCTGCGTCCTGTTGATCCTTCAAAATGCTGCGGGAAAGATTATGGCAAATCGCCCCATATTTGCCGTCCAGCGCTTCGATTGCAAGCTCAGAACGTGCAAAGAACAAATCAATGATCTTAATATCATCCACAAGGAATCACACCCTTCTATTTATTACCTTGCAAATTGGGGTGAACTACTACATCAAAGCAAGAATTTTTATCGGGAATTTTGGAAGATTCCCTGTTCTCCGCTGTCGTATTGCTGTCCCAACATAAAAAGCAATACGACCAGCAAGATCTCATTTCTTTACCCAGACCGGTTTTCGTTCCATTCTATAACAGATGTGCGGGGATATCAAACCCTCGAAGGATTTCAGAATATGTTCGCTATGTCATTTGGAACGAATGCTTCTGCTCCAACTGCCTTTTCCCAATTCCTCGAAATATGTACAGGTCTGCGGTGCATTTTTTCTAAGGCTCTTCATCATTTCCGAATCGTTGCCGTGGATGATGCAATAGGCAAAGCAGTCTGCGAAGTATTCTCTGGCGTTGGTTTTGGCATAGTCTCGCAGCGGCGCGGCGGCAGCTTCTGCACGAAAGAGCTGTTCATGCTCTGCGGGGAATCCCAGCATCCAATCGAGGAAATGTCCGAATTCGTGGAGCGTCGCGCTGGCCTCCGAGATGTAGATGGTTTTCTGGCTGTAGTTGGTGGCCCCAATGCAGCTCATGTTCAGCTGCTTGCTGAGTTCGCTGATGTAGTCGAAGTCGATACGGTATGTCCAGCCAGCCACCTCAAAGGCGGCAAGCATCGGCTCCGGTACCTGCCGCAGCGCCAGCAGGTAGTCGTTGATGTTGACATCTGCCGCGTTCACCAGCGTCACCGGTGCAGGCGGTTCCTCAATGCGGAAGCTCTGTGTCAGGACAGCATGAAGAATGATCGCCGCTTCTCCGCGCGTCACGAGCGCATTGGTATCCGCATCATCAGAGCACAGCCCGAGCTCCCGCCCTGCGCGAAGGATGTTGTCAGCCGTGCTGAGCGATGTCCCTCCCTCGTAGAGCGTGCTGTCATAAACCGGAACATCTGCGGCGGCAAAAGCACTCTCAACCAGCACGCTGCGACACATCGGTGAGCGCGGCGCGGAGAGTGCGGTTTCGTTCAGCCAGCCCTGCCGGTAGGCTTCCACGACGCTGCTTCGACCTACATCCTGCCAGCTGTCACCGATAGTTTCCGCACCATAGGCGCGGCAGAGCATGACAGCCCACTGCTCCACAGTGATGAGCTGTTCCGGCGAGAAGCAGTCATTTCCCGTTCCGGCAGCGATCTCACGTTCTGCCAGATACCGTACACTCTCGCAGCACTCTGCCGTGTCCGGCACATCAACAAAGCTCTTGCAGGCAGCAGACGCACTGTCCGGCAGCAGCCACACCAGCGCCAGAAGCATGAGCGTCAATGCTGTTCTTCTAACGATCATCTTCATAAGTTCCTCCATATTTTTGTTCTTTCTCTGTCCTGTATCCTCCGGTAGAGTAGGCTCTTCTGGATGCGCCATGGTGACGCTACCCTATGGACAGAATTTTGAAAGGGAAAACGTCACAGTCCCCCCTTGGCGGGAGGCTGTGACGTTTTGTGCTTTGTCAGCCGATATAAATTGCTCGTGAGACTGCCGTTGGAGCGGCGGCGCTGCTTTTTCACGATCAGCCCCGCGGCTTCCAGGTCATCCAGCGCACGCTGCACCGTGCGCGTTGACAGTCCCAGCTCACCGGCAATCGTCTTGATCCCCGGCCAGCAAACGCCGGAGGCATCTGCGCGGTCCCTCAGGTAAATGTAGACCGTCTTCGCCCGATGTGTGAGCTGCGCCTCAGCGTAAATAAAATTAAAATTGCTCATCTTTTATCACCCCACATTGCATTGTAGGGCGTCTTCTCTGCAGCGTATTGTTTGCGAATGTTCGCTATCAGTTCCTCGCAGCCCGCATAGGCAACTCTGCGGACGACCGGCTTCGGCGTCGGACAGTCTTTTTCAAAGGTAATACCCCAGTCAAGAAACAATCGTAGGCGTGTACGCATTGGGTGCGCGCCCGTCTTCATCACAACAAATTCTCCCTTGGGAACGGACTTGAGCTCGTCCGGCGTCATAAGAGGGCGCTCTATCATCTGGAGCGACTGACTGCTCTCCTTGCCCTGACTGACGGAGCCGGACAGCACTGTCCGGCTCCCCAGCGCCGAGGAGAGCGCCTCCGCTGTCTTGCTCTGCGGTGCAAAGCCGCCGAAGATGGTGTCCTGGCAGTTGTCGCACACGATTTCTGCGCCTTCTTTTCCGTAATTCTTCTCCAGTTGGGCGAGGCTCTGGATGATGGGCACTAGCGTCAGACCTCGGGAACGTCCGGCGGAAAACAACGACAGCACGTCAAAGGGCGGCATCGTACCAAATTCATCCGCGTAAATGACCACGCGGTTTTTGAGCCTTCCTCTGTTTTCATCCGCTACGGAAAAGAGCTCGCGCGAGAGGTTTTGGATCATGAGACTGGCGATGAAATTCTTCGTGGGGTCTTCTTCGGGAATGACAACAAAGATGGCGCATTTGCTCGACGCAAAACGTTCTGCGTCGATAGGGTTATCGCGGCAGATGACCTGCTCGAGCTCCGAGTCCAAAAAGGCATTGAGCTTTGAAAGTACCGTCGACATGACGGATGCCATCGCCTGATCCGCCGCCGTCAGCGCCGCGCCCGCCACCCAGCGTGCCTTATGTACAGACGGGAGCATGTCCATCAACACATGAAATCCGTTCTTTCCCCGTCCGCCGCCCGGCGCTGCCAGCAGATCTTGCACCAGCTTGAACGCCGAAACGATGTGGCGCTTCTCTGTGCCGTCCTTTTCCGGCAGGATAAATTCCGCAAGCAGCATGACGATGGCGGCCAGCACACCCTCTGCGCTCTCATAGAAAAAGGCGTTGTCGCCATATTGCGAGGAGCCTTCCGGACTGATGATTGTTTTGGCGAGGATCTTGGCATAGTTCTCTGCTTTCGCCTTGGCAGTGAGATCGTTGGGGGCTCTTTTTGCTCTGTCCATATAGTGGTTCACGAGCGTCATAAAATTGAAACCGTCCGAGCATGTCGGATTGCGCAGGTCAATGACCGTGACCTGATAGCCGTAATATTTCGATGCGATGCAGCCGTAGTTACGTGCGAGGTCGCCCTTGGTGTCGAGCGCCAAATAGCTCATGCCGCAGGCGCAGGCGTATTCGAGATTCGGGTATAGGAAAAATGCCGTCTTGCCCACGCCGGAGGCGCCAATCATCAGACAGTGGACGTCATCACTGTCCACCAGCGCCCGGATATCTCGCTGCTCCTCAATCATCTTTTTGACTTTTGAGAGAGCCTTTGATTTTTTCTTCGTCTTCCGCTTTCCCTCCACAGGACGTCGCAGCTTTTCCAGCAGCTTGCGAGAGGTTTTCAGCAGGAATCCTCTTTCGCTTTTATGGTTTCTGCCGCCGACGCTGCCAAGAACGAGTCCCTGCTCCGTAGGCAGATCCTCTCCCTTGCGCCAGCGGCGGGGACGGAACGGGACCACATGATAGGTCGTGTGGATCTCCTTGGGCGTTGCCCAACGCGCCGTGCCGTGCTGACCGTCGCCGACAGTTTTGTTCTTGAAGTTGTTGAGAGAATAATTCTTGGAGAGGAAAGACACCACAAGCAAAAATGCCAGCAGTCCGCCGCCAAGCAAAATCAGGGGCCATACATTTTCGTTCATGTGACTTTCTCCTTCTTCTCGAATTTGGCGCAGAGATCGTCATTCCAATCCTTGCGCACCGGGCAGAGCCGCTCCACATCCAAGCCCATCTCCTCCAGCGTATCCATCATGCGGTCGCAGGCATCGTTGCCCGCGTCATCGTTGTCGAGGCACAGGTACACCATGTCCAGCTTCGGATTCTGCCGCAGCCGCTCCAGCACCGGCTGGATGGAGAGCCCGCAGCAGGCAACGTAGCTGTGCTCCTGCCAGCCGTAGGGATAGAGGGTAATGTGGGACAGGAGGTCGATGGGCGCCTCGAACACATAGAGGGACTTGTCTGTGCCGTTCTTATGAAAACAGTGCTCGCTGGCGCTGCTCTCGATGTTCATGCGGAACACCCGTCCCTCGCTGTTGGTACTGCGGATGTGCGCGTGCTTGGCCTCACCGCTGTCATCCAGCCCCACGAAAACACAGTTGTGATGCTTGTCCTCGTAGAGCAGCTTTTCATGTACGAAGGCGGAAATAACCTCGCGGTCAATGTGGCGCTGACGCATGAGGTAGGCATACATACGTCGCATGGTTCCGTAAGGTTCCGGCAGAGCGAAGGGCTTCGGAGCCTCCTTTGCGGGCTTTGCCTGCTCATACGATTTTCCATTCTTTCTGCCCAGCAAAAGCAAAACCGCCTCCTGATAAGGGAGGCGGTAATAACGCTGGACAAAGCTGACGGCATAGCCGCCCTCGCGCGCGGAATGATCAAACCATTTGTTGCCCCGCACGGTGATGCTGGGATCGTTGGGCGTACGGAACTCCCGGCCAGAGCGCACGGGTCGCTCGCCCTGGGCGCGCAGCAGCGACACGAGATCCGTGTTTTGCGCCCGCGCCTTTTCCTCCGGCGTGAAATAAATATATTTGCTCATGATGTGTCCTTTCAAAATTCTGCTTTGCGCTACCTGAATGTCTGTTCCTCGTGATCGTCCGGCTTGTGTCCCATTGCCAGCCGCTTGCGCTGCAATTCCTGTCGGCGCTTGCGGTCGATCTGCAAGCCGCGGTGGATCTGGTCGATCTTGCTGTTGTCCTCGAATATCCTGCTCATGTGGTGCAGCATCCGCACAACGGTTTCTCTCACCGTGTGGGCATGGTGATCCGCTCCTGCCGGTGCGCTCTCTTTTTGCTGATTAGGGTGAACTGACTGCTGAGAAAAAGCCGGTGCATCTTCAACCGCAGGCGGCGTGGTGCCATCAGAAGCGGCAGCATCAGCGGAGGTGGAATCTTCTGGTGCGGCACTCGCCGCCCGGTCAGATTTGGGCTGCGCCGACGCGAGAGATGCCGTGACCTCAGAGTTCTTTGGCGCGGCTTCTGCGGCATCCTTTTTGATGATAGGTCCTTCCTGCGCGGAAGGTGTTCTCCGCACATCCGCGTACCGCTGCCGCTCTGCTATCCATTGCAGTGTTTCCTGAATGACCATGTTGCGAACCGTCCGGAATTCCTTTTGCTGAGAGAGGGGGAGACGCTTGGGCGGCCGCTGATCGTAGTCCAGACACACCTGCTCGTAGAGCGTCTGCCATGTTTCGTATGCGGCAGATACCCGCTCATCCTTTGCCAGTTCCTCCACAATAGCATCCACGATGGCCTTGACCCTTGGCGGCAGGTAACCGTAGACTTTTCGACCCTTGACGGTCAGCAGGCGCTCCGCCAATTCTTCTGTGAGCTGCTCCAGTCGAGGGTTGTCCATCGTGCCGCATTTCAGCTGTACGATACACTCCGTCATGGCCTTGCGCGCCTGTGTCTGAAGCTCCTGCCGCGCGGTATCTTTCTGCTGGTAGATATGCATCCGATCCGCATAATAGATTCGTCTGGCAAAGGCAGACTTTACCTGCCGGATACCTTCCTTCGTGAGATAGCCCTCGCGGGGATCGGTCGAGAACACGATCATGTGAATGTGCACCTGCTTCGGCTTGCGATGAAAGGCGGCATACCAGCGCAGGTTGTCCGATTGAATCTTGTACGCCGCCGCGATGTCGTTGGCAGACGCCTTGACCAGAGCCTGCCAGTTTTCCGCGCTGTCATAGCCCAGCCGCTCTGCGTCCTCACGGCGCAGCGCCACCACCGGCGTCCACACATTTCCCGGATGCTCCGCTACCTCCCGTACCGCCTGCGCGAGATTCTTTACCTTACCGTTGGCGTCCCACAACCCGTGCTCGCCGTCCTTCTGGACGCCGGGACGGTGGGAGATGTAGTCGATGAAATTTTCCTTTTGCTCCAGCGCCTCAATGTAGTCTTCCTGCACCTGCTGGATGAACGTGGAGGCGCTGCCCTGGGTGGGGTGATCCAGATACTCCTCATACTCAATGAGTTCCCAGCAGGAGGGAAAGGACTTCAGCAGCCGTGCGATGAATTCCTGCTGCTTTTTTGTGGCGGGGAGTGTACTGCGCTCATCCGCCAGCAGTTCCACGCCGGGACGGGTGGCGACGTAGCGGGTACGCTGGGCCAGCTTCGCGGCGTTCTGTCTGCCCTTGAGGTAGGGGGAGATCAGTACGATCCGGGCCATTCATCCTCCGGCTCTATGCGCCGCTGCTGATGCACTGCGCTTTCAAAACTCACCTGACCATTGGTGCGCTTCACCTCATCCACCGCAAAGCCGCGCAACTCCCGCGTGTGGATAGGATCGGTACGAAAGTGCGCGGCGATGGTGTGGCACATCATGTTCAGCTCCACCGCCCACTTAAAGATGATGCGGCAGAGCCGATTGTTGTTGTCGTCCAGCGTACCCTGAATGGCTGTCAGGATAGCTCTCGAGAGATACGCCGTGTTGTCCTCCGTGCCGAGATAGCCCATGTAAAAGCGCAGGGCTTTGTTGATAAACTCACTGCGGTTTTTGCAGTTGTCGGCCTTCAGCCATCCGTCCATGCGTGGAACGAGCCCTGCATCCAGCCAGACAACGGTTCGCTCAATCCTTTTTTCTGTTACTTCACTCATCTGTATGCCTCTCCTTTCTCAAAAGGCGCAATCCCTTGCTGCGCCTGCATTTTCTCCGGTAAGGTTCACCCAAGCCTTGCAAATACGCTCCAAAGGTGCACCTTGCCGAACCTTCAAAAAAGCCCCGCACTGCGGGGCTTTGTGGCTGAGAGGGGCCCGCGCACGGGCACCTCTCTTTATCTAGTGCTTTTATCGAACGGGTAAATAAGGGGCGAAACCCTCCGGAACAGGGCATGGTCGGGAGGGGAACACCCATCTCGAAAAGCCCAGGTTCCCATCGCCGGAGCAGGATTCACAAGGCTCTCTCACACATCGCCCACAAACGCCGCAACACTCGCTTCAATGGGCTTTGGCGGGTATACACACCCCACCCCAGCCCTTAAACGCGCACACAGCGGCACACAGGGCGAACGGTGCGGGGAAACGGGGAGCCGCCCTGCGTAGCACATTTGAAAGCACAAAAATCTGCGCAAAATGCTTTCAAATTCGGGACGGAGAAAAACCGCGGGAGCAGAATAACAGTCGCCAAACTGCGGCTGCCCGCCAAGGGCGGGTTGACGCAGTTCGGCGGCGCCGCGGGCCCGCAGGCACGCGCAGCCTGGACGCTGTTGTTTCCGCAGTCGTGAGTGCTTCAGCCTTGCTGTGCCTGCGTTTGTACCTACAGCTTCATCGCTGGCCCCTGCTGCTGTTCCGGTTCCTCGCGGAATTGCTGCGCGTAGTCGTGGAGACTCATGCCGGTCTGCTGTTGACAGTATTCCTCCATCTTGCGCAGCAGGACATCCTGCTCTGCGGCGTTGAGCGGATAGCTCCAGCTCTCCTCGGAGCCGTCGCCCTTGCAGAGCGTCAGCTCCAGCGTGTCACAGGGCTTGCCCTGTGCGATATCGTAGTTGGCGTAGACATTGAGCCAATCATCATTTTCATCGGTCAGGACGAATGTACCGAAGGCAGCATCTACATCGAACTCTGCCTGTACATAAAAATTGAGCTTGCCGTTCGATTCGATGATCTCATCACCGAAATAGAAATTCCGCGCGGAGAGGTGTCCCGCCGAGGGGATATCCTTACCGCTCAGATGATCCAGCAGTTTGCGCCACTTATCATCGCTCGACGCGAATTGCGACCGTGTGGCATGGTACACCGCCACGGATACATCCCGCATCGCCCAGGTCCGCCAGCCGTCCATGATGTGGACAGCGGAGAACTCCCGCTTGTCGAAGTTCACATCGAACACGCCGCGCACCTTGCCGGTGTTCTCCATGCGAAGGGCAGTGAGCGCGTTGTACTCTTCCACCGTGATGGGTTGCCCGCCGAAAAACATTCCGATAAATTTGTCCGGTGCAACACCATTGCCCTTTGTAAGATAACCGCGCAGCTTTTTCCCGACCGCCAGCAGCTCCTCGCCGAGCGAGGTCTTGAAGTACCACTCCTGCCCGCGCTCCGTCACATGGTAGGCGGCGTAGGTGTGGGCTGCTTCTTCCTCCGTGCGCCGCGCGGCATCCTCCGCGTAGATCTCGGCACTGATGCGCTTGTACTCACGTTCTGGGAGCTGGTTGCAAAGCTCATCCAGCACATCTTCCAGATGCTCCTCCAAGGTTTCATCCCTGAGATGCTTCTCAATGGCATCCTTCCATCGCCGGTCGATCCACAGCACGATTTTTTCCTGCCGTGCCATCTCAACCACCAGCCCTTTCGCCGGCAGGCTGTGTCAACGCGGAGGGAGACTCCTCCCGAGGCTGCGGCTTCGCCGGTCTTGCCGGACGGCGGGGACGGGCAGTGGGCGCCGCGCGGCTGTCCAGATATTCCCGCACCGGCTCCGGCACCTCGGATTCGTAGAGACATTTGAGCAGTTCCTCCAGCTGCGCCTGCACGCTGGTGCTTTTCTTTTTGAGCGAAAATTCGAGAGCGGCAAGCTGCTCGCTCTCGAATGGGATCGTGACATTTTCCTTTTTCATGATCATACCTCCTCGTAGTAGTCGCGGAGCTGGAAGCCCAGCGCCTCCATATCGCTGTGCTCCATGCCGAGTCCGTGACGCAGAATGTCATAGAGATTCCCAGCGTCGTAGCGGCTGCTGAGAAAATCAACGAGCTTCGCAACCAACTCCTGCTCACGCTCCGGCGTGATTGGTTTTATTGCAGTATTCATAATTAGTTTTCCTTTCAGCCTTTCGGCAGATACGCCCTCGGATTCGTTCGCTCCCCGTTGACGCGCACCTCGAAATGGAGATGCGGCCCGGTGGAGCGCCCGGTGCTGCCGGAGAGGGCGATGATGTCTCCCGCTTGCACGGTCTGACCCACTCTCGCCAGAAGCTGAGAGCAGTGGCCGTACAGCGTAACGAGTCCGTTGCCGTGGTCGATGCATACATAGTAGCCGTAGCCTCCGGCGTTGTACTTGGAGACCGTCACCGTTCCGCCCAGCGCGGCGCGGATGGGCGTGCCGGTGGGGACTGCCAAGTCCATGCCGGTGTGCCCCTTGCGCTTCCCGGTGATGGGATCGATGCGGTTGCCGAATTCAGAGGTGACACGGCTCTCCCAGCCTGAACCGATGGGCGAACAGAAACCGTCCGCGCCGATAAACGGCACATCCGCGCCGGGTATCCAGCCCTCTGAACCTCCGGCTATGCCATAGCGCACCAGATTGTACACACTGTCGGCGTTGGACTTCTGCTCCGCAGATATTTCCAAGTGAAACAGGGTTTCAAGATTGCCATACACGGTGGCTATGTCTGCAACGGGAATCGCCACCGTGTAGCTCTCCTCGGTTTCCGTCCCATCCTCGCCGGTAACGGTGCGGGTGCGCTCCTCGTAGGTCACAAAGCAGTCCACGAACTGTCGGTGCGCTCGGCGGCTGGGGGTGTCCTCTCCAAAGGAAATGGCATAGAAAACAGCCTTGACGCGGATACCGTCAAGGCTGTCGCTATCCTCCGTCATGTCATTGACGGCATCAATGGCGCTGTCCAGCAGCGTGAAGCTGCGGCGCATATCTTCGATGTAGGCGACATATTCCGCAGGTGTTTTGCCCGGAATGTTGCCGCCGTTGAAGCACAGCAGAACGGCAGAATTGTTATGCTCTGCGCTGCCGGAGAGCAGAGAGCAGATCAGCGCCAGCGTCAGGATCAATGGTGAACAGATCGCCGCCACGATCCAGCCCAGCTTTCGCCGGGTGTCCTCATCCGAGAGAGCGGCAGCGGCGATCTTTGCCAGTGCCGCGACGGGTACTGCCATTACCGTCCACCTGCCGTTCCAAAGATGGCCTGCTTGTACTCCGGGGCCTGCACCTGCAAGAGATACCGCTCGTTGCCGCACTTGTAGAGGCAGGAGCCGCGCTGCGGGTCCCGGATCAGGGCATACTCGGATTCCTCTAACTGGAGGTTATCCATGAAGAATTTCTTATCCACATTGCCGCCGTTAAAGATAAATTGATGGACGGGGATGGAAAAGAGGGGGCGCGTCAGCTCCCGTATTCCCGGCTGGGTGAAGTCCTCCAAATTTTGACTGGCAAGGAAGAGGGCGGATTCCTTTTTTCGTACTCTTTTAAGGGCATTGCGGATGTAGGTGATGACGGTGGGATTGGACAGCCACAGGTACAGCTCGTCAATGGCGGCCACGGAATTGCCCAGCGTCAGAAGCTGATCCGACATATAGGACAGCAGGCTGAACAGCAAGGTGCTTCGCAAATTTTCCGCCATGTTATCCAGCCCCTTGACACAAAAAACGAGAAATTTGGAGCGGTCAATATTGGTATGCCCGTTGAAAAACCGGGCGTCCGCGCCGCGGCACATGGAATGGAGCCCCAGCAGCAGATCCCGCAGCATCTCCCGCGGATAAAGACCGGCGGCGTCATAGTTGTCATAGGCATCCTGGATCGTATCGTACAGGTCGGAGAGGATGGGGTAATCGGTCGGCTGCATTCCGGCAAAGTCCGTGCGGTCGGTGATGTTCCACTTTTGATAGAGCCGCTCCACCATCAGCTCCAGCGTGTCGATGTGGGGCGTATCGAAGCCCTTGTAGACGCGGAACACATCCCGCAGGAAGGAGATGTGCTGGGAGAGCAGCGTCCCCCGGAAAGCGTCCGGCGCGTCCGGATCTTCCGGCCCGCTGCCATCGTCCCAGCAGCGCGGCTCCAGCAGGTTGATGCGGTACTGCCCGCTTAAGTAGTCCAAAAAGCAGCCGCCCAGGGCGCGGCACTCGTCCTCCATCTCATGCTCGGAGTCCAGAGAGATCACGCTTTTGCCCGCCTCCCGCACATTGCAGAGCAGGAGCTTCAGAAGATAACTTTTGCCCTGACCGGTGTTGCCGAGGATGAGGGCGCTGGCGTTGGTCTTGTCAGAAGCACGGCGGTCGAAGTCCACGATGATGTTGGAGCCGAAGCGGTCACGGCCAATGAAGAAGCCCTTGGGATCGGTTTTGCCGGAGTAGTTCATGGGGTACAGATTGGCAACGCTCCTGGCAGGCAGGACACGCTCCGCAAAATTGGCAAGCTGGCTGCCGCCCGCGGGGTTGGCGGAGAGAAAGCCCTCCCGCTGGCGCAGGAGCAGCGGATCGGCGCCCATGCGGGAGCGCACCAGTTGGGCGGATACCGTGTTCCGCGCCGTGCGCAGCTTTTCCGTGTCTGCCGCGGCAATGTCCAGATACACGCCGCAGTGGATGAGCGGCTCCTTTTCCTGCCGCTGCTTTGCCAGCAGCTCCGCCATATCCCGCAGGTTGGCCTCCGCCGTGACGCTTTGCTTGTAGTCATTGGTGTTGCTCCGCTCCATGCGGCTTTTGTTGGTGGCGGCGTGGAGGATGGCGTCCTCCTCGGCGGGCGTGACCTGCCGCGCCGTCAGGCGCAGGTCAACGCCGCCCATATCGCCAAGGCCCCGCAGCAGCGCCAGCTCATCCGTCATGGGCGGGTAGCTTTTCAGTGTCATCGCCGTGTGATACCGGCTGCCAAGGATGAAGTGGTCGGTGTTGAACTTCACCGCCGCGGGCGCGATCATATCCAGAAAGTCTTTCGGGCGCTGCACCCGTTCCGGCATCTTCTTTTTCTTCTTCTGTTTCTTTTTAGCCATGTGCCATATACTCCTCTCCATCGAAATCACGGAATACCTCTGTGGTGAGATCCTGCCGATAGTAGATCGCCAGCAGGCGTTTCACATCCTGTTCCTCCGCCAGACGCACGCGGAGCCCGTGGTCGCAGATGGCTTTCTCCAACTGCCGCAGCGCACCTTCATCCGCACCGGCATTTTCATTCAGTGGGAGCACCAGCACAAATTTGCGGGAGGAGGCGGAGGAGAACTGGATGGCGTCCAAATGGGCCATGTCCCGCTCTAACAGCTCCCGCACGGCAGGCTCCGTTTCCTCCTCCAGTCGCCGCAGGTAATACTCCTTGTTCCGCTGGAAGGATTCGCGGGAGTCCAGCGCCAGAATTTCCAGCGATGGCTGGGTGCTGAGAAGCATGGTGAGGGAGCGGACGCGGCCCCGGATGACCTCCGGGGACAGGACGGAGAGGTTGTCCGGCTGGATCAGGAAGAAGACCCGCTCTCCGGAATCTGTCACGATGCCGTGGGGCGTCACGCGGACGATGCCCATGAGCTGCCGGGTCGACTGCCGCTGGCGCAGTTCCTTTTTCTGTTTCCGATTCATAGATCCTGCCTCCATTCATAGTATTGCTGCCGCAGAAAGAGAAAACAGGCGGCACGGCGCAGGAAATCTAAGATACTGCTGCCATCCACCTGAATGGTGAGAAAGGCGTACAGCACCGTGACCACCAGCAGTCCCATGCCGAGGCCCTGGGTCAGCGCCAGCACAGAGAGCAAAGCGCCGATGCCGATGACGCCGATGTCCCGCAGCAGCCAGAGCCACAGCATGGGCTTGGCTTTCAGGTTTTCGGGGTAAATAAACATTTTGTTCCTCCAAAGCAAAACCGCTGCCGAGAATCTCAGCAGCGGTTCGCGCAATGTATTTCTTATTCTTCGCCAGCACCGGTGTCCTCCGCCAGCGCCTGCCGGATGCAGTCCAGGAAGAAGGCGTTCTGCTTGATGCCGTTCCGCTTGAGGTATGCCTTGAGCTGCTCAAACAGCTCGGTGGGTACCTGAAACGCCACCGTCCTCACATTGTCCTTGTCCATCTTCGCATTTTCCTCCATTTCATAAAATTTGGTGATGAGCGCGGTCATGTACCGGCTTAGGGTCTCGCCGGATTCCGCCTGTCGCTGCCGTACTTTGGTATGCAGCTCCAAAGGAATTTCAGCGCAGAGGTTGCGCGTTTTTTCTGCCATGGCAGTTCCTCCAGTCACTTTGATGGTAAAGCCAAGATACCCGAAAGCAAGTGTGAAAGCTATTACCAGGACCAACTAAAAATCCCATTCCAAATCAAGCGTAATGACCATAGCCACCCGCTGCATGAGGTATTCCACGCAGGGGATGGCCACGCTGTTGCCGAGGGCTTTGTATCGTGCGGAGTCCGAAGCGCCGGGAACATCGGTCCAGCCGTCCGGGTAGCCCTGGAGCCGTTCACACTCCAAAGGCGTTAAGCGGCGAATGAGATTCCGGCAGTCCGCATCCCAAGTAGAGGGCGGCTGGCAGATGAGGTCTGTAGCGTCCTTGTGCTGCCGCGCGCTCTCCGTGGAGGCGATCTCATCATCCCTGAACTGATCTACCCTCTGGCGGGCATAGACGCTGTGGCGATCCGAGGTGGTCAGGGTATAGGAAATGTCCCGCTGCCAGCCGAAGCCGTTGCCGCCGTTTTGTGGCTGGCGGTCAATGGCACTGCCCGCAATACAGATAACTTCCTCCTGCTGTACAAGGGGAATGTTGTTCCCGCCGGTCCCATAGCGGGCGGACATGGTGGGCGCTACATCATGCGGCCCGGTGTATCTTCCGTCAATGCCGTGGTTTTCGTAAACCTTGGGTTCTGCTGGACGCAGAATCAGAGGCTGGTGTCCGTGCTCCTGCTCCCGGAGGGTGCCGGTGATATTTTCGCTGCACTCCATGATCTGCCCGCCCTGATCGTTGATACAGAGGATGCTGGGCATACAGTTTCCGCTGGGGCTGCCCTTCAGGGTGGGCGCTACGCCCTCCTGATATCCAATGGTCCCGGCGCTCGCGCCTGCTCCGGCCGAGAAACCGGCAATAAAGGTCTGCATTTGGAGGTTCTGCGTTGCCATCAGAGCGCCGGACACACCGTCCAGGTCAATGCCTTCATTGCGCTGATTGATGTGATAAGCTTTCGCTTCGCCGGATATGGGCGCGGGCGGATCAAGTCCTGCCTGCATACGCAAAGCTGCTTCCAATAAGGGTGGCAGCAATTTGCCGCGGCACTCTGCGCGGCGCAGAATACCCAGGCACGCTGTCTGGGATAGCGAGTATCGGGATGGCGCTGTAGCCTGCAAAATCTGCCACAAGGAACACTCGACGGCGTCTTTGGGGCACTCCGAAGTGTTGAGCATCCCAAACGATCCAAGCCACGGAGGATCGTACTCCCAATATGCCCCCAGCATATTCCCAGCGCCCGGCCTCAGGTCTAACAGCATGAAGGTATGGTTCTTCAACTTGGAGGAACGCTTCGAGGACTTTTTGAAAATCCGCCCCAGGCTTCTTCTGACCCGTTTCAGCGTCCCGCCCACTTGAGAGAGCGCCGACGACATTTTCCCAGATCCCGAATCTCGGCCGAATATGGATTCCTGTCCTTCCAGATTTTCTGTCTGCATCTCGCATCTCCTGAATGATTCGTATTTGTTCCATAAAGAGGCCGGAACGCGCACCGTTCAATCCGGCGCGCATTCCGGCCACGCTGAGTCCTGGCACGGGCTGCCCCCGCAGATGATGTCCACAGGCGGCAGATACGCACCGTTCAGTTTTGTGATGTCTCCCATCTGCTCCATGCGTGGGAAACGTATTTTTGATACCAGTATGGGGAATGGTTCGATCTCGCTGGCCCATATCGGCTCGATGCCGCACCGCACCGAAGCCAGAGGGAAACCGGAGATGCCATCGAACAGGCTCCCCATCGTAAGTTTCCTTATTGACTGTGTCATTTCATACACGCCCTTTTATTTGATTGCCGCGGCGATGGTCCTCGTCACATTTACCGCAGACTGTGCCGTATAAACGGCGCTCGTAATATTGGCCTTTGTTGTGGTGTCCAGACCGAAGCTGCCGGCGATGCGCGGCACTTCGCCAGCGGAGAGCATGAGTCCAACGCCCATCAGCGCGTGGTCCTTGAACACCATGAGTCCCGCAATGAGGATGGTGGACTGGAGAAAGGCGGTCAGGCACAAACCGATGACCTGCCGCATCCAGCCCATAAAGCCGTCCAGATAGCCCCGTGGGACACTGAACATATAAAGGCTTCCCACCGCGATCTGGATGAGCAGGATGCCCCCGCGTTTCAGATTGGCGAAAAACACCTTCAGCACCGCGTAGCCCATGAGGATCACGCAAAAAAGGAGCATGATGGGGCTGGTGATGATACCGAGACCAAAGTGGGAGCTGTTCACCACATCGGCAAGTGTCTGTATCTCGCTGAGTTCGGTGATGATGTCCTGTCCCACCTCACCGATGCTCCGTCCGTAGCCGGTAAGCCCTGCGGAAAAGGTTCCCTGCAGCGACACCGACAAAGCGTAGAGCCGGACAGGGACAACGGTGAACAGGCTCACCGCCAAAAAGCCCTTGATGATATTCATCCCGCACTGCTGGAGATTGCCCCTGCCGGTAGAGTATTCAATGCCGCACTCAAAGGCGCAGACCACCACGCTGACGGCAAACAGTGCCCACGCAAGGCGTGAGAAAAAGAGAATGATGGCGCTGACCCATTCCAGTTCAAAAAGCTCCACGCCCATATTGCCCATGAGCGCAAAAAAGTTGCCGAGAAAGCCCACGATCTGCCCGTAGATCCAGTCCACCAGCTGATCCAGGACCGCCGCGGCAACAAAGTTCCAAATAAATATCTTCGCTCACCTCCAAAAATGCAGAAAGCCGCCGCCCAGATGGGCGACAGCCTTTCGCATAGAGTATTTTGTTTTGCATCTGACAGCTGCGCTTACTTGAGCAGCCGCGGATAATCTGTTGTGCCATTGACGATCGCATAAACGTAGACGGTGTCCCCAATCAATTTGTAGATGGCAACATAAGTCTTCGTCAGCACAAGTTTACGGTAACCGCTTGCCGCAAGGATCGGGTCCGGATGCGTTTGCCCCATCAGCGGAAAATCTCGCAGACGGTTAATGGTCGTTTTCATCGTACTGTAGATTTTCCGCGCGTAGGGAGTTCCTGCCTCCGTAATGTGATACTTTACGATCTCCTCGAAGTCGTGTTGAGCAGGAGGAAGATAGACCAGTTTACTTTTCGTAGGCACGGAACAGCTCCTCCATTCTTTCGTCAAGCTCCTCCGGCGTGCAGACAGGCTCCCCGCTCAATCTGCTGAGTTCCGCAGCATAAATTTTGTCGCGGTGTCGGAACATTTTTTCCCGCTCCTCGTATGCTGCCATGCTCATATAAACACCGTCATCTTCACCCTTGTTCGTGATGAAGATCGGTTCACCGGATGCCTTTGCCAGCTCGGAGATCTGCGTGTACTCATTCCGCAGAGCAGAGGATGGTCTGATTTGCATAGAAAGCCCTCCTTATCAATTTCTTGATAGTATTATATCAAGATAACACTTTTTATGCAAGCTTTTTATGAGGCTCCTTGCTAAATACGGGGTGACACCATCTGCCTACTTCCTAATCCAGGACTGTCGCGGCAACAAAGTCCCCAATAAATATCTTCACTCACCTCCGGAAATGCAGAAAGCCGCCGCCCAGACGGGGCGACGGCTTTCCTTATAGAATATTTTGCTTTAGACCATTATAATGTAGATCAATCGAACATGACCGCATCCGCTAAGTCCTGATTGGTATTGAATATTTCCGTGTCCACGATTGACACGGGAGCATTATGCTTCACAATTTCCGCTCCTGTGAAATTCCATCCACCACCAGAAGCAGCCTCGTTTGTATTCACCATGACCTCCATACCGTTATACATGAATCTTAACCAACCTGCTGCAGTCGTATCTTCTCCTAAATACTCATAATCGTCAACACCAATCAAGGAGAAGAAATCTTCAAAGGACATTTCATCTTCCATGTCCGGAAAGAGTATGCATGCGGTGGTGACAAAACCGGAACATTCCAGCTGGTCTTCATATTCGTTCATAGCCTTTTCAGCATCGCCACTCTGTGTGCCGAAAAAGCAGTAAAGATATTCCGACTCTGAGACTCCAAAGCATATAGCAGCACTGTCTGGAAATCCATCCGGCCTTACAATCACGTTGCCTTCCGGATGCTCGTTCTTCAATTCATCAAGCGTTTTCCCGAGGTCATTGAAAAACTCAGGCGTGCTTGTATTATCATAGTCTGAACAGCCCGTTGATGCACCATTCTCCGTAATATTGGAATCCTTTGATGTTTGGTCATCAGGAGTTACAGATGCACAAGCGGAAAACATAAATAATACAAGCAAAAGCATCGTTGTAATGACGGCATTATGCTTCATAGTATTCTTGGTAGACACAGAACAATTCCTCCATTCTCATTAAGATTCTCTGGTACCTATCTCTCAAATGGTATTTATAGCAGAATTGTGCTTTTAACGCAAGAGTATCTTTGTGAAGCAACCATGTCTGCCTACTTCATCCACATACACTATCCATGCAACCATTGCCTCATCGGTTATATCCGGCAGGAGGGTCCTGATCCGGCTTTTAATTGTTCTCTCTTCTTGGCTCAGATCCCGATGATGTTCCAGATGTATTTCGGCGCAACCAGACTGAAAATCAGGCAGGCAAAGAGGATGGCGGGGCCGGTCCATTCAAACTGTCCTCTCTGGCGATAATCAAAGTACGCGCCGCCAAGTTTCACAAAGAATGCGATGGCGAGGATCATATCCAATGCAGGGAACACCACCTTCTCCACCACGCTCTTGATCTGTTTGGCCGCCTCCGTCCACGTCTGCTCCACCGCTCCCGCGACATCCCCGCCCGCAGCGAGCGCCGAGGTGCAACAGAGAGAGGTCAGAAGCAGAAGCGTCAATGTCAGAATAATCATTTTTCTGTATTTCAAGAAATCTCAACCTCCTTAAAATGGGGATGCCACCCCTTGCGGAGCGGCATCCGTTGTTAGTCCTTAATAACCGGTGCGAGGCAGGGGCTTGCTGGGGGCATAGACACGGGTGACCCAGCGGGAGGTCGCCATGATCCACTGCCCGTTGTAGACGCCGCCTGCATCCGACGTGTTGACGAACTGCGTACCGCCGGTGAGCTTTGAAAGCACCTTGCAGTCTACGCGGGGCGCCTCTACCTGACGGAAGTTTGAAGGTACAATGCCGAACGCCGCCATGAACTCCGTCACATACTCATTGGCGGCAAGCCCCAGCGCCGCAGGAGAGGCATCCAAGACATAGTTTTTGGATGTGCTCAGATTATCCGCCAGTGTGCGCCAGGTATCGCCGCTGAGATTGGTTCGGTAGACGATTTTATAGTTGCCGGGGGTATTCCACGTGCCGGTGTAAATCTTTTCAAGGCGCACCGCCTTGACGGGCAGGGTATCGCGCCAGTAGAAGGATTCCAGCGCCGTGGTGGAATTGTTGGCAATACCGGTGAAGTTGTAGCGGACAAGCTGCCCCGGCATGACCTCCACGTAGCCGGTTTTCTTGATCGACACATTCGTGTACAGGCTCTTATTGGTCATGCTCGCCTTAACGATCTGACCGGCGTGTTCGATCTCTACCTCAATAGGTGTCTTATCCAGCCCGTAAAACTCCGCCGCCTTGGATTCTACGATCTTGTACCGCGCCAGCGGCAGAGGCTTACTGACCGCCAAGCCGTTTTTATCCGTCTTGATGGTATCCACCAGACGGTTGGTGCGGGCATTGTAAACTTCAAAGACGGTGTTGGGGATGGGCGTTCCGGCGGGCCAGCCGCTCATGGAATTATAGTCCGCCGAGGTCTTGACGATCTGGATCTGACCGGTGATGGGCATATTCTTCCACTCGATTTCTGTGGTTTCGCCGGACTTTACATACACGGTCTTTTTCTGCGTGTCGGGAATATATCCCTCATTTTCCAATTCACGCAGATAGTAGCGGCCAGCAGTTAGGTTTTCAAAACGGACATAGCCCCGGTCATCGCTGGTTTCCTGCGCGTTGGGATTGTTGCCGCTGTCATAGAGGATGAAGGACACACCGGGGATGCCCTCGCCGGTGGCCGAATCGACCTTGTGGATCAGGATACCGGAGATGGCTTTGTTGGTCACCGTTTTGGTCGTGGTTTTACCGTCTTCCACGGTGAAATAGATGGGCGTACTGTCGAGCTGGAAGCCCTTGCCCGCCTCGGTTTCCACGGCATAGTAGCTGCCGCTTTCCAGCGGCACATACACGCGGCCGTCCGTTCCGGTGGTGACGGTGTCCACCAGACCGCCATCGCTGACACGGCGGATCTCGAAGGTGGTGTTGGGGATACGCTGGGTTTTGTCCGCCGCATTCACTTTCACCAGCTCCAGCCCGCCGATGGGAGCATTATAAAAATAGAGGGACTGCGTGTCATTGGGGTTGACCACCACGGTCTGCGTGCGCGTATTCTCGTCGATGGTGTAACCGGAGATAGATTTTTCCTCTGTCACCACCAGTGTGCCGGTGACGCCCTTGAGAATGATCTGCCCGTTTTCGTCGGTATAGTACAGACCGTTGGAGCTGATTTTTCCGTTTTCGTCGGGGACGAACTCGCCGGTAGCCGTAGTGATTTTGAAGGTAACGCCCTCCAGCGGCGTCTTGCGGTCCAGAGAGGACAGCTTGTTGATGATGAGCGCGCCCTGTCGCTCATTCCAGAAGGTCATGCGCTGGGGAGACTGGCTCTGGTCGATCTTAATGCTCTGCGGTGTCCCGTCCAACACGAATCCATCCACTGCCTTGACTTCCTTGGCAGTGATCGTCATACCGTCGGCCAGCCCCTCAATAACGATCTGGCCTGCAGCGTCGGTGGTATAGTAGCCGTTGTTGGGGCCGACTACCGCACCGGAGGAGTCCGTCACAAGGAACTGTACCCCGGCAAGCGGTTCATTTTTCGTGCCGGAAATGTATTTCTGGAGAATCAACGTTGTAGTGGGTTTGTTGTAAAAGGTCAGCGTCTGCGTGTCGTTGGGGTTGACGACCACCGTCTGTGTGTGGGTCGCTTCATCAATGGTGAAGCCCGGAATCGTCTTGCTTTCCGTCGCTACCACGGTGCCGACGACGCCGGAGATGCGGATCTCACCAGATTTATTGGTGTAATAAATGCCGTTGCTGGACAGTTCGCCGTTGGCGTCCGGGACGAAGCTGCCGTCTGCATAGGTGATCTTGAACTCTACGCCCTCCAGCGGCTCCCCGTTGGGGCCGGTGCTGACCTTGCGGATGATGAGATTTCCGGCAGGCTGGTTCAGATACTGCAAATGCGCCGTTTCGCCGCTCTTGATGAGCGCGTGCTGGGGGCTGTCATCCAACAGGTAGCCCGTTTTTGCTCTGACTTCACGGGCAATGACCGTCATACCGGGTTCCAGACCGTCCACCAGAATTTCGCCTGCGGCATTGGTGGTGAAGCGACCGTTGTCGTTGCCGAGATAATTGCCGCTGCTGTCGGTCAACAGGAACTCTACGCCGGAGAGCGGTTCGTGCTTGCTGTCGTCGCTCAGCTTTGTAATGAGCAAACTTCCCAGCGGGGCATTGCCGAAGCGGAGCGTCACCACATCCTGATCCTCGCCGGAGATCCACACCGTCTGGGGTTCGCGGTCGATGATGTAATTTCCGTCGCTCTCAATCTCCTGGCAGATGTAAGTGCCGCGTTTGAGGTTTGTTACGGTGAACGCTCCGTTGGGGCCGGTCACATAGGTCCCGATGACTGTGCCGCCAGTGCCGCTGGTATTGCCGCTGAGATAACGCAGTTCAAAGCGGCAGCCCTCCAGTCCCTTTCCGGTTTTGGCGTCATATTTGTACACGACGAGGGCACTGTGAGGAACATTGTCCACGGTCACGGTCTTAGAGGTATTGGCTTCCAGATAGAACTCGGTGACCCCGCTGCCCTGAATGCCGAAGCCCTTGGGAGCGGACTCCTCCACCAGCTTGTACCAGCCACGGTTTACATCGGTGAGCGTGATTTTACCATCAGAGGCCGTTGTGAACACGCCGAGGTCGTTGATCTCGCCGGTGGTGGTATTGTCTGAGCCGTAATAGATATGGAATTTGGCATTGGAGAGAGGATCACCGGTGATGCTGTTGCGCTTCAGGATCGTCAGGGAGGGTTTGACCGCGTTGAAAAAGGTCACCGTGCGGGTGCAGCCCGCTTCCAGATGTACCTCCTGCGGGATCTCAGAGAGAATGACATGGGAAGGCACATTTTTCTCCGTGACGCGATAGCTGCCTACGGGGATGGAATCGAGGAAGATGCGACCCGCGCCGTCCGTGGTGGCGCTGGTGGAGTAGCTGCCGTCGATCTGTTCAATGAGATAAGTGACGCCCTCGATAGGCTCTCCGGTGGCAATATTTTTCTTCAAAATTTCGAGTCCCGGCTTTTCATAGTCAACGAAGATGACTTCGGAGGTCTTGCCGGGGCGCAGTGCCACGGTCTGCTCCGTATTGCTCACGATGTACGGCTCTGGTACGGATTCCTCGCGCACGACATAGACACCGGCAGGAATGGCCGAAAGCGTTGCGGAACCATCCGCCCCCGTAGTGACGGAAGTGGAGTAACTGCTGGTCACGGACTTCACCGACAGCACCGTGCCGGCAATCGGTTTGCCGCTCATGGCGTCGCGCTTGGTGATCTTCATATCGGGCTTTTCATAGTTGATCGCCGCAACGGTGTATTCGCGGTCGCCCTCGGACACATCTACATAAACGCTTTTGGGCGTGGGATCAACACAGAAGCCGTCCGGTGCAGCGGTTTCCACGAAGCTCCAAAGGCCGGTGGCGGCATCCTCAACATAGATCTCGCCCTGCGCATAGGTGATGTCGCTGCCGACGATCTGGCCGTTAAAATAGATGCTGAAACGTGCACCGGCAAGACCGGTTGTGGTTCCACTGGCAGCCTTTTTCAGCACGATTTTGCCCGTGCCGCCCGTAGGCTGCTCGGGCTGGTCAGGCGCAGGCTCGCCCGTCACGAGCTTGCGCGGTCCATAGTAGTTAAAGAATGACTGATTTTTGCGGTTGCTGGAGATCGCATACACCGCCCATCTTGCACTCTCATCCTCCACGATGGTTGCAGCAATGCCCTGCGCAGCGTACTCCTCGATCTGACGCTGGAACTCGGCATCCTCAGCTGCTTTCTTTGCGAGAAGAGAGTCGATAAGGCTCAGATACAGCTCGTAGGTGTCGGCGTTGGCATAGCCGCCCGCGTCGCCGTCTCCACCGGGTTCGCCTTTATAGGACTGATTCTCCCAAACGTAGGTCTGTACAGCCATAAAAAGCTGGCCGACGTTGGATTCCTTGCAGTCGTTGAGGTAGGTCATCATCCACTTGACGTTCTCGACGGTTGCGGCGTCCATTTCACCGAGGCCGCTGTTCGTAACAGCCGACTGCAATACCGCGTCTGCGTCCGCGCCGGTGCCAGATGTCCAAGTAAATGAATTGAGGTACGATGCGGTGGCGTAGTGATAGCCAAGTCCGCTATCCATGCAGTACACGAGCTTGCCGTCCACAAGCGGCGGGCGGTAGCTGTATGGGGTACCGTTGGCGAGCAGGCGCGTGCTCCAATATGTCTGGTTGGTGGTAATTTTGAGGCCGGAACCCGTGTTCGACGCGGCAAAAGCCGCAGTCGGCAGCAGGCTCAAGATTGTCACCAGCGCAAGCAATAATGACAAGAATTTTGTTCGAATCGTTTTCAAGGTTATTCCTCCTTTTGTAAAAGAAAAGCAGGCCGAGTAAACTCGGTCTGCTTTGTTTGTATATCGTTTAATTTTCAGTTTTCTGCAAGCTGCTCCTCGCAGAACTGCTTCAGGGTGGGAATGTCATTGACCGCGGTCTCCCAAATGATCTCGCGATTCATGCTGCCGTAGCTGTGCGCGACAAGGTTTCGCATTCCCTTCATCGGTCCCCACTGCACGCGGCTGCTGGTCGCTTTGCGGTATTCTTCGGATAATCCGCCGCTCAGTTCACCGATCTGCAAAATGGAAAATGCAATGGAACGCTGATAATCCGCATCCTGATCAAAGACCGCAAAGCCGTCTCCGTAACGTTTGATGGTCTTGCGGATCTCCTCTCAGTAATCGCGGATATGCTGGATGCGCTGGCGGTCAGGCTGCGTCATATACATTCAGTCGCTCCTTCATCACGGTTTCACGGAACATCTCTTCGCTGGGCATCTGCGCACGCTGTTCCAGCGCGCTGAGAGTGATCAGATCGATTGGTTTTTGCAGCGCCGCTTCAAGGTCGCAATACAGTGCGCCCAAAGAGAGAAGACTGCGCAGGTTCGTTCCGCTGGTATCGACCAGCAGGTCGATATCGCTGTCCTCACGGGCTTCACCTCTTGCGTAAGAGCCAAAGAGGAATACCGCTTTCACACCATACTGCTTCACCACCGGCGCGATCCGCTGCTGAATTTCGTGGATTGAATAGATCATAAGCACTCCTCCTTCGTTTTTATTATACCCAGCGAATACCGGAATGTCCACGTTTTTGTTCCGGCCGCGCTGATATATCATTTCATTGCAGGAGTATCCACCCAAGTGACTTCGCAGCCGTCTAGCAGGAAGACCTGCACGCAGTACCAGCAGTCAAGACCGTTTTGGTTAACGCCCCGCGCCAGTCCGACGCCGATCTCGCCGTAGCGGGAGCTTGTCATGTTGTCCGCGTGAGCCTTGGAATTGGACCACAGATTGACCACCGCCTCGGAGAGCGTTTTTTGCTGTTGATTGAGGTACAGCTCCGAGATATTGTGTAGGTTTTCACCGGTGTACTTGCTGTCGGTGACGGTGTTGCTCTTGCGCCCATCCGGACGGGTGTGAGAGTAGATGCCGCTGGCAGCCATCTCGTCGGCTCGTACCTGTGCCGCCTGCATGAGCTTGTCGTTGACACGCAGTGCGGCAACACCTTTTGCGCGCCGCAGCGCATTGGTGCGGTCCACGATATCCTGCTTTGCGGTGGCAACATCTGTCTGCGCGGGCTGCTCCACGGGCTTTGCCTCCGCAGGCTTTTCTGGCGCTTCGCCGGTGTAGGGCTTGCCCGATTCGACCTGTACACATTTGGCATCGCTGTTCCAATAGACATTGAAGCCGACCGCTCTGCCGACGTCGCGCAGCATAACGTAATTATTGCCGTTGATGTTGTACGCCGTCAGGTGGACTTCCTGACCGTCTACAAGGATGCGGTTGGTGGAAAGCGTCGCTTTCAGCGATTCCACCGCCTGCGCCGCGGGAGCGCTCAGGGAAAGCCCCAGCACAAGGCCGCAGAGGACAAGTCCGGTATTCTTCAATCTGTTCATTGTTCTGCCTCCATTCTAAATGTGTATGTGGAAATCTTCCTCGCAGCTTCACCATATCACAGGCGACGGGCAGAAGTCGAATAGAACCGATCCGGCAAAACGGAGAAAAAATCAAGTCTCTACCGCGGTGACGCACCAGCGCTGGTCGCGCTGGTTGCGGACGCAGGTGTAAAGCGTGAGCATATTCTCGCCGGAGTCCGCAAGACCGCTGCGGTCTGTCTCGCTGACCTTGCTGACATCCGTCACCTTGTAGGTGCGCGTCCCCAGCTTGGTGGTCAGGGTGATCTTATCGCCGATGTTCAGCGTGTGGATCTGCCCGAAGTAGCTGTTGGTACCGCGGTTGTGGGCGGCGAGGCAGACATTGCCCTCCCAGATGGAGGTGTCTTCAAAATGCCCAACGCCCTTGGCGAGCGTCTTGCTGTCCGTGCCCTGATAGATCCTCACGCTCAGGTCCAGCATGGGGATCTCCAACTTGCCGAGGGAAGCGTTTCTGTAGTAGAGCTCACTCGTCACATCTGTGAACAGCACAGCGGGCTGATAGCCGTTGCCGCCGATCACCGTACTTCCTGGGGTAACCACATCGCCGCTGCCGCTGATCACGGCGCCAGCTGTGGGAAGGGTGCGCGGCGCAAGATTTGGCGTCAGGTATTCGCCGGTATGGAGCGCATTCATGCTCTCCGAGCCAAAGACGGGCGGAATGAGTGCTGCGTTCTTGCTCACATCCTCGTTGCGCATGGCACCGCCATCTGCCGTGTGGATGACCTCAATAGAGGTGTCCTTACCGAAGTCGTAATCATTCGGCGCATCGATACTGTATTCCAGCGCATACGCCGGAGCCGCCAGAGTCGCTGTCATGCAAAGGCTCAGGCAAAGGGTAATGATTTTTTTCATTCTGCCGTTTCCTCCTCATCTGCGTTTTCTTTTCTGTGCTTCACCAGCAGCGCACCGCCGACACCGGCTCCTGCCGCAGCCACGACACCGATGGGGATGAGCACATAGGACCAGCGGAGCGAGGACATTGCGCCGGCAGTTTTTGCAGCCTCTGCGGGCTGGATAGGCACGCCTTCGAAAATGGCAACATAGCGAACGCGATTTAATGCGATGCGGCTCACCGTGCCGGTATAATCCGCTGTAACCGTATAGCCTTTCACGTAGCTGCTGGTGGCGCTGCCGATATAGACGGCAACGGCTGTAAAGCGGTCACCCACAGCATATCCATCCATGTTTGCGGTATTGTCGGTCTGCCACTGAATGTCGGAGAGCGTCAGGGTCCTGCCGCCGTCCTCAATGGTCTTGGGGATGTACTGTGTATCCTGCTCGGCAAGATTGGGATAGCTGCGCTTGACGGAAAGCTGCTTTGTAGAACTGCCGTAGCCGGACGGCTCGACCTGCACGGTGTCGAGCTTCAGCGTGAGCGTGCCCATAAGCCCATCATCCGTGATGAACTCGCGCTCCTGCGGCAGCAGCGCCAACACGGACTCCATATCCTTTTTGGCGCTCTCGATAGAAACATGCTCCGTATGCTGGCGGCTCTCATTTTCCGGAAGCTCCTGCTTCAAAAGATCCGTCAGAGTGTACTGGAAGCCATCCTGCCGGAAATCCGAGCGGGGAATGCCTGCGGGATCATCTTCCGGACTCAGGTCATAGATTTTCTTCAGTTCTGTGCCATCGTCGTTTCGGACGATGGAGGTGGGGTAGCAGACCTTGACGTCCGGCACTGCGGGTTCAAAGTCCGCCGCCAGCGCAGTGGGTGTCAGTGCCAAAGTCAGGCACAGCGCCGTAGCGCAGAGGGATAGCATTCGTTTCATTTTGTGTTCCTCTTTTCTTTATTTTTATAGTGATTTTTCGTCTGCTCCAGCAGAAGGTCATATTCCCAAGGCTCCAGCTCTAAGGAGAGGTAGGCACCGTCTTTCGACATACCGTCTACCCGGTAGCTCAGCACAAGTGGAAGATGCCGCTGCTTTTTCACGTCTTGGGGTGAGATCCAGCCAACACCGCCCACAAAGACGGAGCGGATGGCGGACTCATAGTTTTCTTCATAACCCTGCCAGAGAAGCGCCTCCCGCAGCTCTTCCCGCAGCTTTCTACGCTGGGGAACGGGCACCAAACGCTCCGGTTCCAACAGAAAGCGTGGATGCAGAGCTTCTAAGCAGATATCCAGCGCAGTTTTCAAAGCAGCATTCTTTTTCGTCAAGCCGCTGCGCCGGTAATCCGCCGCCAGAACATCCTCGCCCTGGGCGTCGCCGGGGAAAAGGCGCACACAGCGGATGAGTTCGTAGGCGTGGGCGTCATCCGTCATACCAAGGACACGGGTCCCATCCATGGGGAGCGTCCGGTAATGGTCGATGGCCTTCGCCAATGCGGAAAACTGCCTCACATCCCATCCGTGTCTTCCGGGGCGGAGATCGTCCACGGTGTAATAGGTCATGCACATTCAGATGTCCTCCTCACTTCATATTCATGCCGCCAAGGGCCTCGGTCTGTTCCTGCGCGTTCAACTCCGCCAGCTTCGGCTTTGCCCATTCTGGAAGGAACTTGTCATCCAGCACACCGATAAACTCGCTGCGGTTCCAGCGTGTCATCTCCCCGTCGCTAAGGCAGGTGCAGCGCACCGAGCGGCCAATGGCGTGAGGCGAACAGCCAAAGCCGTCATGGGAATACCAGAGCTGGTTTTCCTGACTCCAGCAGGATTCCTTCAGCGTGTCAGGGCTGAGTACCAGCACCTTGCCGGTATAGTCCTGCTCGGCGCGGTCACCGACGCAGTGCTCCGCGCCGAAGAGATTTAACGCCTGCACCGCCTTGCGGTAAAAACTGACGAGGCCATCCAGCACGGCCGGATGGCTTCGGACAACAAAATCGCTGTTGTGGTTGAGATCTGTGGGAATATATATCTTCTCTGCCCAATGCTTGTTGGCGTAGCTGAAACGCCCATCCCACTTGAGTTCGTGCAGCGTATTGGCGAGCACCCATGCGGTGCGCTTGTAGCCGTATTCCTCCAGCACCGGCGTGATACAGTTCTTGTCCAGATGCATCCCATCGAAATTCTGGCGAATGGCTTCCTCGATAGCGTTACGGCAGGCGATGTTTGCCTTGTGGCTCTCCCGCCAAAGGGAAAGCTCATTCCGCTTACGGGCTTCAGCAGCGGAATACGGGTAGGGATAAGTATTGTTCATCCCGAGATCTCCTCCTTTTCCAACAGACGGCATACGCCCTCCAGCTGCACACCGGAATCCTCCAGCATGGTGCGAACATCATCGTCCAGCTCGTCGATGAGCACATCTGCGGCGGTTTTCTCCGCTGCCTGCACGATGACTCTGCCCTTCTCTACAAAGGACTCCAGCGCGGTGTTGGGCGAGATCCCTGCCTCCGCCAGCTGGCAGGGCGGAATTTCAAGGCCGGAGCAGTGGGGTTCGTGTTCACAGGCACCGCATGCCGTTTCCGTCATTCCGGTCTCCATCGCCATCTGGCTTCTCTCCGCCAGACGGGAGATCAGCTGTGGCGTAACGGTGGAGATGAGAGAAATGGCTTTCAGCAGTTCCGCCACGGTGGGATCTCCCGGCAGCAGCAGAATACAGCCGCTGTCGGTATGGAGGATCAGGTCGCTGACGCCTGCAAATCCGGAGAGCTGCAAAGCGGCGCGAGGGATGGAAAGAGTTTTATTGTTAGGATCATGGTTCAAATTGAATTTCATGCTGTTTTCCTCCTTGGTGGATATTTTGGGATATGGACCAGCTTCAGCTCCCATTCGCCCAACGGCTCGTCGAAGAGGTTCATCTGGCTGGTCATGTAGGGGAGGGGATCGTAGTTGGTGATGATGAGTTCGCCGAAGGACGAGCCCTTTTTCTGAGAGAGCGGATTGCTGCGCTGGAAAGATGAAATGTACCAATCCTGATAGAGCTTACGGATAAAGGGACAGTCGTTGTAGGACAGTACCACATAACTGTCACGGCCAGTTAGTACCTGCCAGAGCCGGACATGGAATCTGCGGAAACGTCCCAGCCTCCCAGCGACCCGGTAGAGCCGCTCCGTTTTGACATAGGGCGGATCGGCATAGATAAGACTGCCTTTTTTATCTCGTTCCCGAATGAGCTGCAAGGCGTTTTTGTTCTCCAGCGGCACATCTTTTAACCGTGCGGACACCGGTGGAAACAGCTTTAGGAAGCGTTCGACATCCAACCCTTTGACACCGAAAGAGTTGATCGTCCCGCTGAAGCTGCCGCGGATGGCAAGGTAATACGCCGCTGCCCGCTTTACATCGTAAAGCACCAGCCGCTCCTGAAAAATGGGGAGCAGTTCTCCGGCCTGCTCCTCCGTAAAGCAGGAGCGATCTCCGAGGCATTCGATCTCCGCCTGCACATTTTGAAAGTAGACCTCCTTGTGGGCAACAAAGTCCCGGTAATACTCGAAGAGCTTGCGGCCGTGGATTGGCAGGAATCTCAGTTCCCGCAGCAAAACATTGGAGCATTCTTTGATGCAAGAGAACAGGTTCACCAGCTCGGCATCCAAGTCGTTATAAATGTCCAATCGGTTTGGGTCCGGCGGCAGAGCCAGCAGCACTGCGCCGCTGCCGCCGAACGGTTCCACATACTGCGTCAGCTTGGGCGGGAAAAGCTGCAGGATGTACGGTGCGATCTTCTCCTTGCTGCCGATCCAGGGAAAGGGCGGCTTAGCCATGTCCGGCCTCCTCGTCCTCACGGAACCGATCCATAGACCGTTCCAGACCATTGATGGCCGCTTCCAGTCCTGCCGCCATCCGTTTCAGCTGGCGGATGGTGTCGTAGACCTCACCGGCAGTTGTGGCGTAAAAGTAGCCACTGCGGTTGCTGGCGATGGGATGGGTCTTGCGCCGCAGCTGATTCACCAGCTTTCGCAGGTCGGTCCCGCTGACATGGAGTGTTCGCTCCAGTTCCGTCCCACCGACGCGGTTTTTCCTGCCGGAGCAGGAGCCTTTGAGGTAAGCCAACAGTTGTTCATCGCGCATGTTTTCTCCTTTTCCGGGGTGATTTCCCGAAAAAGGGCATAAAAAAGAAGGGGCCGATCCCCTTTCGGAAAATCGGCCCCTAAAATTATTCTTATCCGCCGTATTGGCAGAGTAAGGCTGGGTTATTCAGTTAGAAATTACATTGGACTCATAAAATGAGTCCAATGTAATCGGTAATTATCGTATAATAGTATGAATCAAGAATGACTTGCTTTTAAGCCTTAGTAGAGTGCATAACGATGTGCTATAAAATGGGGGGATCTTATGAGAAAAGCTATAAGTGTTGGGATTGCTGTGGCTATTGTAATGCTCATTTGTGCGATGACTACTGATTATAAAGTTGAAAAAAATGCAGAGGTTAATATCTATCAAGGCGAAATATTTTTACAAAGGGCCAATGTCTTTATTTCGGGGCATATAAAAAAACACATTTTGTCGAAAGAACAAGAGTTTGTTGGTGTGTTTTCGATTGATGGATATGAAAGAACACATAGAGCAGGAACTGAAGCCAGAATAAAATGGATTAATGAAGACGAGCAATACATAACTTTTTATAACGGCGCAAATAGCTCATTTATGGGAATAGAGTCGATAAAGATCGATAAGAAAATGCAGAACATCACAATTGTATTGAAAGATGAAACGATAAAATAATTAAATCATGCGAGAGTGAGACTGGCAATCGTCGCAATCACCGCATTTTCATCTCCATTTCCTGGGTTTGCTGTATAGGCGACAGCATGGGCTGATAGTCCGCACGGTGCAGCAGGCCGTAGGGCGAGAGCACTGCGTTGTCCTCCCTGATGAGGTCGCAGCCGTAGGCGTAGAGGTTTACATGGGAAATCAGCAATTCCACCGAGTGGTCATCCGTCATGAAGTGAAGCTGGTCGATGGCAGTCTCCTGCGGCAAACTGAGATTCGGCGTGAGGATATAGTCCTCCAGATGCTCTGTCAGGCTTATGGCGGTTGCAATATCCCGCACCTCAAACTGCTCCAGCAGGGCCTTCAGCTTCGGAAGCTGCTTCTCAGGAGAGGGCATATCTCGCACCGCTGCGGCAAGCTCGTTGAACGCTTCCAGCTCCACAGGACGGTCCGCGAAGGAGGCAGCATTGGGAAGAATTCCGTCATAGTTGAGAACAACGGTGTTTTCCCATTTCAGCGTGCCAAGCTGCTCCTGTGCGGCGGACAATTTCGCTTCGGTTGCAGGAAGGTCCAGTGTCACCGTGCGCGCATCTTTGAAGTCAGGATGCAGGCCAAGGGTCAGGCGGAACAAGTAGCTTGGCTTCGACGGCAGTCCCTTGGCGCAGGGCGGCGCAGCAGTCAGCTCACTGTCACGCAGCACATAACAGTTTCCAACAAAGACGCCGTTTTCCCCATGACGCATCATTCTGCCGATACCGGCAAAGTCCAGCATTTTAAAGACGGCATACGGCACTCCCTCCAATTCTGGAATAAAATCGTTTTCTGCGTAAAACCAGCCGAGGGCAGCATCGTCTGCGGCATCCACTACATGATAACAGTCGGTCTTTGCGCTGACAGCCAGATCTCTCATATCCTGCATTGTGATGATACCGCCGTTGGTGTTTACTTTTTTCTGCACCTCCATGGAGAACAGTCCCTCAAAGGCGATCCCCTGTACCTCATCCAACGTCGCAAGCCTTGCGGCAAGGTCGTTGAGCTCGTTGAGACTGATATCCAGCTCCTCTAAATGCGGGGCAAGATATTCGAAAGCATAGTAATCGTCGATCTCCATGTACAGTGCTTCGTCGTCTTTTAGCCGCACCTTTTCCATCGCGTCCCACAGCTCCCACGGGGAGGCGGGCAAGTCCAGCGTTGCGTAGGCTTCGCTGTTTGGAACGTCCTCTTTTGCCAGATACACGGCAAACACTTTCTTAGCCAAACTTCATTCCTCCCATCTTCTGCTCATAGTACCCGGGGTCAGCGCCAGGAGTGTCCCAGCCGTGCATACTGCCGCACTCCATCGCCAGCCGCTGTGCCTGCGTCACGCCGAGACGCTCGTTGTTGTGATCCGCCAGCTCACGGTTCTGCTGCGGATCGTCCGTGCTCCAATCGCTCGGATAATAACCACTCTCGCCGCGCTTAATGCAGATGAGCTCGCCGGTGCTGGCCAGTGTGGAGAAGCACAACTCCGGCAGGCCCTCTGCTATCTTGGGGGAGAAAAGCTCCTGCTCCGTTTGGATGCTCCACTCGTCCGAATTCCAAAAGTGGACATACAATTCACAATCATCCACGAAAATCGCCTTCTGTTCGAACCCCTCGCCCCAGCCATCCGAAGCCTGACCGCTGATGTACTCCTTTAGCGTTTCCAGCTCTGCGTCCGACAATTCACCGGCGACGCGGCACTCCGCAACGCCCCAAAGCTCTCCGCCTCGGCTGTCCACCGTGAACATAACGGAGTAGACCTTTGTGTTCACGCTGTCAGACTTATCATACCAGTGTATAATGCCGCGTTCTGTTTCCTCCGGTACTCGGTTTTTCACCAGTGCCGCTGTGATCTGCGCCTCATAGCCTTGCAGCTCATTACCCTCCAGCAGTGTGCTGCTGTCGTCAAATTCGCCGTACTCGTTTCGCTCGTAGAGATCAGCGATCAGGGGCATATAGAGCTTGAGCGTGGCCAGCTTGGGCGGCAGCACCGTGAAGCTGTCCTCGCCAGGAATAAGTGCCAGCGACCTGCCGTTATCCCATTTCATATGGAGCTGCCCCGCATCGTCTACGAAGTCCACCTCGCCCTCGGTGCCAGGAAGAATGGGCGCGTAGGGGTCGTCCATCGAATTGAGCCGGATGCGGGTGCCAGGGGGATACTGCTCCTTGATAAAATCCACCATTTTTCTGTCCATACTCACATTCCTCCCATTGTCATGCCCTGTTTGGGCGTTTTTTGATATTCCTCCAATTGTCGGGGATTCTCCTCGCCATAAAGGTCAAAGACGATATCGTCCACCTGCTTGCGGACGCTGGGATCGTCGGTCAGCACTTCATAGCGCAGACCTGTGGTCGGGCGATACGGAAGCTCATCACGGATGCATTTGAGAAAGGCTTCGGCATCGGTAAACTCCTGTGTATCGCCATTGGCAAAGAACACGCGGCCCACCAGGGGCTTGTCCCGCGCCATGTTCTGCCGTTGGACGGCCAAATCGTATACCGCGAGGTAGCCGTTATAATCGCCCGGAGAAGGATTGCAGCGCAGGCAGTAGCGGTAGCGTTCCGTTTCCACGATGTAACCGTAGTTTTGTATATAGCCGCCGCTGATTTTCCCGCCGTGTTCATAGCAGAAACGCTCCATAGCGAAGCGGCTTTTCAGCACACTCTCCCGCAGCGTGTCCACGACCTCCTGCAGCTCCGCTTTGAACGCGGGGCTGTTCAGCTCCTCCGGGCCGCGGGGCCACCATGTATGCCAGAACTCGTTGCCGCTGCGCCCGAAGTCCATGCGGACATGGCCAACGGTACCCAGCCGCTTATCTTCTTCGAGGTGCTGGGTATAAAATAAGCCCGCCTCCTCCGGGCGGGCAGGTCGGATATGAAGTTGTGTTGCATCTTTCAAGGTTAAGACTCCTTTCGGTGTGGAATTTGGCTTTACACATTTTTGGGGGTGTGCTATGATGTGGCAAACAAATCGGTATTTCTTGAGGGAAGGTGATAGTATGAATTATATGATAAAAGGTATACAAGCACTTAAAGAATCGTTTTTCTTAGGTATCATAATTTATATTGTTATTTTTGTGTTGCTGTATCTTTTCAAAAAACGCAGAACTATCTCATGGAATTATATGTTTGAGGGAATATTCTGCATTTACTGCGTTACGCTTCTCAACCTAACGGGGATTTTCACACTAAGTTATAGTCTGAATGGTCCTTTCAATTATAATTTGCTTCCGTTTATTGGGAGTTCTATTGTCCCTATATTGCTTAACTTCGCTTTGTTTTTTCCTCTTGGTTTTTTGTTGCCGCTTATTTTTCGTTCCTGTAGAGGGAATTGGAAAAAGGTGGCGATTATTAGCGGTTTAATCTCATTCTTGATTGAACTATTACAGTTGTTTGGCGGCAGATATGCGGAAATGGAAGATTTTCTAATCAATACCTTGGGCGGATTTTCAGGCTATATTGTCTGTACCGCCATATGCGAAAGAAAGACAAATCGCCGAAAAGCAGTTGTTTCCATTGTTACACTATGTTTGACCCTTGCACTTTGTTTGATTGGAATTTATGCAGTGGGGGACAATGAAAAACAGCTACCGGATGGACTGTCTGCTGTCGAAAATAGCATTGCTGAAATCAATGTTTATTCTGAGGGAGAAGAACGGAGCATTAGCATTGATTCCTATCAATACCGCTCTTTTGCAAGTCAGATTTCCAATTGCGGCGGTCATTTGCTGGAAATCCAAAAAACTTCTGAAGGTGAAATTTGGAATGATACAGACTGCTTTATCGAGATTATATATACTGCTGACCAGACGATAAAGTTTGAAAATGCTGAGAATTTCTCCATTGAATGTGCTGACAGACTTTTATATAATGCCGACAAAAATGTTCTATATTGGGGTGAGGCAGGTTATCAGAACTGTTTGGACTATACAAAAATGAATGAAGAAATGCAGGCACATAAAGAAGAAATATTGAAAGGATATGAAGAGTTGTCTACTTCAATTCGTGATTGCTTTAACCAGTAACAATTTCAGCTTTCTGTGCGGGCTTTATGAAGGCGACCCAGTGGAGCAGGCAATAAGGAAGTGGAAATGCGGATAACTTCCAGTTTATCTCCTTATCAAGCGGCTCGTTCCAAATGGATCGAGCCGCTTTTGCTTACATCATCCCTCTCATCACCATGTGGTTGCTTTGACCACCGTTCATCACTTCCTCCATGCTGATATATCCCTTATAGGCGATGTAACCCCGGTCGGTGAACATCCCGTCTTCCGCGTTCATGCGCTCCGTGCCATACTTTTCATAGTCATAAAAAGCATCGAGGTTTTCGTCATAGTCGAAATGACCGGACTGCTGGATCATGTACTTGCCGTATTCCTGCGGCGTATGCGCACCGGGGGCGAAGTCAAAGAGGTCGAGACTTTCTGCAAGGTTTTTGATCTGTGCCGCGGACTTTGGCTCTGCCAGCATGACCACAGCGCCCAGCTTTTCCATATCCGCTTTTGACAACCCATCCGTCGCCTGTGCCAGTTCGTTGAGGTCGGAGAGGGTTTCGTACTCCATATCCAGAAGAACATCCACCTCGTTGGGGAGCTGGCTGTCCTCCAGCCGCAGGCAGACATCGGCGAGATCGGTGATGCCCCCGCGGAGGAGGGCGCGGTCGATCTCCTCCTGCACCATGGGGAGGAACAGCCATGTGATGTGCTCGGTGTCCTCCGGCTCGGCTTTGGAGGTCACCGCAACCGTGATGGCGTTCGGCTCGTAGTAGTAGCAGGGGAAGAACCGGCTATCGTAGACCTGCTCCAGCTTCATGCCGTTGTCGTAGACCACGCCGTAGGGGGTGATCGTGCCGCTGCCGCTTTCGATGAGCCGCCGCGCGGTTTCCTCGCCATCCAGCGCATCCAGTTCCTCTGTTTTGGCGCTGCCGCCGTGCAGGTTCATGTAGTGGTCACGTCCAACAGCGGCGAGGTCGGAAAAGTCGGTAATGACCGTGGCCTGCTGGCAGCAGAAGGTCAGGTTGATGAGATCCTTTAACTCAAACAGCTCCAGCTTGTGGGCCATTGCCTGAAACTGTGCGGCCTCGCCGGTGTCGAAGCTGTCCAGCCGTTTGGCGAGATAGTTCAGCTCCTCCACATTGACCGTGAGCATTTCCGTGCGCTTGAGCACAGAGAAAAAGCTATCAACTTCCTCCACCTTGCAGTCCGCCTTGACCGCGTCGCCGATCTCCAGCGCCGCCAGCAGTTCCATGCAGTGTGCGTACTGGTCATGTGGAACGGGAAACGGGATGGTCGCCACGCCGTATTCCGGGTGGTTAGGATTACTCAGAACTGCGCTCATCATGATTGTTGTCCTCCTTTTTCTCGTTGATCTCGTTCATTCGGCTCCGCAGGCAAGTCCCGTCCGCACCCCAGCAGAGAAAACCGTGGCGGGGATAGGGGCAGTCCTTGCAATCCGGGGAATGGCTGCAAACAGGCTCCGGCAACGGCTCCTGCTGAAAGCCGGGGAAGTGCGGAAGAATGAGTTTGAAGTGGATCGTTCCGTAAATTTCCATTGATTTTCCTCCTAAACTAAAAAAAGGCCGGACATTTCTGTCCGGCCTGCGTGGATACTTATTTCATTGTCATGCCGCTCTGTTCCGGCGCGTCCCGCTGCCGCAGAGCGGCTTCCGGCAGTGATTTGCCGACCTGCTCCATCAGCTCCGCCAGTTCCTGATCCCGTCCAAACGAAAGGCTTTCATCCTGTTCACGGACAAACCTTAGCGCGCGGTAGATCTGCGCAAGCTGCTCCGGCTCAAAAAGGGCGTCTTTTGGAACGAGATTGCCGCGGACGGTGAAATCCCGCTTGGCGGCATCGTAGTCCTCCTGAAAATAATGCCCGTGATGGACGCCCTCTCGGTCGAAGTCCCACTCCCACGTCACAAACTGGACGCCGCGCTCGGTGGGGTGGCCCGCCAGCACCGCGCTGCCGAAGTCCGCAAGGACGCGGTAGTCGCCGGTGAGACCGCCGGCTTTGAGAAGCGTGGCGGTTTCCAGAATCGCCATGTATTCCGAAGTCATTTTAGCGGTGTCGATCACGGTTTGCAGCGCGTCCTGCGCCCGAATACTGTCCACGTTCTCTTGCCGGTACAACACGCTGCCCTTGCCGGATACGCGGCAGAGACGCCCTTTTTCCCAGCAGACGGGCAGGTGGTGATCCTCGATCAGTTCCACCGTGAAACCGTTCTGCCGCAGCCGAATGGCGGTTTCTTCAAGGAAACGGAGCTGTGCGGTTTCGTTCTGATCGTTCATTGTGAAGTCCTCCTCGTAAGCAAAAAAATAAGCCGGAGCATCCTGAAATGCTCCGGCCGGGTGATAGATTGGGCAGAGATGCCCTTTTTGATGTCGGGAAATGAAAAAGGGCGCCTACTTGATGGCTTCGACGAAACCAACAAACAGACGCCCGAAAGATCGTGTGAAATTTTGAGGAAAGAACGCTCTAATTTGCGCCCGCAAAAAGGGCGCTTCTTTGAATTCTGTCCTTGAAGTCGCAAAAGGGGAAGTTCGAATCCCTTCAAGCCGTGGGGAACTCCGAAAATATCCATTGAAAAAATGGTGAAATTTTAGAAATACAAAAAACCACACCCCTTGGTACTCTAAGCGTTTCGCTTAAAATATCCAGATTGGTGTGGCTTTTTGGTACGCCGTGAGGGATTCGAACCCCCGGCCTTCTGGTCCGTAGGTTGTCTCAAAGCAAAATCGGAGTCGTTTTGGCTCCAATTTGTGCTTTTTACCGCCGTTCGCTCGGCGAGTTTTCCGTTGTCTCCGTCCAGCCCTGCTCGCTTTTTTCGGATTCTGGGTCAAAAGTGGGTCAGGATTCTTTCCGTGAATGTGTTATGAATTTCTCGTTTTATCCGCTATGTGCAGATATGATCTTGTTATGAGCACGGTTAGCACGCCGAGACTATGTAGCGACGGCGCAATATCGATATTGAAAATTGTAAAGATGTTGGATAAAATTAGATCTAATTGAGAGACACCCTATATTTTAGAAAACAATGCATGCAACGTGGTCCCAAAGCGGTCGACTTTCAATTGGAAAATTGTATAAAACGCGAAACGCGTTCTTGAGATAATAAAAGCTGTAGCTTATAATGAATATATTTGTTAGGAAGAGGAGGCCTTTTGCATGACTCTTGAAAACTTAGAGTACTTTCTTGTTGCGGCGGAAGAGCTGAATTTTACGCGGGCTGCAGAGAGATTGTATATTACTCAGCAGTCCTTAAGCGGTCATATTGCAAAAATCGAAAGGTACTATAATTGCCGTTTGTTTGACCGCCACTTTCCAATGTCACTAACGCCGGAAGGGGCGGAACTGTACGAAAAGGGGCAAAAAATCCTAAGCCTTGCCAATGACACAAAGCGTGAACTGCAGGATATCAAAGACTTTCGCAGCAGCAACTTGACCATTGGTATCAGCCGCTCAAGAAGCGCAGTATATTTGACATCTGTGCTGGCGAGGTATCACAAGGAATATCCAGGGATACGGATTAAAATTATCGAAGGATCGGCACCTGAGGTGGAAGAAAATCTGCGCAGAGCAAAGGTTGACTTTTCAATTGGGGCTATGCCAGAGAATAACTACAATGTACAAAGCATTTCGTTTTGGCAAGAACGGATCGTGGCCGCCGTACCTTTTCCCATTCTTGATAGTTTGCCACCTACCAGCAAAATGGCAATTGGTGACAATCCACAATATGCAGATTGGAAGATGCTTGCCGACTGCCCGTTTATTGCTCTTAGTTCCAATCTGCGCTCTGGAATGCCATTTTATAAGATATTTCAAGATCTCGAGTTATCTCCGAAAATTGTTTTGGAGGCGCAGTCTATTGATACTCTTCTCCCGCTCTGCTTGGATGGTATTGGAGTTCTAGTATGCCCCGAAATCTTTCTATACCCGTACAAGGCATCTGGACGACTGGATGAGAGAAACGTGCTGATTTTGCCGCATACAGGTGAAGAATACACGCGGCAGGTCTGTATCAATTATCTGCACGGCAAATACCTCTCTGCTGCAGCAAAGGAGTTTATCCGAATGCTGCAAGAAGAGCAGTACTCGTTACTGTAGCAGAACTACAATTGATCGATTGGGACAAGAGGAAGAGCAACCAAATCATTGCCAGCAAAAAGCGTAAAACAGCGGATTCACCTTGTGGATTTTGTACATTTTTTCTCCGTTTATAGTGCAGAAAAAGAAAAGTATCACAGCCTTTCAGCTGTTAAGTAACCTCAAAAAACTGTTGGACGAATGTCTGCTCTCGACTTAATATAGAGATAGCAACCCACAGTAATGCTGGATCGATATTAAGGAGGAAAAGTTTTATGGATCGCTTTTATATTACTGCAAAAAATGGTGTTATCGGAGATGGTGTAAAAGTGCTTTCTCCCATTTGGGTCGGCATTGAAGGTACCAAAATCACTTATGTTGATTCGGCCAAGCCACAGGATGCCAACGGGCAGAACACCACTGACATGGGCGAATGCACACTGACGCCTGGTTTGTTCAATCTGCACGATCATGTCAACCGTAAAGCCTTGCGTGATGAGCCGTCCACCTTGCCATTGAATGTGCGCTCCAAGACCTTTATGGCGCAGCCTTACCAGTATATGCTGCTTCATGGTGTTCATAACGTGAAGAACATGCTAAGTGAAGGCATCACATTTATCCGAGATTTTGGACTTGGTGAATATACTGCAGTTAACCTCAAACGCGGTATCAAGGAAGGCTTAGTTCCGGGACCCGAAATGATGGTTTGCGGCCGTGATATTTGCATGTCTGGCGGTCACTGTCATGCAGCAGCCCGCGAAGTAGACGGCGTGCCTGAAATGATGAAAGCTGTCCGCGAGGAAATTCGCGCCGGTGCTGACTTCATTAAGTTCATGGCCAGCGGCGGTCTGGAAAACTTCCCGCGTGAAGACCCGAAGTATCCGGAGTTCACAGTAGAAGAACTAAAGGCAGGTATTGAAGTTGCCCATGATGCCGGCGTCAAGACGGCCGCTCATGTTTATCCTAAGGCGGCGATTATGCGTGTTCTGACAGCTGGCATTGACTGCGTGGAGCATGGCGTTCAGCTTGACGATGAGTGTATTGAGCTTATGGTCAAGCGAAATACGCCGCTCGTTCCAACAATGACTGGTGTGAAGGGATCTTATTTCATCCAGCCTGTTACTGAGGAGAAGAAGCGCAGCATCCCGCTGCTCGAAGAACGTATCTGGGGGCCGCATGCCATTTCTGTGAAGAAAGCTGTTGCGGCGGGGCTGCTGGTTGGAACCGGTACGGACAGCTATGGTCGTCTGAGTGATGAAATCAGAAGCATTGCTGCAGCCGCTGGTGAGACGCCGGTACAGGCAATTGCACACGCAACCAGTATTTCTGCTAAGATCATCAATCGTCCTGAGCTTGGCCTGCTCGAAGTTGGCAAGCACGCAAATGTTGCAGCATTCCCAGGTGACTTGACGGCCTCCCTTGACACAATTGACCATGCGGTCCAACTCTGGTTGCACGGCAAGCCGATGCTGTAAAGCGGGGGGATCAAATGAATCGTAGGATTTTACTTGAATGGCCTGACTTGCAGCTTTCCGCCATTGCGGAGCTTGCTGATGATAAAAACCCGGAGCTTTGTGATGACCTTTGGAATGCGTTGCCGATCTGCAGTATTATGAACAACGCCGTGATTACCGACGGTTCCATGTACTGCTGGCTTCCACTTTTGAGCTTTGCACCGATTCACTATAAAGAGCGGATTGATGAGGCTCCCATCGGCCGCCTGCGTTATTCACAGGGAACCGGCAACAAACTGATTGTACAGTACTCTCAGTGCTACGAGGATGTAAAGGGCACAGTGCTTGGTGAGATTATTCCGGAGCATATTGACATTGTGAAAAAGGTTGGTGAAAAAGCTCGCGAATCGATTTTCATGACGAAAAAGGAGTTGCACGTCAGGGTGTCCCGCTTGGGCGAAGACAAAGCGGCCGAACCGGCAAAGCCGGAGGTTGTACGCCCAAAAGATTGCCGCGCTGAGGTTACCGAGTTGGTTGATCGAATCCTCGAGAAGGCTCTTGAAGCCACAAAGTCCGAGCCAAGAGAAAACAAACTCGCACGAATGGGGAAAGTTTCCGGAGTGGGTTCCTGTGGACAGTATTTCAGCACATGGGAATTTGTTTACAGCCTATCAAGAGACCTCTCCATGTATACGCTTTATCCGATTTCTCATATGTGCAGGACAACCGACATTGATGTGCGTCATCTGGAAAAAATCTACGCAGAGCTGGAGCCAGGCTACACAGGAGTTCTCGGCTCCTATGGACTGCGCGAGCTGCGCGAATTCTCGAAGGAGATCCGTGCGCTGTTCGCAAAGGAGATTGTGACCAGAGAAGAATTTCAGTGCGTTGTAGATGCCTTTACGCTTTATACCAATCAAGTTGCGGCGTGGGCATACTTCTATTACCCGTGGGGGATTGGGACGGCGTGCTTCCGCTTTTCTGATGAGAACAAGGACTACATTGCAAAGTAACAACCACACCAGTTATTTTAGGAGGATTACTTTATGAAAGCCACTAAGAGACTTATATCGGCGTTGCTCATATCCGTTATGCTACTTGGTTGTTTGACGGCTTGTGGGGCAACGCAAGGGTCCAGCACCGACAGTGAAAAGGCGACTAACCCCGTCGTCCTGACATTCGCAACGGAAATGGCGACTGGCACGCCGGAGGTCCAAGCTGCTGAAATATTTGCAAAGAACGTTTATGACAAGACAAACGGCGAGGTGGAGATTCAGATATATGCGGACGGCCAGCTTGGTGAACCCGCCACGGCAATCGAGAGCACGCAACTTGGCAATATTGATATTTTGATTCTCCCCGCCAGTGACTTCAAATCCTTTGACAACATTTTTGGTATTGAGGCAATTCCTTTCTTGTATGCAGATAATGAGTCTGTTGCGAAAGTACTGAACGAGAGCGGCGCGGCTGATATGCAGAAAGAGATCCTTGCTGGTCTCGGCTTGATTCAGCTCAATGAGGCGCGTAATTACTTCCGTGGCCCCTACCGTGTGCTCGCATCTAAGACACCCGTTCGCACGATTGACGATCTCAAGGGTCTGCGTTTCCGTGCGTTCGACAACAAAAACTACATTCATGCCTATGAACTGCTTGGTGCAAATCCGCTGGTTGTTGCCTACAGCGAAGTCTACATGGCACTGCAGAATGGCACGGTCGATGCCGCGACCTGTACAATCAGCGCATTGAAGGGCGAGAATTATACGGATATCTGCAAGTATGTCACTCTAATCAATGAATATGTATCCTCCGTGTTTGTCCTTTGCGGTGACAGCACCTACAATAAGCTCTCTGAGGAAAACCAAAGAATTCTCAAAGAGTGCGCTGATCAACTCGGTTCAGATGTCGAAGCGTTGACGGAAGAATCTTTGACCGTCAACATTGATGCAATGAAGGCTGACGGCGTAGAGTTTATCGAAATCGACACAAGTCCCGCTCGTGAGGCACTTAAGGACTTCTACTATGACCTTGAGGCAGATGGCACCCTGCCGAAGGGCACCTGCGACAGTGTCTTGAATCAGTAATTCCAGGTATTTCCCTCGTGAGAGAGGGGCGGGAGACGCGCTGCATGCGCAGCACGTCTCCCGTTGTATATAACTCTGCCTACGGAATAACTCAGTGGCAGGCAGTGATGATGAAAAAGGAGGAATAACCTTGTACGACAAGATTATGAAGAAAATATCCGAAGCTATGCTTGGTGTTTCGGTTATTTCCTTATCAATAGCAATTGTGCTGAATGCAGTGGAGATATTTCGCAGGTTTCTCTACGATGGTAGTTTTTACTGGATTCAGGACGTTACTTTGCTGTGTATGATGTGGTTTATTTTTCCGGGTATGGTTATTATTTCCTACAAGGGAAACGATGTTTTTGTTGACATTTTTCTGCACAAATTCCCAAAGAAAATGCAAACCACGGTTAATATAATCAATGACATGCTGGTAATGGCAATTTGCGCAATACTGTTTCGCTACAGCATCAACTTGATGTTTCTTCGCATGGGAAAGAGTATGCTTGCATCTGAAATTCCTTATTTTTGGTACACACTTGCCATGGTGATTGTATTCTTCCTCCTGACACTGGTGTATCTCGGAAAGGTAATTAACGCTTTTGCCTGCAAAAAAGGCAAGGAGGGCACTGACGTATGATTGTTGGTATCGTTTTGATTGTTGTTTTCCTAATCGTACTATTTTTCGGTATGCCGATCAGCATGGGTATGGGTATTGGTACACTGGCATCGATGATTGCTGGCGGCTATGATTTTTCTACGCTCCCTATGTTAATCCAAAAAGGTGCCAACAGCTATACGCTGATTTCGATTCCCTATTTTATTCTTGCTGCCAATATCATGAATAAAGGCGGCATTACAAACCGCATTTTCGACTTTTGTGAATCCATTGTTGGTTGGATGCACGGGGGCCTTGCACAAGTCAATGTTATTTCCAGCGTTATATTTGCAGGTATTTCCGGCACATCCTCAGCCGATGCCGCTGGCCTTGGCATGGTCGAAATCGAGGCAATGGATCGGGCTGGCTACGATAGAAAGTGGTCTGTCGGTATTACGATGGCCTCGTCGATTCTCGGTCCCATTATCCCGCCCAGTGTCGGTTTTATTGTCTATGCAAGTCTTGCGGGTGTATCGGCGTCAGAACTGTTTGTGGCCGGCGTTGTTCCTGGAGTCATCATAGCAATTTGCCTGATGGTTGCAAACTACTTTATTGCAATCAGTGGTAAGGTGGCGTGCCCGCCCCCGACGAAGTTTGATATTAAGGAGGTTTGGCGGACCTTTAAAGAGGGCTTTTTTGCCCTGATGGCACCCGTGATCCTTTTGGTCAGTCTGCTTGGCGGCTTTGCAACTGCGACGGAAACGGGAATCATTGCCGTTATATACTCGCTGATTGCCAGTGCTATTTATCGTGAACTCCACTGGAAGGACCTGATTGCAACGATGAAAGAGACTGTGGAATCCTCTGCAATCATCATGTTCCTCATCGGTATGGGTTACGGTATCGGCTATGTGTTGACACTTGCGCGTATTCCCCATAAGCTTACGGAAGCGTTGCTTGGTGTAACGACTAACAAATACCTCATGCTGTTCCTGATTATTATTTTCCTGACAATTCTCGGTATGTTCCTTGAAGCAACAGTCATCCGCATTATCACAGTACCGCTACTGCTGCCAATTCTTGTTGCATTAGACATCAACTTGGTTCACTTCGGCGTAGTTCACACGTTGGTTGGATTATTAGGCACTACCACTCCCCCCGTTGGTTCCGGCCTGATGATTATGTCGACAGTTGCAAAAATGAAATTCTCTGATGTCGTAAAAGGCGTTTTGCCGTTTTGGATTCCGTTGTTTATATCTCTTTTTATTGTCACCTACGTACCTCAGATCACTATGTGGCTTCCAAACCTTGTCTTCGGATCATAAAGGATACCAATCTCTTAACGCAAAGGCTCCTTCCGCCAACGAGCGGAGGGAGCCTTTGCATTTGCAGGGTTATGGGGCGAACACGACCCGACGGGACGTAAGCGTCAAACCTCCCCGCGTATAAAAGACGATAATGTACAATAACGGGCCTGTTGACAAAAGCAAAAATTCTGCTGAAACCCACAGTGGTTCCAGCAGAACAGTAAATTTGGAAATAGCGAAAGATGGTATTTACCATCCTCTTGAGGTTTACCTTAATGAATATGTGTTATAAAGAACAGCATACAAATTCACGCGATAGATGATGCAGGGGCGAGACACTGACAAGAATGCCCCTCCCACATCAATACTGTTTTCTGAAGTGGTATGTATCTTTCAATTGTTCCAGCATTTCATAAACAACGGGACAAACTTCGGCAGAAGCAATGATGTTGAGCAAGCTCCCCATTCTGCCCAGTCTATCCGTATAGGGATAAGCGGCGCACTCGGATGGCTTGCAGAATTCCACTTCACACTGTCCATCTTCGCGCAAAAACGGGCATGGCTTTTTTATCTCATAGCCTAATAAACCATCGGAAAGGAATTGCTTGCAGAAGGCATCAGGTGTAAGCCCCTTCGCCGCCGCGATGGTGGAAATCTCTTCATTTTCAAGCGACACATCATAGAAACGGCAGCAGTTGCGGCATTTAGAGCAGTCATATGACGCAAACAGTTCTTTATGCAGACTGAGAAACTGCTGATCCAATTCCTCCTCATCAGCGTGAGTTTTCAGAAACCTGCGAAAACGGTGATTTTCTTCTTCGACTTTCAATGCTGCTTCGCGTACATTGTTGGGTGTGATCATATGGTGTACCTCTCTGTTTTTATCCGTATGGTGTCTGGTTATGAATGTGAAAAATTATATGCCGTTTTTCCTTGGAAATCAATGGATCGAATTGAAAAGCATACGAAAAGCAAGTGCCGGGAAGGTGTATGCCAAAAACTGGCGGTGTTTTTGAACTGGCTTGATTCAAAAAATGTCGTATACGAGAATGCCATCATGTACGAGAATTTCTGCATGAACTCGTATTTGGCAGTTTGTGGGACGAAAAGGTTCTATCATTACAGTCGACGGTGGGATATCTGCATAGCTGCGGATGTTGGCAGTATCCTGCATGGGCTTTCACAAATGTAAATAGGGGACGCAAGAAAACGGCAAGTTAGCCGCTTTGACAAGCGGCCGTCCAGCGTTTCGACAACTCGCAAAGCACACCGAGGGTAGTGATACCACCCATGCCTCGCACACGCAGAAAGCCCTGAGCGCAGGGCGTACAAGCCACAATTTCGACAAAAGCAAAAAAAGATCACGCAGCCCAGCGGGGCCGCGACGCCTCGGAACAGCGACGCGCATGAGCGCATCGCTGTTCCGCAGGCTTTCTGTGTTCTTCGGGAGCGCCTCCGACCAAGACTCAAAAGCGGCAAAGTTTGCCGTTCTGACACCCGGCCCGGGGATGTTTGTGAACGTGCGGAACGCGCCGAGGGTAGAGATAGCGCCCCCATCCGAAACAGCCCCTGTTTCGCCGTGTAAGCCGCTGTGTGCGATCCTTCTCCGAAAGCCGAGTGTGTACCCACTTTCACCCGTGAAAGCGAACGTGGGCCATTTGTACGAGAAGTTGAAAACCGGGATGAAAAGTGGTTTGAAACAGCGTTGTGGCGGTAACTTTTTGGCGATATTTGCAGGAACGGTTTTGAGCGAAAAAACGAACTTTACAGGAAGGTTTTTTGAGTGGCGAAGGCCGTTCGATTTTAGCACTAGATAAAGGGCCGCAGTCGCAAGCGCCCGCAGCCCATCCACAAAGCCCCGCAGTGCGGGGCTTTTTCACGCTTTCCAAACCGCAGTCTAAGGTGCACCTTGGCGAGCATTTTCGCAGTCGTGGGTGAACGTGAGGCACGGAAAAGGCCCGTGACAGCGGACTTTTCAAGGTGACCGTTCCGCAGGCGGTTGAGAAATTTGCTGTTTTCCAGCACACGAAAAAGTGATTTCCAAGTAAGAGCAATTTTCGGCACAGATTACACATATTTTGCGCCGCTGTAGTCAATGGAAATGGCTTCTTGACCGTACAAAAATCGCACCGCTGTAACCAAAGAAGAACGCCTCCGGCAGCGCAAAAATTGCGCCGCAATAGACAAAGATAAGGCGGCGCGGCTCCGAGGTGCAAATGATAACTTTCTGATAACGATTCCTCTTTTCAGTAGCTTTGTCCCCTTGGTTACGGTATTGTTCGTTGTCGAAAGGGGCTGATACCATGCCGAAAAGACGAGCAAACGGCGAGGGGAACATCCGAAAACGAAAGGACGGTCGATGGGAGGGTAGATACACTGTCGGCCACGATCCAGAAACCGGCAAGGCCATCATCAAAAATGTCCTCGGCAAAACACAGGCGGAAGTAAAAGAAAAGCTGAAAAAGGCAATCGAAGAAAATGTGGGCATCGACTACGGCAAGGCAAAAACCTACACCGTGGGAAGTTGGCTGGAGGTCTGGATGGAAAACTATACCAGAGTAAAACTCAGACCGTCCACCTTCAAAACCTCACAAGGCTTTCTGAAAAACCACATCAAGCCGCAAATTGGCAGCATCCCGCTGGCAGAGTTGACTTCTCTGGATTTACAGCGGTTCTATAAGCACCTGTTGGACGGCGGGCGAGTAGACCGCATCGAAGCGAAAAAGAAGCCAAAAGGACTGGCACCGAAAACCGTCCGCAACATCCACCAGATGATCGGCTCGGCGTACAATCTCGCTATGGAGCAGAATCTGGTGAGCAAGAATCCAACGCAGGGATGCGCCTTGCCAAAAGTGGAGCACAAAGAGATGAAAACGCTGACCGCCGACCAACTCAGTGCTTTCTTCCAGGAGGCCAAAGACAGCGGCGTGTACGAGCTCTACTACCTCGACCTCGCCACGGGTCCGCGGCGCGGGGAACTGCTGGGGCTGAAGTGGACGGATATAGACCTCGACCGTGGCGTGCTGAAAATCCAACGGGCCATTTCCCGGCAAAACGGCAAAGTGGTCGAGGCACCGCTGAAAACGAAAAACGCCTACCGCACACTGCCGCTGTCGGCAGATGCGATAAGCGTACTGAAAATGCAGAAATGCAAAGTAGGGAACAGCGAGTGGGTATTCCCGTCACCAACAGGAGGCCCCATGTCGCCGGACAGCGTGCTGCACATGCTCCAGCGGGTGCTGAAACGAGCGGGTCTACCGAGAATACGCTTTCATGATCTCCGCCACACCTTCGCAACCATGGCGCTCCAGAACGGCGTGGACGTGAAAACGGTGTCCTCGATGCTGGGCCACTACTCGGCGGGGTTCACGCTGGACACCTACGCCCACGTCACCACCGACGCCCAACTCAAGGCAGCACAAACCATGGGGAACATCCTATCCCGTGCTGTCTGACGGTTTCCGCTATCCGCTCCCGTTGGGGTCAGCGTTTGGGTCAGGAAAAAGTGGTATCCGAAAATGACAACTTATGAAAAGCAAAAGTCCTCGAAATCAGACGATTTCGAGGACTTTTGGTACGCCGTGAGGGATTCGAACCCCCGGCCTTCTGGTCCGTAGGTTGTCTCAAGGGCAAATCGAAGTCGTTTCGGCTCCGATTTGTGCTTTTTGCCACCGTTCGTTCGGCGGATTTTCCATTGTTTCCGTCCAGCCCTGCCCGCTTTTTTCGTGTTCTGGGTCAAAAGTGGGTCAAGGCACGGTGCGCCCGCACCCACGCTGTCCACGGCTTGTATGGACTGCTCAGTTGCCTGCAAAGAGCTCGTTGGTGGCGTTGA
>ERZ791865.221-NODE-221-length-88965-cov-20.963008_pt1 | contig 88965 bp, 67 predicted proteins | sample MGYA00509942_ERZ791865 | MGnify/ENA primary metagenome ERZ791865 (study PRJEB30046, sample SAMN00792098) | human gut metagenome | study: EMG produced TPA metagenomics assembly of the A metagenome-wide association study of gut microbiota in type 2...
CTGATTTTGTGTATAAAATAGAGACTGCCTAACTTTCGTTGTTAGACAGCCTCTTATTCATTGAGCCATTCAGAAGTTTTTGGCGAACTTCTCGAAACGCTTAAGGCCTTCTATCATTCGGGCACGCGGACAGGCTATGTTCCAGCGCATGAATCCTTCGCCGTCCTTGCCATACATCGTGCCGGCGTTCAGCCACAGTTTTGCGTCTTGGATCAATGCCTTTTCAAGTTCGGCCGATGTCATGCCGAATTTGCGACAGTCCATCCATACCAGATACGTTCCCTCTAATTTTGTAATCGGGAAATCGGACAGATGTTCCTCGCAGAACCTACGCATATACTCATAATTGCCATATATGTACTCTAAGAGCTGGTCCAGCCATTCCGCACCTTCGTTGTATGCGGCCTGCAACGCGATAACGCCAAAGGGATTGACGTCGCATACCTCGTTGATGTTTATGGCACGGTCTATCTTGGCACGACGCCCGGCATCGGCACACACGATGTTGGCTATCTGCAGTCCGGCGATATTGAATGCCTTGCTCGGAGACACGCAGCTGACGGAATGCCGGCTGAATTCCTCGGAAATCGAAGCGAACGGCGTATATTCATAACCCGGCATCACAAGCTCGCAATGTATCTCGTCGGCAATCACCACAACATCATGGCGAATACAGATTTCTCCTATTCTGATCAGTTCATCGCGGCTCCATACCCTTCCGGCGGGATTGTGAGGATTGCACAGAATCATCGCCTTTACCTTCGGATCCGATACCTTGCGTTCCAGATTCTCGAAATCTATCGAATATGTATTGTCGGCATATACCAACGGAGATTCGACTATCTCGCATCCGTTGTTGCGGATTGACGAGAAGAAGCAGTTGTAGACCGGTGTCTGAATCAGCACCTTGTCGCCGGGCGCAGTCAACGCCTTTATGATGGCCGAAAGAGCCGGTACCACTCCCGAAGTATAGATAATCCAGTCATTATCGATGTTCCATCCATGACGGCGTGCGAACCATCCCGTAATGGATTCATAGTAACTTTGCGGCACACGGGTATAACCGAACACTCCGTGGTCTACCCTGCGACTCAATGCCTCTATGATGGCCGGAGCGGTACGAAAATCCATGTCGGCCACCCACATTGGCAGCACATCAGGATTGTCAGCGCTGTCCCACTTGACGCAATTCGTCCCGCGCCTGTCTATAATCTCATCAAAATCGTATTTCATGGCGTCTCTTTTACCTCGTCACTTGTCACTCTGACCTCTTTCCTCAATCTTGCAGTCTGCCGGTGATTTGATGTTCTCGTCTATGGTTATAGAGCCGATTTCATCAGCCACAATACGACCTGTACGGGGATTCTTGATATTGGTTATAGCTCCGCGTATTTCTGCGTCAAGCTCGCTGTATTCAAACGCACGGTCGCAGCCCGGATCGAACGTGCAGTTCTCCAGTATCAGGTTATGCGCGTAGCACAATGGCTGTTCGCCTGAAATATGACAGTTGACGAGGCGAAGATTCTTCGAGTGCCATCCCAGATACTCGCCGTTCAGCTCCGAATCGTAGATAGTCACGTTCTCCACCTCCCAGAAAGCATCCTTAGTAGTGATCTTGGCGTGGTGTATCTCGGCGTTCTTCACATACTGGAACACATACTTGCTGTCGCTTTCCAGGCCGTCAACATATATGTCGCTGCTGAACATGAACGGATATGTGCCGCCGTGCAGTTTCAGGTTCTTGATCCGTATGTTTTTGCAACGCCAGAACACCTCGTCGGCATCGTTCATCGTCACGCTCTCGATATCTATGTCGCTCATCTCGCGGAACATCTTCGGGGCGTCAATCACCGTGTCGGTCATCTTCAGATGGTCGCAGTACCACAGCGCCGAGCGGCCCCCGACATCGAAGTAGCAACGGTCTATCTTGAATCCATGCACGTGCCAGAAGGGATAGTTACCCTCAAACCGACAGTTGACGGCCTCGATGTTGCTGCATTCCTTTATGGCCGACTCGCCCTCGCGTATGGTCACATTCTCCAGACGCAGGTCGTGCGATTCGAACAGCGGTCGCTCGCCTCCGAATTCCGTATCTTTAATCGTTTTCATATCCTGATGTATAGTTTATTTAAGGCTTAGTTATACCTTCAAGGCACGTTGCAAAATTACAAATAAATCGGCGGTTTCTGTTATCCCGATTTATGAAATAATTACCATTATCCCATATCGGGCTGCGTCTTGGGCTTGACTTTCCGCATCCAGCGTTCCCATTTAAGGTATATGAGGAAGATAACGCCTCTGAAGCAAAGTTCTATGCACATGGCCACCCACACGCCTTTCAGTCCCATTGTGGGAGCCAAGAGTGCTGCCAACGTCAGACGCACCGCCCAGATGCTGAACAGGTTCATCACGCACGGCACAAGCGTGTCGGCGGCACCGACGAATACACCGTATGCCACTATTGATGCTGCGAACATCGGTTCGGCGAAAGCCTCCACCCTCAACGCCATCACGCCAAGATTCCTTATTTCTGTCACCGGCGACATCAATCCGATTATCTCTGGTGCGAATATGTACATCAATACGCCCATTACGCCCATAACCCCCATACCCATTCCGACTGTGATACGGGCGAAGCTGCGTGTCAGCGTTCTGTTTTTCGCTCCGATGCTCTGCCCAACCAATGTAGTGGCGGCATCGGCGATACCGTAGCCCGGCATATAGCAAAGACTCTCGGCGGTGACCGCAAACGAATTGGCCGCTATGGCAAATACTCCCAACGGCGCCACGATGACGGTGGTGAGTATCTGCGCTCCGCATATCAGCACATGCTCCACGCCCATCGGCAGCCCGATGTTCAGTGCCTTGCGTATAGTTTCACGTCTTGGCAGAAACCGCCCATGCTCGCCTGTCAGTTTCAATTCCGTGGATCGCGCCGACAGATACCATATCAGTATTGCCGCCACCACGGTTTCTGCGGCAGCTGTACCCAACGCGGCTCCCTTCACGCCCAATCCGGCGCCCGGTATCGTCAACGATAAGAATCCTATGTTCCAATGATGCGACGGGAATATCAGCAGGAAATTGAATATTACATCCAGCGCGCACATCGTCACTCCCAGCATACTCGGCACCTTCATGTTGCCGCTGCACCGCAACATGCTGCTCGCAAGGAAGTTCAGCTGCATCGCCGGCAGAAATGCCGCGTATATCATGAAATACAGCGACGAATCACCGCATATCGAAGCGTCACCGCCCAGCCATACCGGGAGCATATCGCTGATTGCAACGCCAATCAACGCCAGCATCAGGCTGAATGTAAACGTTGCTATCATGGACTGCCTCAACACGGCGCGGGCACCGTGCATATCGCCGGCCCCGATCCGGTGCGCAACCTGCACCGAGAATCCGGTCGCAGCCGCGCCGCATAAGCCTGAGAACAGCCATGTACTGGTGGATACGAGTCCTATGGAGGCCGATGCCTCGGCGCCGAGATGTCCCACCATGGAGGCATCGATATATTGCATCACTATGGAGGAAAGCTGGGCAATCACGGCAGGCACGCTGAGCAGCATCGCCAGGCGTAGCTTCTGCCCTGTCGTCATCGCGGATCCCTGCCGTATCCGGGCAAGAAGCGCGTCGGTCCCTTCCCCTCTCATAGTCATCACTAATAGATATCTGCCATCTGTTCACTGTGTGCTGCGGCTATCTTGTTGGCCACCACGACAGCACTTGATATATGGTTGCAGATATGCTCGTCGCCTATCAGTCCGTCTACACCGGCTGTATGAAGCGATGCCCGCACATTGTCGCGCACTCCCGACAATACTATCATAATTCCTTCGGAATGCGACGACTCTATCAGCAGCTTCAGGTTGTGGATACCTGTCGAATCGATAAATGGCACCTTGCGCATACGGATTATACGCACTATCGGTTTCTCCTGCGGCGTGATACGCATCATCTCGTCGAATTTCGTAGCGGCTCCGAAGAAGAACGGGCCGTCTATCTCATATACCGACACGCCGGGGTTCAGATTCAGCACCTCATGCTTCGACAGGTCAGTGTCCTCGGCCGCGTCAAGCTGCTCGCCGTAAACCTTGATGGTAGTGTTCTCGGTGACTCGGCGCAGAAACATCACCACAGCCAACAGCAGGCCGATCTCGATGGCGATGGTCAGGTTGAACACCACTGTCAGCAGGAATGTGACCAGCATCACCGACAGGTCGCCCTTGGGATTGTGAACCATATCCACGACCGTGCGCCATCCGCTCATGTTGTAGCTGACCATGATCAGCACTGCCGCCAGACACGACATAGGCACCATGTTGATCAACGGCATGGCGAACATGAACACGCCAAACAATACTATCGCGTGAACTATACCGGCCACCGGGGTCTTGCCCCCGTTGGTGATGTTTGTCATGGTTCGGGCTATTGCGCCGGTCACAGGTATACCGCCGAATATCGGCACTATCACATTGGCCAGACCCTGACCCATCAGCTCGGTGTTACAGTTGGTGCGGTCGCCTGTACGACCGTCGGCAACCGTGGCGCTCAGCAGACTCTCGATTGCGCCCAACATAGCTATGGTAAAGGCCGATGGCAACAGGAGATTGACAGTCTGCATATTGAATCCGAGATTGGCCACCTGCGGCATCGACGGCGACAGATTGCCGAAACGGTCGCCGATGGTCTCGATACCGCTTATTCCCATAAACTCGCGCATTATCCACGTCGCCAGCGTCACCAAAACAATTGCCGTCAATGCGCCCGGCAACTTCGATGAAATCTTAGGAGTGACGATGTTGATCAATAATGCCAACAATCCCACTGCGAGAGTCGCGATGTCTATGGTGTTGAAGTTAGCGATGTACACACGCCATTTGCCGATGAAATCGCCCGGCACCTGCTCGGTGATATGCAGTCCGAAGAAATCGGGCATCTGGGTGGAGAAAATCGTCAGCGCGATACCGGCCGTGAAGCCAACCACGATAGGATACGGTATGAACTTGATGACCGTGCCGAGATGGAACAGCCCCATCAGCAACAGGATACATCCGGCCATAAACGTGGCCATTGCCAGACCCGTCAGACCGTAAACCTGAATGATGTTATAGATAATTACGATGAATGCACCCGTAGGACCACCGATCTGCACGGTGTTGCCGCCGAAGGCGCTTACTATGAAACCGCCTATGACAGCCGTCACCAGACCGACTGTCGGACTAACGCCGCTTGCTATGGCGAAAGCGATTGCCAACGGCAAAGCCACAATTCCTACTACAATTCCCGCAACCAGATCCTTGCGGAACTTCTCCATGCTGTAATCTCGGCATGCCGCTATCAGCGCGGGATGAAAATCCAAACGTCCTACTGCTTTCATAAAACATCAATTGGAAGCCGATCAATCACTTTCTCGCAACCGGATTCCCCTAATTATTAACCTTAATCTTTATAAACCTTAATCTTTTCAGACTGCAAAATTATAAAAATATGTTAACACCACCAAAATTTGCTCACAAACCGGCACTCACAAACCGGCCCGTTCAGCACTGATGTGCAGTCTTGTTTTGTTTCAGTTCGGAGCTTCAGCGACAACGGTACGTCCCCCTTACTCGTCACTCCGTCTTATCACCGGCTTTCCACCTGTCCTTATAATATTCAGCATTGACGCGATAAACCAATATCCCTGTCAATATAAAAAAGATAATACCGAATACCCCGGCAAAGCTGCGCAACCATAAAAGGACAGTATATTTCCTGTAATCCATCGGATCCAGGAAAAACGACTGCGACACCAGCAGAATAATACATATCCCGATTGACGCATACATGGCATACTTCAACCGCTTGTTGACTTTACGATAATAGTAAGGCTCAAGCCTCCGCTCGGTCCTCTCCTTCCACTGCATGTATTCAAAGAAATCCATCATATCATTTACAGTATTTTCATGGCGATGGCGGCGCAGGCTTCGGCGTCTGCCAGGGCGTGGTGATGATTCTCCATCTCGTAGCCGCAGGCGGCGGCCGACAGATGCAACTGATGGCTGCGTAGTTTCAGACAACGGCGCGATGCCGCGAGAGTGCAATAGAATTCATATCCGGGATATTCCATGTCATATTCGGCAAAGACGGCCTTAAGGCAGCCCTCGTCGAACGGCTTGTTGTGCGCCACAAGCGGCAGTCCCTGTATCCGTGGCTCTATCTGTACCCACACTTCCGGGAAAGTAGGCTGACCGTCTGTATCGCGACGTGTCAGGCCGTGCACCTCGGTGGTCCAGTATGTGTAATAGTTCGGTTTCGGTTGTATCAGACTGTAGAACTTGTCTACAATCTCACCACCGCGTACCACGACGATTCCGACGCTACATACGCTTGAGCGCCGTCCGTTGGCCGTTTCAAAATCTATAGCTACAAAATCCTGCATTCAATACTTTACTTGGAGGGCCTAAACTCCTTTAATATGTGCAAAATTAATCAAATCCTCTTTGCGGTGCAAAAGCCATTGTGTTTTTTAACATGAATAGTTCGGATATGATAATAATTATGTAATTTCGCGGGATGATGGATGAATTGGAAAGAAAGATTACGAAATACATACACGAGCTGCCGGTCGGCGAAGTGGCGGCAGAGGTCAACGCGGCACTCAGGCAGAAGCCGCGCGTGGTTGTCACCGCTCCTCCGGGTGCGGGCAAGTCTACGCTACTACCGTTGACCATTATGACCGACACGCCCGAGGGTCGAATTCTGATGCTGGAACCTCGACGCCTTGCCGCCCGACAGGTGGCCCAGCGCATGGCCGACATGATCGGCGAGCGTGTCGGTCAGACCGTAGGCTACACCATCCGGTTTGAATCCCGCGTATCAGACCGGACACGCATCGAGGTCGTGACCGAAGGCATCCTGCAGCGGATGCTGGTGGATGATCCTACTCTTGACGGCATTTCCGTAGTGATTTTCGATGAGTTTCACGAACGCAGTCTATACTCCGACATCGCATACGCCCTGACACTCGAAGCCCAGCGACTGATACGTCCGGACCTGAAAATCGTCATCATGTCGGCCACAATCGATACAGATTATATATGCAGGCGTTTTGACGCTCCGCTGATCGAAAGCAAGGGACGAGCTTACGATGTGGAGATAATCCGCGCGGCCGAGTCCGACGCCAATACCTGCGTGGCCGACACAGCAGCAGCCATCCGTCGTGCATTGCGCGAACAGTCGGGCGACATCCTTGCCTTCCTCCCCGGACAGGGCGAGATAATGAAATGTCGCGACCTCCTCGCGAACCTGCCATCTGATATTTACATCCACACTCTCTACGGGATGATGCCGTTTGAGGAGCAACGGCGCACCCTGGCTCCTTCCCCTGCCGGCACACGCAAGATCGTACTCTCCACTCCTATTGCCGAGACTTCACTTACCATCGAAGGAATCCGCACTGTAGTCGATTCGGGTTTCTACAAAGGTATGGTATTTGATGCCCGAAGCGGCCTCAGTCATCTGGAAACGATGCGCATATCGCTCGACATGGCCCGGCAACGAAGCGGCCGTGCCGGACGGCTTTCAGAAGGCGTGTGTTATCGTCTGTGGTCCAACCCTGTGGAACTGCGCATGAAGGAAAGCCGTGTGCCGGAAATCGAGGAAGCTGATTTATCGTCTATGGTGCTGGACATAGCCGCATGGGGCGAGAGTGATGTTTTCGACCTCCCTTGGCTCACGCTTCCGCCTCGCGACAAGGTATTCAAGGCCCGTCAGCTGCTACGCAGTCTTGGTGCCGTCAACGACAAGGGCGAGATAACCCCTCATGGCAGAAAGTTGGCACGAATCCCTTGCCATCCGCGCATAGCGCAGATGCTGACCGTAGCCGAAGACAATGCCACAAAGGCGTTAGGCTCAGACATAGCTGCTATCTTGGATGAGAAGGATCCGATAAACGACGAGAACGATTGCGACATAACCACACGCATAATAATGCTTCGCGAGGCGCGCCGCCGTGGCAACAGCGGCAGATTCGGCCGCATCATAAAGATTGCTGAGCAGTATCGCCGCCTGGTCAACGCCAAGGAAGACAACACAATCCCTGACCAGACCGCCATAGGCGCGCTCGTAGCCCTGGCATATCCCGAACGTGCGGCCATGATGGTGGCCGATTGCCGTTACAGGTTGGCCAACGGCGACGAGGTGCGCATAAATGCCGAAGATGCGTTGTCATCCAGGAAATTCCTGGCGATAGCATCATTAGGAAAGAGAATATTTCTGGCCGCGCCTATTGACGAGGCGGTGCTGAAGGATATGGCCACATGGAACGAAAAACTGCATTGGGACAACAGGCAGGGGCGCGTAGTGGCACGTCGTGAGTTACGCTTAGGCGCATTACTGCTTGACACAGCCGTTTCGGATTCCATTGATCGGGCTCGGATCATCGAGGCTATATGCGAGGCTGCTGCCAAGGATGGCCGTAGCATGTTCGATTTCTCAGATGACGTCACGCGCCTTATCCAGCGGATAGAAACCGTGGCGGGCTGGCATCCTGAACTGGATTTGCCAGACGTATCGGTCGACAGACTATTGGAAACAGCCGGCGAGTGGCTACCTTTATATATTGGTGATGCTATGACTGTCCGCGAACTAAAACGCATAGACATCTGCCAGGTGGTATGGGGATTGCTGACATACGACCGGCAACAGTCGGTGGATGCCATCGCTCCGTCGCATTATCGGTTACCGAATGGACGCAACGTACGTCTTGACTATCGTGTCGGCGCAGACTCACCGGTTCTGAGTGCACGACTTGAGGATTGCTTCGGCATCCGGGAGACTCCGCGCGTGGACGGCGGTACACGGCCGATGCTGATGGAATTACTCTCTCCGGGTTTCAAGCCCGTGCAACTCACCAAGGATATCGCAAGTTTCTGGAGCACTACCTACCACGAGGTCCGTAAGGAACTGCGCCGCCGTTACCCCAAACACCCCTGGCCGGAAAATCTGTGATTTTGTCGATCCGAAGATTTTTCGTAATTTTAGGGTTAATACTTTGACGTTATGACAGAAATCAATCAAAAGAACAATAATATCATAGAATGCGACGCCGACCGCGAGCGGCAGATCAATCGCGTCACGCTGATGGGCAGCGTCATTAACGCAGTGCTCGTGGTGTTCAAGTTCGTGGCCGGTATCCTGGGTAACTCGGCGGCCATGATAGCCGATGCGGTGCATTCCCTCTCCGACTTCCTCACCGACATAGTCGTGATAGTGTTTGTCCGCATCGCGGGCAAGCCGGCCGACAAGGACCACGATTACGGACACGGCAAATACGAGACGCTGGCCACTGCCATCATCGGCCTTGGTCTTCTTGGCGTGGGCATCACTATTTGCTGCAACGGCGTATGCAAGATATATCAGGCCATCATCGGCAATCCTCTGCCCCGCCCCGGTTTCATCGCGTTTGCCGCGGCCATACTCAGCATCATCCTCAAGGAGTGGGCCTACCGCTTCACAGTCAAGGCTGGCAAGGAGGCAGGCTCACAGGCCGTTGTGGCGAATGCCTGGCATCATCGCTCGGACGCGTTCTCGTCACTCGGCACGGCCTTGGGAGTGGGCGGCGCATTATTCCTCGGCGCAAAGTGGACCGTGCTCGACCCCATTGCGGCGGTGATAGTCAGCTTCTTTATCGTCGGCACCGCGCTGAAACTGCTGAAGCAGGCGCTTGACGAACTGTTGGAGCATAGCCTTCCGGAAGATGTCGAGGACGAGATAATGCAGATAGTGGCGCAGGAGCCGTGCGTCACCAACATACACCATCTGCGTACGCGCCGCATCGGCAACAATATCGCCATGACCATGCACCTGCGTCTGCCGGGCGACATCAGCCTTTACCATGCCCACGAGCATGCCTCGAACATAGAGCGCAAACTGCGCGAGCACTTCGGCGACAAGACCTTCATCGGCCTCCACATCGAGCCGGTCAAGGTCGACGGCAAATACCTGGAACCCGACCACACTACATCCGACCACAATCCGTAAAAGTGATAATTAATTCCGTATTCGGGATACTGACATATCGAAGATTACATTGTAATTTTGCATCGTAGATAATAAAACCACCACATACCGCAATATTGTCATACGATATGAAGCAACTTATTTCAGCATTATTACTCAGCATCTTAACATTCAATGTTATGGCACAACAGAAAATAACGCAGACGGCCGGACACGACGTACTCGGCGACTTCGCTCCCAAATTCGCGGAACTTAACGATAACGTTCTATTTGGCGAGGCTGTATGGAACGATTCAACTCTCTCGCTTCACGATCACAGCATGGTCACCATCTCCATCCTGCTCGGCAAGGGGATGATCGATTCATCGTTCCGCTCCCACCTGATGATGGGCAAAAAGCATGGCATCACCCGTAAGGAGATAGCCGCACTTCTTACTCAGGCCGCTTTCTACGCCGGATGGCCCAACGCATGGGCCGGCTTCCGCATCGCCAAGGAGGTATGGGCCGACGATGATGCCGCAACGGAGAAAGAGCGTTTCCAGCAGGAGATGATCTTCCCCATCGGCGAGCCTAACACCGCTTACGCCAAATACTTCATCGGCAACAGCTACCTGGCTCCCCTCTCCAACGAGCAGGTCAACGTGTCCAATGTCACATTCGAACCCCGCTGCCGCAACAACTGGCACATTCATAAGGCCACCAAGGGCGGCGGTCAGATGCTGATAGGTGTGGCAGGCCGCGGCTGGTATCAGGAGGAAGGCAAGCCCGCACAGGAGATTCTCCCCGGCACCGTAATCCATATTCCCGCCAATGTAAAGCACTGGCATGGCGCCGCTGCCGACAGCTGGTTCGCACACCTCGCCTTCGGCGTCCCGGGCGAAAACACCGAGAACGTATGGCTTGAACCTGTCAGCGATGCCGAATACAATAAATTGCCATAAGGCAATTTGTCGGAGCTGAACTATCATTAGGAATTACAATTAGGACCCTTTCATAACTCGAAACACCCCGTTGCCTACCGGCAGCGGGGTGTTTTAATTATGCTTAATGTCTACGTTATATCTTCTTGCGGAATGGCCACGTTACGAGTACATACAGCTCGCGTACCCAAACCACCACAGACGACGCCAGGATTATGATGCCCAAGTCCTCGGCACCTGAGGGATTCCACTTCCAATCGGCCGTCCGCAGCATCGGTTCCACATTGAAGAAGTTCGGCACAAGTTCGGTGATGAACAGTTGACCGATCACGATAATCAACACTATGGTCCAGAAGCCCTGGCTCATCTTGAGCCGGAACAGACTCTTGGAGGTTTCGAACGCACGTGCGTCGAACATATACCAGAAATGTGTCCATACGAATATCGAGAACAGCAGTGTCATGTCGTAAACCGACATCGGAACCTCAGGACCCCACGTAAAATGCTGCAGATCCCTCAGCGACTTGATGTCAACGTGGTTGAACAGGATATAGAATCCGAACGTCAACGCGAAGAATATCACTCCGACGCCAATCAGCTCGAACATCATCGGACGGTTGATGATGAAGGCGTTGCGGTTGCGCGGTTTGTTCTTCATCACACCGGGCGACGGCGGCAGCGAGGCGAGGGCCATCGCACCGAAGGTGTCCATAATAAGGTTTACCCACAGCATTTGCGTCACGGTCAACGGCGACTCCTTGCCGAAGAACGAACCGAACATCACCAACAGACATGCCGCCACGTTCACCGTGAGCTGGAACAGCAGGAAACGCTGTATGTTCTGATACAGCGAACGTCCCCACATCACGGCGCGTCCTATTGACGAGAACGAATTGTCGATGATGGTTATGTCGCTTGCCTCCTTGGCCACCGACGTGCCGTCACCCATCGAGAGGCCTACGTGCGCGGCACGCAGAGCCGGAGCGTCGTTGGTGCCGTCGCCGGTTACGGCCACGACCTCGTTGTTGGCCTGCAGGGCTTCCACCAGGCGCTTCTTATCCAAGGGCCGCGCGCGTGCTATTATCTTTAGTTCACCCACGCGGTCGCGCAGTTCCTCGTCGCTCATATCGGCCACTTCAGGCCCGGTGATGATGTTGACGTCGGAATCCACGGCATCGTCCCACAGGCCGACCTGACGGCCTATCTCCTTGGCAGTGCCGGGAGTGTCGCCGGTCACTATCTTGACCTTGATGCCTGCGTTCAGCACCTCACGCACTGCATCGGGCACATCGGCACGAACCGGATCGGAGATAGCCACGATGCCGAGGAATGTCAGGCTGCCCGATTCTATCTGGCCGTTATTCAGCACTTCATTGCCATCGGCTGGAAGCTCGCAGTAGGCGAAGCCTAACGTGCGCATGGCCATGCCCTGATATTCCAGCAGCCGTGCGTCTATTTCCTCCTTGGTCACGCCTGCAGTGTCGCTGCACATGCCGAATACAATCTCAGGCGCACCCTTCACGTACAGTATACGTTTGCCATCTGTTGACCTCACAACCGTGGCCATGTATTTGCGTTCGGTGCTGAAGGGCAGTTCCTCAAGGTGCTCGGCGTTCTCGCGCAGCGTGGTGTAGTCCACTCCCCTTTCGCGCAGCCAAAGCAGGAGGGCGCCTTCCGTCGGATTACCGAGAACCACCGGCTTCTCTTTGGAGACATCGAGTTGAGCGGTGGAGTTTGCGGCTATTCCCTCATATATCACCTGATCCGATGGGTTGCCGAAAAAGTCGGCCTTATATACCTGCATCTGGTTCTGGGTCAGCGTACCGGTCTTGTCGGTGCATATCACGGTGGTTGCGCCCATCGTCTCGCAGGCGTGCATCTTGCGCACCAGGTTGTTGGTCTTGAGCATGCGACGCATGGAGTAAGCCAACGACAATGTCACCGCCATAGGCAGGCCTTCGGGCACCGCCACGACTATTAGCGTCACGGCAATCATAAGTGTCTTCAACACGTGTGCAAGTATCTGCGGCAGGCTCATGTCGCCCATCTGAGGCGCAAGATGTATGATTTGCCCCACAATCACCAGGCCCGCAACTATATAGCTGACATTCGAAATCCATTTGGCCAGACGGTCCAGCTGCTCGTTTAGGGGCGTCTTCACCGATTTGTCAATCTGTGCTTCCTGGAATACGCCGCCCATCTCGGTGTCGTCGCCCACCTTCAGAACGCGCATCACCCCGTGCCCTTCCATTACCTTGGTGCCGCGCATCACATGATTGGACGGGTATGTGGCATCCTTGTCGAACTGCTCGGGGTCGGTGGTCTTGCGCGCCGACGGCTCGCCGGTCAGCGACGACTCGTCCACGCTCAGCGTGATGCAGTCCAGCAACTCGCCGTCGGCCGGGATCTCGTCGCCGGTATTCAGCAACACGATGTCACCCACCACAACGTCCTTACGCGGTATGGTGGTCACCATCTTGTTGCGCACCACCTCCACAGGCTCGTCATCGTTCACCTGGTTCAGAATCTTGAACGCCTTGTTGGCGCGGGCCTCGAATATATACGACAGTCCCGTGGCCAGCGCAATGGCCATAAAGATGCCTACCGGCTCGAAGAATACCTCCGGACCTTGACCCAGCTGCATGTATTCGTATACCGCTATGCCGATGGACAGAGCGCCCGCTATCAGCAGGATGATGATGAGAGGATCTGAAAATTTCTCGAGTAACAACTTCCACCACTTGGCCTGGGCCGGTGGTGTCAGGATGTTGTTGCCGTGTATCTTACGGCTCTCGGCTACCTGCGAGTCCGTCAGTCCGGCATAATGTCTGTTTGGTGTCATATAGCCACGTTACCTGTTTCGTACTTGATTATTATCTTGTGGTTGTTGATTCACTTTCTGTATAACAACCCAACACCCCCATTCTACCTAAACTCAAAAAATAATATTTTATTGACTCCGGGTCATAAGAATAATGATGTGAGCGCTCCGAGCCGCACATAAACATAAATATAATATTATTATAATAATAGCCGATTTTTTGCAGTAAATGATTTATTTATTAATTTTGCGCCACGATGAGTATCGACCATTGTGGCGCGACTCGTTTTCATACAGTTTATACAGCTATGAAGCAACTACATCTCGACAACAGCAAGTTCGGTGGTGTCGCCCCTCCCGGCGACGCGGAGATGTGGCGCGCATAGTGAAATTCACCCTACGTTTTCCAACCGCAGAAATGCCCTGACAGCCCGTGGTGCGTCCGTACGTATCATCAGGCCATCGGGACAGATAGTACCATGACGTATTGGGAACGGCACCGGAGGAAGGCCTCCGGATTTTTCGCAAGGATTTACTTGCGAAAATAGTGGAGAAAATATTGTAGTTTAAAAAGTTAAGATAATAGTCAGTCTTTAGCAAGTCTTGGTGTTCTCTTAACTTTATCAGCTTTATAACTATCTAAACTAAAAAAACTGTATGAACAAAAAATCACCGATTTATGTAGGTCAGATTCAGTTCTACACCTACAATCAGGACCAGGTCGACGATCTGGCTCTTATCAATCAGTTTCCTTTCGACGACCGCAGCGATTTTATCGCTGATCCTTCGTTGGCCGGCATCGCGGTCAAGATCTGTGCCACCAACGAGCGCTTCGACAGCGGCGTGCGCCGCAACGTCACGCTGACACTGGTGGATGTCACCTCACGCTGCGAGGTGGCCTCCCGATCCCTGAAAATAATCCTGCGCCGGCAGGAATGCTTCAAGGAATTCTACGCCCACTTCCCCGCCGACGGCATAATACCGGGCCATACCTTCAAACTAATTATAGACGACCCGATTGCTTCACATACCATAGACCGGCGTGTGTTCCGGTTGATTGACGCCACCCCCCTGCCGCATCCCGTGGATTGGTATGGCGTCTGCGACGGCGGTGTCCGTCCGGCTTGGGAAGACAATCTGTATAAGTCCCTCACTACTGATGACGGCCAGACGTATTATGTCCGGTTCAGCATGGGGCAGAAACTTGGATACAGGCTGCCGTCGGTATTGCCTGAACTTGAGCTGCGGCTGTACGTGCCTGACGAGGAGCAGCCTCTGGTCATGTTCGCCGAACCGCGCTGCATGAACAGTGACGATTACAAGGACAACATCTGGTATGTGGAATATCCCTTCACTACTGCATACGACCGTAACGGCACGTTCTACGCCGAGTTGCTGTGCATGGAATATCCCATCGCCGGCTTTATATTCGCCACAGATGTGGAACCCGAAACCGGGAAATGGTATGGCACCGACATTGAGCCGCTGGACGAATATTCGCCCGATGCGGTCATAGACCGATGGCTTGCTACCCATCATCAGGACTCGTCGGCCACGACATCCGACGCTATGGACTTCGACCAACTGCTTGACGACTTCATAGCCGGGCAGAAGGAGAAATCCGGCTCCGAAGCCGACGAATCACAGGAAGTAGAATCATATTCAGAAGATGAATCGGAACATAACGAGTCATTGCTGTCGTCGCTTGACCATCTGACCGGCCTGCGTTCGGTCAAGGATAAACTTACTGTCTACGAGCGTGTGGTGCGCTTCAACAAAATGCGCTCGGAACGAGGACTTCCATCTACCGCTTCCCCGCTTCACGCCATGTTCCTCGGCTCACCGGGAACCGGCAAGACCACCGTCGCCAAGATGATGGGTGTGATGCTGCATCGAGCAGGCGTACTGTCCAAGGGGCATGTGGTTGTACGCGAGCGCGCCACGCTGCTGGGACAGAACTACAACTCCGAGGCCGAGAAGACACTTGATGCCATCGAGAAAGCCCAGGGCGGCATACTGTTCATAGACGAAGCATACCAGCTTTGTCAGCCAAACGACCCGCGCGATCCCGGCAAGTTCGTGATCGAGACATTACTCACGGCATTGGCCGATGACTCCAACCGTGACTGGATGTTGGTGCTGGCCGGGTATTCCGAGCAGATGAAGCGGATGTTCGACATGAATCCGGGCTTCAAGTCTCGCATTCCCGATTCCAACATTTACGTCTTTGACGATTTCACGGAATCAGAGTTGATGGAGATAGCAGAAAAATACCTGGAACGCAACAATTACGTCCTCTCCGACGATGCGCGCCTGGCATTGAGCCGCCGGCTCAGCGCCGATTATGTGCGGCGAGACAAGACCTTTGGCAACGCCCGTCATGTCATCAACATGATCCAGACCGAAATCCTCCCCTCCATGGCAGTCCGTGTCATCACCGCCGGCCTCTCCGACGAGACTGCTCTCACCCAGATCCAGCGCGCCGACATCCCGGCCCCTGTGCCGTCGCTTTCCCTCGCCACCACGCGTCCCCGCATCGGTTTTGTCGCCTGACAATCTGCGAGTAACTAATGCAACAGCGGTTACTGTAACCACTGTTGCATTAGTTACATTGGCTTAAGGTTCAATGAATCATATAGATTTAATGCTTCGGATTTAATGGATAAGGAAGTGATGGAATTTGGAGATAGTATTTTTGCCAAAAACTTCGCTAAATGACATCAATCAAAGTAAAATTCAGGCCCTCGACTGTCGTCGGTCACGAGGGCTCAATCTATTATCAGATTATCCACGAGCGGAAGGTGCGACAGCTTCCTGCCTGTTACAAGATATTTCCGGAAGAATGGGACGATAAACGTTCAACGGTAGCCACTACCCATAACAGCGACCGCAAACCGCTGATTCTATCCATTCGCGAGCGTATCAAATGGGATATGGAACGGTTGGCAAAGATAGACCGCAAACTGAATGCCACAGGCCTCCCCTATACCATTGATGACGTGATAGACGAATTCAACCGCTACGCCAGTGAATACAGTCTGTTCAACTATATGGAAAGCGTCATTGCAAAACTGAAACAGAAAGAGAAAGTCGGGACTGCCGGAACTTACCGGTCGACACTCAATAGTTTCAAAAAATACATGAAAGACCAGGACATTATGCTGGACTGCATCACCTCTGAAACAATGGAGGGTTATGAGGCGTGGCTACGGAACCGGGGAATCATCCCTAACACCATATCGTTCTACACCCGAATCCTCCGGGCCGTCTACAACCGTGCGGTAGAGGAAGACATAATCGAGAACCGCAATCCCTTCCACCACGTCTATACAGGCGTGGACAAGACCGTGAAACGTGCTCTTCCGCTGGCCATTATCAAGAAAATCAAGGCTTTGGACTTATCTCTGACTCCCTCGCTTGATTACGCCCGCGATATGTTCATGATGAGTTTCTGCTTGCGCGGGATGAGCTTCATCGATATGGCCTTTCTGAAAAAGTCAGACCTTAAAAACGGACACCTCACCTATCGTCGTCACAAAACCGGCCAGCAACTTGTCATCGCATGGACCAAAGAAATGCAGATGCTTGTTGACAAATATCCGGAAAACCGCAGTGACTATCTGCTTCCGATTATCCGCAATCCCGGAACCAACGAACGATGCACCTACCGGAATGTCGGCTACAACATCAACCACAACCTGAAACGCATCGCCACAATGGTTGGGGTTGCCATTCCACTGACCATGTATGTAGCCCGTCACAGCTGGGCCTCGGCGGCCAAAGCCAAAGGCATCCCAATTTCCGTCATATCCGAAGGCATGGGCCACGACAGCGAAGCCACAACCCAGATATACCTTGCCAGTCTCGACACCTCCATCGTAGACCGAGCCAACTCCCTGATCCTGTCCTCGCTTTAACACTTAGAGCTTAGAGCGTTACTCCCCGCAAAAACGGATCATATATCCGATTCTCAATAAAATTCCCTTAAAATAACTACAGCCTCAGCACCACCCGGTTCTGAGGCTTCTTTTGTTTAGCAACCATCCAACACTCTTAAAGAGAGTGACTTCCATGACTGCAAATTTACAAATTAATATTGAAAATACAACCATATCAGTAGAAAAAAACATCTATGATAAATAAAAAAGATTTCACATTATTGTGAAATAGCAATGTGTTTAGCAACTGATTATCCCATCAATCTAAATACAATATGGATTCACTCTCTTTAAGAGAGGGTCGACTTTCTGGCAGTAAAACAATAACACAAAGCATATTGTGATGTAAAGATTATAATTAAAATGGGCTAAGCCTGCGCCTAACATATAGACTCCTTCAATATTACAATCTTTATTTGATCAAGACTCAACTCTAATGAATCACTTCAGAATATGGCAAACTCTAACTTAGCTGAGGCACGAATTTCTAAGGTTGACGAATTTTACACTCAGTTCTACGATATAGAAAATGAGATAAACGCATATCTCGATTACAATCCAAATGTATTCCGAGATAAGGTTGTCTTACTTCCTTGTGATGATCCCGAATGGAGTAATTTCACTAAATACTTTGCCCAGAATTTTGAGAGTTTGGGACTAAAAAAATTAATCAGCACTAGTTTTGCCCCCAAAAGCAAACAACTTCAAAAACCTTATCAGCCGTCATTGTTTGAACAATCAAATCCAGGATTTGAATTGTCCAAATCCGAAACGAGAGGGAAATTGTTCATTTTAGACCGTGATGTTACTGGAGATGGTCGCATAGATATTGAAGATTTACAATGGAGCTATCTTGAAGGTTCTGGCGACTTTAATAGTGATGAAGTGCGTGCACTTCGTGATGAATCTGATTTCATTATTACCAATCCACCATTTTCTTTATTTAGGAAATTTTTTGCATGGATTATGGAGTCTGGTAAAAAATTTCTTTTGATATGCAATAAAAACTGCATATCATATAAAGAGGTATTTGGCCATTTTAGAGATAATCAAATGTGGTGTGGCAAAACTCCTATGGGAGCAGATATGCTATTTTCGATGCCTCCTGAAATCGAAGATTTGTTTATAAATAATGAAAAAGAAGGAAGCAAGTATAAGATTGTTAACGGTAGAGTCATGGGACGTTCAGCAAGTGTATGGTTCACTAATATTGAACATGGTAGACGCCACGAACCTTTGCAACTTATGACAAAGGCTAATAATCTACGATTTAGTAAACACAAGGAACTTCGTGGCCAACTTGACTATCCTCACTATGATAATTTTAATGCTATAGACGTTCCATTTGTAGATGCAATACCGTCAGATTATGACGGCATTATGGGCGTGCCAATTTCTTTTTTAGGTAAATATTGTCCTGAGCAATTCAAGATTATTGGTATCACACAATCTTGGGATGGTCAAGCATGTAGAATATATCCAGAGCAAATCCAAGTAGCTAAGAACGGTAAAAGATCTCGAGTAACTAAACTTAATGATGGCGCAGCCATCAAGGTTGCTGAACCACCTGAAAACGAGGTTTACTATATTGTTGGCGAGGAACTTTTTACAAAAGCGTATGTTCGAATTTTAATACAAAAATTATGAAAACGGAAATACGAACTGATTTAACCATTGAGGATATTTGCAACGGTTTTCAATATAGCGAAACAGATGCAAAAGGTCTATTTGGCTGGGGCGGTAAATTAACGATTCAACCTGAATACCAGCGTAATTATATTTATGCCGAGAAAAAATGGATATTCCGGTAATCGACTCTGTGTTTTCCGGCTTTCCTCTAGGTATAATATACTTTAATAAGATTGATGACGAACACTATGAAGTGCTCGATGGCCAACAGCGCATAACATCTCTTGGACGATTTTATCGAGATAAAATTTCGATTATCGATGATAATGGTCTACCGCATAAGTTTTCTTCTCTATCCGATAATAAGAAGAATAAATTCCTCAAAACTCGTCTTGTAATATGTATCTGCGAATGTAATGGCAATGATGAAGAACTCAAAGCTTGGTTTCAAATCGTAAACAAAGGTGGTGTAGTTCTAAATACTCAAGAACTTCTTAATGCTGTTTACTCTGGTCCCTTCGTCACTCTTGCAAAAAGGGTCTTTTCTAATAAGAATAATTCTAACACACAGTTATGGAGTGCTTTTGTACAAGGCCCCATTGAACGTCAGAAATTTCTTGAAACGGCCCTTAATTGGGTTAGCGATGGTAATATAGCGAAATATATGCAAGACCATCAAAATGATACAGATATAAATGAACTTATTAATTATTTTAATTCTGTAATAGATTGGATTACAATCACTTTTGATGTAACGGAAGATAATATGTGTGGACTTGAATGGGGAAGACTTTATAAATTATACCACAATGTACAATATAATCTTCAGAAATTAAACAAGCGGGTGCGGGAACTTCTCAAAGACCGTGCTATCCAGAAACCATCTAATATTTATGAGTATGTTCTAGGTGGTGAAATGAATACAGAGCTTCTTCAAATACGAATCTTCGAAGAAAGTACAAAAAGTGTTGTTTATAACAAACAAACTCAAATTGCTAGAGCTAATGGAATCTCTAATTGTCCCTTGTGCGCATTAGGATCCAATTCAAACCGTACGAGAATTTATAAACTATCAGAAATGGATGCAGACCACGTCACAGCATGGAGCAGAGGCGGTGCAACGGATATCGATAACTGTGAAATGTTATGCAAAACTCATAATCGTGCAAAAGGCAATAAATAATTGATATGGATAACGAAGAAGAAAAGAATGTAGTTTTATCCGAAGAATCGTCTTCCGAGAGCAACACAAACCAAGAATCCAATACATCGGTGGAAAGATCTGCTGCAAACGCCGAAGAATCCGCATCTGAATCGGAAGTCTCTGTCATGGGAAATCCCCAAGAGATACCTTCTCCAAACAAAGTATCATCGATACAGGATCGTAAACCTAACAAGATCATTTCTTTCTTTAAATCGAAGGTGGGAATTTGCGTATTGGTCGCAATTCTTATCGTAGGCGTATTGACTATCATATTTGTAAAGAAATTCTATAACGAAAAGAACTACGAGAAGAATCTAAAAGAGTTTGTTGTCGAGTCTAGCAAATCAGCAATGGCCTCCGCGTATATCTGTGATGATTTACGCAAAGTATGGCAGGAATACATCTTTGACGACAAGGAGTATTTCATACGTTCCTCAGGCACATTTACTCAATCCGCCTTTGAAGCAGACGAATACTGCTCCAATTTTAGCGAAGCAGTAAATCGTAAAATACGCTGGAATGACGAAAATCTTCCTTCCAAGTTAAAAGAACCTTACCGCAACGCAAAACGCCTTTATAAGGAAATGACACCACCTCCCGGTAAATACAAGGAAATACATGCCTATGTAAAACAAATATTCAAGTCTATGGAAAGGCTCGAGGAACTAGCGGAAAATCCGACTGGAAATCTTACGTCTTTTTCAGCAGATTGTAATACTGCTGGTAATGAATTCACGTCTGCTCTGTCAGATTTGACAAACGAATGTGATATCGATTTTTCGAATAAAGATAATGACTGATTAAAGTTAACACACTGTAGCATTAAAGGTGTCTCAAAAGACAATAGTAATTTTACTTATATTCTAAAAACAGCAAAGTCGAGGCTATCTACGAAAAGGTAGCCTCGTTATTTCTAATCTATTATCAGAGAAATCAGAGAAATCTACGAGTCTGATTTCAGAATTATTTGGAAATTTAGCTTAATTTTACTCTTTCTCAAGAAAAATTTGCAGAGACAGTATATTATCTGTAATTTCGCTACGAGGCAATACGCACAATGTAAAGATAGTACATTATGCTGTGTTGCCGCGTATAACCAAACGATATTGCGAATTATGGCTAACATGGATTTCATCGCGCCGACGGATAAGTATGAGAATTGGAATGTCTATAAGCTATCCCTTATAATCGTTGATATTACCGACCTATTTGTCAAGACGTATCTTCCCAAATTCGGCGACAGGACAGTTGACCAGATGGTTCAGGCAGCCAGAAGCTGCAAACAGAATATCGTTGAGGGTTCGGTGGATGCAGCGACCTCGCGCGAGATGGAACTAAAGCTGACAAATGTGGCCAAAGGCAGTCTCGCTGAGCTAATGCAGGATTATGAGGATTACATGAGGCATCATGATCTCACTATATGGTCAGTCAAGGATCCCCGCGTATCGCAGATACGGCGGTTCTCAAGAATGCATGATAAACCGGAGATCTATCTGACAAAACTACGAGAACGGGACGCCGAAGCATTCTGTAATATAACCTTGACACTATGCCATCAGTTGGACTATATGCTGTATTGCGTCATGGAACGAGCCAAAGCCATATTCCTTCAGAAAGGCGGCATCCGCGAGGAAATGTACCGCGCACGAATAGCCGCCCGCAATGGCAATCAGAATCAGAGTCATCAGAGCAATCAAAGAAATCAGAGTCATCTCAAAGACGGCTCTAATCAAAATAATCTAAGTCGTAGGCCGGCAAATAGCTCTGATTCCTCTAATTCCTCTGATAAGAATCAGGCTGACAGATAACTCTAATAACTCTAATTCCTCTGATTAGAATCTTAATTGAACAGCGTGAAGCGGAGGTCGGTGTCGAACGTGTCGAGGGATTCAAGGCGCTTGAGGCGGCGCACAGTGTAGATAGTGACGGGGAGCACAAGAATCTCGTAGACTGTTTTCAGCAGGGTCTGGGCCACTATCAGGCCGATCACGACGCTCCATGGCAACACGCCGCCGAAGGCTATCGGGAAGAATATCAGAGAGTCCAGACCCTCTCCCACTATCGTACTTACGATGGCTCGCAACGAGAAGCGTTTGCCGCCGGAGGCGAGTTTCATGCGGCTCATCACCCAGGCATTGGCCAACGAGCCGGTCACGAATGCCACAAATGACGCGAACAATATGCGTGGAACACCGCCGTAAACGGCCTCCATCGCATCCTGCGACGTCCAGTCTGCTGAGCCGGGCAATATTATGGCTAACTGCAACGCCAACGTGACGAACAGGTTCATGGCGAAGCCAAGCCATATCACGATGCGCGCCTTGCGGAAGCCGTAGACCTCCACCAGACAGTCGTTGATGATGTAACTAAGCGGGAAGATAATCATGCCTGCCGTCAGCGTGACGCCGGCCACATCTATGGTCTTGATTTCTATCAGATTTGCCACGATGATGCAGACGCAGAAAGTTACGGACAGCAGGAGAAAGGAAAGGGTAAACTGGGGTTTGCCTTTACGAGGCGTTGATTGGTTGTCTGTCATGTTTCTTGTTTTTAACGAGGTAGCAAGCACTCGGGGTTATCGAATATCTTAACGCGGCAACTATCAGGATTATTATATCAGAGGAATCAGAGCTATCAGATGAATCTCAAAGAGAACAAGTCAGAGTTATGAGTTTTCCATATTTGGGAATTTTATAGTAATTTTGCAGACAAATCGCATATTCCGCGATAACAGCAAATCAAACTATGGGAAGAAAGAAGAAACCGCTGCCACTGCTGGAGGGCATCGAGATAACAGGTATCGCTGCCGAAGGGAAGTCCGTCGCCAAGGTGAAATGGCGTCCCGAGGACGAGGGCAACATCGTGGTGTTCATACCCTACGGTGCGCCGGGCGACATAGCCGACATACAGATAGACCGCAAGAAACACAGCTATGCCGAGGGACATATCGCAAACATGATACGTCCGTCGGAATCACGCGTCGAGCCGAAGTGCGCGCATTTCGGACTGTGCGGCGGATGCAAATGGCAGCATCTCCCCTACACCGAACAGTTGCGCTGGAAGCAGCAGCAGGTGGAGGACTGCCTTCTGCGCATCGCCAAAGTGGAGATTCCGCTCGTCTCGCCCATCCTCGGCTCGGAAAACATCTGGTGCTACCGCAACAAGATGGAATACACCTTCAGCGCCAAGAAATGGCGCAGCTGGGAGGACATCAAGTCAGGCCGGGAGTTTACCGACCGTCCCGATGCATTGGGCTTCCATATACCCGGAGCATTCGACAAAGTGCTGCACATAGACGCCTGCCACCTGCAGGAGGATTTCGGCAACGAAGTGCGCAATTTCATCTATGACGAGGCCGGGAAACAAGGCTGGTGCTTCTACAACATCCGCGAGAATCACGGTCTGCTCCGCACGCTGATGATCCGCACCGCCTCCACCGGCGAGAAGATGATAGTCGTGACTTTCGGCGAGGACAATCCCGAAAAGATTTCGGAGGTAATGACTTCGCTTCAGCAACGTTTCCCCGACGTGACTTCGCTGCTGTATGTGGTCAACCTCAAGGTAAACGACACCATCGCCGACCAGGAAGTGGTTGTCTGGAACGGCCGCGACTATATCCTCGAGGAAATGGAGGGCCTTAAATTCCGCGTCAACGCCAAGTCTTTCTATCAGACCAACTCACACCAGGCATACGAACTATATAAGGTGGCACGACGTTTCGCCGGTCTTGACAAGGAGATACCCGGAGCTGAAAAGCCGCTGGTCTATGACCTGTATACCGGCACAGGCACCATAGCCAACTTCGTGGCGCGTCAGGCCCGCAAGGTGATCGGTATCGAATATGTGGAGGCCGCAGTGGCCGACGCCCGCGTCAATGCCGAAGTGAACGGACTGGACAATACCGAGTTTTTCGCCGGCGACATGAAGGACATTCTGACCGACGATTTCGTAGCCGCTCACGGCCGTCCCGACATCATGATCATCGACCCTCCCCGTGCCGGAATGCATCAGGATGTGGTGGACGTGATACTGCGCGCCAAGCCGTCGGTACTGGTCTATGTCAGCTGCAACCCTGCGACGCAGGCCCGTGACCTCGCACTGCTGGACCACGACTACAAAGTCACCGACATACAGCCCGTCGACATGTTCCCCCACACGCATCATGTGGAGAACGTGGTGCGTCTGCAACTCCGAGATTTTTTAAATCAGGATTAATCACGATAATTAAACACACACATAACCCTGTTGAATTGAATATGAACTTAGCAAGTATATTAAGTTTTCTGTCGGCACAGGCAGATCAGATTCCCACGCCGCAGATACCGGTGTCCGAAGTTTCAACGCAATCGTTCTGGAAAGGACTGGAGGGCCTCAGCTTCGACGAGTTGATTCAGAAAATGGTGAACGGACTGATTTCATTCGGACTTAAGGTTGCCATAGCCGTCCTGGTGTTCTACGTCGGTCGCTACATCATCCGCAAGCTATACAAGATGGTGTACAACGTCATGACACACCGCCATATAGACCAGTCGCTGACAACTTTCGTGCTGTCACTCATCAGGATGGTGCTATACTTCATATTGGTGATCAGCATCATCGGCATCCTTGGGCTGGAGACCAGCAGTTTCCTGGCCATCTTCGCCTCGGCCGGCGTCGCCATAGGTATGGCGCTGAGCGGCACACTCCAGAACTTTGCCGGAGGAGTCCTGATATTGTTGCTTAAACCATACAAGGTCGGAGACTTCATCGAGGTGAACGGATACACAGGCACTGTCAAGTCCATCCAGCTGTTCAACACCGTGATCAATACCGTTGACAACAAGGCCATCATCCTGCCTAACGGAGCCCTTTCCACCGGCTCGATCAACAATTATTCGCTAGAATCGTACCGTCGCGTGGACTGGACCGTATGCCTGGCTTACGGAACCGATCTGGACAAGGCCAAGGAAACTCTGATGGAGATAGTTCAGAGCGACCCGCGTGTGGTGAAGAAATACATCGAGGACGACGAGATGTACAAGCAGCAGAACCTGATAGACAAGCGCGTGGTGAGCGTACAGAATAAAGTAGAGCGTCCGCCATTCGTCGGTCTGAACGAAATGGCGGACAGCTCAATCAATTTCGTGGTCCGTGCGTGGACTCATGCTTCCAACTATTGGCCGCTCTATTTCGACATAAACGAGCGGATCTATAAGGAGCTTCCCGAGAAAGGCTTCAGTTTCCCGTTCCCGCAGATGGACGTGCATCTGGATCACAACGCCTGAAACTCCGAAGAATTACGGAGGCTTACAGCTTGATTTTGTCCATAGCCTCCTCGAAAGCCGCGGCCATTGAGGCTGCGGCTTTTCTGCCGTCTCCCATCGCCAGGATAACCGTGGCCGGCCCGCGCACTATATCGCCGCCGGCATACACGCCGTTGGACGATGACTTCAGCGTCTCGTCGTCCACCTCGATCTGGCCCCCCTTGCCGGTTATCATATTGGGAATGGATGCGGGAGGATTGGGCAGATAGCCCACGCTGACCACAACGATGTCTACGAGGACCTCGACGATGTCGCCCTCCACCGGCACCGGCGAGCGGCGTCCCGATTCGTCCGGCTCACCTAATTCCATGCGCTGCAGCAGCATCTTGCACAGACGGCCGTTCTCGTCGGCTATGTATTCCACGGGATTGTGCAGGGTAAAGAATTTGATACCCTCCTCCTTGGCGTGGCGAATCTCCTCCTCGCGCGCAGGAATCTCCTCCATGCTGCGGCGATAAACTATCATGGCCTCCTCGGCACCGTTGCGCACAGCGAAACGCACCGCGTCGATAGCGGTGTTTCCGCCTCCGATCACTGCGACCCGCTTGCCGTTGACAGCCACGGAATTCTTACCGAACATGGCGTTGCCAAGCAGGTTGAGGCGAATCAGATACTCGTTGGCGGTCATCACGCCGGGTATGTTCTCGCCTTTGATACCCATGAAACGCGGCTTGCCCGCACCCGTGGCCAGATACAGGCCTTTATAACCGAGCTTGTGAAGATCCTCGTAGCTTAGAGTGCGCCCGATGAAGCAATCCTTTATGAATTCCACGCCCATATCGCGCAGTTTCTGAATCTCGCGGTCTACAATCTTGTTGGGAAGGCAAAATTCCGGTATTCCGTACTTAAGTACGCCTCCGAATTGGCTCAAAGCCTCGAACACCGTAACTTTGTAACCTCTGCGGGCCATGTCACCGGCGAAAGCCAGGCCCGATGGACCGGAACCGACCACAGCCACCTTGATGGGATATGTGGGACGCTTACTGACGTCGTCCGTCGAAGGAGGCTGCGGAATAAAACGGTCGAACGTACGGTTTATGTCCGCGGTAAAACGCTCCAACGCGCCGATAGACACGGCCTTCTTGCCCATTTTAAGATATGTGCAGTTGCCTTCGCACTGCTTCTCCTGCGGGCACACACGGCCGCACACGGCGGGTAATACCGTGGTGCGGTGCAGCACGTTGATGGCCTCGCGGAAATTACGCCGCTCCAGATTCTTGATGAAACCGGGAATGTCGTTGTGCACCGGACACCCCTTGACGCATCCGGGATTGGCGCAGTCCAGACAGCGGGTGGCCTCCAGCACGGCCTGCTCCACGCTCAAGCCCTCGCCCACCTCGCGGTTGTTGCTGATACGGAACGTCGGATCCAACTCCGGCATCCTGACACGCGGTATGGCCGTGCGCTGTTTCGGCGTCATGGTCTGGCGCAGTTCCACGCGCCACTGCTCGTCGCGGCCGCGGTCAAATATCTCCTCTATATCCGAATTCATACGAATGATCTTTGACGGTTCAATATATAATCAAAATCCACATCCCAGGCGTTGAATACAGGACCGTCTATGCAGGTCTGCTTCTGCACGCCTCCTATCATGACACGGCACACGCCGCAGATTCCTATGCCGTCTATCATCAGCATGTTCAGCACACAGTCTGCAGGGATATTATGCTCACGGGCAATTGCCGTAAGATTCTTCATCAACATCGTTGGGCCCGAGAACACCATCTTGTCGGGCTTGTACATTTCGATCCATTTCCTGACTATTTCGGGCACTGTGTCCTCGCTGGCCACGGTCAGGTCGTTGCAGGCGCTGTTGATGTCGCCGAGCAGGCATTTGGTCTGCGACGACTGCTCGGACACGATGGCATGAACCTGACACCCCTTCCTGCGGGCTTCGTGAATCAACGGCAGCAACGGCACAAAGCCGGCGCCGTCGCCGATGAACAGCATCGCCTTGTTTTCGTCTATCACCGCCGGCATTCCGAGCGGGCCGAGCAGATCGGGCAACACTCCGCCCTCCTGAATCAGGCCGAGTATCTCGTCCAGTCCGTCGGCACGGTGTATTATGATGTCAAGCTCTCCGGTCTCCCCGTCGCATTCCACCACGGAGAATGGTATGCGCTGGCCTGTTTCTGAAAATTTGATTATCACGAATTGTCCCGGTTGCACCTTGGATGCGACCACACGGTTCGCGATCTTTACTCTTGCGGATTTCTCCGAGTAATGCGATATGCTTATTATTTCGTTCACCTTTATGTGATTTGTTTTCTGTGATTTAAATACTTAATACATTCACCGACATATCGAGCAGGTTCATGGCCAGCAGCCTGTCGGTCAGTGGCTTTCCTGTTCCGGCAATAATTTTCACGGCTTCTGCGCACTGAAGGCTTGCCGCCACGCCTGCAGTCGGCCCGAGCACGCCGCCGATGCTGCAAGGCGTGAAGCCGCTGCAGGCGGCATCCTCGCCGAACACATCGGCATATCGCACCGATCCCGGCACACATGTCATGATCTGGCATTCAAACCCGCGCACGCCGGCTATGACGCACGGCACGTCCGAATCGGCACTTAGGCGGTCGGTCAGCAGCTTGGTATGCGGATTGTCGCTGCCATCTATTATTACGTCGTATGCAGTTATGTCACCTAAATCATAAACCGAGCGTATCAGTTTTTCAAGTACAGTCACCTCAGTCTCGGAATTGAGGCCGTTGATTCGCGAAGCGAGAACCTGCGCTTTCGACCTGCCGAGATCCTGCTCGGTGAAGAAGAGCTGACGCTGCAGGTTTGAGATATCGATTGTATCGAAATCGGCTATCGTTAGGTGTCCCACTCCCGATGCGGCAAGATACATGGCGCACATCGAACCCAACGCCCCGCAGCCTATCATCAGTACATGCGATGCATTGAGTTTCCTCACGCCCTCCCCGCCTATCTCCGGGATGGACACAAGGCGCGAATATCTCTGTTTTTGATTTTCCATTGGCAATACGGATATATTTTACCCTCTGCAAATTTACTCGTTATTGATTATATAACCAAACGTCTGGCACTCATTGAGCCTAAAGTTCAACACAATTGGAATCAATTTACACATCATTAAATGACCAATTTGTATATTTCAAAAAAAGTGACTACATTTGTGATGTTATAACTCACCGTGAGAAACCAAACAACAACCTATATGAAAAAACTTTCAATGTTCATCGCCATGGCGACGATGGCCGCAGTGCCGGCCATGTCCAAAGACCGCATCACCGTCAATCCCGATGCAACCAACGAAGATGTGATATTGCACGTATGGTCATGGAACTTCCCGGAGATAGCGCGCAGCATGCACGAGATTGCCGATGCCGGATACACTATGATCCAGACCTCTCCCGTCCAGCCTCATTACGCTCCCGAGGGATCGTGCGCCGAAATCTTCGACCCGAAAGTGGAAAAAGGCAACTGGTATTACTACTACCAGCCCACGGACTGGAAGGTAGGCAACAAGATATTGGGCAGCAAGGAACAGATGCAGGCCATGCTCGACTCCGCCGCAAAATACAATGTCCGCGTCATAGTGGACGTACTGCCCAACCACACGGCCTTTGACATCGACGCCGTTTCGCCGAAATTCTACAAGGCTGTGGGCGGTCGCGACAAGATGTTCCACAGCAATGGCCTGCGTCCCATCTCCAACTATCAGGACCGCACGGAATGTACACTGATGGGAGTGGGCGGTCTGCCTGACGTCAACACCGAGAATCCAGATTTCCAGAAGTATTACATGCAATTCGTCAACGAGTTGCTCCGTATGGGCGTACGTGGCTTCCGCTATGACACCGCCAAGCACATAGGCGTGCACTCCGACCCGAAAGACAAGGGCGTGAAGGAAAACGATTTCTGGGACGTGGCTCTGGGCCGCAAGACTGTGAAGGGAGTGCGTATGGCATTGCCCGAGGACTCGCTGTTCATCTATGGCGAGGTGCTGCAGGACAAAGGTGTGCCCGAAGCCGAATATGCCGACTACATGGGTCAGACGGCATCGTCATACGGTCACGTGCTGCGTGAGGCCTTGAACAAGCGTTCTGCACACGGCGTCGACCTGAAAAACTGGCACCATGATGCGGCGCCTGAATATCTGACTACATGGGTGGAGAGCCACGACACTTACTGCAACGCCAACGAATCTGCGCACCTCACCGACGACCAGATACGCACGGCGTGGGTGTTCCTTACGGCACGTCAGAACGGTACTCCCCTGTTCTTCTCACGTCCTGCCGGATCTACCCGCGACAATTATTTCGGCAATAATGTGTTGGGCGCACGTGGCAACGACGAGTTCAAGCACCCGGAAGTTGCGGCCGTCAACAAATTCCGTCACGCCATGCGCGGGCAGAAGGAAGACCTGCAATTCTCCGACGACGGCCAGGTATGGCTGGTGAACCGTGGCAAGAAAGGCGCTGCTGTGGTGAATGTCGGCAGTTTTGCCAATTTTGTCAATCTCCCCACCGGACTGCCCGACGGCACATATCGCGACAAGGTATATGGCCAGGAGTTCAAGGTGAAGAAAGGCCGTCTCACGGGCGCCCTCTCCCCCGACCGCTCATACATCCTGACAAAATAAGTTTTCATTCCAATACACTATATGTGCCGCGGCGCTCCCTCCGTCGCGGCACATTCTTTATCTTACACCCACCCCTCCCATCACTCCCACTACTCCCATTCCTCCCATTCCTCCAATCTCCTCCCACACCTCCCATCTCTCCCATCTCTCCCATCTCTCCCATCACTCCCACACCTCCCACCTTATTAATGTATGTTACCGGCATGAACCATTTGGCACGCATTTTGTACATACAGTAGCAACCGAAAGATTCCGTCCCCGACGGCGGAAACGTAATGAATTTATTAAATATATATAATATGAATATCAAACCTCTTGCCGATCGCGTTCTGATCGAGCCGACGGCAGCAGAAGAAAAGACCCTCAGCGGCATCATCATTCCCGACACAGCAAAAGAGAAACCGCTTCGCGGCAAAGTCCTGGCCGCAGGACAGGGCACCAAGGACGATCCCATGATTCTCAAGGCAGGCGACGAAGTATTGTACGGCAAATATGCCGGAACAGAAATCGAACTCGAGGGCACCAAATATCTCATCATGCGTCAGAGCGATGTGCTCGCAGTCATCGACTGATAGAGCTGCAACAAGCAGATTACTCTAATAACTCTGATAACTCTGATTACAATTTAGCAAAACCATGGCAAAAGAAATAAAATTCAACATCAAGGCTCGCGAAGAGCTTAAGAACGGCGTTGACGCACTGGCCGACGCCGTGAAGGTTACACTCGGTCCCAAAGGCCGCAACGTTATTATCGAAAAGAAATTCGGCGCTCCGCACATCACCAAGGACGGTGTGACCGTGGCACGCGAGATAGAGCTGGAGGATCCGTTCCAGAACATGGGTGCCCAGCTCGTGAAGGAGGTAGCCTCCAAGACCGGCGACCAGGCGGGTGACGGAACAACCACCGCTACTGTATTGGCACAGGCCATCGTGAATGTAGGTCTTAAGAATGTAGCCGCCGGCGCCAACCCCATGGACCTGAAGCGCGGCATAGACAAGGCCGTGTCCAAGGTTGTCGAGGGCATCAAGGCCCAGAGCGTCGAGGTTGACGACGACATCAAGAAGATCCAGGACGTGGCCCGCGTATCGGCCAACAACGACGAGGAAATCGGCCGTCTCATCGCCGAGGCCATGAAGAAGGTAAAGAAGGAAGGCGTCATCACCGTCGAGGAGGCCAAAGGCACCGAGACTTCGGTAGACGTGGTCGAGGGTATGCAGTTCGACCGCGGTTACATCAGTCCCTACTTCGTGACCAACTCCGACAAGATGGAATGCGAGATGGAGAATCCCTATATCCTCCTCTACGATAAGAAGATCTCCAACCTGAAGGATATGCTTCCCGTATTGGAGGCTGTCGCTCAGTCCGGCCGTCCCCTGTTGATCATAGCCGAGGATGTCGACAACGAGGCTCTGGCCACATTGGTTGTGAACCGTCTGCGCGGTTCTCTGAAGATCTGCGCCGTCAAGGCTCCCGGCTTCGGCGACCGTCGCAAGGAGATGCTTGAGGATATCGCCATCCTGACCAACGGCACAGTCATCAGCGAGGTCAAGGGGATGCAGCTGTCGCAGGCCACCGTACAGGATCTGGGCACTGCCGAGAAGGTGACCGTAAACAAGGATAACACCACCATCGTGAACGGCGGCGGCAACAGCGACGCCATCGCTGCACGCGTCAACCAGATCAAGGCTCAGATCGAGACCACCACTTCCAACTATGACAAGGAGAAGCTGCAGGAGCGTCTGGCCAAGCTGGCCGGCGGTGTGGCAGTGCTCTATATCGGCGCTCCCTCCGAGGTGGAGATGAAGGAGAAGAAGGACCGCGTGGACGATGCGCTGAGCGCAACCCGCGCAGCCATCGCCGAGGGTATCGTGCCCGGCGGCGGCGTGGCATACATCCGCTGCCTCTCGGCACTTGACGAGCTGAAGGGTGACAACGACGACGAGAACACCGGTATCGCCATCATCCGTCGCGCCATCGAGGAGCCGATGCGCCAGATTGTGGCCAATGCAGGTGTCGAAGGTGCCGTAATCCTGCAGAAGGTTCGCGAAGGACAGGGTGACTACGGTTATAACGCCCGCACCGACACGTTCGAGAACTTCTTCGAGACCGGCGTGATCGATCCCGCCAAGGTTACCCGCGTAGCTCTGGAGAACGCCGCCAGCATCGCCGGTATGTTCCTCACTACTGAATGCGTCATCGCCGACAAGAAGGAGGACACACCCGCCATGCCCGCTCCCGCCCCCGGAATGGGCGGAATGGGCGGCATGATGTAAAATCACATTCAGCTGACATGATTTCATGATTAAAGTCTAAACAGCTTAATCATAGCATATTAGAATCACCTTCGGAAACGGAGGTGATTTTTTTGCGTTTTTTTTGAAAGAATTATGCGGAAAATTTTGCGGTTCCGGAATAATGTATTAATTTTGCGGTGTACTAATACACTAATACACTATGATAGCTTTTAAAGATGTATGTTTTTCATACCGCCGCAATGTTCCGGTGCTGTCCAATCTGTCGTTACAGATAGAGCCCGGCACGGTATGCGGACTTCTCGGCCGCAACGGCGTGGGCAAAAGCACCATGCTTTACCTCACGGCCGGTCTGCTCCGCCCCCGTGCGGGACAGGTGCTCTGCAACGGCTACATCCCTTCCGACCGTCAGGTGAATTTCCTCAACGACATATTTATCGTCCCCGAAGAGTTTGACCTCCCTCCCATCACCCTCGATGAATATGTACGCATCAACAGCGTATTCTATCCAAAGTTCAACCTCGACCTGATGCACAGCATCCTCGAGATATTCGCCCTGCCTGCCGACATCAACCTCGGAGCCCTCTCCCTGGGTCAGAAAAAGAAGGCGTTCCTGAGCTTCGCGCTGGCATGCAACACATCCATATTGCTTCTGGACGAGCCTACCAACGGGCTTGACATCACGGCCAAGCGTATGTTCCGCGCAGCAATCACCGCGGCTATGACCGACGACAAGACCATCATCATATCCACCCACCAGGTATATGATGTGGAGAACATCCTGGACCATGTCGTGATAGCCGACAACAACCGCATCCTGCTGAACCGGCCCATGATCGACATACAGACCAAACTGCGTTTCGGATACACACAGGATCCCGAGCAGGCCAAACGCGCCCTGTTCTCCATTCCGATGCCTGGAGGCTTCAATGTTGTGGAATTCCTCGACGACCCCGACCGCGAGACAGAAGTAAACCTCGAGACTCTGTTCGAGCTTACCAACAGCAATCCCGAACTTATCAACCAATTATTCGTAGAAAGATCATGAACAAGCATATAACATACCTGGCGGTCGCAGCCATCGCAGTGAGTTCAGTGCCTTTCCTCTCCTCATGCCGGATTGTAAAGGTCAAGAAAAACGTAGAGACAATAACCCGCCGGCTCGACCTTAAGGACTTCAACAAGATTGAGGTGAACGGCGCATGTGACCTGGAGTACACCCAGGGTCCCTATTCTGTCACGGTGACGATGCCTAAAGAGATAGGCAAAAACGTGATCACAAGCGTCAACGACAGTCTGCTAAAGATTGAGGATGAACACCATGGATCGTTCAGCGCTCGTAACCGTAAGATAACCGTAATCGTAAGCGCTCCCGACCTGACGTTGCTTCGGGTCAATGGGGCCGGCGACGTGGACATCAAGAACATCGACACGCAGGTACTGTATATGGAATCCAACGGAGCCGGCGACATCGATATCGACGACAGCAAAATTGCAAATAACACGGTCACCATCAACGGTGCGGGGAAGGTCGATATGGACAAGATTCAGGGCGAGACTCTGACTATAAACGTGAACGGTGCCGGCAAAGTAGACGTCAAGGGAGAATATGAACATGCATTCGTCAATCTGGCGGGAGCCTCGTTCGCAGATATAACCGAGCTTAAGTGCAACGATCTGCACACACAGAGTAGCGGTGCATCCAAAATCAATAAATAACATCACACCCGATAATTATGAAAACTACAGTACAATATAAACATCTTGACAGCTTCAGCCGCTTCATGGCTCTGGCGCGCAAACAGTTCTGCGAAAACAGGAAAGCCATTGTGATGCGCACGCTCATATTCTGGGGCGCGTGGATGGGAATCGGACTGATAAACGGGCTTCTCAGCTCATCGGGCGATCCGCACGGAGTAATAGAGCTGTATATCGGATTCGGCATGATTACATGGATAGTGGTCGCGTCCATGGTGTTCTCGTCAATGAAAAGTAAGGGAGGACGCCTCAACACCCTGATGACTCCGGCCTCAAATACCGACAAATACTGGGTTGCGTTTCTGAGCGTGTTCGTGGGAGGTTTCCTGCTCATAGCCTTAGCCTATCCTATGATTGAGATAGGACGCAACATGGGTTCTCTGATCATGTTCCATGAGTTCGCCGGGTTCTACTGGCCGCAGGATGAACTTTTCTCCTCCTCATGGTCCGCTTTCATCAGGAATGCTGTGATTATGTCGTTCATCCTTTCCACGTACTTCTACGGAGCCATACAATGGCCGCGCCTGTCGTTCCTGAAGACTTCCGGCATCTGGGTGGCATTGATATTCGTATTCGCCATGTTGTTGGGAGGTGCGGTAAGTTACATGATCACTCATGGATACGAGGTAGAATGGCTCGTGTCGTACACCGTACGCTTCTGGATCATAATAGGCGCTGTATTCGCAGGCACAGTATTTTTCTGCTGGTTGACGTATTACACATTTAAGAAACAGTACGTGATAGGCCGATGAATTTCAACGACAACAAACCGATATATCTGCAGATAGCGGATTCGCTGATGGATTCCATAGTCCGCGGGGTCTTGCCGGACCAAAGCCGGCTCCCCTCGGTGCGCGACTACGCCATCGAGGCGGGCGTGAACCCAAACACCGTGATGCGCACCTTCGTCTGGCTGCAACAGCAGGAACTCATCTATATGAAAAGGGGCATCGGATACTTTGTCGCGCCTGATGCCTGCGCAAGAATACTGCAGATGCGCAAGGAGTATTTCTTCGACCACGAAGCCAACTACTTCTTCGACCGACTCTCGTCTTTCGGAATCACCCCCGAACAGCTGATTAACGCTTATACCGATTTCCTCGCAAACTCCACTAAATAACTGAAATTAAATGAAAAGCATATATTTGTTACCGGCATTGCTGATGTCGGCAGGCACCCTCACTACCCTGGCACAGGAGCCTGCGGACACAGTTCCGGAACCGGAAGTATCCGTCAATCTCGACGATTTCGTGGTCACGGCACAGAAAGAGGTGATAAAGTCCGACGGCGCCAAGCTGACCTACGATGTAAGCGAAGACGAGTCCACCAAAGGCCAGACCCTGCTCGATGCTCTGAAGAAGGTGCCTATGGTCACTGTCGATGCCCAGGACAACATACAGATCAACGGCAATTCCGGCTTCAAGATCTACGTCAACGGCAAGGAAGACGTGATGATGGAAGCCAATTACCAGAAGATATTCAAGGCGATGCCCGCCGAATCGGTCCAGAAGATCGAGGTGCTGACCGAACCGGGAGCCAAGTATGACGCCGAGGGTTTCGGAGGCATACTGAACCTCGTGACCGAGACTCAGCAGCGCCGCGACGGCTACTCCGGCACCCTGGCGGCCGGATACGGCACGAAGCAGGCCTATCTCAGCGCTTACGGCACCATCAAGGCCGACAAGGTGATGATAAGCCTCAACGCCACCGGCGCGATGGATGGTATCATGCCGAACAAGAACATCAACGAAACTTCCACCACATATCTGAACTCCGAAACCGACCGGCTCCTCAAAAGCAAAATGAAACAGAAATTCGGCTTCGGTTACGAACAGGCCGGACTCAACATGAGCTGGGAACCGTCGGCCCGTCACCTTTTCACGATGGGCGGAAGCTTCAACAACGTCAACGGACACATCAAGCAGTTCTCCGGCACCAGCACCATGTACGATGCCTCGGGAGCCAAACGGTGGAGCTATGATACCGATATGACTCGCGGCAGTGTCCTGAATCAGGGTGCATCGGCCAACGCATCTTACCGCATCGGATTCAATGACATGGCCTCTCACCGCATCATCTTCGCGTATATGTTCGATTTCGGCAAGAACTTCCTGGACTTCACTAACCACGATTTCAACGGCGACAACTATACCATTCTCACGCCCTGGCGGGAAAACATCAATCACGAATATACACGCCAGCATACCGTACAGGCCGATTACTCCAATCCGTTCGGCAACGGCACCCATACGCTCGACGCGGGATTCAAAGGAATATTCCGCCGCAACTCAGCCATTTCGCAGTTTAACGTCGGCGACAGCATGGAGACTATGCGGCCCGCCTCGGACAATAGCGACGACATCCGTCAGAACATGGACATATACGCCGGCTATGCGGCCTATAACGGTTCGTTCGGCGGCAAGGTGGGACTTACAGCCGGTATCCGATACGAACATACCGTAATGAATCTGGAATATCATGACGCCGCAAAGACAGGATTTACCTCGCATCTCAACGACTGGGTGCCCAATGCTGCCGTGACCTATATCTTCGGACCGGCCACCAACCTGCGTCTGGCTTACCAGATGCGCATATCGCGCCCTTCGCTGTCGCAGGTAAACCCGCATGTCACCAAGCTCTCTGACCAGATGACACAGACCGGTAATCCGGACCTGACCAGCGAGCACAACAATGTGGTGTCCCTCACATACACCAACTTCGGACGCCTGTTAGGCGGCAACGTCAAGCTCAGCTACGAACAGACCGACAATTCCATCATAAACTATACGCGATACGAGGGCATAACTGCGATAGAGACGTACGGCAACTATGGACGCCGCCGCATAACGAGCCTCAGCGGTTTTATGAACTGGAACATCACCAACTCCATGTCGCTCTCGGTCAACGGCGACATCAGATACACCGACATCAACGCCCGCAAGATCAATCAGCGTTCGCACGGCTGGGGCGGCAACTACGGCATCAACTGGAACTACAGTGCCCCGAAGGGATTCAGGTTCAATGTAGGCGGCGGCCAGACCATACATCAGATAACCTCGCAGGGATACAGCACCGGATACTACTATTACGGACTCGGCGTCAACAAGAGCTTCCTGAAGGACAACGCCCTGACTGTAGGACTGAGCGCCTGGAACTTCCTGCGCGCATATCAGGGCGGCACATGGCACACCAACACACCTGACACCAAAAGTTCGGCATCCTGGTCCAACTGGAGTCCGAGCGTCGCCCTGACCCTGAGCTGGAACTTCGGCCACCTCAAGGAGAAGGTCAAGGAGTCCGGCCTGAACATCAACCCCGACGACACCTCCTCAGCCAAAGCCCAGGGCGGAATCTCGATGTAATCCTCCCTCGCGGAGCCGTTCAGTTCAGGAGGAAGCTCATACGCAATCCCGAATTTACCTTTATTTTGATATGTTGTCTCTTTTAATTAATTTTGTAGATTAAAAGCCCCGAAATAATCGGCACATGCCTGATGTTCGTTGCGGCGTGTGCCGGTTATTCGGCAGCATATACCCTTATTTAGATATTATGGGATTCAAAGATTTTTTTTCGCGTAAGAAGAAAGACCAGGAGCAGATCCGCCAGGAGCAGGAAACCCTGGACAGCGGTCTGACCAAGACCAAGGAAAGCGTATGGAGCAAGATCTCGCACGCCATCGCCGGCAAGAGTTCGGTCGACGACGAAGTCCTTGACAATCTTGAGGAGGCGTTTGTTACCAGCGACGTAGGCACCGACACCACTCTGGAGATAATAGACCGTCTGCAGAAACGTGTGGCCCAGGACAAGTACGTGGGCAGCGAGGAGTTGCGCACCCTCCTCGCAGACGAAATAACCAAAATGCTTGAGAAGCCGGAGAATTCCGGCCAACTTGAGGATTTTGAGATACCCGACACCAAGGGTGAACCGTACGTCATAATGGTGGTCGGCGTCAACGGAGTGGGCAAGACCACGACCATCGGCAAATTGGCTTACCAGTACAAGCAAGCCGGCTACAAGGTGGTGCTTGGCGCAGCCGATACGTTCCGCGCAGCCGCGATAGAGCAGCTTGACATCTGGGGCGAGCGCGTGGGCGTACCGGTCGTGAAGCAGAAGATGGGCAGCGACCCTGCTGCCGTGGCTTTCGACACCGTCAGCTCGGCCAAGGCTCAGGGCGCCGACGTGGTGATAATTGACACGGCAGGTCGTCTGCACAACAAGGTCGGTCTGATGAACGAGCTCACCAAGATTAAGAACGTCATGAAGCGCGTGGTGCCCGACGCTCCGCAGGAGATTCTGCTGGTGCTGGACGGCTCCACGGGACAGAACGCATTCGAACAGGCCCGTCAGTTCGTAGCCGCCACCGAAGTCAACAATCTGGCCATAACAAAGCTGGACGGTACGTCAAAGGGTGGCGTCGTGATCGGCATCAGCCATCAGTTCAAGATTCCGGTAAAATATATCGGTCTCGGCGAGAAGATTCAGGACCTGCAGATATTCCACCCTGACGAATTCGTACGCTCGCTGTTCGGCAACGCTATCTGATAACGCCACATGTACAGAAAAAACAAGATAGACATAGTGACCATGGGATGCTCCAAGAATCTGATTGATTCGGAGCGTCTGCTGCGCCGCCTGGCCGCGAAGGGTTATGAGACGGAACACGATTCCGACACCCCGAATGGCGAATATGTGGTGGTGAACACCTGCGGCTTCATCGGCGATGCCAAAGAGGAGTCGGTGATGATGCTGCTGGAACTGGCCGAGCTTAAGAAGAAACACAAGATAGGCCACATCGTGGTGATGGGATGCCTTTCCGAGCGTTACCGTGATTCGCTTCCCGCCGAGATACCGGAAGTGGACACCTGGTACGGCAAATTCGACTGGACGGGATTCATAGACTCGCTCCCCGACCTTGCCGGGCAGCAGACGCCCAAGGTATGGGAACGCGACCTCACCACTCCTCCGCACAGCGCCTATCTCAAGATTTCGGAGGGATGCAACCGTTTCTGCGCTTTCTGCGCCATTCCTCTTATAACAGGACGGCACAAGTCACGCCCTGCCGACGAGATTATCGACGAAGTACGGGACCTCGTGTCAAAAGGCGTGAAGGAATTCAACGTCATAGCCCAGGACCTGTCGTCGTACGGCATGGATATTGACGGCAAACACCACCTCGCGGACCTGATCGACCGCATGGCGGACGTGCCCGGTGTGGAATGGATCCGTCTGCATTACGCCTATCCGGCCGACTTCCCCATGGACATCCTCGACGTAATGGCACGCCGCGACAACGTGTGCAAATATCTGGACATCGCGTTGCAGCATATTTCGGACAACGTACTGACGGCCATGCGCCGCCACATAGACAAGGAAAAGACTTTAGAGTTGCTGAAGCAGATACGCGAGCGTGTACCCGGCATCAAGATCCGCACCACGTTGATGGTCGGTTTCCCCGGCGAGACCGAGTCCGACTTTGAGGAGCTTATGGAGTTCGTGCGCACGCAGAAATTCGACCGCATGGGTGCATTCGCCTATTCGGAGGAGGAAGACACCTACGCCCAGCTGCATTATGAGGATAACGTTTCCGAGGAGACCAAGCAGCAGCGTCTGGACCGTCTGATGGAACTGCAGGAAAATATCAGCGACGGACTGACATCAGAAATGGTCGGTCAGAAGGTTCGCCTGCTTGTAGACGAACGTGAAGGCGACAAACTGATATGCCGTTCGCAATGGGACAGCCCCGAGGTGGACATGACCTATACGGTTTATGGTTCGGACGCCCAGCCCGGCGACTTCATCGAGGCTGAAATCACCGAGGCATATCCATTCGACTTCGTTGCTAAAGAAATTAAAAAGTAATGACAAAACACATTTACGCGTTCAAGTACAGGCTCCCCGGTGCAACTGAATGTTGCGGCGGGATGTCGGACCATTGCCTGGAACAAACACGAGGCCGCGGATTTGTCATTGCCCCCTTTCTGCCCCACTCTCCTATGATATTTATACCGGCCGGGCAAGCTTGCGACGCCGACACCTTCAGTGAGGCACTGCGCCTTAACGGTCATGGCCTCTGCGCACCGTTCCCCGAGTCATCCACCACACCCGTTCAATTGGCCGGCGAGGTGGAGACCATCAAGACACTGGAACGTGAAGGCAAGCTCACGAAAGCTGTGGCTGCAAGGTGTCTGCTTCAGGACGCACCCGCCGACATAGACTCGCTGTTCGACTCGCTGTGTCTGAATTATCCCGACGCGTTCGTGTATCTTTTCACATCGCCTGAATCGGGCACATGGATCGGTGCATCGCCCGAGCTGTTGCTTAAACATGACGGCACGAATCTGCACACCATGGCGCTGGCCGGCACTCACCGCGACAACGATACCGACGACTGGGACGCAAAGAACCGCCTTGAGCATGACGTAGTGACGAAATACATCATGGACTGCTTCACGAGTTCCGGACTCACGCCCTTAGCAGACAAGCCAGTCACCAAGACTGCCGGCCCCGTAGAGCATCTGATGACGCGCATCAATGCCCCGGCCTCTGACACTCTCGACATACTCCGGCTTATCGACTCGCTGGCCCCTACGCCCGCTCTGTGCGGCATGCCGCGCGAACTCGCCGCCGAGACCATAGCGCAACAGGAGCATTTCGCGCGCGCCTTTTTCGGCGGTTACTGCGGCCCGTGGAATGGCTATGACAGTTTCAGCCTTTTCGTAACCCTCCGCTGCGCCCATATCGCGCCTGACCGCGCCGTGCTTTACGCCGGCGCCGGCATCATGCCCGAGTCCAACCCCGCCTCCGAATGGGCCGAAATAGACCGCAAGCTCTCCACCCTCACCTCTCTCTTTCCCCCTCTCCATATCGTCGCGGAGCCGTTTCCGTAAGGAGTCACGCTCCCTCTCCGACCCTCGCGGAGCCGTTTCCGTAAGGAGTTCCGCTCCCGGCGCCTCCGGCGCTACCTCCCTCTCACCATTAGCAAACACAACACCAAACAACATAACTATGAGAACCAAAGCATTATTGGCACTTGCACTTGCAGCCGCTGCCGTCCCCGGCATGGCACAGGAGCATCTGAAAAGTCTCGACGGCAAAGGCCTCGACCCCAACATCTCGCCTAAGGAGGATTTCTACGGCCACGTGAACTCCAAGTGGATGAAGGACCACCCCCTCAGCCCCGAGTACAGCCGCTACGGACAGTTCAACATCCTGAACGACTCGAGCAACAACCGCGTGCAGCGTCTGGTGATGGGCCTGGCAGCCACCAACCCCGCAAAGGGCACCAACGCCTACAAGATTGCCAACATCTATGAGCTGGCCATGGACTCCGTGCGCCGCAACCGCGAGGGCGCAGCTCCCATCAAGGCCGACCTGGCCAAGATTGAGAACACCAAGCCCGAGGAGATGGAGAACCTGCTCATCTGGATTCACCGCAACTACGGCTCGCCCTTCTTCAACGCAGCTCCGCAGGAGGATCTCGGCAACAGCAACATCTACGCCATGTACGTCGGCTCCACCGGTCTCGGTCTGGGCGACCGCGACTATTACCTGCTGAAGGACAAGAAGCACAAGGACATCCTGAACGCTTACGACAAGCTGATCCAGACCGACATGAAGCTGGCCGGTTACAGCTCCAAGGATGCCAAGCGCATCGCCAAGAACGTGATCAAGATCGAGACCCTGCTGGCCGACTCCACTTGGACACGCGAGCAGAGCCGCAACATCCCGGCCATGTACAATATCCGCACTATTGCCCAGCTTCAGGAGATGTACCCCAATATTCCATGGAACCGCTGGTTCAAGGAGACCATGAACATCGACGCGCCGGAGACGGTGATTGTTACCGAAATCAATACTGTAAAGCAGGCCGACAAACTGATCAAGACGCTTAGCGACCGCGAGAAGAAGGACTACTACCTGTGGGAGTATGTCAGCGGTGCCGCTCCCTACCTGAGCGATGACTTTGCCAACGCAAGCTTCGAGTTCAACAAGGTGATGTCGGGCGTTCAGCAGCAGCGTCCCCGCTGGAAGAAGGCCCTGGGCGCCGTCGAGGGCGTGATGGGCGAAGGCATCGGCCAGCTCTATGTCGAGAAGTATTTCCCCGAGAGTTCCAAGGAATACATGCTGCAGCTGGTGGAGAACCTGCGCAACGCTCTTGGCAAGCATATCATCAACCTGCAGTGGATGAGCGACGACACCAAGGTGCAGGCCATGAAGAAACTGAACGCCTTCACCGTCAAGATCGGTTATCCCGACAAATGGAAAGACTACTCTCTGCTTGAGATTGATCCGGCCCTCTCCTACTACGAGAACATGCACAATGCCTTGATGTGGGCACAGGACCGTTATCTGGAGAAATGGGGTAAACCCGTCGACAAGTCCGAATGGGGCATGACTCCTCAGACCATCAACGCATATTATAGCCCGCTGGCCAACGAGATCGTATTCCCCGCCGGCATCCTGCAGGCACCCTTCTTCGATCCCGAAGCCAGCGATGCCGAGAACTACGGCGGTATCGGCGTGGTGATCGGCCACGAGATGACTCACGGATTCGACGACCAGGGCTGCAACTTCGATGCCAAGGGCAACATGGTGAACTGGTGGACTCCCGAGGACGCCGAGAAGTTCCAGAAGCTGACGCAGGGACTGGCCGACCAGTTCAACGAGATTGAGATCTTCCCCGACCTGAAGGCTAACGGCGCATACACACTAGGCGAGAACATCGCCGACCACGGCGGTCTGCGCGTGGCATACACCGCATGGCTCGACTCCCAGAAGAAGAAAGGCGTGGACATCACCTCCGAGGAGGCCAAGATCGACGGTCTGGATCCCACGCAGGTATTCTATATGAACTACGCCAACCTCTGGGCCAACAATATCCGTGACGAGGAAATTCGCCGTCTCACCATGACCGATCCCCACTCGCTGGGCGTGAACCGCGTCAACGTATCGCTGCGCAACATCGACCCCTTCTTCAAGGCTTTCGGCATCAAGGCCGGCGACAAGATGTTCCGCCCCGAATCCGAACGCATCACCATCTGGTAATCCTACATTACATACCCATATCTATGGAGGCACCGCAACCCGGTGCCTCTTTTTTATGCTATATACATCTATTTTCGCAGTCGGTTGCTTTTAATTTTGAGGAATGAAGAATTTGGACTATATTTGCAATAAGAATCGAGGTCGCGAAATAATTACATCAAGTGGCTTCGGTTCGAATCAATGCTTTAATGTCAAACCCATGAAAAACTCAGTGGGGAAATCTTAATTAACCCAAAACAGGAAAGCATGAAAAAGCACAATTTTTATGCAGGGCCGAGCATTCTGACGCCCTATACCATCCAGAAGACAGCGGATGCAGTGATTAATTTTGCAGACACGGGTCTGTCGGTGCTGGAAGTGTCGCATCGCAGCAAGGAATTCCAGGCCGTGGTAGACGAGGCCGTGGCCCTGACCAAGGAGCTTCTTCAGCTTCCGGAAGGTTACCACGTACTGTTCTTAGGCGGCGGCGCGAGCATGCAGTTCTGCATGGTGCCCTTCAACCTGCTGGAGAAGAAGGCCGCATACCTGAACACCGGCACATGGGCGTCCAACGCCATCAAGGAGGCTAAACTGTTCGGCGAGGTCGACGTAGTGGCCAGCAGCGAGGACACCAAGTTCAACTATATACCCAAGAACTTCGTAATACCCACAGACGCCGACTATTTCCACTACACCAGCAACAACACCATCTACGGCACGGAACTCCGCAAGGATCCCGACAGCCCGGTACCCATGGTGTGCGATATGTCGTCCGACATCTTCTCGCGCGTGTTCGATCCCACCAAGTATGAGGTGATATACGCAGGCGCACAGAAGAACCTGGCTCCCGCCGGCGTTACCATCGTCATTGTCAAGGAATCGGCCTTAGGCCACGTGAGCCGTCCCATCCCCACGATGCTCGACTACCGCACGCACGTCAAGAAGGGCTCCATGTTCAACACTCCCCCGGTACTGCCTATCTACTCTGCGCTGATGACGCTGCGTTACTATAAGGAGCAGGGAGGTGTGGCCGAGATGGAACGCCGCGATGTGGAGAAGGCAACCATACTCTATGACGAGATAGACCGAAACAAGCTCTTCACTGGCACTGTGGCCGAAGAGGACCGCTCCATCATGAACGTTTGCTTCGTGATGAAGCCTGACTACGCCGAGCTGGAAAAGGACTTCCTCGACTTCGCAACAAGCAAGGGAATGGTCGGAATCAAGGGACACCGTTCGGTAGGCGGATTCCGCGCATCGCTCTATAACGCGCTTCCCAAGGATAGCGTCGAGGCATTGGTAGCAGTAATGAAGGAATTCGAAGCCAAACATTAATACAGCTATACTATGAAAATACTTGTATTTACCGAAAAGCCGTTTGCCCCGGCTGCTGTCAAAGCCATAGAGGACAGCATCAACGCCTCGGGCAACGAGCTGGAAGTGGTTGAAGGCGGCACACGCGCCGACCTGCTGGAAGCCATCAGCAACGCCGACGGACTGATTGTCCGCAGCGACAAGATAGATAACGACATCATGGACGCAGCTCCGCAGCTCAAGGTGATAGTTCGTGCCGGTGCCGGCTACGACAACATCGACCTTGAGGCCGCCACCAAGCATGACATCTGCGTGATGAACACTCCCGGCCAGAACTCCAACGCAGTGGCCGAGCTGGTGTTCGGAATGATCATAATGATGTGCCGCAACCAGTATAACGGCAAGTCGGGAACAGAGCTGAAGGACAAGAGCCTCGGTCTCTATGCTTTCGGTCAGGTAGGCCGCAACGTGGCCCGCATAGCCAAGGGATTCGGAATGCATGTATCGGCGCTCGACAAGTTCGTGCCCGACGTGATGATGGAAGGCGAAGGCGTCAAGCCGCTGCATTCGGCCGACGAGCTTTTCGCAGAGAACCAGTTCGTGTCGCTGCACATTCCCGCCACGGCCGAGACGCGCAAGAGCATCGGCTACGACCTGGTGATGAAGATGCCGCAGAACGGTGTGCTGATCAACACCGCCCGCAAGGAAGTGATAGACGAAGAAGGTCTGATGAAGGCTCTGGACGAGCGTCCCGACCTGCGCTATGTCAGCGACATCAAACCCGACGCCGCCGAGGAGTTCGAGAAGAAATTCGCCGCACGCGTGTTCTTCACCCCCAAGAAGATGGGCGCGCAGACCGCCGAAGCCAACTTCAACGCCGGCGTAGCCGCCGCCGAGCAGGCCGTGGCCTACCTCACCGACGGATGGGACAAATACAGAGTGAATAAATAATCCCGATTATCCTGATTTATCCCGATTATCCCGATTATCCCGATTTATCCTGATTTATCCTGATTAATCCTGATTTATCCCGATTTATCCCGATTTAATTCAATAACAAAGGCCCCGGGTCGCTGCGACCCGGGGCCTTATATTGTGTCTGTGTGTTTCCGATTACTTCTCGGCTACACCTGTCATGACGAAGTCAAGACGGTTCTTGGAGGGGTCAAGCTGCTTCATGAACTTGTTCAGGCCCTCTACGGTCATGCCGTCGATGGCGGCCTTGTGACCGGAGATATTGTCGAAGCCCAGCAACCAGTCTGTCAGATTATTGTTCCAGTAGTTGTTGGTGCGTACGTTGATCTCATACTGCTTTGCCATAGCCTCGCGTACCTTGTTGAAGTGCTCGGCTTTTGCGCCGTTCTTCAGCAGGTTTGCAAGCTCGGTGTTGGCACGGTCCATCAGTTTCTGCTGCACGTCGGAATTGGTCTGGAACCAGTAGCCGAGCTGCCAGTGGTTGGTGTACTGGTTGAAGCCGCCGAATCCCTGGGGGCTGTATGTGCCACCCTCTTCCTCACGCAGAGTCTCGGTATAGATTATATCCATGATGTCGCCCACTGCCGAAATCAAGCAGCTGTTGGCTATTGAGTAAGGAATATCGGTACCGTTGCTTACCACGAACACCTGCGAAGACGGAGTGGCCATCGGAATGTCGAAGTGGTCCTTGACGTCGCCCTTGACGTAAGGACGGGGCGAGATAGCCTTTACCTGCGAAGCCTTGCCCTTGGAGGGAAGCGAGGCGATGTATTTCTCAAGCAGGGGCTTCAGAGTGGCAGCGTCGACGTTGCCGACAAACAGGAAGGTAAAGTCGGCGGCGTTAGCCATGCTCTGCTTGGCCATCTTGAGCATCTCGGTATAGTCGGCCTTCTCCAGCATGCTGACGGAGGGAACGTTGTAATAGAGGTCGTCGTGACAGTTCTGAGCCTGGTCAAGACGGCTGCTGAACACGAACTGCGGACTCTTCTCCTGCTCGCGGAGGAACCCGATGGTCTGCTCTATGTTGGCACGGTATGCCGCGGTGTCAGGCTGAAGGTCGGTCATGGTCTCGTACAGCACCTCCATGAACACGGGCAAATCCTTGACAGTGGACTGTCCCTTGAGCGACGTCACGGCGTTGCCTACACTGTAGCTCAGTTCCACTTTCTTACCTGCCAGATATTTCGATACGGTCGACGCCTTGTATTCGCCAAATTTGGATGCGTCCACAGCGTCCGACATGCACATCACATTCGCGGCCTGGCTCTTGTTGTAGATGTCGCGTCCGCCCTTGCGGAAAGCGGTGAACAGGATTTCGTCTGCCTTGAAGTCGGTGGGCTTGATCACGACCTTCGCGCCGTTGCTCAGCGTGAACTCGGTTGTTCCGAACTGGCCTGCCTTCTCGCTCTTGATCTTGCCGGCCTTCGGGGCTTTGGCCACCAGTGTGGACGGAAGTTCCTCGTCTACGTATGCCGTGTACTCGGCGTTGATGATCTTGTTGAGGTCGGCTGTCATCACCTCCTCGGACACCATTTCCATACCCTCGCGCTCAGGCTGCGAAACGACTATCACCTGATTGTCGGGTGTCAGTATCTGGGTAGCCATCATGTTAAGTTCCTGAACGGGTATCACCGGAAGAACCTGTTTCATCAGCGTGTACTCCTGTTCGGCACCGGGATTGGCAGTATTGTCTATGAACGTGCGGATCAGGCGGCGTGCCAGAGTCGAAGTCTTGGTGGACTTACGCTCGTTGTAGGCCTTCTCGTAGGTGGAGAGGAGTTCGTCGCGGGCGCGGACAAGCTCTGACTCCATGAATCCGGTCTTGCAGGCACGTGCCACGATGGCCAGGGCGTCGTCGTAAGCATCCTTGATGCCGTCCTTAGCTATGATGGTGATGTCGAACGCATCCTTGGTGGTCGATACATAGAAGTCTCCGAAGCTGACGCCGGCATACGAGTACTTGCAGCTGGGATCCTTGGAATGCTCCTGCAGACGGTTGTTGATCATCATCTCGATCAGGGCCTGTACCACCCTCTCCTGCATATATGCCATGACGGTGTTGCGTTCCTCGAAAGGAATCTTGTCGCTCTTGAACGACACGCTGATCATCTTGTAAGGCATTTCCTTATCGGTGAAGTATGCGAAGATGGGCTTCTCGTTGTCGCTGACCGTGGGATATACGCGGGGAGCGGCATTCTCGGGCATCGGGATCTTGCTGAACAGGTCCTTCACCTTCTGCTCCATCTCGTTGACGTCGAAGTCACCGACAATCACGATACCCTGCTGGTCCGGACGGTACCATTTGTGATAGTAGTCGCGGATGGCCTGAGGCGGGAAGTTGCGCACTATCTCCATCTTGCCGATAGGCATCTGCTGATACTGGTACTCCTTGTACAATACAGGGAGGATAGCCTCGAACATACGGTTCTGGGCATCGCGGCGGCTGCGCCATTCCTCCTCGATCACGCCGCGCTCTGAGTTGATCTCGTCCTCCTCAAGCAGGATGCTGCCGCTCCAGTCGCTCAATACGAGGAGTACGGAATCCATCAGAGCCTTGTCGGTGGTGGGCACGTTGTCGATGTTGTACACAGTCTCGTCGAAGCCGGTGTAGGCGTTGATGTCCGCGCCGAAACGGATACCCTTCGACTGCAGATAGTTCAGCATGTTCTTGCCGGGATAGTGCTTGGTGCCGTTGAAGGCCATGTGCTCCAGGAAGTGGGCCAGACCAAGCTGATTCTCGTTCTCGAGCGTCGATCCTACCTTCTGGGCGATGTAGAAGTTGGCGCGCTCTTTCGGCTCCTCGTTGTGCAGGAGGTAGTACGTCAGGCCGTTGTCCAGCTTGCCGTGTCTTACTTCCGGATTCAACGGAATCGCCGGATTCTGTCCGTAAGCCATGACACAGGTCATTCCCAGCATGGCCAGACTCGCAATCTTTCTGATCATATTTATATTGTTATTGGTGTGTTAATTGTGATTATAGGTAGATATGGAATCGTAGCGCTTAGTGTTTACTGTTAAATTTGAGTTAAACCTGACAGGGAGGTTTAATCGCGTCGATGCGTTTTCTGCTTGTGGAAACGCATTGTGGTGTGCTGCGTTATTACATAGTCCATCGGCACGTCGTGTTCCTCTGCGGGAATCTCGTCCATCAGCTGGAAATCATAGCCTACACCTACCGTGGTGGCCTTGGTGCCGGCCAGCATCCGGTCGTAGAAACCCTTGCCGCGTCCCAGGCGGTTGCCCCGGCGGTCGAACGCCACGCCGGGCACCACTATCATTTCCAGCTCGCGGGCATCGACGGTGTCGTTGCCCGTCGGCTCCTCGATATGGAACGAACCTAATTCCAGACGCGACTCGTCGTATGGCAGTATCTCCAGGTTCACGCCGTTGACGCGAGGCAGGTAGAAGTGCTTGCGCCCGTGCCATTTCTTCAGGAAGGCACGTGTGGACAGCTCGTCGCTCAGCGAGTGGTACATAAGGATACGGTCAGCCATCATAAACGCCGCCGTGTCCTCCAGACGTGCGAACACCTCAAGGGCGGACGCCTCTTTTTCGGTTTCCAACAGCATCTTGCGCATCGCGCTCACCTTTCTCCTTATGTCTCGCTTATCCATAGCTATCTCTTTTTACTTGGTTTGATGTTCACGGGCGATTGTCCCTGTTCCAGCAGACGCAGAGCCTCCGATACCGTCTTGTCTTCCTGATTCAGTATCTTTATGAGGCCTTCGTAACCTACCAGATCGCGCGCAATCACACCCTTTATCTGATTTAACAACAAACTGCGCGATTGGTTGATGTAATACCATCGTGCGGGCAGGCCTTTGTTGGCGGCATAGCTCACGAAGTTCTGCAGCAGCGTGTTGTCGCGGGGCAGTATGCGCATCATGCTCTCCACGCTCTTGTCCTTCATCATCGGGCGGTAGGTGTCGGCCATGTACTGGGCGAAGGTGTTGATCAGACCCTTGTTCACGGCATCCAGATAGTAGGAAGTGTAACCGATGGTATCCTCCGGCACGAACACATCCGGCATGATGCCACCGCCGCCATATACCTCGCGTCCGTTGACGGTGCGGAACAGCTTGCTCTTGTCCAGCTTGATGCTGTCGCGCGAATAGAACTCGCCGTGCGTGTAGCGGTCGGCTATATCCATCTCGTACTTGCCGTCCTTGCCGCGCTTGTATTCCTTCTGGATGCACCGACCCGAGGGTGTGTAGTAGCGTGCCACCGTGAGGCGCACGGCCGAACTGTCGGGCAGCGAGAGCTGGTTCTGCACCAGTCCCTTGCCGAACGTACGGCGCCCGATAACGAGACCTCGGTCGTTGTCCTGGATGGCTCCGGCAAAGATTTCAGATGCCGAGGCCGAGAACTCGTTGGTTATTACAGTCAGCGGAACGTTCTGGAACTGGCCGGTGCCGTCGCTGGTGGCTACGGTCTGGTTCTCGGCTATACGGCCTTTGGTGAATACTATGCCGCGACCGGCAGGAAGGAATTCGTTGGCCATATATATGGCCTGATCCATGAATCCACCCGAATTGCCGCGAAGGTCCACGATATACTTTTTTGCACCCTCCGTCTGCAGCCGTGTCAGCGCGGTGTAGAACTCGCTGTAGGTGGTGCGGGCGAACTTGCTTACCTTCACGTATCCGGTGTCGTCTGTCAGCATGTATGCTGCATCCACGCTGTTGGAAGGAATCTGGCCGCGCACGATGTCGAACGTCAGCGGCGTCTTGGCACTGCGGCGCTTCACCAGTGTCTTGACCTGTGTGCCTTCCTTGCCGCGCAGGGTCTTGAACACTTCCTCGCTGCTGATCTTCTCGCCTGTCAGCTTCTTGCCGTTGGCTTCAAGAATCAGGTCGCCCGGCAGGATTCCTACTTTCTCGGCCGGTCCGCCGGTTATTACCTCCACTACGGTCACAGTGTCGTTCAGCACCTGGAATGCCACGCCGATGCCGCCGAACGAACCCTCGAGGTCATCGTTGGCTATGGTCAGCGACTCGGCCGGAATGTAGGCCGAATGCGGATCGAGCGATGCCAGCAGGTCGGGTATCGACTCGTTGATCAGGCTGTCGATATTGATTGGATCCACATATTGCTCCTGTATCATGCCCAACACAGTGCGAAGTTTCTCCTCGCCCGGACTCAGCCGCTGTTCGCTGGAATATCTGCCGATGAACAAGCCCCCGATTATGCCCAGACTCAGAAACAGAGGCAACAGTATGTATCCGTAATTTTTCTTTTTCATCAATGTATGGATTGATCCTTACAATCGTCGCATCCGCATCCTCCGGCATCCTCTCCGTCGCTATCCAGAGGAATATGCACGGTCTCGATGCCTGCCCGTTTCAGCAGGTCGAGACCGTCGGTGATGCGGTACAGGTCGGAGAAAACCACTCGTTTTATACCGGCCTGGATTATCAGTTTCGAGCATTCCATGCACGGGCTGGCGGTGATATACAGGGTGCTCCCCTCGCTACTGTTGTTGCTGCGGGCCACCTTGGTGATGGCGTTGGCCTCGGCGTGTAGCACGTACGGAAATGTGGTTCCCTCCTCGGTCTCGCACACGTTGGGGAATCCCGAGGGAGTACCGTTGTAACCGTCGGAGATTATCATCTTGTCCTTCACTAACAGGGCGCCCACCTTGCGGCGCTCGCAATACGAGTTTTCGGCCCATATCGTGGCCATGCGCAGATAGCGGCGGTCCAGTATATCCTGTTTGTCCATGATTGGATGCGTGTTACATTATTATTATTCAAGCAATGCTTAAAGGTCGTTGTGGTCCACTAAGAAACGCTCGGCGTCCATTGCGGCGCGGCATCCGGTACCTGCCGCGGACACGGCCTGACGGTAGATCGGGTCGGCACAGTCGCCGGCGGCGAACACTCCCTCCACGCTGGTGCGTGTGGTGGGCGACTGGACGCAGATGTATCCCTCGCCATCCAGGTCAAGCTGGCCGCGGAATATCTGTGTGGCCGGAATGTGTCCGATGGCCAGGAAGAATCCCTCTAACGGGAGGTCGAAACGCTCCTCCTTCTCCTCGCCTAAATGACGGACGATGTGGGCGCCCTCCACGCCGTCCTCGCCATACAGGCCCGTGGCGTTGCACTTGAACAGTATCTCGATGTTCTCCTTGTTGAACACGCGCTGCTGCAGTGTGTGCGACGCGCGCAGATGATCCTTGCGCACTATCATGTACACCTTGCTTGCCAGTGTGGAGAGGTACAGGGCCTCCTCACACGCGGTGTCGCCGCCGCCCACTACGGCCACGGTGCGCTTGCGGTAGAAGAATCCGTCACAGGTGGCGCAGGCGCTCACGCCCAGTCCACGGTATTTTTCCTCGTCCGACAGCCCGAGGTAGCGGGCCTTGGCTCCGGTGCATATTATCACGGTCTCGGCCACTATCACGTCTCCCCTGTCGTCATGGCACACGAACGGGCGCTTGCTGAAATCCACCTTGTCGATGGTGCGCGACACTATCTCCGTGCCGTAACGCTCGCACTGCTTGCGCAGGTCGTCCATCATCTCCTGGCCGAGAATTCCTTCCGGATACCCGGGAAAGTTCTCTATCTCGGTGGTCTGTGTCAGCTGACCGCCGGGCTGGTCGCCCTCATAAAGCACAGGCGACAGATTGGCGCGCGAGGCATAAATGCCAGCCGTGTATCCGGCGGGTCCGGATCCTATTATCAGTACTTTGGTATGTTTTTCCATCTTATCTTATGTCTACTATTTCGTAATCCTTATATTTGGCTGCCGGAAACGTAAATGTTCCTTGAGGCAACTTCGCGTTAAGGTTGAGGTTTGTGACGTAAACGGTGCTCCGTTGGTCATCGTTTGTCCGGACTATGAACCGTTCCGGCAACAGGGTCTTTGTGTCGATGGCCACCTCTATGGCCTTGATGTCCGCGTTCTTGTTTCTCGGGTTCAGCAACACCAGATACTTGCCGGCCTCCTTGCGTTTGCTGAAGAACAGCCGGTAGCTGCTGCTGTATCCGTTCAGGTAAATCAGCGGGTTGGCGTCGGCCACATCGGCCGGCTCGGGAGTGGATACCGTCACCTCTTTCGTATTCGGATTCAGCGTCCACAGAGTCTTGCCGTCAAACCACTGCTTGCCGAACTGACCTGACTCTATGTATGTCCGGGTGCCGTCGGACTTGAACGAGCCGGAGGCCGAACCTTGCGCGCCGCCGGCACGGAAGTTGCCGGCAATGCCCTTGGCGCCCTTTATCTTGGCCACGGTCTGCTGCATCACCTCCTGCGGTGTTATCGCGTATGATGCGAACGATACCGCTGCAAGAGCCGTCAGCGTCGATACGATTATTTTCCGCATTTCTCGTTTTGCTTGGGAAGTACACTCTCCAGGAACTGTCGATACTTGTCCCAGTCCTTGATGGGATTGCGGGCCACGCCCGATTCGTCGGCAGCCTTGGCCACTGCCGGCGATACGGTGAACAGCAGTCGCTTGTCTACCGGTTTAGGCAGAATATAATCGGGTCCGAAGCTCAGCTCCTTCACGCCGTACGCATCAAGCACCTGCTGCGGCACGGGCTCGTGCGCAAGTTTGGCAATGGCGTATGTGGCGGCAACCTTCATGTCCTCGTTGATGGTGGATGCACGCGAGTCGAGCGCGCCACGGAATATGTAGGGGAAGCCCAGCACGTTGTTCACCTGGTTGGGATAGTCGCTTCGTCCCGTAGCCACGATGATGTCGGGGCGTGTGGCCTTGGCCAGCTCGTAGTCTATTTCCGGTGTCGGGTTGGCCAGCGCGAGCACAATCGCCTTGGGTGCCATCTTCATCAGCATGGCAGGGGTCAGCACATTGCCCACACTCACGCCGAGGAATACGTCGGCGCCTACGATTGCCTCGTCGAGAGTGTGCAGGTCGCGGTCGGTGGCGAACTCGCGCTTCTGCTCCGTAAGTTGGTCACGGTCCTTGCGTATCACTCCCTTGGAATCGCACATCACGATGTTCTCGGCCTTCACGCCCATACGCTTGTAGATGCGTCCGCAACTGATGGCCGCCCCACCGGCTCCGTTTATAACCAGCTTGATGTCCTCTAATTTCTTGCCCTGGATTTCGCACGCGTTCAGCAACGCGGCGCCGGATATTATCGACGTGCCGTGCTGGTCGTCGTGCATGATGGGTATGTCGCACTGCTTGCGCAGCTCGGTCTCGATGTAGAAGCTCTCGGGGGCCTTGATGTCCTCCAGGTTGATGCCGCCGAACGTGGGCGTCAGCGAGCGGATTATCTCCACCATCTTCTGCGGGTCGCTCTCGTTTATTTCGATGTCGAACGAGTCCAGACCGGCGTATATCTTGAACAGCAGAGCCTTACCCTCCATCACGGGCTTGCCTGCAAGAGCGCCGATGTTGCCGAGACCCAGCACTGCCGTGCCGTTCGATATCACGGCCACAAGATTTCCCCGGTTGGTATATTTATATGCATCGTCCGGATTCTTCTCTATCTCAAGACAAGGATAGGCCACTCCGGGCGAATAGGCCAGCGACAGGTCGCGTGCCGTATTGTATGGCTTGGTGGGCATCACCTCGATCTTGCCGGGGCGTCCATCTGCATGGTATTCCAAAGCCTCTTGCTTCATGTCCATATTTCGAGTCTATTTTTTACAGTTATTTCTCTTTATTTCCTTTTGTTTTTTATAACAAATGAAATCCTTATTCTTAACTTACAAAATTAACAAAAAATGTTGGGACTGGCAATTTATTTACTCCTATTAAAGGCTATTAGCGATAAAATTGTTAATTTTGTGGCAAATTTGAATTGACAGCTCATAAAAGACTGCATATTTTCCATGATAAGTATCAACAATCTCGAGGTTGAGTTCTCGGCGCGTCCCCTGTTTCACGACGTTAGTTTCGTAATCAATCCAAACGACCGCATAGCGCTGACGGGCAAGAACGGTGCCGGCAAATCCACATTGCTCAAGATACTGGCAGGGCTGGAGGAACCGACGCACGGCACGGTGTCCATGCCCAACGGCATCACCGTAGGCTATCTGCCGCAGCAGATGGTATTGGCCGACGACACGTCCGTGGTCGACGAGGTAAAAAAGGCCTTTTCAGAATTGCAGAGTCTGAAGGATGAACTTGCCGAAGTGCAGCGGCAGATGACCAAACGCACCGACTATGAATCGGAATCGTATCACGACCTGCTCGAACGGTTCGATTACCTGAACCATCGCCTTTCGATCGAGGGAGCCGACAACATGGATGCCGAGATCGAGTCTACGCTCACCGGATTGGGATTCCTGCCGACGGACATGCACCGCCCCACTTCGGAATTCTCCGGCGGCTGGCGCATGCGCATCGAGCTGGCCAAGATACTGCTGCGCCGTCCCGACATATTGCTGCTCGACGAGCCCACCAACCACCTGGACATCGAATCCATCCAGTGGCTGGAACGCTTTCTGATGAACAAGGGCAATGCGGTGCTTCTCGTCAGCCACGACCGCGCTTTCCTTGACAATGTCACTACGCGCACTTTGGAAATATCATGCGGGAAAATATATGACTATAAGGTGAATTACTCCAAGTTCCTGGAGCTGCGCAAGGAGCGCGTGGAACAGCAGATGCGCGCCTACGAGAACCAGCAGAAGATGATAGCCGACACCAAGGAGTTCATCGAGCGGTTCCGCTACAAGCCGACCAAGGCGGTGCAGGTGCAGAGCCGCATCAAGCAGCTGGAGAAAATAGTGCCAATCGAGGTGGACGAGGTGGACAACTCCCGGCTGCGCCTCAAATTCCCCAAGGCCGACCGTTCAGGCGACTTCCCGCTGATAGTCGAAGGCGTCGGTAAGCGTTACGGCGACCATCAGGTGTTTTCAGATGTAGAGTTCACCATCCGCCGTGGCGAGAAGGTGGCGTTCGTGGGGCGCAACGGCGAGGGTAAGTCCACGCTGGTGAAGTGCATCATGGAGCAGATACCCTACGACGGCACGCTCAAGGTGGGACACAACGTCAAGATAGGATATTTCGCCCAGAATCAGGCTCAGTTGCTTGACGGCGAGCTCACGGTGTTCGAGACCATCGACAATGTGGCCACCGGCGACATGCGTACCAAAGTGCGCGACATCTTGGGCGCATTCATGTTCGGCGGCGAAGCCATCGACAAGAAGGTAAAGGTGCTGTCCGGAGGCGAAAAGACACGTCTGGCAATGATACGTCTGTTGCTTGAGCCGGTCAATTTCCTTATACTCGACGAGCCTACCAACCACTTGGACATCCCTTCGAAGGATGTATTGAAAGAGGCCATCGCCGATTTCAACGGTACGGTGATATTGGTGAGCCACGACCGCTACTTCCTGGACGGCCTGGTGAACAAGGTATATGAGTTCGGCGGCGGCAAAGTGCGCGAGCACCTGGGCGGCATCTACGACTTCCTGCGCGCCAAGGACATGACCAACCTGCACGAGCTTGAGAAAAAGGACGCTCCTGTCCCTGCGTCCAAGTCCGCTGAACCTAAAGCCAAGAATGCAGCGCCGACACAGCCTGTCGTACAGACCGAGGCACCACGCAAGCTGAGCTACGCCGAGCAGAAGGAGCGTGCCAAGATGGTGTCGAAGGCCGAGAAGAAGGTGAAGCAGTCCGAGGAGACCATAGCCGCATTGGAATTGGAGGTGAAGGCCCTTGAGGACAAGATAGGCAGCGGCGACGCCAGCCCGGAAACCCTTGAGGCATACCAGAACACCACCAAGAAGCTGGAAAACGAGATGTCGGTCTGGGAAATAGCCCAGCAGGAACTGGACGCCATCTCCTGATTTATCCGCACTGTGATAAAAGCCCGCGGCTTTTACTCTACCCACCTCCGGCTCCCATCCGCACTGTGGCAAAAGCCCGCGGCTTTTACTTGGCCTTCTCTCATCCCCGGCTTCCCAGCACCAACAGCACCAGCGACAGAAACAGTATCGACAGGTCGATGGCCTTGGCCTTTACATTCTTCTCCCTCAGCACCAGCACGCCGTACAGGAACGGTATGATCACACTGCCCCGGCGCGTCATGGACACAATCGAAATCATGGCGCCCGGAATGGTGAGACAATAGAAATATGCCAGGTCGGCCACGGTCAGAAATATGGAGATGCCCAATATGGACCATCTCCATTTGAATTTGCCGCCGAAGTGCGCCGGCGCTAACTTATAGAGCACCATCACCACCACGCCCATCATCAGCATCTGATAGAACGAATACCATGCCTGCACCTGCAGCGGCTGGAACCGTCCCATCAGGAATTTGTCGTACAGGGCACTCACGGCTCCGAGCATGGTGGCTCCTATCGACATCCACAGCCATATCGATGCCTTGAACGAAAAACCCTCTCTGGCCCCGATGCGCGATATGAAGAAGAGTGACGCGAAGCCCAACAGCATACCGCACCATTGCAGCGCGTTGAGCCGCTCGCCGAATATCAGCATAGCTCCCAACAGCACCAGCACCGGGCGCGAGGCATTTATGGGGCCCTGAATGGTGAGCGGCAGATGCTTGATGGCAAAATATCCCAGTATCCACGACGAGAGGACTATAATGGCCTTCAGCAACACCAACAGGTTTTGCATCAGCGTCTCCCCCGGTCCGTAATGTCCCTGTGCCACGCTCTCAACCAGCACGGGACTCAGCAGCAACGTGCCGAACACAGTGTTGAGCAACAGCACCACAGGCACATTGTTACCTTTCAACGACACCTTCTTGAATACATCGTAGAATCCGAGGCAAAACGCCGACAACAGTCCTAAAAATATCCACATGACTCAATATGTTAGATCAACAGGGCAAAACTGATTACAGTAACATTTACATTTTATTCGGCAAAATTACAAAAAAAACGTGATTTATTTGGAATTCTGCACCTTCTTGCCTAATTTTGCAATGTATAACCAACGAAACCAACAAAACTAATACCGCGCTAATACAAAAGCTGATACCTGCGGCCTCTTTTTCGTTTTGTAACGCAATCGGAACGGTCGGATACCTACATTGGACTACTATATTTTTTATCCTTAGTAACTGCGACCTTACCTCTTCCATCTCGACAGTGAAGGGTGACGAGATCACCGAGGTGGTGACCGGCAACGCCATGGACGCCCTGCAGGGCAAGGTCAGCGGCGTGCAGATCGCTTCGGCCGGCGGTCCCGGTGCGACTCCCAAGGTCATAATCCGAGGCATCACCTCGGTCAATGGCTCCAGTCCCCTCTACGTGGTGGACGGTGTGCCCTTGAACACAACCAACATCAACTTCATCAACAACAACGACATCCAGAGCATGGAGGTGCTGAAGGACGCTTCCGCATCGGCCATCTACGGCACACGCGCCTCGAACGGCGTAATCATCATAACCACCAAGAAAGGCGCGGCCGGCAAGACTTCCGTGGACTTCTCCGCCTCCGTCGGCTTCCAGCAGATCCCCAAGCCCAGCATCGCCTGGGCCGACGAATACGAACAGGTGTTCAAGAAACGCTATGAAAACGACGGCCGCGTGGCTCCCTGGAACTCTCCTTACGAGAACTACGCTCCCGTTGACGGTACGGACTGGTGGAAAGAAGTGATCAACGACGTGGCCCTGGTTCAGAACTATTCATTGGGCGTGCGCGACGGCAACGACAAGTTCATCTACTCCTTCTCGCTCGGTTATTTCCGCAACAACTCGCAGTACGACGTAGGCTACTGGGACAAGCTGAACCTCCGACTCAACACGGAGTATAACTTCACCGACTGGCTGAAGGTAGGTCTCGACGTGGCTCCCAACATGGAGAACTGGGCCGACACTCCCAACCTGTTCGGCGCGGCACAGTCCATGGACCCCACCACTCCCGTGCTCCGTCCCGAGGACCAGTGGGATCTCGAAAATCCGATGAACAACTATCAGCGCTCCTACAACAACCAGGAGTGGAACCCTGCCGGTAATCTGGCACGTATGGACAGCAAGACACGCAAGTTCCAGCTCCTTGCCAATCCCTTTATCGAGATCCGCCCCATCAAGCAGCTGATTCTCCGCACACAGTTCGGCATCAACTTCTGGATGCAGCGCAGCGACTGGTACAACCGTGGCCGTACCAGCCAGATCCAGGAACTGTTCGACTCATCGTCTGAAAACTATATCGGCGACCTGAGTAGCGTCGACAAGGTTGTGGCCGGCCATTCATACTGGACGTTCGACAACTGGAACTCCATGCGCGACGTACGTAAGAAGGTGGCGGACGCAGCCGCTCCGAAAGGTCTGCGCGTATGGCAGACGGAATGGTCCATGCTCGACAAGGAGCCTTCGGAACTGGGCGGTTCCTATGGCGACGTATCGGAATTCGACATAGCCCAGTACATGAGCCGCGTCATCCACAACGATATCGTTATGGCCGGATGCACGTCATGGTGTTACTGGACGGCTATGTCCGTAGAGCGTTACGATCAGAAGAACCGTTTCGAGCGGATCAAGACCACACCGAGCGGCGGCAACTATTCCAACGACTTCACCGGTGGCGGAAACGTCGATGCCACGCACAATCTCTGGGTATTGGGCAATTACAGCCGCTTCATCCGTCCGGGCTACATCCGCGTCGGTCTGAAGGCCAGCGAGAACAAGGACTTCTTCGGCACCGCATACGTATCGCCTGACGGCAAGACCGTAGTGGCCGTATATACCAACTATGACAAGGAGAAGGGCGTGACACTAAGCAACAGCTTCGACAACGGCAAGACGCCGGCCACCGTGACACGCTACACCACCACGGCCACGCGCCACCTGGAGGAGGACCGCTTCAACGTAGCCGACAAGGTCTTCCTGGAGCCGGCTTCCGTCACCACCATCGTCTATACCTTCGAGTAAATACCGGTCTATACTTTCGAGTAAATCCCTATTGACCCCTATATGGCAGAGCGCATCCGCCACCCGGCAGATGCGCTCTGATGTTATTTTAGTGGCGTGGGCATTCCAGCCATCTAATCTATCAGGTCGCGGAGCCGTTCCGTCAGTAGCTTTGCTACTGCCCCCGGCTCCACCTCGCGTCCCAGCTCCCTCTGCATCGACGTCACCGCCTTGTCGGTGATGCCGCAGGGATTGATGAGTCCGAAGGCGCTAAGGTCGGTATTCACGTTCAGAGCCAGACCGTGCATAGTCGCGCCGTGGCTTATCTTCACGCCTATGGCGCATATCTTACGTGCCGTGGTCCTGCCCCAGTCCAGCCACACCCCTATCTGGTCGTCGTTGCTGGTAGTGGCTATGCCGTATGCTTCCAGAGTATCGCGCACGGCCCGCTCCAGTATCCCCACATATTGCTTCACGCCCAAATGATGGTGCCGCAGGTCTACCAGCGGATACACCACCAGCTGGCCGGGACCGTGATAAGTGATGTCGCCGCCTCGCTCTATGCGTATCACCTCCACCCCCTCGCGAGGCTTGACCAGCAAGTTGTCGGCGTTGCCGTGAAATCCCAGCGTGTAGACGGCAGGATGCTCGCATACGGCTATGGTCTCCGCTTCGACATCACCGTCTATCAGTCGCCGAAACAATTCCTTCTGTCTCTCCCAGGCCTCGCGGTATGGTATCAGTCCCCAGTATTCGGTCTTCATCTCACATGCTTCTCTGCGTGGTAACTGCTGCGCACCATCGGAGCCGACTCGATATGGGCGAACCCTTTCTCAATTCCCTTCAGCCGGTATTCCTCGAACTTGTCGGGATGTATATAGTCCTGCACGGGATAATGCAGCTTGGAGGGCTGCAGATACTGGCCGATGGTCATTATCCTGCACCCTGCGGCGCGCAGGTCGTCCATGGCCTGCAGCACTTCCTCCTCGGTCTCGCCCAGGCCAAGCATGATACCGCTCTTGGTGTTGGCTCCCTTCTCGGCCAGATACTTCAGCACCTGCAGCGAACGGTCGTATGTCGCCACGCGACGCACCTCGGGCGTGAGGCGGCGCACCGTCTCCAGGTTGTGCGATATCACATCGGGATGCTCGTCCAATATTATGTCCAGCAGGTCGGTTCGGCCCTGCATATCGGGAATCAGAACCTCCATAGTCACTCCGGGGCATTCCTCATGCAGACGGCGTATCATGGTCGCCCAATGACGGGCGCCGCCGTCGGGAAGGTCGTCGCGCGTGACGGACGTGATTACCACATGCTTCAGCTTAAGTTCCTTGACGCTGCGCACTATGTCCTCTATCTCCTGCGGGTCGAGAGGGCCGGGCTTGCCGCCTGTGACGTTGCAGAAACGGCAGTTGCGCGTGCACACGGCTCCGCACAGCATGAACGTTGCGGTGCCGTTGCCCCAGCATTCGGCCCGGTTCGGGCACATACCGCTTGAGCAGATGGTGTGTATGTGACGCTCGTTGAGCATCTCAACCACCTGACTGGCCTTGAAGCCACGCGGCAGCTTTATCTTAAGCCATTCCGGTTTGCGCCGGAAGCTTACTTCCTCTTTCTTTTCCATGGGTACGATTGGTTAGCAGCCCAACAGCTGTTTCAACGGATTCTCGCCGTGTACGGCCTCATAGTCCTTAATATAGAACGGCACGGAATACGCCAGGTCGAGAAAATCCTTTTCGCGGAAACTTTTCTCAGCCAGAGCCACCATATCGAACGCCATCGGCAGCACATCGTCCATCCAGTGGGCGTTGGGAAGCTTTATTACGTCGCGGGTCTTGGCGGCGCCGTCGCCCATGAACCATATCTGGCGGTCCTGCGGCAGCTCCTTGAACGAGTCCTCTGTTATGATCATGGCCTGCGGCGGAATCAGCGCGTCGAGCCTGAAATCGTAGGCTGCGGTGTACACCTCCATGCGGCGGGCGTCGACCATCGGCACTAATATTTCCTCGCCCGTGAAGTTAAGATTGCGGAACATGGCCTTGACGGCTATCAGCTTCAATGTTTCCACTCCTATCAGCGGCACATCGAGACCGAACGCCAGCCCCTTGGCCAGCGACATACCGATGCGCAGGCCGGTGTACGAGCCGGGACCGGTGCTGACCGCCACGGCGTCTATCTTAAGTTCCTTGCGTGTCACTTCCTCCATGGCCTGTGCCACGAATGGCGCCAGGTCCGTGGCCTGATGCATGGCTTCGCGCTCCACCGCACTCCATTCCACATTGCCGTCCACGCTTAGAGCCACGCTGCTGGCACTGCCGGATGATTCTATATTGAGTATTACTGCCATATCATTATTAGTTGAAAAAGTTAAACCAGTTGAGAAAGTTAAGAGAAATGTAAAGACTTCCGAATGTCTGTACCATTATCTTAACTTTTTAAACTTTCTAAACTCTGTAAACCCGGCGCAGCCGCATACGCAGCTACACACTTCATTCCGTCGAGGGCTGCGGAGACGATGCCGCCGGCATATCCGGCCCCTTCGCCGGCGGGATATACATTCTCGAGACCGATGCTGTTCAGACGCTCGGGATCGCGTGTCATGCGTATCGGTGAACTTGTGCGCGATTCCAGGCCAATCATCACACCCTCCGGCGTCATGAAGCCCTTGGCCTTGCGTCCGAAATCGCGGAAACCGTCGGCCAACCGCCGGGATATAAAGGGGGGAAGAATCTTGTTGAAATCCTTGCTCTGAATGCCGGGCGCATACGACGTGGCCGGCAATGTGGCCGACACCTTGCCGTCCACAAAGTCCGTCATGCGTTGGGCCGGAGCCACGATGCTGTTGCCTGCGGCTGCAAACATATCATGCTCTAAACGCTCCTGAAGCTCCAGCATCTGCAACGCACCGGCTTCCTCAAATTCCGGGAAGTCTCCGGGGCGTATCTCGACCACCATTCCGGAATTGGCCAGGCGTCCGCTGCGCGCCGAGGCCGACATGCCGTTCACCACCAATTCCCCGTCTGCGGTGCCGGCCGGGACTATGACGCCTCCGGGACACATACAGAATGAATAGACTCCGCGCCCTTCGCTCTGCGTCACAAACGAATACTCGGCGGGAGGCAGCCACTTGCCCCTCCCCTTCGGATTGTGGTATTGTATTCGATCTATCAGTTCCTGCGGATGTTCCAGGCGCACACCGACGGCAATGCCTTTCGGCTCCATAGCCATACCCTGCTCATGCAGCGCGCGAAATGTATCATGGGCGGAATGACCCGTAGCCACCACCACAGCGTCGCACGCTATCTTCTGTCCGTCGGCCAGCTCCACGGCCACGGCACAGCTATCCTTAATGACAAGGCCAGTGGCCTGTGTGCGGAAACGCACATCGCCTCCGTTACGTATTATAGTGTTGCGGATCTCCTTGATGACGTGGGGCAACTTGTCGCTGCCTATGTGGGCGTGCGCGTCTATCAGTATGTTCTCTGACGCGCCGTGCTGCACCAACAGCTCGAGCACCTCCTGCACGTTGCCTCGCTTCTTGCTTCGCGTAAAGAGCTTGCCGTCGCTGTATGCGCCGGCTCCTCCCTCGCCGAAGCAATAGTTGGAGTCCGGATTTATCTTCTTCTGTCGGCTTATCTCGGCCAGGGCCATGCGGCGCGAGTCCACATCCTCCCCACGCTCCAATACCACGGGACGGATGCCGCGACGCAAAGCCTCAAGCGCCGCGAACAGCCCGGCAGGTCCGGCGCCGATTATCACCATCGTCTTCGCATCCGGTGCCACCGGCCTGAACGTCACGGGTGTATATGATGCCTTGACTTCCTTGTCGTCGCCCGTGGCCACGCGGACGGTCAGGTTAATCATGACCTGACGCTTGCGCGCGTCGATGCTGCGACGCACTATCCGGTAGTCGTTCACGCTCCCCTTATTACGCACGTTATCCTGAATCGCTTTGCGAAGCAATTCAGGATTCCCTGCCGTCTCGGGTGTGACCCGCAATTGTATATCTTCTATCATAGCTCCATACCGTCACTCGTTTCATTCCCTACGCCATTCCACCACCTTGCCTGATTCCAGGCTGCGCGCCACGTCTATGATGCGCTGGTTGGAACTGCCCCGGAACAACAGGTCCCTCTCCTTGAGAGCCTGAATGAACGGTCCATCTACTATAACGTCAATTTCCTTCAAAACCTGTGCAAAGACCGGATTTTTTTGCAGTTCTTCCCACGTGAATCCGGTATAGAGCCATACCGTATGGCCCATATCATGCACTTTACGCGCTATTACGCGCACTTCCTCTGAATGATACATGGGGTCGCCGCCGCTGAAGGTGACGTCGAAGTCCTCCTCGCGCACCACATCCATGATCTGCGCCACTGTCATTTCCTCGCCTCCGGCGAAACTCCACGATTCCGGATTATGGCAGCCGGGACAGGCGTGGCGGCATCCGGCCAGATAGATGCTGGTCCTGAAACCGGGACCGTCGACCGTCGTGCCCCGGACTATGTCCAGGACACGCAGCCGACGTTCGTTATCATTGTCAGTCAGTTCGTTTGTCATATCTGCGCCACGCAGTTGATATGTGTGGTCATTAATTTATTTATGAACCACGCGGTCTTTCAGTTCGGCGAGCTTGCCGCTGTTCCAACGGTCGGTGGTACCCACCAGGTAGCCGGTGATACGCTGGATGGTCTCAAAGCGCGCGCCGCACTTCGGACAGCAAGTCTCGTCCTTATCTGCATTCTCGTAGCCACAGTTGGGACAGTGATTGCGGTTGTGGTTCACCGATCCGTAACCGATGTTGTACTGGTCCATCATGTCCACGATCTGCATTATCGACTCCTCGTTGTGGGTGGCGTCACCGTCAATCTCGACGTAGAATATGTGACCTCCTAAAGTCAGCTCATGGTACGGACCCTCGATCTTGGCCTTGTGACGCGGCGAACAGTGATAATATACGGGCACGTGGTTGGAGTTGGTGTAATAATCCTTGTCGGTCACGCCGGGAATCATGCCGAACGTCTTGCGGTCCTTCTTTGTGAAGCGGCCGGAGAGGCCCTCGGCGGGCGTGGCCAATACGGAATAGTTGTGACGGTAGTTTTCCGAATAGGTGTTCACTTTCTCACGCATGTGGCTTACGATACGGAGGCCGAGTTGCTGAGCCTCGTCGCTCTCGCCGTGATGCTTGCCTGTCAAGGCTATCAGACACTCGGCCAGTCCGATGAATCCGATGCCGAGCGTACCCTGGTTGATGACACTCTCGATGCTGTCGTTGGGCTTCAGGCCCTCGGTGTGGTTCCACAACACACGCATCAGCAGCGGGAATTGCTTGGCGAAAGCAGTCTTCTGGAACTGATAGCGCTCGTCCAGCTGACGGGCAGTCAGATCCATCACCTCGTCCAGACGCTCGAAGAATTTGGCGATACGCTCCTCCTTGTCCTCGATACCCATCTGCTCGATGGCGATGCGCACTATGTTGATGGTTGTGAACGACAGGTTGCCGCGGCCTATGGATGTCTTTTCGCCGAAACGGTTCTCGAACACACGTGTACGGCATCCCATGGTGGCCACCTCGTGCTCGAAGCGGCGCGGATCGCCGGCGTCCCAGGCGTCGTCGCGGTTGAAGGAGGCGTCAAGGTTCAGGAAGTTGGGGAAGAAACGGCGAGCCGACACCTTGCATGCCAATTTATACAGGTCGTAGTTGGGATCTTCGGGCAGATAGCTTACTCCCCTCTTTTTCTTCCATATCTGGATAGGGAAGATTGCGGTGGAACCATGACCCACACCCTCGTATGTGGACTTCAGCAACTCGCGGATCACGCAACGGCCCTCGGACGATGTGTCGGTGCCGTAGTTGATGCTGGAGAACACTACCTGGTTGCCTCCGCGCGAGTGGATGGTGTTCATGTTGTGGATGAAAGCCTCCATCGACTGGTGCACGCGGTCCACGGTCTTGTTGATGGCGTGCTGGCGCAGACGCTCGTCGCCCTCCAGACCGTCAAGCTCCACCTTCAGATAGTCCTTAATCTCGGAATTCTGCAGATGCGACAGGTCGCGGCCGGTCAGTTTCTCCAGATTCTTTATTTCCTCTATATATGAATTGCGCACGAACGGAGCCAGGTAGAAATCGAATGCCGGGATGGCCTGACCGCCGTGCATCTCGTTCTGTGCGGTCTCCAGGCTGATGCAGGCCAGCACTGAAGCGGTCTCTATGCGCTTGGCGGGACGGGACTCGCCGTGACCCACCACGAAACCGCGCTGCAGTATGCGGTCCAGAGGATGCTGCACACAGGTCAGCGACTTGGTTGGATAGTAATCCTTGTCGTGGATATGAATCAGATTGTCGCGCACCGCGTTGCGTACGTCGGGCGACAGCAGATAGTCGTCGACGAAGGGCTTGGTGCTTTCGGAAGCGAACTTCATCATCATGCCGGCGGGAGAATCGGTATTCATGTTGGCGTTCTCGCGCGTGATGTCGTTGTTCTTGGCCTCGATTATCTCCAGGAACATATCGCGGGTACGGGCCTTGCGGGCTATCGAGCGCTGGTCGCGGTACTGGATATACTTCTTGGCCACATCCTTACGGGCCGACTTCATCAGCTCGACCTCGACGCAGTCCTGAATCTCCTCCACGGTCATGCGCTGCTTGCCCGCGATTCCTATGCGGTCGGCTATTTTCTGGATCAGGGCCTCGTCCTCGCCACGCTCGGTGGTGAGCATCGCCTTGCGGATCGCCGCCTTGATCTTCTCCTCGTTATATCCCACTACGCGCCCGTCGCGCTTCTCGACTATCTGTATCATGCTTCCTGGGTCTGTTTCTATTTGGTTAACTATGTGTGTTGACTGTCCTTAACTGTATCGGAATGATATCTAAAATGATATCGAAATGGTATCGAAATTGAGCACATCCCAATTCCGATACAAAGTTACAAAATTAATTCTTTACAACAACTATAAACACGCATAAATTTTAAAAGATTTTTATTTTGGAAAACTTTTCAGCTTTTCAAATTTCACACATTCCTAATTTTCAATCACTTACATAATATTTTGGACAACTCTACCCCGCCATAACCGTTTCACCGCTCATCTTTTTAGCATCCAAACCTTCACCCTACAGCTTATTTTCATTATATTCCCACCCAGTTATTTCTCTTGTTTCGCCGTCTTTATTTTGTTATCGACCCAAGCTTTGGTTTACCCCCGTAATTCTTTGTTTTCAGTCGATACTTTAGCGACGGCACCTGTCTCCGGTCCTACCTACCCCTTTTCATCCAGCCCTATTCCTTCATTTCTGTATATATGATACTTTTCAATACTTTTCAGCAATTTCAATTGGATATATGGTAAAGAAAGTGTAAATTTGCGGTATATACCATTTGAGGCAAATAATCATCCAAATCATGGCAAATGAATCCCTGTCGGCGGCCAAGGCCGCCAAGAATGATGAGTTCTACACTCAATTTTACGATATTGTGGCAGGCGAGTGGAAATACAAGAGCCTCTGCACCAGAAGATATACTCAAGAAACTGAAATATCGTCCTCATCCCCAAGATCGGGGCGGTTGTACTATTGTTAATGGCAATAGAACATATGGTAGGATTCTTATAAAAAAGATAATTCATACGTAGAAATTTTTACGATATTAGGGATTAGTCTTGAACAAGCTGATATGTCGAAAATCAAAGCTGAGTTAGGAAAACTTTCAGGAGGTCCACGCTTCTATGTCAGACGGAATGGAGAACTTGTAAGACTATACGAACGTATTTTAATCCAGAGGGTTAAATCTTTTGAATGAGGATACGTTGGTAAACTTTTTCTTTTCGTCCATTTCTCCATACGACCCCACTTGCATTCAAGTCATAAGTTCCGGGTTTCCCAAACTTTTCTGAATAGGCATCTTTACATTCCTGGGTTGAATATATGCGAGTTTTTAGAGAATACAAGTCTTCATTCTCACACATCCCTAATATCGTAAACTTAATGTTACAAAAGAGCAAATGAAAACAAAACTACATACAGAATGGACAGTCGCCGACATATGCGACGGTTTTGTCTATAACGAGCTTGAGGCTAAAGGTCTGTTCGGCATGGGTGGTCAACTGACCATACAGCCCGAATATCAGCGCAATTACATATATGCCGACGGCAAGAGGGATGTGGCAGTGATTGATTCTGTCCTAAAAGGCTATCCTCTCGGAGTAATTTATTTCAATAGGACGGCAGACGGACGGCTGGAGGTTCTCGACGGCCAACAGCGCATTACATCTTTAGGACGGTTCTATAATGGGAAACTCGGTATCAAGGACGAGAACGGGCTTCCCCAAAGCATCGGTTCCATAGCCAAAGAAAAAAGGGAAAAGTTCCTTGCCACAGAGCTTCTCATATACGAATGTGAAGGAACCGAGGCCGAGATAAAGGAATGGTTCCGCACGATAAATATTGCCGGAGTGCCGCTTAACGCACAGGAACTGCTTAATGCCGTATATTCCGGACCTTTCGTCACTGCGGCAAAAGGAGTTTTCAGCAATACTCAGAATTCCAAGATGCAGATGTGGCAGGCATATGTCTCCGGGGCTGCAAACCGACAGGACTTTCTTGCCACGGCTCTTGAATGGGTCAGTCGTGGCAAAGCAGAGGAATATATGCGCGACCACCGTTTCAGCTCCGACATCACGGAACTCGTGAATTATTTCAATTCTGTCATAGATTGGGTACGGACTGTGTTTCCTCTCGTTGAAAATGAGATGCGTGGACTTCCATGGGGCGAACTTTACGAGAAATATCATACACAGCCATATAACCCGGCCTATATGAAACAGCGGGTAGCGGAGCTGTATGCCGACCCGTATGTGAAGAATCAGCGCGGCGTGTTTGAATTTCTTTTAGGTGGAGAAAACGACACGAAGCTTCTTGATATCCGCATCTTTGACGAAGCGACAAAGCGGGCCGTATATGCCCGCCAGACCGAACAGGCGAAAGCCATCGGCAAGTCCAACTGTCCTTTTTGTGCCATAGGCCATGACGCCAACGCAAACAAGATATGGAAGTTGAACGAAATGGATGCCGACCATGTCACGGCATGGAGCAAAGGGGGCGCGACCGACATCTCAAACTGTCAGATGCTCTGCAAGCACCACAACCGCTCGAAAGGCAACCGTTGAAATAAGACAGCGCATATCTTGTGAATCATAAAAATCACAAAGTATGCACAACACATCGACTTTCCGCGAAATAGCGGAACTATGGAAAGAAAACAGGCGCAGCGTAGTCAAACACTCGACATACTGCGCCTATGCTCTTATTCTAAAGACTCACCTCATGCCCGTTTTCGCCGATTCCGTGTCCATATCAGAGGCAGAAGTGCAGCAATTTGCACTTAATAAGCTTAAGGCAGGGCTGAGTAAGAAAACTGTCCATGACATTATCGCCGTGCTTAAGTCCGTCGGACGTTTCGGGGCAAAGAGAGGAATGTTTGAGACACCTTCGTGGGACATCGAATATCCCTCGGATACATCCGTACGCATTTTGCCCGTGCTGTCATTACCTGACCACAAAAAACTGCTGAACGCGATTTCATCCGCCCCGACACCACAGAATATAGGTATAATGATTGCTCTGTGCTGCGGCTTGCGCATAGGCGAAGTTTGTGCTCTTCAATGGAAGGATGTAGATATGGCACGTCGTATTATTACAGTAGCAGGCACTGCGGGACGAATCTACAATTGCGACCTGATGGCAACAGAACAATACATCTCCACGCCCAAGACCCGGAATTCAAACCGGGAAATCCCCATATCTCCGCTCCTCTTCAAAGCCTTGAATGTGGTGAAAAAACAGCAGAGCGTAAAAAAGTATGTGGTAGGCGAAGGCTCCAAAGCGAAAGAGCCTCGTACATACCGAGAAACTTTCAGTCGGATTCTCAAACGGCTTGAAATCCCGTCAATCGTGTTTCATGGATTGCGCCATACGTTCGCCACCAGATGCATTGAAAGCGGATGCGATTATAAAACCGTAAGTGTAATACTTGGCCATTCAAATGTTGCCACAACACTCAATCTGTATGTACATCCAAATCTCGATCAGAAAAAACGCTGTATATCCCGTATGAACAAATTCCTTCGGCTCGAATCTGATTAGCTCTAAAATACAATCACTCGTCTCTCATCACTCATCACTCGTCACTATCCTTATTTGGTGGATTGACATGAATTTTGTAAATTTGTAGCAACAAGAGTCCGGAGGCCCCGGTATGGGGCGACAGGCTCTATAAGACGTCTTATCAATGAAATTTACAAGATTCGCAAAAATCACAAACGTTGCGGGTGTGATGGCGCTGTGTACTCTCCCGTCGTTCGGCTGGAGTCAGAAAGGACATGACACCGTGGCATTCATAGCCGAAAACCATCTGACGCCGGCCACCAAGTCAGCTGTCGACTCGCTGCTTGACGGCAAGTCTCTGGTCTATTGGTCCAACTGGCTGGACAATGCTTCGCACACTCCGGAATATGCTTACAGCACGACCTGGCATTACAAGAACATCGATGCCGACCAGACGTTCCGTAGCGCTCCTCTCCTGCCTAGCGGCGACATAGTGCGCGCCATCAACGAACAGGTTGTCATATTGGCCGATACAAATATGGATGACAGCCGGCGTGCCCTGGCACTTAAGATTGTGACACACCTCCTTGGCGATATCCATCAGCCCATGCACTTGGGCCATGCCTCCGACCGTGGCGGCAATTCATGGACCGTGAAGTATTTCAAACAGCCTACAAACCTGCATTCGCTATGGGATTCGCGACTGGTGGAGTCGGGCCACAAGTGGAGTTATACCGAATGGCAGCAGCAGATAGACCGAGCCACTCCGGCCGAAACAGAGGTGATTCTTACCGACGCATATCCCGAGCATTGGGCTGAGGAAACTTACGAAATATGCAAGCAGGTGTATGCCGCAACGCCGCAGGACACCAACGTAAGCTATGACTACATAGCTCAGTGGACTCCGACAGTAGAGCAGCAATTTTTGCGTGGAGGCCTGCGTCTGGCCGACATACTCAACACCGTGTTCGACCCCGACTACAAAGGCCACTGGTCACCGTTAAAGAAGTAAAGTCCCGGATACAGATAATGGCAGATACTCATAAGGACTTTCCGACGTTAAACCTTCCCCCGGTCACGCTTAAACTGCAGACCGGGGCCGACGGCGTGGAGCGCGTATGGGATCCGTTGCGCAAGAAGTATGTGGCGCTCACTCCCGAGGAATGGGTGCGTCAGCACTTCGTGAACTGGCTCATGACCGACCGCAAGTTCCCCGCCTCACTGCTCGGCAACGAGGTGGGTATTCACCTCAACGGCATGTCACGACGCTGCGACACCATCGCATTCGGCCGTGACACAAAGCCATTAGTGATAGTGGAATACAAGGCTCCCGACGTGAAGATTACCCAGGACGTGTTCGACCAGATAGTACGTTACAACATGGTGCTTCACGCCCAATACTTAGTGGTGAGCAACGGACTGTACCATTATTGCTGCCGCATCGACTATGCCGGCAACACCTACCATTTCATACCGCGAATCCCGCAATACGCGGAAATCGCATTACCTTTTAGCGAACAATGACCCAACCGACTCCGGATTACAGATATCTCGACAGACTGAACGACCAGCAGCGCGCCGCCGTGGAATACCTCGACGGCCCGTCGCTCGTGATAGCAGGCGCCGGATCGGGCAAGACCCGCGTGCTGACCTACAAGGTGGTGCACCTTCTGAACTGCGGTTATCAGCCTCACCGCATCCTGGCGCTGACCTTCACCAACAAGGCTGCGCGCGAAATGAAGGACCGAATCTCGGCGCTGGTAGGACCTCAGGCCGCCCACCGCATCCCGATGGGCACGTTCCATTCCATTTTCCTGCGACTGCTGCGCAATCACGCCGAACTGTTGGGATTCAAGCCCTCGTTCAGCATATACGACACCACCGACTCGCGCAACCTGGTCAAGATGATAATCAAGGACCTTGGCCTGTCGGACAAGGACTATAAGCCGGCCACTATCTTCTCGTGCATATCCAACGCCAAGAACGCCATGCTCACTCCCGACGAGTACGCGCGTCAGTACGGCGGCCACGACATGAAGGCACGCAGGCCCATGACCGCCAAGATATTCCAGATGTATGTAGACCGCTGCAGGATGGCCAACGCCATGGACTTCGACGACATCATCTTCTTCATGAACAAGCTGTTGTCGGAGCATCCCGAGGTGCGTCAGCGATACGCCGAGCAGTTCCGCTACATACTCGTCGACGAGTATCAGGACACCAACTATGCCCAGCACTTAGTCATCTCGCAACTGGCGGCTCCCGACAACAAGCTGTGTGTCGTCGGTGACGACGCGCAGAGCATCTACTCGTTCCGTGGCGCCAACATCAACAACATAATCGACCTGGAGCGATTCTATCCCGGGCTGAAGACATTCAAGCTGGAGCGCAACTACCGTTCCACACAGAATATCGTGAACGCCTCCGGCTCGCTGATAGAAAAGAACACCCGCCAACTGGCCAAGAACGTTTACAGCGAGAACGCCGAGGGCGCGCCCGTTGATATTGTGCAGACATACAGCGACCTGGAGGAAGCCTCGCTCGTGGCGGCCCGCATCGCGCAGAGCATGCTCACGGAACACGATACCTACGAGGACTATGCCGTGCTGTACCGCACCAACGCGCAGAGCCGCGTATTGGAGGAGGCGTTGCGCAAACGTTCAATGCCCTACCGCATATACGGCAGCACAGCGTTCTACCAGCGCAAGGAGGTGAAGGACGCCTTGGCTTATTTCCGACTCATCGTCAACCCCGACGATGACGAGTCGCTGCGACGCATCATCAACTATCCGGCGCGGGGCATCGGCGAGACCACATTGAAAAAAGTGCGCGATACGGCACTTTCGGGCAAAGTCAGCCTATGGCAGGTATTGGCCAATCCCGACCTCTACCCACTGCCGGTCAACAGCGGCACACGCGGAAAACTTGACCGGTTCGTTGAGCTGATGCGTCAGTTCATGACCGACAGCGCAACGCACAACGCATACGAAGTGGGTCAATTGGTCTACAACCGCACAGGTATGCTGACCATGCTGGCTCACGAGAACACGCCCGAAAGCATCAGCCGCCAGGAGAACCTGACCGAGTTGCTGCGCAGCATGAAGGAATTCGTGGAGTTCCGCATCGAAAGCGGCGAGGGCGATGTGTCGATGACCTCGTTCCTCAGCGAAGTGATGCTGGCCACGGACCAGGATCAGAAAGACGAGCAGGCCGGGCCGAAGGTTACACTGATGACGGCACACGCCGCCAAGGGACTGGAGTTCAAGCATGTCTACATCGTAGGCGTGGAGGAAGAACTGTTCCCCTCGGCTATGGCGCTGGAATCCATGTCGGAGGTTGAGGAGGAACGCCGCCTGCTGTATGTGGCCATGACCCGCGCCAAGGACACGTGTATGCTCAGCTACGCCAAATCGCGCTTCCGCAACGGCCAGACCGTTATGACCTCACCAAGCCGATTCCTGAGCGACATCGATCCGAAATTCGTCAAGATGGAGACATCCGGTATGGAGAACGACTTCACCAATCCGGTGATGAACTACCGCAGCAGTTTCGGCGGCTACGGCAGTTCTCAACGCACACGCAGCTACGGTCAGACCCAGTCGTCGGAATCATTGAATTTCGGAGGTTTCGTGTCGGCCGCCAAGCTCAAGGCGCGTAAAAACACCGATGCCAAGTCCCTCGACGAGATGCCTACCCACACCATGCAGGAGCTCAAGAAGGGGATGAAAATCGAACATAAGAAGTTCGGCATAGGTTCTATTAATGACTTCACCAGCGTTTCCGGACTCGAAGGCATTGTCGTGGAATTCGAGAACGTGGGTGTGAAACGACTGTTGTTGCAATTTGCCAAGTTCAATATAATCGATGATTGATACACCATATTACATTGTATATGAGGATCGGCTCCGGGCCAATCTGGAGAAACTGAAACGGGTGGCCGAAGCGGCGGACGTCAAGATAATCATGGCGTTCAAGGCCAACGCGCTTTGGAAGACATTCCCGGTGATAAAAGAATATTTCCACAGCTCCACGGCCAGCTCGCTCAACGAAATGAAGCTGTCGCTGGACTACCTCGGACACGACGTGCATGCCTATTGCCCGGTATACACCGAGCGTACATTCCCCGAGTTTCTGAAAGGGTGCAGCCACATCACGTTCAATTCGCTGGCCCAGTACGAGAAATTCCGTCCTCAGATTGAGGCAGCCGACCGAAATGTCAGCGTGGGACTTCGCGTCAACCCGCACTGCAGTGTCATAGAAACCGACATATACAATCCATGCGTTCCCGGCTCACGCTTCGGCGAGAATCCCGACAAACTCGCGAACGGACTCCCCGCGGGCATCGAAGGACTGCACTTCCACGCCCTCTGCGAGAGCGACAGCCACGATCTGGAGAAGGTACTGGACGCCTTTATCGAGCAATACGGCCACCTGCTACCAGGCCTGAAATGGCTGAATATGGGGGGCGGCCACCTCATAACGCGTAAGGACTATGACACCGAGCATCTGATAAAGCTGATGAAGCGTCTGCACGAGCGGTATCCCGATCTTGAGATTATTCTTGAACCGGGCAGCGCATTCACATGGCAGACAGGCGACCTTGTTACCGAGGTTCTCGACGTGGTGGAGGATGCCGGCATCAAGACAGCCATCATCGACGCCTCGTTTGCATGCCACATGCCCGACTGTCTGGAGATGCCATATCAGCCGCGCGTGGAGGAGGCCATCGGTACTGTGGCCGACGGCGCCGACTCTCCGTACAGATACCGCCTCGGCGGTAACTCGTGCCTGTCGGGCGACTTCGTAGGCGACTGGAGCTTCGACCATCCCCTAAAGCCCGGCGACCGTCTCACGCTGTGCGACATGAACCATTACACCACGGTAAAGACCAACATGTTCAACGGCATTCAGCATCCCTCCATCTGGTTCCAGCCACGCGAAAGTGAGGCCGTGCTGCTTCGCGAATTCACCTACGACGACTACCGCGACCGCATGGACTGAGACTCTCCCAAACCCCAACTGACAATGGAATTCAAACTGACATCAGAATACATGCCCACGGGCGACCAGCCCGAAGCCATAGCCGAGCTGGCCGAGGGTGTCCGCAACGGACTCCCCCACCAGACGCTGCTCGGCGTCACCGGCTCCGGCAAGACCTTCACCATGGCCAACGTGATACAGCAGGTGAAGCGTCCTACGCTGATACTGTCGCACAACAAGACGCTGGCCGCGCAGCTATACTCCGAGATGAAGTCGTTCTTCCCGGAGAATTCCGTGCAGTACTTCGTCTCGTACTATGACTATTACCAGCCCGAAGCCTATATACCCGGCAGCGACAAATACATCGAAAAGGACCTGATGATCAACGAGCAGATTGACAAGTTGCGCCTCTCCACGGCGGCGGCCCTGATGTCGGGACGTCGTGACGTCATCGTGGTGTCGTCGGTGAGCTGCATCTACGGCATGGGCAATCCCGAGGACTTCCGTCAGACGGTCGTGTCGGTCAAGGTGGGCCAGCGCGTGAGCCGCAACCAGTTCCTGCGCGACCTGGTCAGCTCGCTGTACAGCCGCACGGAGACCGACCTGCAGAGCGGACAGTTCCGTGTGCGCGGAGATACGGTGGACATCATGCTGTCGTTCGAGGAAATCAGGCTGCGCGTGGTGTTCTGGGGTGACGAGATCGAGAAGGTGCAGACCGTGGACCCCGTATCGGGTGCGGTACTCACGGATCTGGAGGGATTCAACATATATCCGGCCAACATCTTCGTGACAAGCAAGGAGCGCACCGCCAAGGCCGTGGACCAGATTGCCGTGGACCTGGGCAAGCAGGTTGACTTCTTCATGCACGAGGGGAAGATTCTGGAAGCCGAACGGCTCCGTGAGCGCGTGACGTACGACCTGGAAATGATCAAGGAATTGGGACACTGCAGCGGCATCGAGAACTATTCGCGATACTTCGACGGCCGCGAGCCGGGTATGCGCCCGTTCTGCCTCCTGGACTATTTCCCGAAAGACTTCCTGACCATCATCGACGAGAGCCACGTGACGCTGCCGCAGATACGGGGAATGAACGGCGGCGACCTGTCGCGCAAGATGAACCTGGTGGAATACGGTTTCCGTCTGCCGGCGGCCATCGACAACCGCCCGCTGAAGTTCGAGGAGTTCGAGCGCCTCACTCCGCAGACCATCTATTTGAGCGCCACGCCCGGCGATTACGAACTGCAGCAGTCCGAGGGCGTGTTTGTGGAACAGGTGATACGTCCCACCGGACTTCTCGACCCCGAAATCGAGATACGCCCGACCCTGAACCAGATAGACGACCTGATGGAACAGATACGCCAGCGCATAGACGCCGACGAGCGCGTATTGGTCACCACGCTCACCAAGCGCATGGCCGAGGAACTGAACAAGCACCTGATAAAATGGGGCATCAACTCGGCCTATATCCACAGCGACGTTGACACATTGGAGCGCATCAAGATCTTAGAGGATCTGCGCGAAGGTGTGTACGACGTGCTGATTGGCGTGAACCTGCTGCGCGAGGGTCTGGATCTGCCGCAGGTCAGCCTCGTGGCCATCCTGGACGCCGACAAGGAGGGTTTTCTGCGCAACCACCGCAGCCTGACGCAGACCGCAGGCCGCGCCGCGCGTAACGTGAACGGCCGCGTCATAATGTATGCCGACAAGATAACCGACTCCATGCGCCAGACCATCGAGGAGACCAACCGTCGCCGCGCCAAGCAGATGCTTTACAACGAGGCACACGGCATCACACCCACCCCCATCGCTAAGAAAAGCCACAACGAGCTGGTGGAAATCTACGGCGAGGCTGCCGAGGCCAAGGCGCAGAACCCGACCAAAGGGAAGTCAAGAATCCCGAGTCCCCAGAAACCCCAGAACCCGACCGCACCGCGCAAACAGCGTCCCTATATCGAAGAAGAACACCAGGCTGTATTCGCCGCCGAACCGGTGCTGGAATATATGACGCCGCCCGAGCTGGAGAAGCAGATAGAGATAGTGAAACGCGACATGATAGACGCGGCTCGCCGCACCGACTTCATCGAGGCGGCTCGCCTGCGCGACCAGTTGGTGGGCCTGCAGGATATGTTTGAATCGCGTGCCGAAGCCACAGAAACAGCGAAAGATGCAACAAAACAAAATTGAGACATACACTTATCCGCGACGCGAGGACTTCCTGCCCACGAGCCGCGACGAGATGAAGGCGCTGGGCTGGGACCGGGCCGACATCATCCTGTTTTCGGGCGACGCATACGTTGACCATCCGTCGTTCGGCGCCGCGGTCATAGGCCGTGTGCTGCAGCATGCCGGCTATAAGGTGGCCATCGTGCCCCAGCCCAACTGGCGCGACGACCTGCGCGACTTCAAGAAACTTGGTAAGCCGCGCCTCTATTTTGGAGTTTCGGCAGGTGCGATGGATTCGATGGTGAACCATTACACGGCCAACCGCCGTCTGCGTCACGACGATGCCTATACACCCGGCGGCCGCCACGGTATGCGCCCGGACTATCCTACCATAGTCTATTCCAAGATACTGCGCGAACTTTACCCCGACGTGCCGGTCATAGCGGGCGGCATCGAGGCGTCATTGCGCCGCGTATCGCATTACGACTACTGGCAGGACCGTCTGCGCCCCCCGTTCCTGCTTGACGCCCCCGTTGACATGATAGTGTACGGCATGGGCGAACGCACCATGCTGGAACTGACGCGCCGCATCGAGGCCGGCGAGAAGATACAGGACATTACCGACGTGCCGCAGACCGTTTTCCTGACCGATAAGGAGCCGGAACCCGATGCCATCGAACTGTCCAGCTATGAGGAATGCCTGAAAGACAAGCGCAAACAGTCGCTGAATTTCCGGCATGTTGAGGAGGAATCCAACAAATATCACGGCCGCGTGATATATCAGCGTGCAATGGGCAAGACCGTGCGCATCAATCCGATGTATCCGCCTATGACCACCGGGGAGGTGGACGCCACGTTCGATCTCCCCTATACCCGAATGCCGCATCCCCGCTATAAGGGGAAGACCATACCGGCATACGAGATGATACGCCATTCGGTGTGTATGCACCGCGGATGTTTCGGCGGCTGCGCTTTCTGCACAATCTCGGCGCATCAGGGCAAGTTCATTGCCTCACGGTCGAAGGAATCGATAGTGCGCGAGGTTGAGCAGATCACTCACATGCCCGACTTCAAGGGCTATATCTCGGACCTTGGCGGGCCGTCGGCCAATATGTACGCGATGGGTGGACGCAACCGCGACATCTGCAGCAAGTGTGTGCGACCGTCATGCCTGCACCCCAAGCCTTGTCCTAACCTCAACAACGACCATGCGCCGCTGCTCGACGTGTACCATGCCGCCGACAGCGTGCCGGGGGTCAAGAAATCGTTTATCGGCAGCGGTGTGCGCTACGACCTGGCCATGGCGGATAATCCCGACGACCGTGTGCGGCAGACCAACCGCCGGTATATCGAGGAACTGATACGGCTGCATGTCTCGGGGCGTCTGAAGGTGGCACCCGAGCATACCTCCGACCGGGTGTTGGACTGCATGCGCAAGCCGAGTTTCGAGCTGTTCAGGAAATTCAAGCGCATCTTCGACCGAGTGAACGAGGAGGCGGGAATGAAGCAGCAACTGATACCCTACTTCATCTCGTCGCACCCGGCCTGTCACGAGGAGGACATGGCCGAGCTGTCGGCCATTACCAAGGGACTGAACTTCCAGCTGGAACAAGTGCAGGATTTTACCCCTACGCCCATGACGGTGGCCACGGAGATATATTACACCGGAATCAACCCCTACACGAGCGAGAAAGTCTACACCGCCAAGACACAGGAGCAGAAGCTGGCGCAGAGGCGGTTCTTCTTCTGGTACAAGCCGGAGGAACGGCAGGGCATCATAACGGAGCTGCGCAAGATGCGCAGGCCGGATCTGATACAGATACTGTACCCCGGAAACGGCTACGCGACTCGGGGAGGTGCAGCGACGCGCAGAGAGGGAAACCAAAATCGAACTAAACGTAAACCTAAACATAAATGACATGAACAAAACAGGATTGACCATGTGTGCCATGTTGTTGCCACTTGCTCTGACCGGATGCGGAGACAAGGGAACGAGTGAAAAAATCATCGAGAAACCCGACGTGAAGGTTGTGGACGGCATGATGACTCCGGAAGTGCTGGAATCGTTCGGCCGCATCGGCGACCCGCAGCCGTCGCCCGACGGGTCGAAAATCATCTTCACCCTCACCTACGAGGATATCGAGGAGAACAAAGGCAACGCCGAGATCTATGTGATGGATGCCGACGGCCAGAACATGAAGCGTCTCACCAAGACTGCCGGTTCCGAAGGTAACATCCGCTGGTATGCCAACGGCGAGAAAATCGCTTTTCTGGCCAAAGACAAGGAAACCGACGCGGTACAGATATACCGCATGAATGCTGACGGCGGCGACGTGAAGCGTCTTACAGAAATGAAGAACGGCATCGAGTGTTTCTCCATCGCTCCCGATGAGAAGCACATCGTGTTCAGCTCCCCCATCGACGCCTTCGACAAGGATTCCACCCTGTTCGAGGGACTGCCAAAGACAACAGGCCGTGTTGTCGATGACCTGATGTACAAGCACTGGGACGAATGGGTGACACAGATACCTCACCCCTTCGTGGCTGATTTCGACAACGACGGCATCAAGAACGAGGCCGACATCATGGCCGGCGAGCCGTTTGAATGCCCGATGCGTCCATTCGGCGGCGCCGAGTCGTTCGCCTGGGCACCCGACGGTCAGTCGCTGGTTTATGTCAGCCGCAAGCTGAAGGGCCAGGATTACGCATTCTCTACCAACTCCAACCTGTATCAGTACAACCTTGCCGACAAGTCGACCAAGATCCTGACTCCCGGCGAACAGGGCTACAACACCGATCCGGCGTTCTCGCCCGACGGCACGCAGATAGCATGGCTGTCGATGGCCACTCCCAAATACGAGAGCGACAAGAAACGTCTGATGGTGATGGACGTCAAGACCGGCGCCAAGAAGGACCTGACCGAGAACTGGGACTACTGGCCCGAGCAGATTGCGTGGGCAAAGAACGGCAAGTCCATCTGGTTCACCGGTTATTACGAGGGCACGGAGCCTGTGTTCAGCATCGACGTGAACACATGCGCCATCGACACGGTCGCAGCCGGCCAGTATGACTACGGTACGGTTATCCCCGTCAGCGACAACGCCGCCATCACGCTGCGCCGCTCCATGCGCGAGCCCGCCGACATCTGCCTCGTGACGAAAGGACAGGCCGAGACCAAGATGCTGACGCAGATCAACAAGGATCTGCTTGACCAGCTCAAGCTCGGCGAGGTGCGCAAGGTAATGGTACCCACCACCGACGGCAAGATGATGACGTGCTGGGAGATCCTTCCCCCGGACTTCGACCCCAACAAGAAATATCCCGCCATCCTGTATTGCCAGGGCGGCCCGCAGCAGGCCGTGAGCCAGTTCTGGAGCTACCGCTGGAACTTCATGATCATGGCGGCCCACGGGTATGTCGTAATCGCACCCAACCGTCGCGGTCTGCCGGGCTTCGGCACGGAATGGAACCGTCAGATTTCGGGTGACTACGGCGGCCAGAACATGCAGGATTACTTCGCGGCCACCGACTACATCAAGTCGCAGCCCTACGTTGACGCTGACCATGTGGGAGCCATCGGCGCAAGCTACGGCGGTTTCTCGGTTTACTGGCTGGCAGGTCACAACAACGGCCGCTTCGCTGCCCTGATTGCTCATGCAGGTATCTTCAACATGGAGTCGCAGTATCTCGAGACCGAGGAGATGTGGTTTGCCGACTTCGACATGGGCGGCGCATATTGGGAAAAGGAGAATGCAACGGCTCAACGTACATTCGCCAACTCGCCCCACCGCTTCGTAAACGAATGGCAGGCGCCTATGCTCATCACCGTGGGTGAACTCGATTACCGCATCCTCGCCTCGCAGGGCATGATGGCGTTCAATGCCGCCAAGATGCACGGCCTCGAGGCCGAGATGGTGGTATTCCCCGACGAGAACCACTGGATTCTGAAACCTCAGAACGCGATCCTGTGGCAGCGCTGCTTCTTCCGCTTCCTTGACAAGTACCTGAAGAATCCCGCCAAGGATGAGGCCAAGAAGCCTGCCGAGACTTCGGCTGATAAGAAGTAACTAACCCTACATACACATTAACACAGAGGGTGCGCCGGACAGTCCGACGCACCCTCTCGTTTATTGTTATGTGATTCTTTATTCGTTGTTGATGGAAGAAAGCTCGGTGGGAATCCAGACGCGCATCTTGCCCTCGCCACGGTTGGCCCAGGAATAATAGGGAATCATGCGGAGCGTGACGTCCCTGATGCCCAATTTGCCGTCGGTGTTTCGGCTGATGGACTGCGCGGGAAGGTTCAGCTCATGCAGCCCCTTCAGCTTGCTGTCCTGCGATATGCTATCACTGATCTTCGCATCCTTCTGTATCACCACGCCGGCTATGTCAAAGTCATTGTCGGGCCATTCGGCACAGTAGACAATCGGGCCACGCTCGATGGCTACCTTGCCACGGTCATTCTTTACCTTGTCGTTGGCCACTACCATTCGCGGCGTGTTGTCAAACTTGATCTCGACCTTGTCTCCCTTCTTCCACTTGCGGTTGATGCCTAAATAACCCATCTGCAGATTTTCGACCGGTACATCTACCCCATTCACCCTGACCGAGATACTTCCGGCCTTCGGATTGGTGTAGGAATAAAGGTCGCCGGGAACCGGACGACCCAACTGCCAGCCGGGTATGCGCAGCTTGAGCGTGAATGCACCGGCCTTGTTTTCATTGATGGTCACGGCCACGTGGCCGTCATCGACATAATTGCCGGACTGCGACAGACGCACCCGCTTGCCGTTGACTTTCAGGTCGCCGTCATTGGCCAGATAGAGGTTGACATAAACGTCGCCATCCTTCACGGCATATACGTACCCGGGAATGGAGGGAATGAAACGGCTGAGATTCGAGGGGCAGCACGCGCAGCCGAACCAGGGCTTGCGGCTGTAACCGCCGTCGCTCGCCAACGGGTTGGGATAGAAGAACGCGTCGCCGTTCAGCGACTGACCCGACAGCACTCCATTGTAAAGCGTGCGCTCCAGCACATCGTAATATTTGGAATCACCGTGCAGCAGGAACCGCCGGTGGTTGACATACACGTTGCCGATGGCCGCGCATGTCTCGCAATAGGCCGTGGAGTTAGGCAACTCGTAATTGTCGCCGAACGCCTCCCCCTGATGGCGGGCGCCGATGCCGCCGGTGATGTAATACTTCTTGTTAACAATATTGTCCCAGATGGTGTCGATGGCCTTGATGTAGGCGGAATCGCCCGTCAGGGCAGCCACATCGGCCATACCGGAATACATGTAAACGGCACGTACGGCATGGCCTACAGCCTCCTTCTGGTCCACCACAGGCATGTGCGACTGGCTGTACAGGTCATGGCGCGAAGTCTTGCCTCGACGGTCCAGGAAGTACTTGGCCTGGTCGAGATATTTCTTGTCGCCTGTAACCAGATAGAGTTTGGCAAGCGCCATCTCGGCAATCTGATGTCCCGTCACGCGGTCCAGCTGACCCTCGCCGAGACCGATATTGCGGCATATATTGTCGGCATACTTTATGGCGATGTCGAGGAAATTACGCTTGCCTGTGGCACGGTAATGGGCCACGGCGCCCTCCACCATGTGGCCGAGGTTATAGAATTCATGGCTCAGATTCTCAACGGCTTCATACTTCACCGGACTCATCCAAGGATGCGGGTGTTTCGGGTTCATGGTATACGGCGTGTTCAGGTAACCGTCAGGTTCCTGTGCGGCGGCCACCAATACCAGCACGCTGTCGATGTATGCCTCTAACTTCTTGTCGGGATAGGTCTGCAGCAGATAGCTGGCACCTTCGATGGTCTTGTACACGTCGGTATCGTCGAAGGGTAAACCCTCGACCTTGATGGTGTCGCTTGGATGCACAGCCTTGACGAAGTTGGCGTAACGACCTGATTCCTCGCATTTGTTGAATGCCAAAGGCACGGTAACGTTGCGGCTTGCGTCAAGTCGTTTGCCCCAGAAGGCATCGTGCACCTTAACGGACGTAAAGGGTACCGGCTCGTAGGGATACCCGGTGAAGTCCTTCCCTTTCTCTACAGTTTTGCCAGGACCGGCAGCTATTAACGGCATACCGCCGACGAGTATGGCCAGCGACATAGCGACAGCCATTTTTCCTGATTTTCTCATATTATATTAGTTCGAATTTTCTTATGTGCGTTACCGTGGTAAGTGCTTATATCACAAATTCGTACAAAGATAGTGAAAAATCGCGATTTTTTCGTTATCTTTGCATCTATAATGAATATCGTCCATAAAGGTCGTATTCAAGGAAAAACTCAAACACACAAGAACTATGGCAAAATTAGACCAACCCAACCACGAGTACGAGTATCAGGGTGCCCTTATCAACGGCTTCCTCATGCTGTTTATAAATTTCATAGTGATTCCCTTGCTGGTATTGGCCACATTCACGTTCCTGCAGGGTGTGCCGGCACTGACGATACCCATCTTCGCCATCCTGGCGATAGCGTTCGTGATAGGTTGCGTGGGATTCTTCACACAGGAGCCTAACGAGGCCCGCGTGATGATATTCTTCGGCAAATACGTTGGCACCTGCAAGAAGGTAGGCTATTACTGGGCCAATCCCTTCGTGTCGCGCAAGAAGCTGTCGCTGCGCATCCGCAACATGGACATCGACCCCATCAAGGTAAACGACAAGATGGGCAACCCGGTGCTGATCGGCATGGTGCTGGTATGGAAAATCAACGACACGTACAAGGTGACGTTCGACCTTGACGCCCAGAGCATGTCGGCCGGAACATCACAGCTGGACAAGCACGCCCTGGACAACTTCGTCAAGATACAGGGCGACGCCGCCCTTCGCGAGGTGACGGGTCATTTCGCCTACGACAACATGGACGGCAACAACATGGAGGAACTGACCCTGCGCGGCAGCAGTGAGGAAATAAACGAGATGCTGGAGCACACCATCAACGAACGCTTGGCCATGGCTGGCATCGAGGTGGTGGAAGCCCGTCTCAACTACCTGGCATACGCGCCTGAGATCGCCGCCGTGATGCTGCGCCGCCAGCAGGCTTCGGCCATCATAACCGCCCGCGAAAAGATTGTGGAAGGCGCCGTGTCTATGGTGGAAATGGCTCTTACCACACTCGAATCGAAAAATATCGTAAAACTCAGCAACGAACAGAAGGCCTCCATGGTAGGCAACCTGCTCGCGGTTCTCTGTGCCGACGAGCCCCTGACTCCTACTCTGAACGCCAACGTATAATATGATTAAGGAAAACATCGACCCGAACATAGATCCTCGCGACGACTTCTACGGCTACGCCTGTGGCGGCTGGCAGAAAAGTCATCCTCTGAAACCGGAATTCTCACGCTACGGCGTATTCGACGACATCGCCGAAAAATCGCGCAAGCAGGTCAAGGAACTGATAGAAGGCCTGGGCGAGCATCCCGAAGCCAAGCAACGCGGCTCGATAGCCCAGAAAATCCATGACATCTACGAGCAGGGACTCGACACGGAACGTCGCGAACGCGAAGGAGCCGCGCCCATCATGCCCGTGGTGGAACGGATTCAACAGATGGATGCAGACACGTTCACCGAAACGATGGCGTGGCTGAACCGTGGCGCCGGCGGCGGTTTCTTCAGCTACGGCGTGGGACCGAATCCGGCGGATTCGTCGGTCAATGTGCTCCATGTGTCGGAATGCGGGCTGTCATTGGGCGACCGCGACTATTATCTGGAGAAAAGCGAACGTAACGACACCATACTTCAGGCATTCCACAAGTATGTGCTGACCATCATGGGGTTGGTGGGCTACGCGCCCGAAGATGCAGAGCGCGTATGGGAATCCGTAATTGAAATAGAGACTGAGATAGCACGCCACAAGAAAACGCGCGAGGAACGCCGCAATCCGTTGCTCAGCTATAACTGGATGACGACCGAGGAATTCCTGTCGCGCTTTCCCGGCATAGACTGGCGCGGCATCTTCGAGGGTTCGGGCCTGAAGATGCCCGAGGAGCTGAACGTGTCGTCCATCAAGTTCATAGAATGGATGAGCGGGTACCTCCCCTCGCTGCCGATACAGAAAGTGCGCGATTACCTGGTGCTGATAGCCATAAGCGAAGGCACAGGTACGCTCTGCGAGGCTTTCTATGAGGCAGACTTCGAGCTGTACGACCGCGTGATGTCGGGCACCGAGGAAAAGAAGCCTCTGTGGAAACGGGCAATGGCCATTCCAAACTCGATGTTCGGCGAGGCCGTGGGCCAGCTCTATGTGGAGAAATATTTCCCGGAGGCCAACAAGAAATACATGAAGCGGCTTGTGGAAAACCTGCGCTCGGCCTTGGGCAAACACATCGAGGAACTGCCCTGGATGTCGGACACCACCAAGCAGAAGGCCCTTGAGAAACTGAACGTGCTGAAGGTAAAGATAGGCTATCCCGACAAATGGAAGGATTATTCCGAGATAGACATCGACCCGGAGCGCAGCTACAACCACAACATACTGGCGGCCACCGAATGGTTCGTGCAGGACAACTACAACAAGCTGGGCAAACCTGTTGACCGTGATGAATGGTACATGACTCCTCAGACCGTCAACGCCTACTATAGTCCGCAGATGAACGAGATATGTTTCCCCGCCGGCATACTCCAGGCGCCATATTTCGATATCAACGCCGCCGACGCCATGAATTACGGTGCCATCGGCGTCGTGATAGGCCATGAGATGACTCATGGATTCGACGACCAGGGACGCCGCTTCGACAAGGAGGGCAACCTGAACGAATGGTGGACGCCGGAGGATGCCGAGCGGTTCAAGGAACTTACCGACCGTCTCGTGGAGCAGTTCAACCGGGTGGAAGTGGCACCGGGCGTATATGCCAACGGGCTGTTCACACTCGGTGAGAACATCGCCGACCAGGGCGGTCTGCGCATTGCGTACTCCGCATGGAAAGATGCGCACGGTGACGACAATGTAGAAATCGAAGACTTTACGCCCGAGCAACTGTTCTATCTGGCTTACGCTTCGGTATGGGCAGCCAACATACGTCCGGAGGAGATACTGTCGCGCACCAAGTCCGACCCGCATTCATTGGGTCGCAACCGCGTAAACGTGACGTTGCGGAACCTCGACCCGTTCCTTAAGGCGTTCGACATTACCGAAGGTCACGCCATGTTCCGGCCCGAGGATGAGCGGGTAATAATCTGGTAAAAGCATAATCCGAGAACAATGATTCAGTTGGGAATAATAGGATGGCCGCTGCAACACACCCAGTCGCCGGCATATTTCGATGCCAAGTTCAAAAAACTTGGCATCGAAGGGCAATATCTCACATTTCCGATTGAAGACATTTCACATTTGCCGGAAATAATCAGCAGTCATCCCGATTTAATCGGATTCAACGTGACGCATCCGTATAAGGAGGCGATTATCCCCTATCTTTCTGAACTCAGCCCTGAAGCCGAAGCTATCGGTGCGGTCAATACCGTAAAGATAATCCGTCCGGGAAACGACGTAACTCTGACCGGATACAACACCGATTACTATGGTTTTGCCGAAAGCCTCAAGCCCTGTCTTGGTCAGAGACACCACGATACCGGAGCGCTGATATTGGGGACTGGTGGCGCAGCCAAGGCGGTAGCATACGCACTGACTTCACTCGGAATACCGTTCGTGGCAGTAAGCCGTAATATGGATGCCGACAATTACTTTGTACGGCACGGACATACCGTTATAAGCTATGATAAGCTGACTGCCGACATTATGAGCGGACATCGCATCCTGATCAACTGCACTCCATTGGGGATGCATCCGCACGAGGCGGAATGTCCCGACATTCCGTGGACGCTGCTTCCGGAGAATGCTGTATGCTATGACCTGGTCTACAATCCTCCCCTTACGCCATTCATGACTGAAGGCACCCGACATGGCGCGGCCGTAAAGAACGGACTCGAGATGCTGCATCTGCAGGCGGAAGGTGCCTGGAAGATATGGAACCGGTAAAAGTGCGGCTCAATGCCCCGATGCTGATACCGGTGGCGGGTCTCGTAGCCGGTACCCTCATCGCCATGCAGGGTGCCGGATTCCTGATCGGCGCCGTTTGCATTCTCCTGGCCATAATCCTTTACGAACTGCTGGGCGGCTATTCCAACAGTCCTACTAAAGCCTTCAGGCTCAACAAATGGCACTATTCATGGGTAGTTATGCTCTTTGTCGGTGCGGGAATCATCGCCGCCGACCTGGGGCGTCCCGCCGAAATACCAGATGACCGGTTGCAGAACACGGTGATGGCGCACGGACACATCGCCGGTATCGAGCATCGCACGTCGGGCGACCGCGTGACACTCGACCTCACGGCCATTATGGACACCGCAGGACGCGTCTATCCTCTCAAGAATGTGCGCGTCTTGGGATATGCCGACGACGTCAACGCCGACATCGACGACAACATCATATTCCCGTGCCGTCTGCAACGAATCGTAAATTTCGCCAACTCGTTCGACACAGGATATGCAGACCGCATGGCGCGTCAAGGCGTCCTGTATTCGGCCGACATGGTTTCCGATTCGCTTCGCGTAACGGGGCATTCCGCAACTGTTTCGGGATTCTTCCACGACTTGCGTGACCGGTTTGTGGCGTCCATAGAGAATACCATGCTTGCCAAAGACACACAGCGGTTTCTCATCACCGTATTGGCCGGAGACAAGTCGTTCCTCGATCCGGAAAGGCGCGAGCTGTTCGCCGACGCGGGCATATCGCACATACTGGCACTGAGCGGACTGCACGTTTCCATTATTGCCGGCATATTGCTATGGCTGTTGTTTCCATTTAACGTCGTTGGTCTATACCAATGGCGTTATGCCATAGCGGTTCCGGCCATCTGGCTCTACGCTTTCATCACCGGACTATCGCCGTCCACGGTGCGCGCCGCCGGTATGATGACGGTAATGATAGTGTGTATGCTGATAGAGCGAAAGAATTCTCCGTGGAACTCGCTGCTGCTCGCCACATTCCTGATACTGGTGTTCAACCCTTACTACATCTTCGACATCGGATTGCAACTCAGTTTCCTGTGCGTGGCATCGCTGATATTCTTCGCGCCGTATCTCAACACCGTGGACCATCACAGCCATCCGTTACTGTATACGGTCGCGGCATTCCTGTTGGCATCATTGTGCACCACAATGGCATCGTGGGCACTGTCGGCCTATTACTTCGGCATATTTCCGTTGCTGTTCATACCGGCCAACATCGTGGCGTTGCCCTTACTGCCCATCTATATAGTCCTGGCGCTGATATATCTGCTGTCTTGCGTATGCGGCTATCCGTTTCATTTTCTCGGCACCACGCTTGACTTCATGTATCACGGACTGACGCGCAGCCTTGAATGGATGGGCAACGGTTCGGCTACGGCCCTGAACCTGAACGTGTCGTGGATAACTGTCGCGTTATGGACAGGCGCGGTGGCCATGTTAGCAATATGGCTACATGCCGGCAAAAAGAAATCGATTCTTGCGGCAGCCTCGGCGATGGCGGTAGCGGCAATCGTACTGATACCGTTCCACGCCGATGCCGACTCGGAACAGCAGTTCATACTTCAGTCGCGCCCGGACAACGTACAAATCTTGGTCAAGCAGGGCAACGACGTCAACACCCTCCGCATGGCCACCAACACCGTGTCCGAAACCCGCATCGACAACATCCGGATTATTTCGGCCGACTGCCCTGTCACGGGATTCATTCCTGCTTCCGCAACAAGTTCCGCTTCAAGAATAGAGCTTGCCAAAGGCTGCGATTACTTAGTTGTGACGCGCAGCTGTACCGATGACGTGTCTGTCCTTGACTCCATCTTCAAGCCCCGCACATTGGTGATTCATCCCTCCGTGCGCCGCGACCGTGAGCAACTGATGCTTCACCATGCCGACTCCCTCGGCATCGCCGTCCACTCCCTCCGCCTCGACGGACCCATCCGCAAGGAATAAAATATTCCTTCGAAAACTCAATATTTCTTAAATATCCCTAATAGATTTGGTTTTATCGCTTATTGTTTGTAATTTTGCGAACAACAAATAGAATATTATGGCAAATTTAAATATATCACCTGAACAGGAGCGTCTTGCGAGGTTTGCAAAGGCAATGGGACATCCTACCCGTA
>ERZ791865.228-NODE-228-length-87917-cov-5.133880_pt1 | contig 87917 bp, 97 predicted proteins | sample MGYA00509942_ERZ791865 | MGnify/ENA primary metagenome ERZ791865 (study PRJEB30046, sample SAMN00792098) | human gut metagenome | study: EMG produced TPA metagenomics assembly of the A metagenome-wide association study of gut microbiota in type 2...
AGATTTGTCAAGAGGTGAGGGGGATAAAAATATAATGAAGCGGTTTCTTGAATCATTGAAGGAAATATCGGGAGGAAGTCTTGAAATGCTTCGCCATTTGATGCGAGGGGCATTTACAAGCCTTTCCTATACGGATATTAATAAGATTACTGGACAAGGGGATATTGACTTTGGAGAATTTTATAAGAAAGTGGATGAATCCAGGCAAGCACTTAGGGAACAGAATGACCCAACAAACAGGTATGAACCTACTGCTGCCGAAAGAACCGTTACGTCCGGCGAAAAGATGATGTCCACTTATGAAAACAGAATGATTGGAATTGGTGAAGCGAATATAGACAGATTGGGCAAGATACTGAATGCTATAAATGCTATGTACACTGCTACAGCTAATTTTCCTACAGCGTTGGAAAAATTTATATCAGAAAATAAAGAAAAAATTAAGGATGGTGGCATGGATTTATTATCATCCGCACCATATGGAATTGGCATGATTCCAGCAGCATTATATAAGATAGGGTTGAAAGAATTGGTTAAATCTTTAGCTTCGGAGGACAATAAATAATGGCAAAAAAAGATAACAGCAAAACAAGCGTACCACCAATATACCCACTTCCGGCGTATAAATACTCCACTATACAGGATTTTATTGATATATGGCAAAAGGTTATTCCTACTGGGAAGAAAAAATATACTCCATCTGATTTATTGAAGGTAAAGAACGAAAAGGGGGTTTCTAATCTTGATATTATTTGGGGAACTTATGACAAAGAGGAACAAGCGAAATATAAAAGTGATTATGATTCCGGTACGCTGCCTTATGTAAAGCAAGGAACAACTTTGTTCTGCCCGAAAGATGATACGCCATTATCCCTTACAAAAGCCGCAAAAGAAGGCCAATTTGTGTCGCAAGGAAGTTTTAAGGCTTATTGGGGAGAAAACTATGAAAGCTTGATAAGTGATGAAGAATATTTGCCTGACACAAGCGTTACATCTTCTCTGAAAGGAACAGGGATAAACGCTAAGATAATTTCCATGAACGTAAGGGTATGGGTATATATCAAGGCTTTGGATAAGGTTATGGATTTGTCCCCTTATGTTTTGCAGGTAGTAACGACAAAATCGAAACAGACGGGAGAATTTACCGTTTTACTATCACCTTTTTATGCTAATGAAAGTTCTTTTGCTTTTGGAGAATCTATTGTAGAACAGTTTAATCTTGTTTCCAATGAGGGAGCGCAAGTCAAATCTTTTCAAGAAAAGTTTATCCAGAATAACGATATAGTCTTTATCCGGTTCGAACGTTTGAAAAAGGAAAAATCAACAGGAGATTTGGATTTAGGAAAGCAAGTGAACTTGGAGATTCCTGTTTCTAAAATAGCCAAAAACAATATTTGGGATATGATAGGATTTGTGGACACTTGCACATCTTCTTTTGAAGCACAGGGAAACGTAAAATCCATCACAATAGAAGGAAGGGATATAAGCAAACTCTTTATGGAGGACGGGTGCTATTTCATTCCTTTATTGAATGCTACTGATACCTTTTCTCATTGGTACGAAATGAGTGAGGATAGTATTTGGTTTAAAAGGAATGTCCTTACAGGAGCTTTTTCAAATCTTTTATGGTCATATGCAGAAAAGCCTATACGGGAGTGTCTATGGTTTATTGTAAATGTCATGTCAACAATAGGAATAGCCAAAAATAGTGTATTTGATTCCTGGCAAGACAAAAGAACAGAAGGATATGATATTGGAGCAAAAGAAAAACGTCCTGTTAATGGTGTTTGGCAGATAGTAAAAGTATTTGTGGAGGATATTCTCGAAAAAAGGGTTCTTATTGATTCTTCCATTGCCAATCCGAACGGTACGTTATTGGAGTATATGACGAGGGTATGTCAGTTTCCTTTGGTGGAATTTTACTTTGATACCTACGTTAATACGATAGATGTGGTTGTAAGACAACCTCCATTCAATAAGGATGCTATTTTGGGAGCTTATAAGAATGGGCAGTATGTGACGATTGCTTCCGACAATTTGCAAGGATATGATTTGTCTTATGATACAAGAAGCTATTCTTGGTATCAGCTAAGAGTAATGGATAATCATGCTGGGCAAAGGAATACGACAAGTCTTGCTTTTGTTCCTATTGTGTATTTGGATGATTATGCCGAAGTGTTTGGTAATAAGAAAATGTCCTTTACAGATCAGTATTTGAACTACAAGGAAACGGACGGAGCGAACAAGACACGGACGCTTTCTAATTTTCAGGCGGCAGCATTAAATGATCTCATATACATTATAGAATCAACAGCTTATCTTCCTTTTACGAGAACAGGTACGATTACGATAAATGGGGATAGAAGAATAAAGGTCGGTACATTTGTTTACTTTGAACCGACAAATGAATTTTTTTATGTGTCCTCTGTGGTCAACAATGTTTCTTTCTTGGATGGGAATTTGCAAAGACAGACTATTATGCAAGTGGAAAGAGGTATGTACGTTCCTATTCTTTCCAATTCTTTCTCTTCTGTAAAGAATAGACAGGATAACGCAGGGGAAGAAAGTAAGGATGTGAAACCGGATTATTTCAAATTGGTTGATTTGACGGAAATGAGAAATGCAGCTAAAGTAGCTCAAAAAGATCAGATCGCTACGCTTGTTTCCCCAAAGGTGGATAGAAAACAATTCGAGTATTTTCTTAATCGTAAGATGTTCAGTTAGGTATGACAGGAGGAAAAGTAAGAAAATTGAACGCATCACCCGAAGCGATTTCATTCGGGTTCATAGTTATTCCTAACGGAGTAGACAGGGATTTGTATGTGGAAACCTGTTTAAGGAGAGGTCGTGTTTCGGTCATGGGGAATGGGGGAGCTTTCTTTCGGGATATTTATATTACAAACGAAGTTCTTGCCAATATTGAGTTCCCGGAGAAAGAAAATGAACAAGGGTCGGCGGTAGTGATAGCAAGTAATCCGTATGACGGTATTCCTATTGTGATAGGTAGTTATCCGAGAAACGACCAATCTCCTATGTGGAAAGAGAACACGTTCCAGTTCCGAAAAACAGTAGGGAATGTGACCGCATCCTTATCGGTTGATCCGGCTAATAATGCAGTAATTGTTTCAATTAATTCTCCCGAAAAAGCATCTGTAAAGGTTCTTGCTACAGGTTCGGAAGAATCGGAAGTGAATGTTGAATCCACTGGAAGCGTGAATGTAACCGGAGGAACAAATGTTTCCGTAAAGGGATATACGCAGATAGAAGCAAAGGTTGTGAATCCAGAAAAACCGGAAGAAGAGGAAAGAAAAGTTTCTATGGATTTGAAAAAGGTTTATTTCCATTGGAAAACGGAGGAAATGGAGCAATCTTTACAAGTGGATAACACAGGTGTTGCTGTGAAGATTGGGGAAGATGTACAAAGTACAATAACTAAAGAACAATTAGATTTAAAGACAGGAGAATCCACTTTGAAAATGAATAATGATATTATTGAGTTCAATGGCGGAGGGCTGAAAGGTTTGGTTGAATTGGATAATCTTACAAGTAAATTAAATGGTTTTGTAAATACATTCAATTCTCATACCCACAACGTCCCGGCAGGCTCATTTCTTGTTGGAGCAACGGCTGGCGTGCCAAGTCCCGCTCCTGTTCCTGTTACATCTCCTATGCAGACGGCACAAAATTTCGTTGCTTCTGATTATGAGAACGAAAAGATAACACAGGGTTAGGATATTGAAAAGAAATTCGTACTTTTGAACAAGTTAAAATTATAAAGCCGTGGCAGTTTTGGATTCAGTAGTAAAAACAGCAAAATCGACACTTAAAAATTTGGGACGTTCCATGATGGCAGCACAGTTCCCGAATGATTTTGAAGTGTATATGTGTTCTTTGGAGTTGGCAGATTCCAAAGGAAACACAATTGATGTCTTTACTTTCCCTATCAGCCCGGAGAGTATAGATAAGAGTGAACCGAAAAGAACGACAGTAGTCAACACGGCAGGAGGTGTAACCGTTCTCACTTCTCCTGTTTTCATGCCTCAGGCAATCACGATAAAAGGGAATTTCGGAAGAACATTCAAGATTCTTTTAAGTGGTTCGGATAGCGTTTCTTTGACAGGTGCAGCTTTTAGCATATCGGCAGGAAAGCGTTATCTCTATCAGCTACAAGGGAAATCTACAAGCTCTCTTAAAATGCCTTCTTTCGATGCCGGCATCAAAACAGGATATGGCTGTATCAAGATATTGCAATCTATCATAGATAAAAGTAATGGCGTTGACGAGAATGGTTTCCCTATGAAACTTTTCTTCTATAACATGGCTCTTGGTGAGAGTTACCTTGTAACAATCCCCTCACGTGGCGTTAATTTCAGTCAGAGCGTGTCAAAGAACATGATATGGGAATATAACCTTGAAATGACCGTTATAGCTCCTTTAGAAGCAGTTTCGGGAGCGAAAGGTACAAAGACTTCTCTTTTAAAGAAGTGTACCTCCAATGCAATACAAAAGGGTATAAATGAATTTGCAAGTTCAATCTCTAAAGGCTTGTTGGGCAATGAATGAAGCATTTGAAAAATTTTACAACGTAACAGGATATGATATAAAGTCATATTTCCAGAAGTTCGTTGATTTCTGTACCAACGACTATCCTCTTATTGTGGACTATTATAGTAATGGTGGAGAGATGGACAAGGATTCTTTTTTGCGCCTTGTGGAACTTGTAAGGGAATCGGAAACGATTGAGCCTTTGTTTATTCTGCATGAAAATACTTTGGATGATATTTCCATGTGGGATATTCTGGACAATTTCACAGAAACACAGACAAAACTTTCCACTATCAAAAGTTCTGCAAGGTGGCTTAGAAGTTCTTCTTTGGATAGGAACAACACTTTGCAGATGGAAAAGACACTTCGGACAGGGGAACGGTTTGAAGATGTATCCAGACAGCTTAACAGTGTCAACCCGGAGGATGATTGGATGGATATTACAATACCACAATATATAGAAGAAACAGATTATTCGTTCTCTGATGGTGGAGGAAAGTTTTATGTCAACTTAAAGAATGTTGGAAACAATTATCTTGATACGGTTGTAGATGTTCTTGTCGGAGATAATATTCTTGGTCGTGATATAGATGTGAATTTTATCTTCGAGAATGACGATTTGAAGATAGTAGTAGGCGATGAAGCAATTCATCAAGCCTTAGATACTATTCTTTCTTCCCAAAAGGGAGCGATACCAGAGTTTAAAGATTACGGAATTGCCAATGAGTTTATAGGTACAACAGTAAATGCAATCCAGTATCCTTCTATTTTCAAGGATATAATGAATATGTTTCAAAGGGATTCAAGATGGGATTCTGTGGAATTGATAGATGTAAAAAGAGAGGAAGATGCCGTGTTCCTTTCTTTGCAATGTAAGACGGTGACAAAGAAAGATTATTTAGTAAATATTCCTATATAATTGATATTCAGATGATTACAAAAACCAGTGCAACGATAACAAATCTAAAGAATCTCTTTATAGAGATGTTTTTAGATAAGACAGTCAAAGTAAGCAATGTGGCTGACGGTTCGGTTGTGAATGCTACAGCATTTGGAGTGGCGAAGGTTGCTCAAAAGGCGATGAAGGATATCGCCATAAAGGAAGCGCAGATATTCCCGGATACAGCCACAGGTGCTTATTTGGATAAGGCTGCTGCTTTGTATGGTGTAAGTCCTCGTAAGGGTGCTTTGGGTTCTTCGACATATATAAGGGTATCTGCTGATCCAGGTACGGTATATGATACGTCTGTTACTTTCGTAAACAAGAATGGTATTCGTTTTCAGGTTGATGAAGCGTTGACAGTTGGAGAAAGTGGTTATGGGTACGTGAAAGTGAGAAGCGTTAACGCAGGATACTCAACGAATGTACCTCCTAACAGCATTACGAATGTTTCTCCGCAGCCACAAGGACATATTGAGTGCACGAACGAATATTACGCTATCGGAGGTCGTGATAGTGAGGATGATGAAACATTTAGAATCCGTATCAAGAACAATCTGAATATCCTTAGCAAGAATACAATAGAATACTGGACACAGACACTTAACAATATAGATGATCGTGTTTTAAAAGTAATGACAGCCGGATTGGACGAAAAGGGGATATACAATCTTTATATCGTTTCACAGAACGGAATTTTCTTTACAGAGGAAGAACTTGATACGCTTCTTGAAAGTGTACAGGGTTATTTTGGAATTTCTGAATTGAATATTGAGGGAAAGGCAGTTGGTATAGGTATTAAGAATATTGATTGGTTCTATGTAGGTTCAGAAAGAGGATTGGATTTCCGTGTACAGCTTCAACCAGATTATGATGTTGCTACTGTTCGTCAGAATATACAGATAAATCTTACAAAATATCTTGATTTCCGTTTTTGGACACCGGGTAAAATTGTGGAATGGGACGATTTGCTGGATATTGTAAAAAAGACCGATGGCGTGAAATATGTGCCGGACGAGTATTTCTTTCCGTATTACGACCAGCAAGTTCCTGCAAACCAGCTTCCTCGTATTAGAGGGTTTGTGATGCGCGATCAAGACGGAAATGTTTTGTATGATTCTGACAGCAATCTTTCGCCGTTGTTTTATCCGGCTGAACCGGAAGATTTATTTGTAGACATCAACGATAGTTCATTGAACCTTTATCAAGAGGTTTATTTCAATGTGACAGATTCGGAAGGTGGCATTGTGAAAGGTGCAAATATTTCTATAGGGAACAATGCTGTTATAACAAATGACAATGGGCAAGCTATTATCCAACTTGCAAACGGACAGTATGAATATATTGTTTCCGCTTCGGGATATATCCCCGTAGAAGGAATGTTTGTAGTGTTGAACGGTAGTGTTTCCATTGATGTACAAATGGTTTTAGCTCCTTATACAGTCACTTTCCATGTGACGGACGAAAAGGGAGGGGTTGTTCCTTATGCAAATGTAATGATGAATAACAGAACCACCACTACCAATTTGCAAGGTGTGGCTTCTTTGCCCGCAAGGAACGGGAACTATCCCTACATTATTGAAAAGTTGGGATATGATGAGTATTCCGGCAGTGTAGTTGTGGATGGTAGAGATAAAGAAGTATATCCTGAATTGGAATTTAAGGTATGGACGATTACTGTCATTGTAAAGGATAAGGAAAATCAGCTTATACCGAATGCCATTGTAAAGGTGAACAATGGAGAATATCTTACGAACCAGCATGGAGAGGCGGAAATACCACTTGTAAATGGTGAATATCCTGTAACAATCGAAAAGACAGGATATGATACTTTACAGGGGGAAATTAAGGTCAGCAACCAGAATGCGGACGTTACCTTTGAGATGGATTTCTTTTTATACAATGTGGAATTTAATATTTCGCAGGTAAATCAGGGGAATCCGGCAGAAGGAGCTACAATCAAAATAGAAGGACAGCCGGGAGTATTGAATGTAAACGGTTCTGGTCAAGCTACTATAAAATTAAAGAGTGGAAATTACAGCTACACCGTGCAGAAAAAGGGATATGATGATTTGACCGGATCGTTCAACGTAGAAGGACAGGATACATTTATTCAAAGAACCCTTGTATTGAAACATTATAATGTGGTTATCACTGTTCTTGACAGTGATAACAGTAGTCCGGTACAGGGATCGGCAGTAAATATCAATGGTTCTTCTTATCCTACAAATGAAAGAGGGCAAGCTGTTGTAAGCCTTCAAAACGGGACATATCCTTATACCGTAACAAAGTCGGGATATTATGACGGCAGTTCTTCGGTTACTGTTCTTGACAGTGATAACAGTAGCGTAATAAGTTTGCAAGCAAGACTTTACAACGTTATAATGACTGTAAAGAATCCACTGCAAGAACCTATTAATGGTGCTACAGTGGAAATAAATGCAACATCTTATCAGACGCAATCCAATGGGCAGGTGTCTTTGCAATTAAAGAATGGCACTTATCCGTTTACGGTGGTTGCCAATGGTATGGACGATTATTTAGGCGAGCTGGAAGTTGTAAGTGCAGATATTCCGTCTTTTCCTGTAAATATGGAGTACAAGAAATACGATATTGTATTTACTGTACAGACAGATGAAGGTGTTACAATTGAAAACGCTAATATTCATATCAACGAAAAGGACTATCAGACTTCGCAGGGTGGTTTGGTAACGGTTCGTCTTTCTGACGGGCAGTATCCTTATACGGTAACGAAGGAAGGCTATGTTCAGACACAAGGTAATGTGGAAGTTTCCGGTAGCAACAAGAACGTATTAGCTCAACTTACCCCTATATCATATAATATTACGTTTGTAGTAAAAGATAACATGGTTTCGCCCAATCTTTTGCAAGGAGTGTCTATTGATATAGAAAATGAGGACAAGACAGTTACCACAAATGCGTCAGGAGAAGCGATAATCAGTCTAAAAGCTGGCAAATATACCGCTTCATTCATGAAGAACAGCTATAAGACTGAAACTCTTTCATTTGAAGTAACTGGAGAGGCTACGTTTACGCAGATATTGAAGAAGATATGGAGTCTTACCTTTAAAGTGACCGCCGCAGGAAAATCAGGCTTAAAAGATGTGACTGTCAGTGTAAGTGGAGCGGCCATATTAAGTGGAAATACTGTAAGTCTTAAAACAAAAGATGATGGAACAACTGATCCTGTGCAGGTAATAAACGGTGCTTATGATTGGAATGCGTCACTCACAGGATATTCGCCGGAAGAAGGAGTGGGAAGTATTCAAGATGCCGATCAGGAGAAAGTGATAGAATTGACTTATGGGTTTGAAACTACATTTACAACTTCACCAGCCACACAAGGCGTTGAAATTACTATTGATGGTAATGATACAATTACAACGGGGCAAGACGGTATAGCAACAATAAATCTTTCCACAGGAACGCATACTTACGCTTATTCAAAAACAGGTTTTTTAAACGGGACAGGAAATGTGCGAATCGAAGAAGCTGAAAAAAGTGTACAGATAACACTTGTTCCCGGAGCGACAGTTACATTCCATACAAAGGTAGGAAATTCTGCTTTGGCGGATGTAAAGATAATTGTAGGGCAAAGTAGCGCAAGGGCACTTCCTGAAACCATTGTAACAAACAGTCAGGGTATCGCGGCAATTGCTCTTCCTACAGGGGATTATCAATATCAGATTCCTACTACAAGTACGGATAATCCTAATCTGGTGGGAGTGCCAAGCGGAACATTTAGTGTGGTAACTACCGCAAGTACCATTGAATTGGATTTAGCTGATTATGTAAAATATAACGTTACTTTTCAGACTGTTCCATCTACACAAGATGTAGCTATAAGTTTTGCCAAGGCAGAATCTCCAGACACACCTGTTGCAAGTGGAGCTACTGCTTCTAACGGCATTCTTACTTTGACTTACAAGAACGGACAGTATATCTATACAGCAAAGAAATCCAGTTATAAAGATGTAACAGGTGAATTTACAATTGCTGGTGGAGATCAGAACATAACGGTTGAGATGCTTCAAATTTCAACGGTTACATTTACTGTAAAAAGTCAAAATGATAGTTCTCCTATTGAGAATGCCATTATCGAAATGGCAGATCGAAGCGATTCATCTAACAAATACAAAGGGACAACTAACTCGTCTGGCGTAGCTACTATGACGTTTAATGGCGGAGAGTTTGAGTGGTCACAAGATAGCGATGCGGATTTTTCCGGTTGTCCTGTTTTTCAAGAAGATGAAAAATATCTTGTTCCATCGGAAGGCGTAACAACAGATCAATTAAAGACCTATTTCCCCAATGGTGTAATTGTCTCTCCATTGACAATTGTTCAGGATAAGGATAATAGTAGTGTTACGGAAAGTCTTACCAGAATTTACAACTCAAATAGGATAGATGGCTGGGAAGGAAGTTGGGATGGAACGAAAAAGAACCTTACTTTAACGAGTGTAATCAAGACATCGACAGCTTCTACAGAGACTTATGTTTTGTTTAATGTGGATGCCGGACTTATAGGGTTTTCGAATGGTCTTTTCCAAATTGGCACAGAAAAGACAGTGGATTATCACAAGGCTTTGGATTTTGGTTTTAAGGTAAGTGGCGTTTCGTCCAATCTGAAGATAGTTATAACTTATGGCTCGCAAAACGCTCCCTTAACGGTGGAGATGGAAAATAATGTAATTCAAAGATTCCAGCTTTCTGATCTTTTGTTGGATACAGAAACAATAGGTAATTCTACCATTTGGTCAGTGCATGTGCAATCTTTTGGCGGAGGTACATTATCCGCAGATGATTTGAAAGATTTGAATATCACATTCTCTTTCTATGGCAAAAAGGCAATAAGTTCAGATATTCCGGCAAATAAAGTTTTATACGGAAACTATGATTATACCGTTACCCCACCTTCTCCTTTGGAAGCACAATCAGGCACGTTGAACGTAAATGCACCTGCCATCAACAAAGAAATTTTGATTGCAAACAATGTAAATGTAACATTTAAGGTAACTTCAAAACAAGATTCATCACTTATTTCCCGTCCCAAAGTTGGTGATTTTGTGTATGGTGATAAAACATGGTCAACTGAATTGGACAGTACTAAAACTTGTGTCGGTGTCATTACTGATGTAAGAAGCAAGGATTTTGATTTTATAGCTTTGCAGGATGTAGAACCTATACGTTGGACAAATTCAAGTGGTCTTATTGATGATGTAACCACAGAATCAAATAGTTCTTTGGCTATTTGCGACTTTGCAGGTAAGACAAATTCTCAAAACATCATACTTACAAAACCAACGGAAAGCACGGCGGCACATCAGTGCGCAGCTTATTCTACAGAAGGATTTGGAGCGGGTTCTTGGTATTTGCCTTCTATGGGACAGTGGAACGTTGCCTATCTAAACAGATCTAAAATAGATGCTTCAATAAGCGCAGCAGGTGGATCAGCTATTAGCAGTGCTGGATATTGGTCTTCGACACAAAATGATTCGTTAAACGCTTGGACTTTTGGATGGGCTAATGGTGCTATGAGTACTACGTCTAAGATTGATTACCATAAAGTTCGTCCTTTCTGTACCTATGAATACAATCCTGTTCCAAATGGTATATATATTTATGATAAGGATAACAATCGTTACACAAAAGAAGAATGGGTATCATCTGGTAAAGGAACATCTGATGTATGTGGTATAGGCATTTCAACTGATACTGATTCGTTTATGATATCGACGGATATAAGTGGTGGAAGTTATTCTTTTGGTGGGCAAGGCACTTTGATCCCCAATATACCGTTGTTAGGTACTGGTGTACCATCCTCAAACTTAAGTAAAGCAACACATGGGTTTATTTACACTGATGTGATAATATCTGCTTTAGGAATTAACAACGCACTTGCGGCAAAATATGCTAAGACATATACGTTTGGGAATGGGCAGAGTGGATATTTACCTTCATTTAGTGAAGTAACTACTTTGCATTCTTACAAAACACAGGTGGAAGAGATTTTGAGTACATTGGGTCTTTCTTTATGGGGAAGTACATCTATTCAAACTTGCACCCAGTATGGAGATTCAAATAACGCAGTTCTTTATTGGATAGATGGAAATTCTCTTCAACCAGGTAAAAGCGACAGTTTTACGGTTTTACCTTTTACCCTTCTTCCTTTATCTAACATAGCAATTCCTATTCAGAACGCTCTTGTAAAAATGACATCTGCATCAAACAATTATCAGCAGAATACAAATAATAATGGAGAAGCTGTTATTTCTGCTGCATTAGGTGTTGATTATGATTATGAGGTCAGTGCTGGTGGTTATGTAACGCAGAACGGGAAAGTCGGTGTATTAAATGAAGCGAAAACAATTGAGGTTACTTTGCAGCCTGCAAGCGAGCTTTCTATAGTTGTTCACAGGAACACATTAGACGGGGCAACTGACATTTCCGGCGTACAGGTTGTTGTAACTGAAAATAAGGAAGGAGGATTGCAGGTGGCTTCTGGTACAACTTCACAAAACGGGACAGTCGTTTTATTTGTACCAGACGGAAGCTATAAAGTAACTTTTTCTAAAGATGGATTTGAAAGCAAAGAGGAAACGGTTGAAGTAAACGGGAAAACTGCGCTTAACACCTTCCTTCTACAAATATACAGTGCCATTAATGTTCAGGTAAGAAGAGTTGGACAAATGCAAGGCATACCAAGTCAAATCCAACTAAAGGACAGTACGGGACTGGAGGTAATTCAGACTAAAAATATAACCACTACCGTAACGTTCACCAACGTTCCTTATGGACAGTACATTTTATATGTTCCAGAAGGTGATTTTTCAAAAGAGGCTTCTCAAAGAGTTATTGTGAACAGTGAAGGAATGCAAGTGCAAATGAACCTTACCCCACTGTACATGGTGCAAGTAAAAGTAAATCCTACTGGCGGTAATGTGGAATTTACAGATTCGGAAGGACAGAAGCATGTAGGTTTGGCAGGCCCAGCAACATATACGGCACGGTTTGACAGAATCCCCGCAGGAAATTATCAGGTTAAAATTACATCTTCCGGTTTCAGTGATTTTTCAACGACAGGGAGTATAAGTGGGGTTTATCAAACAAGTGTGAATTTGGAATACACCCTAACTAAATCGAATAAGTTGGTGCAGATAACAAGCAACCAATCCTCTTACCAATTAGATACATCATACAAATACGTTTCCCTTTTGATAGTTGGGAGGGGAGGCGAATGTTTTACGTATTGGACTTCCTGGGATGAATTTGCATTGATGGGTGGAACAACTGGACAAATTGTGTATATTCCTAATATATTGATGTCGGATATTTCAAATGGTCAAATAAATAAAATTACATTTAGTAGTGTTCCAAATATAGGAGCTTGGACGGATGGGACGGAGTATTCCATAAAATTAAGAATGACAACTTATGAATACAAAGCCTATAATGGAAATGGTAGTGCTTACAATGATGCTGATTATCCTATGCCACAAGGAAGTAGATTGGGCAATTATTCTGTATATAACGCAAAAAGTTCCGGTGGTTTTACTGCCCACATGAGAGGCACATTTTATTGTAGTGGAAGCTATGGAAGTCAAAACGCAAAAGAAGAAACTTATTCTTCTACAGGACCAAGAATGCAACCGGATGGAGCGCCGGGCGGAGATGGCAGATACGGATTTAAAAGTTCTTATGAAAATACTGTTTTTGGAGACATAACTGAACCTATTCAATCTTCAGTCACTATTCCTGTCCAGTCTATTTTTGGAGGTACAAGTAAAGGTGAAGCAGGATATTTGAACACTGAAAGTGGGAAAAGAACCGGCGCAAGTGCATGGGGAGGTGCGGGCTATGGTGGCTCTGATTTTACTTCTCCAGACGGAGGAACAACAAGAATTGCTGGGTATGGCTCTGGACAACAATGTTCTCCGGCAGATGATGATGCAGGAAATGTTACAAAACCAGGAGAAGGTATATTTTGTATATACTACCACAATGAACCTATTTAATAAACTAAAAGGAGAGGATAACTATATATCAGTTTGCAGAAATATTTAATGTTGTAGATTTTAAATAAGAAATTTAAAATATTCTATTTATATTTGCGCCATGTATTTGGTAGAACAACATATTATTTCTGCAAACGATAAGAGGTACAAAGATTTAGATCGAATTTGTTTCTTGTCCAAGAACTTGTATAACGCTGCTTTGTACACAATAAAGCAAGAGTTTCTTAGTACGGGAAAGTGGATAAGAGCAGGAGAACTTAACAAGAAAATGGTAGCAGAAAATAATATAGATTATAGAGCAATGAGTGGATCATCTTCTCAACAAGTTCTTATGGCTTTAGATAAGAATCTAAAATCTTATTTCTCTGCTATCAAGTCTTGGAAACGGGATAACAAAAAGTTTACCGGTTGTCCAAAATTTCCGAGATACAAACATAAAACAAAAGGTAGAAATGTATTCTCTTATTCTTATGCGCAGTTTAAACACAAAGGAAACTTCATTTTCTTTCCAAAGAAAGAAGGATTGTCACCTTTGAAAACGAATTGCAAAGAAGGTTCTGTAAAACAAATTCGATTTGTTCCTAAATCAGATTGTTATGTTATAGAAGTTATTTATGAATCTTTTGTGAAAGAACAGCTTCCCGACAATAATAGAATCATGTCTATTGATTTAGGTGTAAACAATTTAGCTTCTATTGTAACTAATACAAACAATAAACCTGTTTTGATTGATGGAAGGAAATTAAAATCCATCAATCGGTATTATAATAAGAAAAGATCGAAAATTCAACAACAATTAAAAAAAGTAAATGGAAAAGAAAATTCAAGACGGTTAATGTCTCTTACAAGAAAGAGGAACAACAAGATCAAGGATTATCTTCATAAGGCAAGTAAAGAAATAATTAACATTTGCTTGGAAGATAATATAACAACATTGATAGTAGGGCATAATGACGGATGGAAACAAGAATCCAATCTTGGGAAAAGAAACAATCAGAATTTTGTCTCAATTCCTTTCGATATGCTCATATCAATGCTAAGATATAAATCAGAAAGACAAGGACTAAGATTTGTTGAAGTAAACGAATCTCATACGTCAAAATGCAGTTCTTTTGATTTAGAATCTGTGGAGCATCATGATACTTACGTTGGCAAAAGAATTAAGAGAGGACTTTTCAGAACCAAAGATGGAATCTTACTTAATGCAGACATCAACGGAAGTTATAACATCATGAGAAAAGTAAAAGGGGATGCAGTAATGCCACCCTATACAGGGTTTGGGTATAACCCAGTTAAGAAATTTATTAACTAATATGTGTTAGTGTAAACTAATATATAGTTACCAAGAAGCATAAGTTTACTATGTTTGTTCGGAAAAGATTATCTTTGTGATAAGTATATACTTTGTTTTTAAACGTTTAAAATTTTCATTGCAATGGATATAATCAAAAGAACAGTAACAGCTAATTCCAATAAGCTGATAACCACTAACGGCGAAGCCGCACCTTCTTTAATCAGCAGTGCATGGAACTTTGCTACAATTGATAAAGATATTGAACTGACAGACCAAAACGGACAAGAAGTGCCGTTTGTAGTTATTCCTCTTTCCGAAGGGGCAATTAAAGTAGTTCTTTCTGGTGGAATGGAATATACCATTTCGGAAGCGGAAGTAAGTGCAAATCTGGGAATGCCGCTTATGTACATGGTACAGAAGATTTTGAAAGACGGAACAACGGCAACTTCTTTGAGTATAGGTATCTAAAGGAAAGGAATCAGCAATGAATTTAATAGGAAATATAAATGCAATTCCTTTTAGGAGATTCAGGGGCGGAAGTGGAGCTACCCCACCTTTTCCATCTATTCCTGGTATGATTGCAAGATATTCAGCATTAGGTCTTACTAATGAGCAGATGAAAGAAAATCCTGTGTGGAAAGACCTTACAGGTAATGGGCATGATTTGCAAATGAAGAATTTCGCTTGGGGTGGGATGTCCGGGGTTGGCGGATATGAAATGAATTTCAATTTATGGACAAACAATGTTTCAAGCATTCCAGATATTTCTATGTCTACGACGACTACCTCAGTTAGTGTAAGTGTTGGAAATTCTACTTATAATGACAATCTTATTTATATTCATATAAGTAATTGGGATATAAATAAGAATCACTGGTTGAAGGTCACATCTACTTATGAAGATGGAGATCTCGCCTTTATATTTTATAATAGTAGCAATACTAAAATGATTGGATTGCCAGCTAACGGCTATGTAAACATACTTGCATACCCTGAATTTAAAGGCAGTTATATGTATATCTCAACTATATCTAATAAGCAAGGTTCATTTACCATCGAACAACTTCCCCTCTACCCCGGTGCACTCGTTTTTGACGGAGTAGACGATTATGGTGTCTGTGATAACTTCCCTATTCTGACTAAGGAAAAAGGATTTACGATTGTTGCGGTAAGACAATTTATTTCTGATAAAATATCAAGTTTGCTATCTAAGTGGACTGTAGCAGATGAAAATGGAGCATTTATATTTGAAGGTACGTCTGCGGCAGGAACTAAATTTAGTTCTGCCTTTGGCGGTAATTTCCATGGATTAGAAAAAACTATTTTGTCATATATGACTTCTACTTCTTATAATGGAAATACCATTGTACCAGGTGACAAAAAAGATATAAATAACAACTTAGTAGTTGGCCGTTTTTATAGTGATTTAAATGCACACTATGTTAATTCTGCCATTTGGGAAATAGTCATTCTCGACCACGATGCCACCGAAGAAGAACTGACCAAGATCAAAGACTACTTCGTTAAAACCTATCCATGGCTTTTCCCTGATCAAGCATGGACAGTCACCGGCAAAACCAACGAGGACGAAGATCGTGCTACTATTGCCAACATTACGGGCAATGGTAATGATCTTGTGCTGTCGAATTTTGGGTTTGCAGGAGGGAGTGGGTATGGGTTGTATGCGGTGAATTTCTTAGACTCCATTTGGGTTAAAAATACAGGGTTGACCAAAATAAGTCCGTCTTCCTTCACAATAGAAAATACAATAGAATCAACACAAGCCACTGTGTACATAAACACTTCGGGAAAAGATGTCATTCTTCCGTCTTTTAAAGTTAATATTACCGGATTGGGCAATGTTGTTTGGAAGTATCACTACATAGATGATGCTGGAGATAGACAAAGTATAATTTTGCAAGACGGAGTAAATGTTTTGCCTACGTCTTACGTCTCACTTTCTGCTACTTCGACATGGGTTGGTTTCGGAACCATAACTGGTGTAACTGATAACATCACCATCGAGCAAATCCCCGAATACGAAGGCTATCTGGTTACTGATGGGGTGGATGATACTGGTAGAGCAGTAGGATTAACTATATCAAAAGATTTTACATTAGTAGGAGAATGGATATTATTCTCTAAAACTTCAGTTAATGCTGGTTTATCAATCCATCCTCAGATTCACATTTTTAATCAACCCGAAGCCATTAAGATCGTGTTTAGAACAGCAGGTAAAACTTTGCCAGTTAAATCTCTAAAGGCTATATGTTCTGATGGACGATGTTATGATGAAAACTGGAGTGAATTAAAAATAAATGTGGGGGAATTTACTGATAATAAAGGTACTTTATTCGTGGCGAGCAATGGAACCAATTATGCACAAATAGCTTTTAAGAATTTAGGTATCTATGATAATCATATCCTCTCCAAAGACGAATGTATCAAAGCATATAACTATTTACAAACTTTAAAAGCAAAATAATATGAAATACGCAATAGTAGATTTATTATGGGCAAAATCACATGGTATTGAAATACTGCCCGAAATGAGAACAAGTATAGATCAGAGTAAAGTTATTCTACATGAAGAAATGTTAGTACCTTTTGAAGATGAATCATTTTCAAGATATTCATTTAGTGATCCAACTTTTATTGAATTGTTAAATAGTGAAGAATGGACTAGTACAGAAGAAGAACCTGTAATTAATAGAGACTTTAGTCGTATCTTAGCTTTGAACATTCTTGATGAAGAGATTACTAAAGAAATCAATACATATGATCTTACTCCAAGTGAAGCATTACAAGTTAAAGATCATTATCCTGAATGGATTACAGGTATCATGGTTAAAGTAGGAGAAAGATATTTATCTGATAATGTTCTTTGGGAATGTATAAAAGAACATACTACTCAAGATAATTGGAAACCTTCTATGGCTACTGCAAGTTTGTGGAAAGTAGTGGATGAAGAACATGCAGGTACTATAGATGATCCTATTGTTTACATTCCACCTATGGAAATATTCAAAGACAAATACTATATCCAAAATGGTGTAAAATATAAATGTACAAGAAATAGCGAACAACCTCTTACACATGATTTGTCAGCTCTTGTTGGATTGTATGTTGAGAAAGTTTAATTATCAATAAGTTAAGAATGTCACAGGAAATTTACAATAAAACCGTGTTCAAACGGTTCTTTGAAGAAAATGATCCTGCTGTAATGGAATGGGCGGAGAATGTACTTGAAAAGGTATCTTCTCCCGGCATTCTTCCTACTTTTATAAAGAAGGACGGAGAGGATTTTAAGGCGTATTGGGAAACAGTCTGCCATATCTTTGCGCTTGTTGTCTTGTATGCAAAGCAATATAACGAGATTGATACGAACAAGATTCTGTTTGAACTTTTTATTGAAAACAGAGGACTTGTGACAGATGAAGTGGACACACTCGAACAGATGAAATATCTGTTCAACAATTATGTGAAGGAATATAGAAAAAGAGGAACACTTGATATTGTAAACAAGGAAGGCGCGATACTTGGGGAGCTTCTCCGTCTTATTAGATACAAGACGGAGGATGAGTTTATATTTGCCCTTTTGATGTCTCGTGATACTGGATGGACAATGGGACATAGCTCTCCTACATGGAACAGGACAGACACGGTTCTGAATGTTACAAAAGGGTATGAGACAACGGAAAGCGTAAAAGATTTGAATGCCTATCCACTTGTGAACCCTACAGGTGTTGTTATTGTGGATGATATAGACAACAATGGCACTCCTATACAGGCAATGACTTTCGTTGGAAATGTTTTGGTGGGTATTTCTTCTGAAATTGACAAAACGAAGCTCCTTCCTATTTCCGAGAATCTTACTTATCAGATTTCTTTCAAAGCAAAGGTTTCTTCGACAAGTAACCAAAATTTGAAATTCGGTGTGGAAGTGTTTGACGAAGCTATCCAACCTATGGTATGTAAAGAATCTTACGGAAGTGTGGAGAGCAATAATTTTGTTTCAGACAGCAAAGGAATCCTGGAGCTTCCTGTAGCCGGAGTGTATTATGAATGTCGTGCAATTCTTTCAAGAAAGAACAGGGCGTATGAAAAGCAGTTGGAGCTTAACTTCCCGAAAGGGAGGGGTCTCCAAATGAAGGATGGAATGAAATTCTTATCATTAAGTCTTACACAAGGCAGGTCAGTAGCATCACTTACGTCCGTATTTATTTATGATATAAAGATAAAACCGCTTTTTCTTCCGTTCTATCAAGGGAACTTAGGTGAAAAGGATGTAATAGCAGCTTATTATCTTAACAATTCCCTTGCAAGTGAGAACGGGGTAAAGAACTTTACGGAAGATTACCTTGTTGCCTATAAAAACATAATGGGCAGTGAAGATATTCGTCCTTTGAAAGAAAAGAATGTTATTTTCAAAGTATTGTCCGATAGAGGTTCTTATATAGAGGGTGCTTCTATTTCCATTTTAAATAAGGTCCTTGTAACAAACAGAAACGGGGAAGCATCTATTGTGCTTTATCCGGGTGATTATTTTATTGATGTGGAGAAGTCTTTGTTCATGAATATAGAAGATAGATTGTTTCAGGTATTGGAAGACGATGAAGAAACGCAGGTAGAATATGTTCAAATGCAAGGAGATGTGTATGAAAGGAAAGTCACGTTCGTTGTAAGGGGTGAAAATGAAAGACCTATACAAAATGCCCTTGTTTCTTTTAATGGTGAATTTAAATATACGGATTCTTCCGGTAACGCTATATTTATGGCTTTCCCAGGACTGTATCCCTACACTGTAAGCAAGACAGATTATTACACTGTAAGCAAGAATATCAATGTACAGGATGACCAATCCGAACCCGTAACACTTATATTGATACCAAGATATACAGTTACATTCACGGTTACAAATTCATCAACAGGAGCGGTGGAAGGAGCGAATGTAACGCTTACTGCAAAAGGGAAACTGGCGGCAGAAGATTCCATTGCTTATTCAGAAAGTAGAATAACAGGTACAGATGGGAGAGCCGTTTTCACAAATATACTTGGGGGTGATTACACTTATCTTGTTGAAAAGCAAAATTGGATTCCCGTAAATGGAGATATAACTGTTGACAGCAATAAGGATATACAGGTGAATTTCAATCCTATGCCTACTTTTAACATGACGTTTACTGTAAATGACTACAACACTTTTACAGGGGAGAAAAAGCCTTTAAATGGGGCTACTGTGAAATTTGCCGGTTTGACAAAGCAGACTTCTAACAATGGACAGGCTGTTTTTGAAGGAGTGTTGGGTGGAAAATATTCTTATGATGTATTTTACGACAATAATCACCAACGGGTATATGTGGAAAACTATGAGTTTTACAATAATTCAAACCTTACGATAGACTTGAAACAACTTACCCACAAGACTACTATAAAAGTTTTTGGTGCTGGAGGAATGGTTGTTGAAGGTGCTAAAGTAAATGTGAACGGTAAAGATTTTACACAAAAAGATTCTTCCGGTATTGTATTGGAACTTCCTAATGGAGTATATACCGCTATTGCTTCTTATGAGGAATACGAGGACAGGGAACAGCAGTTTACTGTGAACGGAGCCGCACAGGTGGTGAGCATTTATATGGATCAAACTTTATATGATCTTACATTTGTTGTAACAGAGGATAACGGTATCATTTCCAACGGTACAAGAATAACACTTAATCAAGGAGGTGCAGGAGAACAAACAGGTCTGACTAATAACGGACAGATCAAATTCTCTGTTCCGAGAATGCGTTATGATTGGGTGGCTTCGAAGCAATATTTCAGTGATCAGACAGGGGTTGTGCAACCAAATGACCTTCCAAAGACGGTGAATGTTGCAATGCCAAGAAAAGAAACGAGAGTGCAGTTCTATGTTTATAATTCCGATACAGGGCTTCCAGTTTCAGGAGCTTCTGTAAAACCAGAAGGACTTAGTACGCAAAATACAGGGGCGGACGGTACAACGACCTTTACGATGCAGATGGGGAAAACTTACAGATATGAAGTTTCCGTTTATGACTATCAGCCTACGGAAGGTTCTGTCACAGTTAATCAGGAATCAATGCCACAACAAAGGGTAGGTATTTATAACAAGACTTACAGTGCTCATATTACAGTGAAATCCCGAAATGGGTATAATATTAATCGAGCTTACGTAACTTATGGAGGAAAGAGTGGATACACCAATTCACAAGGACAGCTTACACTTACTGGAATACAATCAGGGTCGTATAATGCCACTTGTACGGCAGACAATTATCAATCCCAAACGAAAAACAATATTGCAATATCGGGAGCTGACACGTATATAGATTTCACTCTTGACTATGAGCTTACGACAACTTATATTTATCTTAGAAAGGAAAATGTATTGCAACCTTATGCTTCCGTGAATATAAGAACTACCGCGCCTGACGGATCGTCTTATTACAGTGGTACAGATCAGACAAATGGAAGTGGTAGGATAACGGTTTCTTCTCCTTCTGGAGGTTATGTGTATGCTTCCGCTACGGATTCGGAATGTGTAGGGACAGGGGATGAATCAACGAACGCAGGAGGGAGCAGTATTTACCTTTATCTTTGGAAAGCTCTTATCGTTTCTTATAGCGGATCGCCTCAAACGCCATCTGTATCAGATGGCGTTTATGAAATAGTGGGAAGAGAAGTAAGGGTACAAGGCGGAAGTAGAAATACAAGTAACCCTTCTACTGTGTATGCCAATTTCAGAAATCATACAAGAGCTACTGCAATCAAACAGTGGCCCGAATCATTTTCTATTCAGGGAAGTTCTGGCACTTATAATGTGGACGCTGCCGGCGGCAACCATTCTGCCTTTAGAGGATGTACAAGTCTTTCATCGATTGCAACAAACACAATTCCTTCTATTTCAGGGGGTGTTATCTGTTGGTTTAGAGATTGCACAAGTCTTAGGTCTATTCCTTCTGGTTTGTTTACCAAAATGACAGGCAATTCTGCTGCCGGCGCATTTTGGGGTAGTGGAGTGGCAAGCCTTCCGAGTGGACAACTTGTCCCCACTTCATGCATTTATCATTCTTCTATGTTCAGAAGTTGCAAAAATTTGACTTCATGTGTTGGTAATGGTACTTTTGGAAAGGGAGGTGGTACAGAAGATTTCCATGCTGTATTTTTTGAATGTACGGCTTTGAAAAATACAGGAGGGCTATCAGCTACAAGTTCCCCATTTAGCAATTCAACGAATGCACAGTATATGCAATATACATTTCAAGGTTGTACAGCCATAACCGAACTTCCAGTATTATGGTTCAGATATTGCACAAACATTGTTTCTTTTGTTGGTTGTTTTGTTGGCTGTACGAGTCTTGTTGATGGTTGGTCTACCGCTATGTTCTCTTACTCTTCGAAGGCAACAAACATGCAGTCATTGTTTGAGAATTGTACTTATTTGTCTATTCCTTATGGGCAGGGACTTCCGTCAAGTGTAACGAATGCTTCAAGAATGTTTGCTAATTGCAAGAACTTGTCTGACATATCTTCTTTTGATATGAAGAATGGAAAGTTGCAGAATGCAGAAAGTATGTTTGAGAACACGGGTGTAAAACAAATTCCCGCTAAGTTCTTTAATGATCTTACAACACTCACTAACCTTAGGAGATGCTTTGCAGGATGCACGTCACTCACTTCTTTTGGCAGAACAGGAAACTATGTAGGGCAACCGGGAACATCTGCACGTCCTGTGAATGTGGATATAGGAAATCAGTTTAACAACACCAATTTTGAAAATATTGACAATAGTTTGAATTGTACCGAAATGTTTTCAGGCTGTTCAAATCTTTCTTTAGGAACAGAACAGACTTATGCAGTTTCTTATACATCTTTTTATGATCGTTCTGTTGCAGGGGTAGGGAAAGTTAATATGGACAGAATGTTTTATGGTTGTTCTAAACTTGGAACCGTCCCTGTTATTCAAATCCTTACAGGATCATCTAATTATGTAAAGATAACGGAGTCTGGAAACAATAACGTAACAAGTCATAGCCAGACTTTTACAGGCACAAATTGCGAGGGTGTCCCAAGTGGATGGAAATAGTAAGTCAAAAATAATTAAAATATTGAGTATGAGCAAGTTAAATGTTAGTAGAAATGTTTTTTTAGAGAAAGAAGAACTTTCAAATATGATTTCTTTCTTTGCTACAGCACCGCTTATGAAGGCGGTGCTACAGGCATCTTATTCTTTTGGGATGATTACGAATGACCCATCTAAGATCAATCCTAATACAGTTAACAAACCAGTAGAAGATGAAAATCTTGTAGAACCTTTTAAAGTGGAAACAGGAACAAACTCTGGCACTATTAAGGTACTTCCTGGGATGGCTCTTACCAGTGCCGGGAACTTTATAGATATCAATGTAGAAGATAATATTCTTGTACCGAACGACAGCAATTTCTATTGGGTGAAGATTGCTTACAAAACAAGAAATTACGAAAAGGGATATGTAAGCGTAAACTCACAAGGTATCGTTTCTGGTTCTGTGGATTTTACAGGTAAGGTAAGAGGTCAATCTTCATCAACCCCCGTCTCTATCCGGTTTGAAAAACAAGACGGTTCTATTCCTTTGAATAATGGCGTTTATCAGATTGTGAATATAATAGACAATCAGAATTTACTTCTTACGTCCGCTACTACATTCACTCCTGAATCCAATTTAAGAGCTATTGTGCTTGGGACACTTCCTTTGGGAGGTGTATTGACTTCCGAGCAGCGAAACGGTTTATACACTTATGATGATTATGTCATTTCTTTAGTACCGGAAGTTAGCATAAGCACTCCGCCGGAAAAAGAACCGGACGAGTATTATATCGCTCGTGTACAAAATTCTGGCGGCACGGTATCTGTTTACAATGAAGTGAAAAGCGAATATTGGTCGCTTGGGAATATATTCATGTCAACTTCTAAAAGTTAAGGCTTATGTTACGGTTTTATTATACGGTCAGTTCGGGATATAACAGTCCGCAGACAAAAGTTTCAGATTCGTTGGGAGGGTACAAATCTTCTACACCTGTGCCTAATGATGTTTTTGGCAATTTATTTGATGAAATAAGCCTTAATTTGGCTTCAAATCCTCGTAGCCAATATGTTGCTCTTGTTTTGAAAAATGAGGGCACAGAAACGCTTAAAAACGTTGAATTATGGTTTTCTTCTGTAACGGATAACCCCTACGGAACAATCACAGTAGGAGCTATAGGGATGGGAAAGGATGAAGAAGAAAATCCGGTTACTTCGCGCACATCTTCCATAAACGAAAAGCCTTATTGGATTCATTTCCATGAAGCAAAAGAGGAAGAACCGGTATCGCTTGGCGATATGGAAGCAGGAAAAGAAATCTGTTTGTGGTTTTGTCGGTCGCTTGATAAGGAAATTATAAAAAGTGACTATGATCTTGTGGCAGAGAGAGATATGAACACGCAGAACCGCTATAAAAAGGTGGAAAAGCAGACAGAGGAAATTTTTAACATTAATTTGCTTTGGGAATAAATACAATAATTGTATTTTTGTCGGTGTAAGGGGAGAGAAATTTCCCCTTCTTTTAACTTCAAAAATATTAAGTTTTTGTATGCAATAATTGCAATTTCGATATGACAAGAAAAGAGGAATTTAAACTGATTTACAGCTATTTACAAGGAAAACTATCAAGTAACCCAGCTTACGAGTTCCGTCCAAAAAGAAAGGACAGGGAGAAACTGGATGAGTTTTTGTCTAACGATAAAGTAGGAAATCTTTGGGAATATCTTACGTTTCAGTTCAACCGACAGATGTTTGTTCTCACCCTATCTAACCTTCCGATGGTTCCTCTTATGAATGTCATAGGGAAAACAGCCATAGACAGATGGAAAAAAAGAACAAAAAGGGATATATACTTTACTTCTAAATTTGTGATGGAAAATGAACTTTTTAATCCTATAGAAAATGAAGAAGGGGGTGTTTCGGAAAGTTACCTGGACGAGCAAAGGAAACTTTATTTCGATTCTCCTGAAGGATATACCCTATGCGACAGTTTCGATGGCTATTTGCTTGATGAAGAAAAATGCAAAGGTTGCAGATATATACGGTTATGTAAGGAAAAAGAGAATGAAAAGAAAGAAAGAACTTGAAGTAAAGATTGCTCCTTGCTTCTATGACACAAAAAGAGCAGAGCTTTTGGTCGTAAGGTATGGATGGTTCGGAAACCTCAAATGCCTAAAGAGTTTTGGTTTTATCTATCTTTCGGATAAGAGAAGTGAAGAAAAGATAGATTGGGTGATTGAATTAGTAGAGAGGTTTAACAAAATACAAGAAATGCGATATGAGAGAAAAAAGAACAATGTATGATGCGCGTTATGCCCTTACAAACGGAACTATAAACAAGGTTATTGTGGAGGGTAGTGAATTTAAGAATAAGGATTTGGTAATTGTCAAAGGGGAATGCGTTTTTTCAAAAGTAGGCAGTGATGTTTTCTTTACCGAAGAAGAAGCAAGGAAAAGTGTTAATGGAAAGATTAGAAAACGGATATTGTCATTGGAAAAACAGATTGAAAGATTGAAAACTTTAAAATTCTGACAATATGGGAAAGCGGAAGCATAAAGCAAGACAGAAATTTCTTGATTCTCTTACAGAGGAAGAGAAAATAAAAAGAGGTATGTGGGGATATTTGCCCACAAAAGACGGAAAGAAAGTCTTATGTAGAGGGGATATAGACACAATGCTTTTTATTCCTCTGATAACAAAAGAAGAACCTGTAGGCTTTTGGGCTTTTGTACAGGACGGAAAACTTTTGGGTAACTGGTGACATGGGACTGCAAAAGAAAGAAAAATATGAAGCAAGACCTTGTGTCTGTTGTAAGCAGAGCCATTACATCTACAATAGGATGAAGTGGCTCTGTAAGGAATGCGACAAGAAAACAGGGAAAGAAAGGAGAGGTGACCTTAAATCCCTATTCATGGAAATATGGGAAGAAAGAGAACATGTATGCGCAAAATGTGGAAAGTCTTTGGGAGATGAACCGAAAGTCATTTTCTTTTCACACATACGATCACGCGGAGCGAGACCGGACTTGAAAATGGACAAAGACAACATTGAACTTCTTTGCTCCGCTTGCCATAGGTTACATGAATTTGGAGAAAGGGAAATTTTATGAGGAAAGTAATCGCCGTATCAATATTATCTTTGTTTCCGTTACTTGTTTCTGATGTTAGAGTTCCTGCTATTAGTGACAAGAAAGAAGCGATGGACAAGGTGGTTTGGGAAAGATTGGTTCATGCCATTTGCATGGTTGAATCAGGTTGTGACGATAGTGCAAGAAATCCTAAAAGTTCAGCTTCCGGCAGGTTTCAAATGTTGAAAATTTATGTGGATGAAGTGAACCGTATTAAAGGAAAGAGAATTTACTCCTATAATGATAGGTTTGATCCTTTAAAGGCAAGAGAGATGTTTGAAATTTATCAACAACATTACAACCCGAATAAGGATATTGATAGGGCGATTATTCTTCATAGAGGAAAGGTTTCGGAGAAATATATCAAGAATGTAAAAGAAAATATGCGTTACGGGAAAGAAGATATTAGATGCTTGTTGTGGTAGCAGGATGTTTTGGTTCGATAAGAAGAATCCGAATGTTTTATTTATGGATAAAAGAACAGAGACGTTATATGCAAAAGATAAGGATAAAATAAGAACAATAGAAGTTAAACCTGATATTGTTGGTGACTTTACTAATATGCCTTTTGAGAATGAATCTTTTTATATGGTAGTGTTTGATCCGCCACATTTAAAGACACTTGGAGAGATGTCTTGGATGGCTAAGAAATATGGCAAACTTCCTGATGATTGGCAACCCTTAATAAGAAAAGGTTTTGAAGAATGTATGCGTGTTTTAAAAGTAAATGGTATATTGGTTTTCAAATGGAATGAATCTGAAATATCTGCAAAAGATGTACTAAAAGTAATTCCGTATAAGCCTTTATTTGGACACACAACAGGAAGACAAAGCAAAACAATATGGATGTGCTTTATGAAGATTGATAACTAAATTTTTTGATACCATGAAAGTATGTTGGACGGAAGAAGGAAACTACTTCGAAGGGGAAGTGATTGATTCCTACCCTGTGGAAGATGGGACGATGTTAGTGGTAGAAGCAGAGAACAATCACAAAAGGTTTGTTCTTAGAGAATGGAACACATTAATTGAAATAGGCGAAGATGGAAATGCGATTGAATAAAAACATGGAATTGCTTCTTGCTTCTATTTCCGAATTGCTTGGGGATATGAAAATGAACATTTTCAAAGAGAAGCTGGAAAAGGTGATTGCTCTTCCAAGTGACACAAGTGTAGCGGATTTTATAGAAGAATACACAAAATGGAGCGAAAAGAACTATTTCAAGAAAGAGAGACTGTTTGTCTTTTCAAACGGGAAACTGGCACTTATAAGGATATACATAGTCTCTGCTGAAATGAAATATACGGATGAGGGGATACCGGAAATAATCATAAATGAAATGCCGGATGCTGTCAATTTGAAGGACAACCCCTATAAAAATATCCATATACGATATGAAAACGAGGATGATTGTTCTCGTGATTTCGATAGACTGAAATTAGTTTTAAACTGATAGAGTGTGGAAATATTAACAAAAAATTTGAATCTTACAGGGATGACAGAGTATTTCAATCAACATTTCTCGAAAAGAAATGGCAAGAAATTCACTCTGTGGGATATTAGAGCTTATAGCACGACAGGGAATGTTCCTGCTTATATAGGTGGAGGAAATCTGTATATCGATCCATGTGTACCGGAAGGAGGAAATGTAAGACTTTGGCAGCTTGTAAGAGATACAAATAGACAAAAATTTAGAAGATGAAAACAAAAGTGTATGTTAGCTTGCCTATAACAGGGCATGATTTGGAAGAAACAAAGAAATATGCAAATCAAGTCAAGAAATGGCTTGAAGAGAAGGGATATGAAGCGATAACACCTTTTGATGCTTGTAGTGAACCGGATAAACCCTATTCCTATTACATGGGAGAGAGCGTTAAGGCTCTTTTAGAGTGCGATGCCGTTTATTTTGTTTTTGATTGGGCAGCATCAAAAGGTTGCATGGCAGAGTTTGAGATAGCAAGAGTTTACGGGAAACAAATAATGATGTAGAGGTGAAAAGTGCGAGTAAATATATAATATGCTATGACTGCGAAACTTCTGGTTTACCTTCCGCAGAAAAGCCTGCTTTTGATACTATAGCATTAATAGAATTGGCTTTTGTTGTAATAGATATGGAAAAGTTGGAAGTTTGCGAAGAATTGTCTATGATATTTCCGCGTGACTACAAAGAAGGTCTTATCTATTCTTCGGAAGCGGAAGCGGTGCATGGGATAACGGAAACAATCCAAAAGGAAAAGGCTATACCTCTAAAGGATATATTCAAGAAATGTCAGGCACTTTTTAAGAAGTACAAGAATCCCAGACAAATGTGTACATTATGTGGACACAACATAGTAGGGTTTGATAATGCCTTTTTGGAGAACTTCTTCAAGTTCATGGGGGATGATTTAAAGAAGTATGTAAAGTTTTCCATTGACACTATGCAAATGGCACACATGTCATATCCTGAATTGGAAAACTATCAGCTTCATACCGTTTGCGAAAAAGAAGGTATTGATTTGGTGAATGCGCATCGCGCAGGTGATGATACCTATGCTAATGCGCTTTTGATGATCAATTTTGTAAAAAAGTTAAGGGGAGAAGGCGTGTCTGACAGTGGAACTTCATCTGCACGAAATCCTTTCCGAGAAAAATTTGCTTTGTAAAAATGGCAGTCATATACAATTCAAAGGGCGGAATACTTACCGAACTACAATCAAAAAGGTTGTTTACAACGGTGGACGACATTATAGACCGGCTTCCTTCCACTACTGTGCGATCCTTGTTTTCTGGTGGAAGCAGAAAGGATTTGGACAAAATGCTGGACACTATAATCAACCAGACCGAGTATGCCATGAATTTTGGACGTTCGCTTGACACGGAAAAGCTGGGGTATGTGGACAATCTGTTTGCTTCAATGGATGAAAATCTAAGGATTCTGTCTTTTAATTATTTCAAGGCGACAGTCCTTTCCAATTTCAATATGGGATGGCGAAACTTGGAATGGGGGAATCTTACACAGTTATTTCCCTGGAGCAGCTATTTGTGTTCGCGAAGTAGTGGAAAGTGCGTTTCTCCTGATACTTTGATAGTTATGGCAGATGGTTTGCTAAAAAAAGTCCAGGATATAAGGGTAGGTGATAAGGTGATGGGACAAGATTTGAAATCTCGCAATGTCTTGGAACTGCACCACGGAGAAACCTATATGTACGAAGTAAGACAGAAAGGTGGAGATAGCTATATAGTAAGCGAAGGACACATCCTTTGTCTTGCTGACGGCACTTATATTCCTGTTGAAATCGCCGAAATGAACCAAAGAAGAGCTGCCAAATATGAAGGTTATAAAGTTTCAAGGGATGGGAAATTCAAGAAAACGGAAATTTTTATAACCTTGTTGGATGAAGGTGAGTATTATGGTTTTGCTTGTGACGGAGATCATAAGTTTTTGCTTGCTGACGGCACAGTAACGCACAACAGTTTCGAGTGGTGTTACGCGTTCCCTTTATGGAGGTTATACTCCTATACACGTCCTATGTTGTATGGAGGGGATACGATAGACAACAAGAACCGGAAAGAAACCGCTATGATCACAAACACAATGACACTTGCAAAAGTGCATGTGAACAAGATTATAGAGGAAATATCCACCAATGATATATTGAAGGAAAAACTTGATCCGAACGGCAAGGCTAAACTTGGAGAAACGGCAATAGAAGGTGAGAATGGTGCGATTCTTCATGTTCGTGGTAAAGATGGGTTTATTCGTGGTTTGCACGTTGGAGCAGCAATCATAGATGATATGCCGGACGAAAGTTCTCTTTACAGCGATGAACAAAGAGAAAAGCTAAAGGAAACATTTAGAGGGACTATTACTCCTATTGTTGAGCCTTACGGATATCTGATTGTGTCCGGTACGCCTTATTCTACTGCTCCTAACGAATTGTACAATGTCATTAAAGGAGATAAGCGTTTTTATCTGTTTGAATATCCTATCATATTCCCGGATGGACGGCCTCTTGCTCCTGACAGGTATATGTTTGAAGATATAAAAAGGAAAAGAACAGAGCTTGGTTCTATTGTGTTTGCACGAGAGTACCTTGTGATTCCTATTTCGGACAACTCAACTATTTTTCCGTATGAATATCTTAGAAGGGCAACTACCGGTATGGATAAGGTTTCTTTTGCGGACAGCATAGAGTTCTATCCATTCGAGCTTCAAAGGGTAGTAGTGGGGTGTGACTTTGCTGTTTCCGGTAATATTGGTGCTGACTACACTGTCTATTCCGTTTGGGGAGTTGACTTTTCGGGCAATTATTATCTGATAAACTATTTTCGTGCAAAAGGCATGTCCCACAATGAGCAGGTGGACAAGATTGTTCTTTTCAATCGTTTATACAAACCTGTTAAAATTGTATGTGAAGCTAACGGATTCCAAGGGATATTGTCAGCACTTGCAAGAGAAAGAGGACTTACCAATATCGAACAATTTACCACTACGGAAGGGAATAAGAAAGATTTATACACTGGACTTCCGTCTTTGTCTGCCATGTTTGAAAGAGGGCAAATAAAAGTTCCTTATAAGGAGGGCGAGACAAGAGAAAAAGTGGAGATGATGTTCAGCGAGTTTGCTTCTATTACCTTCAGAAGCGATAAGGGAAAACTGGAAGCAAGTTCAGGACACGATGATATTGTGATGAGTAACTTTCTGGCTCTCAATACTTTACGTGAGGAAGGTGAAAGCAGTGGTTTTAGTATTAATCTGGTTTAAAATTTGGTATCGTGAATAAACTGAATCCTGGCTTTATGTCCGAAATATTTAAATTGATGTTTTCGGATGAAGTCATAATGTGTATAGCTTCGGAGCATCTGAAATATGAATTGATCCCTAAAGAATGGTCTGGATACAAATTCATACTAAGAGAAGCTGTTGATCAATATAGAGAAAAGGGGAAACTTCCCGCGCTTGGTGCTATCTGTCAAAAATTTTCTGATAATGACTTTGTATTGGATGCTGCAAAGGAAATAAAGAAAGCCAATCTGATAGACAGAGAAATAGCAATAGACCAACTTCAATCGTTTGTGAAAGAGACGGAGTTCGAACTTCTTTCCAAAAGGGTACATGACCTTTACGAAGAAGGAAAGAAGGAAGAAGCTATCCGTGTGAACGCGGAAGAATCGCAAAGGATTGTGGAGATGTCTTTTCGTTCCAAATCAGGGGGTTTTCAGTCTGTTTTTGGGGGTTTTCAGCAGCGTATGATTGAAAGACGCATGGATGCTGCTACAATAACGGAAAAGCCAGTAAAAATTCCTTTCGGGATTGACAGGCTGGACGATGTATCTTTCGGTGGTATGGAAATAGGTGATACAACGCTTTGGATTGCTCGCAGCGGCACGGGAAAAACGACCGTGTTAAAATGGCACGGCTATTCTGCTGCCCTTAGAGGTGTCCCGGTTCTTCATATTCAATTGGAAGGTGGTGTTAAAGCCTGTATGCAGATATATGATCAGCTTTGGTCAAACCAGTCCTATTCCAATATCAAGTCAGGCAACATTGATCCCAACGATAAGAAAAAGATCGAAAAGGCGATTGAAGAAATTAAAGAAGCCGGTTCAGATATAGAGGTGTATGGTTTTAAGAAGTTCGGACAGGCTTCTATGAGCGATGTAAGGCAGCTATGCTACGACTATTTCAATACACACGGGCGTTTCCCGGGATTGGTCATTTTGGATTCATTGGATTTGGTAAAGACCGGCATTTCCAAAAAAATAGATAGCGACCCGGATCACAAGAAAGAAAAGCTACAGACTTGCGCGCAGCTTTTAAAGAACCTTGCTGATGAAATTGAAGCTCCGATTATTACAGCAACGCAAACAAGTGACGTGCCCTTTGAAGTATGGAACAATCCTGACAAAGTAATAGACCGTTCCTATACGGAAGGGGACAAGACACTTGTAAAACCTTTTTCCTTTGTGTTTACACTAAATATGACAATAGAGGAAAAGGCAAATGCAACAGCACGTATCTATGTGGATAAATTGCGTGATTACAAGGAAAGTCAAGAAGTGATAACGATTGCCACCAATTACGACAAGCGCAGGTTCTATCACAGGGGACGGACAATGGAGATGTACAACCAAATATCTGAAAGGAAGGAAGCGAAAAAGACGGCAAGGAAGAAAAAGTCTGATGAGCAAAAAATGGAAAGCATTTAAAAAGGTAATCTAAAATTTTAGTGATGTGATACGGATTGACGAAGAAGAAGTAAAGGCTGCGTTCGGACTTAGAATATTCGGTTCGCAAGGGTGGCTTTCAAATAAAGGGATGCCTTGTCCCTATTGTGGAAAGAAAAAGAAATGGGGTGTCAAGATAGATGTGCACGGAGGTGTTTTCCATTGCTGGAAATGTCAGACAAAAGCATCTTTCAAGGATTTTCTTGAAAAGGTAGGAAGAAAAGACCTTATACGGATGGAATATCTAAACTCTATAAGCACGAAACTTACTCCTTTGAAAGAAGAGAAAGAGGAAAACGAGGAAGAAGAGCTTCCTGTTCCGAAACTTCCTTTTCGTCTTAAAAGAATAGCATCAGACAGTTATCTTGATGGAAGGGGTTTTAAGAAATACCATTACGATCTTTTTGAACCTTCCGAAACAAATTCCGTTCTTGAAAAGAACTTGCGAAATTATATCATTTTCAAAATGAAGATGGATGGTAAGCTGGTAGGGTGGCTTGGAAGGAGCAGGTATTCTAAAGAATGGCATAAAAAGGATTTGGAAAGGGCAAAGGAAACAGGAAGTAAGCCTCACTTAAGATACGAAAACAGCATAGAAACGAACTTCACGAAGATACTGGGAGGCTTTGATGAGCTTTCTTCTTCGGTCAAAGATGTTATCATAGTGGAAGGGTTGTTTGACAAGGTAGGAATAGACAATCTTTTGCAGCTTTGGGATTGCAACAGTTTGAAATGTGTTTTTACGTTCGGAAACAGTATAAGCAGAGAACAGATCTCCTATTTGGAAAGGAAAGGTATCAAGAATGTGATCCTTATGTATGATGATGCAACTGTGGAAGAATCGAAAAGCGCAGGACTTATGCTGGGAAAGAAATTTAATACAAAGATAGCCTATCTTTATAAACCAGGGATTGACCCTGGGGATATGGATATGGATTATTTGGACGATGTGCTAAGCAATCTCTATGATCCTATTAATTTTTATGTGTCCAAAATCAAAAAGTTGTGGTTGTAAGAATTAACTTTGTCGAAAATCATATATCATCATGGAAAAGAGCAGAGAATTATCAATAGACGAATATTTGAAGGCGCTCCAGTTGGAATACCTTACAAATAAGGTGAGAAGTCTTATCTTTGACCGTCCAGAGTTTGTCAAGATGGCTTCTGACATAGCAGAGTTCAAAAAGGAAAGAATAGAGCTTCTTTCCAAACGTCACTTCAAATCTTCTATTTTTATGTCAACGGAAGAGTTTTTGAACTTTTATGAGAACGAGTTCTTGAATCCTTTCGGACTTCCCAATTTCCAGTATAGTAATGATAGTAAAAAGCGCGCTTCACAGTGGTATTGGGATGTTGTTCATTTGCTTGGCAAAGGGCAGGCAGTTATCTATAAAGACAGCGAATATCCTATATTAAGCAATAATATGAAAGATCGGACGGTTTGCATTCAAGTAAACAAGAAAAGAAAAAATGTAAGTTATTCAGAAATCAAAATACAGAAACTTGTAATGTGTTTTGATGGTAAATTATTATAAACCAACAAATTATTTCGAATTATGAATTTTAAAGAGTATGAAGCTCACGCAGCTTCAACAGCTTGCTACGCAAAAGAGGTAGCTATTCCGTATGTGATAATGGGACTTACCAATGAGCTGGCAGAAGTTTACGAGAAAGTAGATTGCGCAGCCGAAGCAAAGGAAATTGTAAAGGAAATAGGGGATGTTCTTTGGTATGTTGCCATGACAAGACAGGAACTTGAATTGCCGGAATTGGAGTTTCCAGAGATTATCAAAAAGCTGACTGACGAAGATGTTTATCATTTGTCACCTTCCTACTTGTTGCAACAGACAGGTATTATCAACGGGCATGTAAAGAAATTTTTCCGGGATGATGATTATAAGGCAGGGTTTACAGAAAAAAGAAAAGAACCATGCCATAAGGCTTTGAAAGAAATCTTACAAGGGTTGCAGAACCTTGCTGTCTATATTGAAGGAAACAAGGGAGACTGCTCTTTAGTGTCGATTGCAAAGGGAAATGTGGAAAAGTTGTCTAAAAGAAAAGCCGAGAACAAAATACATGGGGACGGTGATAACCGGTAACGATTATGGTACGTGCTGTTACTTTTTTAGGAGCTTCTTGTGTTGGGAAAACATCTGTTTTTGATCTTATCGAAAAGGATAGGTCGTTTGCCAGATTCGCCAAAATAGGCAGCATATCAAGACAACTTGTAAAGGAAGGGGAAATAGACCCTTCCTTTAATTCTGTCCCCAGTCAAAGGGCGATATTTGACAAGTATCTTGAAGTGCTGCACGGTGAAAACTATATTTCCGATAGAAGCGTTATTGATGTCCATACATTTACAAAAACACTTCCCTATTCGATTTCGTTAGATAATGAATTAAGACGGCAGTCAGACTTGATAAGTCTTAATGAATACTATTTTCCCGTTATCTTTTATTTTCCTATCTATTGGAATGTTGAAAATGATGGAGAAAGATTGAGTGACGAAAACAGGAGAAGAAAATGGGACAGTGAGATAAGGAGATTTTTAATAGACAAAAGATTACCCTATGAAGTAATACCAAACGACACTCCTTTTAATAGGGTAAGGTTCATAAAGGGTGTACTTTCTACAAGAATGAATTTACGTTAAATTCATTGTTAAAATCGGCAAAACTTCAATTATTGTATGCAATAGTTGTATATTTGCCGATAGAAAGACGAAAAGAAGATAACATGGAGACTTTATTTAATGAGTTGGAAGAATATCTTTATTCCAATACAATACAATACACTTCTGACAGGAAAAACTATACTGTGTCATTTGATGGGAAGACATACGAGCTTTTTTCTCCAAATGATGATGGATATTTCTTTGATGAAGATTTTCGGTGGGACAATGAAGCTACCGAATATGACGGCTATATTTTCCGCTTCGGCGGCGTATGGTACACTATAGAAAAAGGACAAGAAAAAGACCCCAAATTAAACCGTGTAAAATGGAGAGGACAAAGCGAAGTGGCAGGACTTTCTTCCAATTTTTTGGGTGTACATGGTTCATTTGAACTTCTGAATGGAACAAGTCTATATTCCGATTGGGTAAAGAAAGCCAAATTCTTAGGGATCGAACGTCTTGGTATAGTGGAAAAAGGAACACTTGCAGGAGCATTGAAATTTCAGAATGCCTGCAAATCTGTAGGAATTATCCCTGTGTTTGGATTGGAAGTTCCTGTAAAAGATGAAAAAAAAGACATTTCGTTCACTTACAAAATCTATGCTCAAAACGAAAAGGGGTGGCAGCATCTTCTTGCCATCAACAAAATAATCAATTGTGATTCTTCCGGGAAATTCATAACTCCCAAAGACATGATGGAACATGTAGCGGACGTGTTTTTTGTTTTTGATCCGAAAACGATAGATTATACTGATGTTCCTATTCTTTTAAGAAACAAGCATAACGTGTTTTGGCAAGCTGATACAGTGGAATATGCAAAGTTCAACAGAGATACAGAATATCTTACAAACTTTGAAGCCTTTTATAAGTCGAAAATGAAGCCAGTCGCCCTTTGCGATGCCTTCTATATTGAACCGGAATATTACATTTTAAGGGAAACTGTAAATAAAATAGGAAAGAAGGTTAATCATAAATCCTACAACCAGTATTTCAAGAATGAAGTGACTTACATGGAAGAACTTCTTTCTTTGTTTGGGGATCAGTCTATAGGGGAAGCCTTTTATTTAAAGGCACGGGAAAATATGGATATGATTGCGGAAAGCTGCAATTTTGAAATCCCTACTGACAGTAGACATCTTCCTCGTTACGAAATGACAAAAGAGGAAAAAGAAAAGTACGAATCCAACGAAGATATGTTTGATTCCCTTATCTATGAAGGTTTGGAGAACAAGCCGGAGCTTTTGGAAGACTATTCGGAAGATGTGTTGGTAGAACGGATCGAAAGAGAATCGTCCATTATTAAATTTGGTGGCGTTATTGATTATTTTTTGGTTCTAAGAGATATTGTGAATTGGTGTAAAGAAAATAACATTTTGTTAGGTGCAGGTCGTGGAAGTGCAAGTGGTTCTTTGATTTCTTACCTTTTTGGTATCATAAATACACATCCTTTGAAGTTTAACTTACTTTTTGAAAGATTTTTGACAAGAGGACGTTTAGGGCATTTCGAAAAGAAAAAGATGTACGAAGTAACTCTTGCAGACGGAACAAAGAAAGTCCTTCCTATTAATACAACAACTAAAGCATTGAAAGTGGGAGATGATATTTTAGTCTAATATCAAGTAGCAAGAATATGAAAATAAAAGAAATTAAAGAAATAGAGGTGGAGCGATTTGTACCGGGATCGCTCCCCGATTAATTTCCCCCTTGTTTTCGGACAAGGGGGAGCATTAGACATTGATACAGATGTGCCGGGAGAATATCGACCGGCAGTAAAACAATACATGGAAAATCGTTTTGGAGTTTCGCAAGTTTGTTCTGTAGGTACATATACTACTTTGCAGATAAAACAAGCTATAAACGATGTAGGAAAGATTTATGGAGCTTCAATTCCTACTCTTAGAAGAATCTCTAAAATGATAGAAGATGTAAAGACGGAGGAAGATTTTCTAAGACTTGCCTGTAGAAAGGAAGAAATAGCACAATTCGTGAACAAATATCCCGAAATGATGAATGTCGTTTTCCTTCTTCTTGGACAACAAAAGGCAGCTTCCATTCATGCTTGCGCTATGATGATTTTCCCAAAGGAAAGGACAATGTATGAGTGGTGTCCTGTAAGAAAAGTGGACAGCCTTGTCATTAGCGAATGGGAAGGCGGAGAAATGGATGAGGCAGGCTTTTTGAAAGAGGATATTTTAGGGATCGAACAGCTTGACAAGTTCAATGACATTTTGAATTTGATAGAGAAAAATACAGGGAAGAAGATCAATCTCTATACAGACATAGAATATGATGATTCAGAAGTGTACCGCTATTTTGCAAACGGCTGGCTTAGTGATATATTCCAATTCTCTGCAAAGGGACTTTCTTCTTACACGCAGAAAATGAAGCCTAAAAATATGGATGATGTAATTGCTGCACTCTCCTTGTTTCGTCCCGGTCCAATGGAAAACGGCTTTCACATGGATTATATTGCATTGAAAAATGGCGAGAAAGAGCCTCTGTATCCTATTGGCACAGAAGAAATATTGAAAGATACTTATTCTGTCTGGATATATCAGGAACAGATCATCAAAGCAGTTCAAATCCTTGCTGGATTTACGGAAGAAGAAGCGGATATTGCGCGTGCTGCAATTGGTAAGAAAAAAATGGACAAAATTAAGAAATTGCGTCCTAAATTTGTAGATGGCTATGTAAAGAGATTTGGTGAAAAAGGGGTAACAAAAGAGAGTGCGGAAGCTCTTTGGGAACAGATGGAAAAGTTTGGAGCTTATTCTTTTAACCTCTCACATTCAGCAAGTTACGCTATTAACGCTTACAATTCTTTGTGGCTGAAAGTACATTATCCATTGGAGTTTTGGTCGGTTGCCTTATCTCGTGCAAGTAAAGATGATTTTCCTCGTTACATTAATGAGATGAATCAAACGGAAGGGATCGAAATCAAGCCTGTCAATATCAACAAATCTGATGTTGGTATCGTAGGTGACAAAAAGGGCAATAGTGTTTATTGGGCGCTTAATGCCACCCAACAAGTCGGAGAAAAGGCACAGGAACAGATTATTAAAGAGAGAAATGAGAATGGAGATTATTTTTCTTTGGAAGAGTTTGTAGACCGTCATTCCTTCAAGGGTTCTTCTGTTAATAAGTCCACTGTTGAAAACCTTATTTATTCAGGTGCTTTTGACGAGATGGACGAAACGAGGGAGTTTTCCAATATCTTCTCTGCAAGGGAATATATGCTTGGAAAATACCGAGAAAAGAACCGTATCAAGATAGATAGGGAAAAGGACGAATACAGTGTTGCTTTCAGCAAAAACAAGATAGGTAAGGATTGGTGGTGGCTTTTGCAACAGAAAAACAAGTCCGGTTTCGCTTTCTTTGATTACAAGAAATTGGTAGAGGAATACCTTCGGCAGAAAGCAAAGACTGCGGAATATTACGATGTGGACGATTTGCAAAACTATGACGGTTCTACTTATAAAATGGCAATGGTGGGAGGATATGTGTTGGAAGTGGAAGAAAAGGAATCGAAGACAGGAGCGTTTGCCAGCCTTCTACTTGAAAACAACTACAAATTCCTTCGTGTGGTGATATTCCCTGCCGACTATATGGACAAAGAAGAGTATATCCAAAGTTGCAAGAAGAACATCTTACTGCTTACAGGAAAGGTTTCTTTTGATAGGTTTAAAGAGGAATATGTGATACAAGCAAATGGAAACAGTCAATTTATAAAATTGGGAGTGTGATAATATGAAACTTACGAGATGTTTTGGTGACAAGGCTATAGTCTTGATTTCAAACGACCTTAAAAATGAACTGGATATGGATGCTGTAACTTCTATAGACCATTCCAACCTGTACGGGGAGATAGCTACAAGTTCAGTCTTATTGAACAAAGTAGGACTTCTTCGTGCACAAGCTGAATCTGAATATGAAGCAGCAAAGTTGGAATTTTCTGTACATAAAGCACAGCTTTCTACAGAGATAAGACGGGAATCTATTGTGAATGCTGGAAAGGTCAAAGTGGAAGATATAGGACTTGTGAAACTTACAGAAAGTTCTTTAGAAGATATTCTTACCATCAATCCAGAGCTTAATGCAATGCAAAAGACACTTGTCAAGAAGAAAAAGCATTTGGCGGAAATAGATAGTCTCTATTGGGCGTTACAGTCGAAAGACCGAAAATTAAACAACTTAGTTCCAAAAGTTACACCGGAAGAGTTTTTGGATAATTTAGTGGAAGGAGAAATAAATACATTCATAATTAAAAAAGAAAAGTAAGGTATGAGAATTAAATTAACAGAAAATTATTTTGTCGAACAAAGTACGAATGCACCACATTTATGGGATTTGTACCGTAAAAGAACGGCAAAAGAAACTGGAAAGCAATATGAAACAGCAGAGGCTTATGGATTAGATTTAAAGCAAGTGGTGGGGAAAGTGCCCTATTTTGAAATTCTTTCAAAAGAAGGGGAGGCTGTTACATTCGAAGAATTTGTAAAAGAATTTGAGAGTAAGCAAAAAGAGATCGTTTTAGAGTTTCTAAAGCAAGCAAAATAAGTATCAACATTTTAAAAACATTAGAGTTATGAAATTTGACAGATCGAAGTTTAAGAAACAATCAGTAGAAGATTTGGATTCAGAAGTAAAACAGGCAGAAAAGACAATGCGAAAGGGTGGTAAATCTTATACCGGATTTGCTACCGTCCAAAAAGGAAAGAATACATTCCGTGTGGCTCCTTCAATGGGTAAAGCCTATGTCGCTTGCAAAATGTCAAAGCTCCGCGTGGAAGTTCCTACTTATGATGAGAACGGTAATGTGACAGGAAAGGAAGTGAAAGACAAGAACATTTTTTGCGCGGACGTACATGGACGCAACCTTCTTAAAGGGAAAGACCCTATCGTCCTTTATTGCGACTATGTGAGAAAGAAAGCATCCGAAGAATATCAAGATGATACGGAAAGACGCAAGTACCTCAATCCTATCATGGGTTACAAGAAAGGCAACAAGTTTGTATGGGGTATCAATCCTACGCTGGCTTATGTTTGCTATGTGTATCAAGGGAACAAAGATTTTGCCCGTTTGCAGCTTTATGGAACATGGATGAACCGTATAAAGGAAATTTCTGTAGAACAATCTGATGATGATACGGTTTCATTCGACATTTTCTCACAGATGGAAGGTGCTTATCCCCTTGTAATCACGATGGGGGAAGATGATAAAGGCAAAAAGACTTATTCTTTATCTGCCGGCATACCGAAGAAAGGTCAGTCATGGGATGAGTTTTTTGAAGAAACTGCTATCCCGGACGAAGACATGGAATATTTCTTGAATGAAGTTCCTTCACTTGAAGAAATTTACAAAGATTCTTACAGAGCAAAGGATTTTGAAATGGCTTTGGATGGATTGAAACGCTTCGATGAAGAAAATAATTATGATATCTTTTCCGACGATGAGTTCTTGAATGAAATTGAAGAAATGGCAGCAATGCTCCCGGATGACAGTCAGCCAGAGGAAGATAAGAAAACTCCATTTGACGAGGACGAAGACGAGGAAGAAAAACCTGCACCCAAGAAACAGGTTGTAAAAGCTCCTGCTGCCGAAAAAGCTGCAAAAGTCGCTTCTTACCCTCCGCTTTCCAAAATGAAAGCCTTTTTGTCGCAATATATTGATGAAGAGTATCCTGGCATGGAAATTCCATCCGATCTTACAATCACAGAACTTCGTGAATGGTACGATCTGGCACAAAAGGGAGAAGCGTTGCCGTTCCCGGAAGGCGAAGAAGAAGACACAGAACAGGAATATGAAGCTGAATCTGACGATGATCAGGGGAAAGACGAACCGGAAAAGGAAACTGACGAAGAGCAGCCTTCTGCACAAGAGGAAGAGGAATCTCCTATTGATGAAGAACAGACGGACAATGACGAAAAGTTATTGGAAGCCAAAAAACGTTTGCAGGCTTTGAAAGCTAAGATGAAGAAGAAATAATTTTCTTTTCGTTTTTCTAATATATCAATCCGAAAGGGGATGGGGAACTTTGCGTTCCTCCCCTTTTCTAAATAATTTCGATCATGAGTAGTAAATATTTAGCTATAATTTCAACGGATCATCATCTTACTGCCGATAATGCTACTATTATAAAAGATATTCTTTTGGAAGAACTTGACTTGGCAGAAAAGAAAAAGACACAAACCCATATATGGTTGGGTGATGTTTTTGATAACAGGGTATCGCAAAGAGAAGTGTGCCTTTCCACATTGAATGATGTCCTGGAAGAATACGACAAACGCGGACACCATGTGATCTGTATTCCCGGCAACCATGACAAAACATCCTACACAAGCAAGAAATCGTTTCTTACTCCTTTTAAATATCATCCGTCTTTTACTTTGGTAGAAGAATTGGACGGGATGCAAGTAGAAGGTGTGTATTGCTTTTTTCTTCCGTTTTTTACAGATGATATTCTTTTGGATGAACTGGAAGAAATAGGGGATAAAAGAAAGAAGAATATCCTCTTTGGACATTTTGCGGTCACAGGAAGCAAGAACATGGACGGATCGGAAGTGTCCAACCTTTTAAAACCTTCCATGTTCCAGATGTTCAAAAAAGTGTACTTGGGACACTATCACAACTACCAACGGGTAGGAGAGAACATCTATCATTTGGGAAGTATCCAACAAAACAACTTCGGGGAAGATGAAAAGAAGGGTTTCTGGCTTTTGGATTCGGATTTGAATGTAGACCTTGTTTCTTCTACAAAAGGACAAGTATTTAAGAAACTGGAAATTGATTTGGGGAAAACTCCCCACAAACAAGCAGTGTCACTTATCAAGAAATTCAAAAAGGAGAACCCTACTGTCCGTGTAAGGGTGGAAGTCTGGGGAGAACAATCTTCACTCGATGCCTTTGATAAGGATGCCTTTACAAAAGAAGGCATAGATATTAAGAAAAAGTTCAAGGAAGTGGAAGAAAAACATTCTATGTTGACAGAAGTAAAAACACTTGACAAAAAGGACATAGAAGAAAGATTTTCCGCTTTTTGTAAGGAAAACGAATATGACGAAAAAGAAGGAAAAGAAATTTTAGACAAGTTGATGTATGGCGAAGAAAAAGGAAACTAAGAAAGCGGAAGAAGCAGTAACTGGGGAAGTGCAGCAACCTAAAGAAGAAAAGAAACCGAACCGTCTTGGTGATCTTATAAGCCGGATTGAAAGTAGGTTTGGAAAGGAAGCCATAGCGGGAAAGAAGCAAGATATAGAGTTCGTACATTCTGGTTCTTTTCTGTTAGATGAGATACTTGGTGGAGGATGGGCGAAAGGACGCATAGTGGAGGCTTACGGAGGCTTTTCTTCCGGTAAGACAAGCATAGCTTTCCATCTTGCTACCGAAATCCAAAAACAAGGAATGGCGGTAGGGTATCTTGATACAGAAAATGCAGTTGATCCGAAATACATGGGAGCTATCGGTGTAGACCTTTCTCCTGACAAATTCATTCTTTCTCAACCTTCCACAGCAGAGGAAACACTGGAAATAGCAAAGGAAATGTGCAATGAACCTTCTATCGGATTGGTGGTGATTGATTCCATTGCAGGACTTGTCCCGACCGCTCTTTTGAACGGGGAAGCCGGAGATGCTCACATAGGACTTACAGCAAGGCTTTTAAGCTCACAGGTAAATATCTTGAAAAACATCTGCAAGCAAACAGGGTGCATTCTATTCTGCATCAATCAGATTAGATCAAACATAGGCGGATATGGCAATGCCACTACTACTCCAGGAGGATTTGCAATACCTTTTTATGCAAGTCAGAGAGTTGAGCTTGCCCGTGTAGGTTCTGATAAGGAAGGTGAAGTGTCCGTTGCAAACAAAGTGAAGATCACATGCAGGAAAAACAAAGTTGCTCCACCTATGAAAACTTGTAATATTGTTATCCGTTTTGGTGTAGGTATTGACAAGGTGATGGAAATGCTTAACATGGGATTGGACTTGGGTGTGCTCACAAAGAAAGGAACGTACATCTATTATGGGGAAGAAAAGATAGGATTCGGATTCCCTGCTGCAAGAAAAAAGCTGATCAAAGAAATGGAACTTTTTGACAAGATCAAAAAAGATGTTCTTTCAGAGTTCAGAAAGAAAGAAGTAACATTTGAAAACAAGGGGGTGGAAGATGAAACCGGTCAAGATTGAAGCAACAAATTTTGTGTCATTCGAGCATTTTGAATACACATTCCAAGATGGGGTAACTGCACTTGTGGGATTGAATAAAACAGACGACAATCAAGGTAGTAACGGTAGTGGTAAAGCGTTGACGATGGATTCCGATATTCTTACCCCTAATGGGTTTGTAAAAATGAGGAATATCAAAGTAGGAGACATTATCCTTCATCCTTCCGGTGCTTATCAAGTAGTAAGGGCAATTCCGTTCCATGATATAGATATTGCATACAAGATTACTTTTTCTGACGGTACGGAAGTAAAATGCAATAAAGAGCATTTATGGAAAGTGAGAACAAACCAAAGCGAAGAATGGTCTGTAATTTCGCTTGGCAAGATCATGGAAAGAAGCAAAGATGAAGAAGTGTTTTTTGAAGTTCCCGGTTGCTTTGGCAGACCGTCTAAAAAGATGGTTTCTTTTACTTGTATGGGCGCGGAAGAGCAACAATGTATCACTGTTTCGGGAGAGGACGGAATGTTTATCACGAACAACTACACGCCTACTCACAATTCTTCCATGCAACAGGCAGTTTATTTTGCCATAACAGGTAATAATTATCGGAGCAGTATTGACAAGAAACTGATTAGAAACGGTGAGAAGGAAGCGAAAGTATTACTTGATATAGAATGTCCCATAAGGAAAGAAACTCTCCATATTGAGCGCATTTTACCCTTAAAAGGAAGCAGCCGCCTTAATGTGTCGTTGAATGGAGAGCAGGTCAGTCTTGCTACCGTAAAAGACGGCAACAACTATATCCTTTCATGGATGGGCATTTCACCGGAAGATTTGAAAAGTTATTTTCTTATTTGCAAGGAATACTACAAGTCGTTCTTTAAAAGTTCCAATACGGACAAATTGGCTCTCATAAGTCGTTTTATCAATTATGACTTCTTGGACGGTAGCAAGGATATTATACAAAAGGAACTGGACGAAATTTCATCTAAAAAGTCAGCTATCCAAAGCAAAAGAGATCGTGCGGAAGGGAGTGTAGAAGCATTGCGGCAAACGATAGAGGATGCCGTTAATTTCGACTTCGAAGCGGATCGAAAGGAAAGGATCGAAAGGGTGGAAAGTAAAATCAAGTCTTTAAAAGAAGATATTGATTCTGCTAAATACAATATTGACTACAACAAGAAAAATATTGACAAAGGAAAGAAAACACTTGAAGTCTTGGAAGAAGAACTTCGCGAAGCCGAAGAAAAGAAAAAGAAACTTCCTTCTACTAAGGAAATAGAAGATGTGATTGAATCCGTCAAAAAAGAACTTGGAAAAGCCAAAGAAGATCAGAATGAGATTTTGAAAACAAAAGAAGAGCTTTTGAAAATCCATGACGAACTGAAAGTGTCTCTTCGGAAAGTTCTTGTAAACCTTTCTGGGACGATTACGTGTCCTAAATGCAAGCATAAGTTCTTGACACTTCAAGACACTACGCTTGAAAAGGAAGAGAAGAAAAAAGAGAAAATAGGGAAACAGGAAAAGGAAGTTGTCGGAGAGATAGCATCTTTGGATGAATCCCTAAAGGAATACGAAGACCTTATTTCCTCTTTCATTCAAGTGAAAAACGAACAGGAGGATGAACTTGACAAAATCCGGGAAGTGGGTAAAGAAATTTCATCTTCTATCTATAAGATTACAAGCGAAATAGAATCTGTAAAGTCCAACATCTCCATTCTTGAAAAGAGAAATGAAGGACTTTTGGAGAGCATAGCTTCCTATAAAGAGGATGTGAAACGTTTGGAAAAGCAGATAAAAGAAATCGAGAAGGAAGCGCCTTCTTCTATTGACACATCCTCACAGGAAAAGCAGATAGAGGAAATGACGGCCACCATTACAGGATATGACAAGGAAATGTCGGAATTGGAAAACGAAATGTTCCGTAAGAAGGAATGGATAGGAAGGTTCAAATCATTCAAGATGTATCTTGCCCTTGAACAGTTAAAGAATATTCAGCTTCGGGCAAACAATATTTTGAAAGCAGAAAACAGCGATCTTAGGATTGTTATAGAAGGATTCAAGACAAAGGCAGACGGAGATATAAAAGAAGAGATAACGCCTTATGTTGTTAGGGACGAGGCGGAAAACTTCTGGTATTACAGTGGCGGAGAGCGTGCAAGGGTGGAAATCGCTTTGATTATAGCCATACAAGGAATGATAAACGAGACGAACAAATGGGGAGGATTGCAATTCCTATCCATTGATGAAATCACAGAAGGACTATCGAAAGAAAGCCTATATGACGTGATAGAAGCATTGGAGTTCATTCAGTTTCCTATACTTGTTACAACTCATATTTCGAATGAAAACGCTTCATGCAAAACGCTTAAAATAGTAAAGGAGAACGGCATAAGCCGTATTGAACAATGAACAAGAAAACAGAATCGAAGTTTTATATAGGGATAGATAATGGTGTGACTGGTTCTATAGGCATAGTAGGAAAAGAACTGACCTATTATGAGTTCATGGAAACACCTATCACATTCGGGCAGGATTACACAAAAGCAAAGAAGAATGTGTCAAGGGTGAACGTAACGGCACTTGCCGAAATAATTTCTGCGTTGAAAGAATACGGACTATGTGTGGCCGTCTTGGAACGTCCCATGAAGAACCCGGCAAGATTTGATGCTACATGTTCTGCTATGCGCGCTTTGGAAGCAGAACTTACCGTATTGGAGCTTTATGATGTTCCTTATATGTTTATAGATTCCAAAGAGTGGCAAAAAGAAATGCTACCTAAAGGGATTGCAGGAACTAAAGAATTGAAAAAGGCATCTCTTGATATAGGCAAAAGGTTGTTTCCTGATATTAAGGATAAACACCCTGATAGAGACGGAATTTTGATAGCGGAATACGCAAGAAGGAAATGCCTTCTCTAAACAATTGGCAGAAGGAAAGCGAGAAAATGTAAGAATATATTTTGACATGTAAGAATAAACTATTACATTTGCCACATCAAAAAGTAACAAACAAAAACTATAAAACAATGGCTAATCAGAAGTATTTTAACATTTTTGTACTTTCCTTCCTTGATAGGATTGAAGGGATTGAACACGATTTGAGCTACTTGGAAAAGAGTGCAAAAGACATTAATAGCATTGAATCAGTGGAAGAAGCACTTCATATTTTGAAAGATAAAATAAAACAATTGCAACATGATAATAATTTTTTGCGAGAACGATAATTGCTCCCGAAAAGGAGTAAGGTCACCAATTGCGAATCCTAAGTATGTGTTTCGTGACGGGAAACTTATTCCTATGAACATTCCAGTTTGTCCTGAATGCGGAAAACAAATGTTTTATGAGGAAGAAAAGAGCACAGAAATGCCTAATCTTTCAATAGGCGAGTTTAAAATGATGCCTGATTCTGACAAGAAAAAGGTGTTGAAGGAAAGGTCTAAGGCACTTTCTAAAAAGGACAACAGCGAAGACAAGATACGTCACTACAAGGAAAAAGCAATCAGAAACATGTTGAACGTAAAGATATAAGGAAAGATGGAAAATCTATTGTATAAAAACGTAAAGTACATTCATAGGGTAATGAAAAGGAATACTCTTGTGATAATCAATACAAAGGGAGAAATAGAAAGATGTTTATCTCTTACAAATTTTAAAGGGAAATCAAGAGACTTTTTTATGAATGAAGCAGAAGGATATGATGTTACCAGTACAGTAAACAAAACAAATCTTTCCTCCTATTCGGAGGCTACCGTAGAAAAGTTTGTAGAAGAAAGCGATCATATATCTATAGCCTTCGGGCATGACAATTTTATTCTATTTAGAAATGTATTGAAACCTCATGAACGCAGCATCTGATTGTATTCTTGACAAAGTAGTGGGAAAGATGCTTGTTCTTCCTACCGGCGAAGAAGTTGAAGTGAGGTCTGTTAATGTTGGACGGGATTACCGAAGTATAGAGATAGGTATTCTGAAAAACGGGAAACAGAAGACTATTAGAATGGGGATTACAGGATTTTTAAAAACAGCAATTTTAAAGGACAAATGAAAAAGAATGTATTGTTAATCACCTGTCTTTCTATTTGTCTTTCCATAGGACTGGGAGGCTGCAAAAGCCATGTTTCCACAAAGACGGATTACACCTTTACTCTAAAGGACTCTTTAGTCTGGGAAAGAGAAATGACGGACAGCCTTGTAAAAGTTCCCTATTCCATTGTCAATATGGTAGTCAATCCTTCGAAAATGGAAGATGGGGAGAAGAAAGAAACAAACAAAGGACAAGCTAACCTTTCCATAGAAAAGAAAGGAGACACCATTTTCATAGAAGCATCTTGCGATAGTCTTGAACTGGCAGTAAAAAGTCTTAGGGAAAGGTTGTCAAAGGTATCGCATGAAAATGGAGTATTAAAAGAGCAAGTAAAAGCTGTTCCTAACAAGATGCTTTATCTTTTAGGAGGTATTGCAATAGGAGCTTTTACTATACTTATAGCATTGATTATGTTACTCAAAACAACAAAAAGATTTTAAACATGATTATACATCAAAAAGAACTGGAAGAAAAAATTATAGAAGCCAATCGGCTTTACAGAGAGGGGAATCCTATCATGTCTGACAAGGAGTATGACAGTATGAAGGAAAGATTGGAAAAGCATTTCCCAGACAGTGATATTCTAAAAAAGGCTATCGTTGAAGAAAGTGTAAAAGGGGATCGCATGGAAAGACTACCTTTTCCCATGTTTTCTTTGGAAAAGGTCAAGACGGTGGACGAGATTGTAAGATGGGTAAAGGACGTATGGGAATTGTCTTCTAACGACCGTGTTGTCATTACACCTAAATATGATGGTATTTCTTTGCTGGTTGATGAAACAACAAATGATTGCTGGACAAGGGGAGATGGTACGGAAGGACAGAATAGCCGGGATCATTACCGTTATGTAAATCATGGAAATCCTATGAACAAAAAGGGGTGTTTTACTTTTGGAGAAGCGATTATCCCTATCGGTATGTTCTTGAAAAACGTAAAACCTCTTGGATATAAGAGTGCAAGGAATGCCGTTGCCGGCGCATTCAATGCAGATGATTTCAACGCACAGGTTCTTGGCAATACTGCCTATATAAGATATGGCATTATGGATTCCGACAGGGATAAGTCTATGCAGCTTGCAGAGCTTTACAATGACTACGATCCTTATGCTACGCAGTATTGGGTAACTTCTGCCGGCGTGTTCGATGATAATAAAACAGCCCTCACCTATCTAAACGATTTATTTGAATCAATCAAGAATTTTAAATGTGACGGTCTTGTAATCGAAGTTGATAACAAAACAAAACGAGAAGAATTGGGACGGTTGCCTAATGGGAATCCGCGTTACGCTATTGCTTATAAGAATCCTGATTGGCAAGAACGATACACGACAAAAGTTCAAAAAATCGAATGGAGCGTTTCAAAAGACGGCAAAGCAAAACCTGTAATTGTATTCAGTCCGGTGGAATTTGACGGAGCGACTGTTTCACGATGCACCGGATATAACGCTAAATATATTACGGACAATCATATTTCACCAAATGCTTATATTGTCGTATCAAGAAGCGGAGATGTTATCCCTAAACATTTGGAAACGGTCAGTTACAGTGTGGAACTTTTTCGTGAAATGTGCGATGGTATGATGATTTGTCCTTCTTGCGGAAATCCGTTAAAATGGGACGAAACGCTTACAGATATTGTTTGCATCAATCCTGATTGCAAAGAAAAGAAAATAAAACAGATCGCTTATTTCTTTGCAACGCTTGAAACGGAAGAAATGCAAGAAGCCACTATCAGAAAATTCTATGAAGGAGGACTTGATAGTGTAGAGAAGATTGTGAATGCAAGCGAAAAGGAATTGTCTCAAATTGGAGGAATAGGAGCGAAATTGTCCAAAAAGTTACGAGGTCAATTCGATAAATATGCGGACAATGGAGTTTCCTTTGCAAAAATCCTTACTGCCTATAATGTGTTCGGTGGTGTGATAGGAGAAAAGACTTGTCAGATGATTTTTGATTCTTTGTCGGACGAAGATGTAAAAGTCTTGTTTAATGACGGTACATTACCCAACAAAACACTTCTTTCTATTGATGGAGTTGCTGAAACTACTGCCACTTCTTTTAATAATGGACTTGCAGTTTTCTTTAATATCATTGAAGATTCACCTTTCCCTATCTCTTATGTAAAAAACAATGTTGTTCTTGCGGACAATCCCGAATCAGTATGCTTTACAGGATTCAGAAATAAAGAATGGGAAGAAAGATTATCCAAAGAAGGGCACAAGGTCGTTTCAGGAGTGTCAAAGAACACGACCATCCTTGTAACGAAAGACAAAGAAAGTTCTTCTTCAAAAGTGAAGAAAGCAAAAGAGCTTTCCATTCCTATTTTGACACCGGAAGAGTTTGAAATAAAGATGGGATGGAAAGAGAGATAGAAGATTGGATTAATGACTTTGAAGATGAAGAAGTCTATGATCCTAACGACGATGATCAGTTTGAAAATTAACCTATTAATCGTAAGGAGGAAAAATGACGAGAGAACAAATGAATCATTTGTTGAGCGAAGAGCGCTCTGCTATAAAAAACCATAAAGACAATATTAATAGAATCAGAAATGAATATTATGATTCCAATTATGGATTTAAAGAAGGAGATAAGATTCGTATTTTGCACGAAACAGGAAATGAAGTAATAGGATTCCTTAAAAAAGTTGAAGTGTTCGATAACGGAGATTTGTTCATAACAATTCAAAAACAAAACGAAAAAGGTAACAAAGACAGGGGAGTAAATTACATATATGTAACAAAATCAATTAAAATAGAAAAAATTAAGGATAACATTTAAAACAATAAGTTATGGAAGAAAAAGAAATTGTAAGAAAATCAGTTCCTATCCCCAATAAATGGTTAAAAGAACTTCTTGATTTTTTAGGGATAGAAGAAGATCGGTATCTTGCTTGGATGCTATTTCCTCATGTACAGAACAGGGAATTAGGATTCCACTTTAGCGAAGATCGAATAAAAGAAATAGTAAAAGAAATCTATCATCCTACCGAAGAAGAACTAAAGCAAGAGGATGAGTGGGAAAAGGAATTGATAGAAGAAGTCGGCTACTCAAAAATGGATTTTTGGAAAGAGGCGATGATGATGTATCCGTTACATCAGTTTGCATATTGGAAGAATGCTCTCGACCCTTTGAAACTTGGTAAAATGATGGCTAATTTGCATAAAATTTCGAAAGAACTGGATAAGCCGTTGGATTCTCCAGAAGTTTTATCGGAACACCAAAAACATTTTGGAGGTATTGACGATAATGTGGCAATTGCATTTATGTACCCTATTTATTTTCCGGTAGATTCAATATACGGTTCTACTGATTCCGTTTTTTTACCTGACAATTTTGAAGTGACAAAAGAAGAGAAGAAAGAAGAAGAAAAGAATGAATAAGATTTACAAGGAGATAGCCTTCAACTTCACCAAAGCATTGAACAAATTGGAATTAAGGACAAGTGCCAGAAGTTTCATCTCTATGCGGAAGGCAGAGAAGGTTATCTCCCTACTTTTTGAGATCATATTTGATAAACTAGAAAAAGATGGAAGTGCAAATATTAGAGGTTTCTGTATTATCAAGAAAATCAAATGCAGAGACGGAAAGCATTATTTTGAATTTATAGACAACAGGAAGAAATGAACACGAATTTTGAAACCAAATTTGGAGGTGGTAAAGCTGCAACAGTAGAATGGTACACGCCACCTTATATTATTGAAGCGTTGGGGAATAATTTTGATCTTGATCCTGCTGCACCTAAAAAAGATTGGTATACAGCAAGAAAGTGCTTTACTAAAGAAGACGATGGATTAGCTCAAGATTGGAAAGGGTTTGTGTTTCTTAACCCTCCTTATTCGAATCCTACGATTAAACTTTTCATGAAAAAGTTGTCTGAATATGGGAATGGCATAGCTCTTGTTTATGCAAGAGTAGGAAATTCAATGTTTCATGAATGTGTTTGGTGTAAAGCTACTTCTATTTATTTTCTTAGGAAAAGAATAAAGTTTATTGATGAAACAGGAAAAGAAGGTGGATCTCCTGGCACAGATAGTTGCTTTGTGGCTTATGGAGAAAAAGGAGATGAAATTCTAAAGAATTTGAAGCTACCAGGTAAATATATAAAGCTCAACTAATCATGTATTATTACAAGGAAAAGGATTATTGGTATTTCGGTGTTTTGGAAAAATCAGTTTATAAGAACCTTAAACTGATTTCCTCTTTTAAACGCAATGCTACCAATAAGGAAATATACATAAAATCTGATCCGGCAAAAGATTTCCTTTTAAAAGAGTTTGTTTCCGACAATGAAATAGAAGAAGCCAATCCTCTATCAATAGTTCGTCCCGGCTGCAAAGCCGAAATAAAGCCTTACAAGGAACTTTTATCCCGAAAGGATATAGAACTATTGATAGACAATCTTCCTCTTTTAAAAAAGCCGAGAAGCTATCAAATGGACTATCTATATTACGCAGTCAATCACGGAAATCATATAAATGGTTCTTCGGTGGGGACAGGTAAAAGTCTATGTTCTGTTCTCTATGCTGAAATGCTTGATCTTTTCCCTTGTATGGTAGTCTGTCCGGCTTCTGTAAAATCCGGTTGGTTAAGAGAGTGGAAAGAAACGAACCCAAACAGACGGGTATCTATCATTTCCACATCTTCCCCACCGGAAGATTTTGAAGCAGACGTGATAGTGATAAACTATGACATACTTGGGAAAAGGGTCACAAAAGAAAACGGAAAAACATCTCTTGAAATAAGATTGGATGGAATGAAAAAGAAATCATTCTCTCTTGTGATAGCAGATGAAATCCATTTTCTCAAAAACAGAAAGTCCATCAGAAGCAAGTCTTTCAAGAAACTGGCATATAAAGTTCCTTCCGTGATAGGGCTTACAGGGACACTTATCATGAACCGTCCGGCAGAGCTTCTAAACATCCTGATGTTAATAGAAAGGATAAAGGAAATTACACCAGACGACCAGTATCATCATTATTTTTTTGAAAGATACTGCAATATGAAGGAAACGAACTTTGGCATGGACATATCAGGAGCTTCCAATATCAAGGAACTGAACCGGCTTTTGAAAGAATGTTGCTATTTCCAGGTAAGCAAGAGGGATGCTTTGAAAGAACTTCCTCCTATTTCGGAAAATGTTGTGGAATGCGAGATTACAAATAAAAGAGCATATAAAAAGGCAAAGGATGATCTTTTGCAGTTCATTGAAGATAAGTTTAAGGACGAAGAAAAGGTTGAAAAAGCTGCAAGGGCAGAGTTCCTTGTAAAACTCTCGACATTAAAGCAACTGTCCTTAGAAGGTAAAGAAAAGTTTATAAAAAAATGGGTGGAAGAGTGGATGGAAGCAAACGAAGAAGAAAAACTTTTGGTATTTGCCTCACAATCCACAATCCTTACAAAGATAGCCGGAGAGTTTAAGGAAGTGCTTCTTATTACAGGGGGCACTGCCACAAAGAAAAGAGATGAAATTTTGCAAAGGTTTTTCTCACAAAAGGAAAGTAGGGTGCTTTTTGCAAATATAGGCTGTCTTGGTACTGGTGTAGACGGGCTTCAAAAGGTTTGTTCCAATATGGCTATCTTAGAACTTCCACCGCGTCCGAGCGACCTTGTGCAAGTTATAGGAAGATTGGAAAGAAGCGGGCAGGAGAATCCGGTCACAATCCAATACCTGCTATCGCCGGAAACGATTGACCAGGACTTGTGGGAGATGCTGAAAGGAAAGAAAGATGTTACGGACATGTTAAACAAAGGATTCCAAGACGATACCAGTCTTATGATCCTTCAAAAGTACAAGAATGAGCGATAAACGAAAGGGAACACGGATCATTGAAGTTTGGACGGATGGAAGTTGCAATGCTAACCATCCCAAAAAACTGGGAGGTTCTGCCGTTTACATCAAATGGAAAGACAAGGAATATCATATAACCAAAGGACGTTCCTATACTACGACAGGAAGAAGAGAAACGGAAGCAATTCTTCTTGCACTTCGGGCAATAAAAAAGAATCTGAATGTAAAGGCAACCTTCTATATCGACAGCCAGTATGTCGCTAATCAGTTTCGGCATAAGTTCATTGACTGGGCAAGAGAGAATCTGCATGTAGAAAACCAGGATTTATGGGATGCTATATTTTCAGAAATGATGCTGCATAGAAAACTCCGCGTTTCTGTAAGATGGATAAGAAGTCACCAGAAAGACTATAACGATCCTATTGTATGTGGCAATTTTATTGCAGACTATATGGCTAATTACAAAAATTTCAAAGAGTATGAGAAAGAAAATCATTTACAATAACTTGATTCCTTTTAAGGGATTTATATCAATCACTCTATTTCCTTTCATTTTTGTAAGGAAAGAATATGAACCTTTAGGAATGAGAACGATCATACATGAGAATATCCATTTAAAACAACAAAAAGAGATGCTTATAGTATTCTTCTATTTGTGGTATGGGATAGAATGGATTGTAAGATTAATTCAATACAAAGATTCCCATGAGGCTTACAGGAACATTTCTTTTGAGCGAGAAGCATACAACAATGAATATGATGATGAATATTTGAGCATAAGAAAGTTTTATGAATGGATTCATTATTTGAGAAGATAACAGAAGCAAACGAAAAGAAGATGTTATGAAATGGAGTAAATATCAGTTGGCTATTTTTGATGCTTACGAAAATACCAACAAAAACATAATAGTTGAGGCTTCTGCTGGATCAGGTAAAACGCAGACACTCAAAGAGTTATGCAATCGTACACCGGAAAACAAGTCATGTCTTTTTATGGCATTCAACAAGAGCATAGCAGAGGAACTAAGGTCTAAACTTCCTTATTATGTCGATTGCTACACTTTCCATGCACTTGGACTTCGTACAATGATGAAGAATTTCCGGTTCAAAGCGAAAGTGAATGACGGAAAATGTTTTAGTCTCTGTACGAAACTGTTCCAATATAAAAAAATGGAATTTAAAGAAAGAATGAAGTATTTCTTTGCACTTCAGACATTATGGGAACAAACAAGACTGTCTCTTTGCAAGATAAATGAAGAAAACATTGTTCCTATTACAATAGAATTTGATCTGGATTACGAAGAAGAAATGATTCCCGACCTTCTTGAAATTGAAAAGGCATGGAGAAATGATTGTACAAGGATAAACAACAATCTTGCTTTTGAAATAGATTTTGTGGATATGCTTTGGATTCCTTACACATTCTTAGAACCGGAAAGTTTTCCGAAATACAATGTTGTAATGGCCGATGAATGCCAGGATTTTTTCACACTTCAAAAGAATATTTTGCAAAATTTAATAAAACCAAGAGGAAGGTTTGTTGGCGTTGGGGATTCTAAACAACTGATTTACAACTTCTTAGGAAGCGACTTGAATGTATTCAATTCTCTAAAAAATAACCCTAACACGACTACACTTCCTCTTTCTGTCACATACAGATGCAGCAAAAGGATAGTTGAAGAAGCCAATAAGGTATTTCCTGGAACAGAATGCGCGGAAGGAGCAAAAGAAGGCATTGTCAGAGAAGGTGAACTAAGCGAAGCTGATAACGGGGATTTCGTTTTGTGCCGAAATAATCTTCCTTTAGTGGTAGCTTTCCTGCAACTCCTTAGAGAAGGAAAGAAATCATCTATAATGGGACGTGATTTTGGGGAAAATATTTGCCGCCTAATGGAAAATCAAACCAGTCTTGACGATATGTACCTTCTGTTGGACGATAAAAGACAAAAACTTATAGAAAAAGGTATTGCACCTGCCTCTGTGAAAAATCATCCGTCTTATGTTTCTTTGGAAGAAAAAGTGAAGATTGTGGAATTGCTATACGAATCGCATCAAGGAAATTTCTCTTCCTTAAAGGAAAAGGTTAGAAACATTTTCTCTGAAGACAAAAAAGGTATCATCCTATCCACTATTCATAAGAGCAAAGGATTGGAAGCTAACCGTGTTTTCTTTTTGAACCCGGAACTGCTTCCGTCCAAATATGCAAAGACACCTAAAGCATTGTACGCGGAAGAGTGTCTTAAATTTGTGGCAATCACAAGAGCAAAAGAAGAATTGATTTATTGTCATGTTAATGCGGATATTAACCTCCATAAGTAACAAAACATGCAAGGTGGAATGGCGTTGAAATCTTACTTTTAACAAGTGTTTGCACTTTTCACCTTGCTATGTAATAATATATTCTTACATTTGCAGCATCAAAAGCAACAATTAAATTTTTTAGATTATGGGAATATGTGGATGGATTTGCATAACAATCATTTTTATTGCATTGTGCGTCACAGCTCAATCAATGTTCGAAGCTTACCTTTCTTATAAGAGTGAAAATTTTGAAAAAGAAGATGAAGAAAAAGAAGACTAAACTGTACATCATTGTGCCTCATGAGAACGGAAAAGTAACCCTTTTTTCGGCTGACAAGATAGAAGAACTTGTTCCTTTCCTTCCTTCGATGGAAGCGATAAAGACAAATGTAGAACTTCAAGTGGCAAAATGGGAAAGAGATCATTCCTACAAGCCGCAACCGCTTACACTTAGTGTTCCTTTGGATATTTTCCTAAAAGTGAAAGCTATTACAGGTGGAAAATGGAATGAAATACCTATCAATCAAGGGTGCAATGGTGTTCCTTCGGTAATTTTAATCCCGCAGAAAGGTGATGAACATAGTTGATGGGGTTGTAGGGAATACTTTCATTGCTATAGACAGCGAAAAGCAAGCAATGAGATGCGACCAGATTCAAGAAGAAGGAAAGCTCGCGTTGACTGTTTCTTTGAAAAACACTCATAAGTTTGGAAGAAGTCTTTCGGAAGCTGTAAAATATGATTACTCCCACGTAGTGGAATGTGTTTTAAACACAGGGGACAGCTTTAGAGCCACAAGCGGACTTCTTTTAATGGATATGTGGGGAGACTGGATCACAGTTCTAAGATCGGAAGGGATACCGCTATTTTCCTATGATTTTTCCGAAGATAGTAAGAAAGCAAAAGACTTCCTTTTTATAGAAAAAGTAAACTTCCTTCCGCTACCGGAAATTATTTTTAATCTTAAAACAGATGACCCCTCCCAAAACTTCGTTGTTCTTCCCAAGGGAAGTGACGGATGTGATTACACAAAAGGGATAGTGGTTCAATCATTATTTAAAGAGTAACATTATGTACTTTGAATCAGTTGTAAATTATTGGACGGATAACCCAGACGGTTTCAAACCTCCAAGAATCCAAGTAAAGAGACATCTTCTTGTTAGAGGTTACACCTATACGGAAGCGGAAGCAGTGTCCGTAGAATGGGGAACGAAAGAAACAGAGGAAGAAATCAAAATATCACCCATTAAGGAGCTATCCATTTATACAGTGATAGAAAGCGATTCTGCTGGCAAGTTCTTTAAGGTTGATGTACTTTACCCGGAAGAGACACCTAAAGGGAAAATCAGAATGCAAAAGGTCTCTTTGATGGTTCAATCCGCGTCAGACGTGGAAGCGATCAAGATCGTAAAGAAATATTTCGATTTTCTTCCTACAAGAGATGAATTAGTAATTAAAGCCGTTACATTAACGGAAATCGAAGAATACATTAAAATAGATGAGTAGATGAATGTACTTAGTTTATTCGATGGAATGTCATGTGGACAAATAGCATTAAAGGAATTGAACATTTTCATTGACACTTATTATGCTTCTGAAATAGATAGATTTGCCATTGCGCAAACACAACTCAATTTTCCCAATACAATTCAAATAGGTGACGTTAAGAAAGTCAATGTATTGGATTTGCAACCCATTGACTTATTAATAGGGGGGGGATCTCCTTGTACCAATCTTTCATTTGCAGGGACAAGAAAAGGTCTTTGCACAAAAGAAAACATTGAGATTGTGTCACTTGAACAATATCTTGGACTAAAGGAACAAGGTTTTGAATTTGAAGGGCAATCCTATTTATTTTGGGAGTACATGAGAATCCTTACAGAAATAAGAGAATACAACCCCAATGTATTGTTCCTATTGGAGAATGTGGAAATGGGAAAGAAGTGGGAGTCAGTGTTTAGCAAAGCTATCGGAACAAAAGGAATCCATATCAATTCGTCCCTTGTATCCGCTCAAAACAGGAAAAGGGTATATTGGACAAACATAGATGGCGGCAACATTCCGCAACCTAAAGATAAAGGATTGTTTTTAAGAGACATATTGGAAGATGAAGTAGACGAACATTTCTTTCTGAAAAGGCTCTTAAAGGGATCGAACTTCACAAGAAAAGAAACAAAGAAAAAGGGAATGGATTTGGCGCGGACATAAGAAAACCTTCTGACAAATCCCAAACTATAAGTGTAGGTGGTAAAGGAATATATGATTTGGTAAGTGTTCCTTCAAGAAAAGTAATCCAGTTGAACAAAACAAATGAATTTGGGAAACAACCAAGACAACAGAACAGGATATATGATCCACAAGGAATACCCCCTGCGGTTTTGGCAAACATGAGTTGTGGGAGTCATGCTATATTAGATAATTTCTGCATACGAAGACTTACTCCTACTGAATGCGCAAGATTACAAACCATTCCTGAGTGGTATGAATGGCAATGTAGTAACGCACAACAGTACAAGATGTTGGGGAACGGATGGACAGTAGAAGTCATAAAACATATATTCGGTTATATGATAGAATAAAAAAACAGTTTTTGTATTTTCCATAGTAATTTAAGTTAGATGATTCTAAAGGGAAAGCCGGTTTGGGAAAATAATCTTTCCCGATTTTTAACTACATAAAAGCTATATCAACATGAGCAAAAGAAATACAAAATTTCAAAAGTTGGCGTTGCTTATTAATTCAATAGATCGCCCTTTTGAGTTTTACGGACTTGCAAAGCATACTTTATTCTTTGCCAGCACGCTTAGAAAAACAATTTCCTATCTTTGCAAGGCAGGATATATTGAAAGGATTGAAAGAGGACGTTACAAACGAGCCAAAACAATACCGGACGATATGAAGATTACTGAATTAGAGAAAATGGCTTATAAACAAGAACAAATATGAATTTAGCAATCATAATACTTTCAGTTGTGACAGCATTCCTATTGGTTGCCGTTGTTATCCTTCTACTTAGGGTCAAAAACCTAAAGAATCATTTGCTTTATATCAATTCCAGAATTGATTCTGTAAGGCTTAATTACCTATTGGGATTAAGAAACAATCTGATTGCAGCAGAAAGATATGAAGATGTAGACTACATCAATTCCTTGATAGAAGATGAGTTCGGTATAAAAGATTTTGAAAAATTTTCAATAAATAATTTGATTGACATATTATAAATTAATTGGTTATGGAAATAAAAGTAAAAAGAATAACACCTATTGATTATCCATACACGATAGGTAAAATGTATATTGACGGAGAGTATTTCTGCGATACTCTGGAAGACCGAGTAAGAGATCTCAATAAAAACGGAAAGTTTGATAATGGAGAGGTAAAGGTTGCCGGAGAAACCGCTATTCCTTATGGACGTTATCAAGTCGTTGTAACTATGTCTCCCAAGTTTAAAAGGGAGCTTCCAAGACTTTTAAATGTCCCTAATTTCGATGGTATTTTGATTCATCGGGGAAATACAGATAAAGATAGTGCCGGTTGTTTGCTGCTGGGAGAAAACAAAGTAAAGGGGAAAGTGATTAACTCAACCCCCTACGAACAAAAACTTGTTTCTATCTTGAAAGGTGTTCAAAACAAAGGGGAGGGAATTTGGATAACAATTGAATAAGATTTCCTGTATAATTTGCAAAAAAGTATAAATTCGATTTGTCTAACTTATCAAACAGAGAGGAGGTGGAAATGAAAGAAAAATAAAAGACTATCCTAAATTATATCAATTAAATCTTTCGTAAAAGGAGGAAGCCGAAAATCCTTAACAGAGTAGGCATCTAACATTCTCGTTGTTAGTAAATTACGTTAATTATGAAAGGGAGCTTTGAACTCAAACAATCAAGTAGGTTCTCTGCTCCCTTTCTCTTTGTTTAAACAAAATATTTAAAGTATGTATAACGAAAAGAAGAGTATTCCAATTTTTACCTTTCCTACAGAAAAACCAAAAGAAACGTTGCCTTTTCAAAAGGACACAACAAAAGTAGTGATAATCCCTAAAGATTCAAAATATCCTGAACTCCACGGAGAATTGTTTTTAGGATAGAGAGGCTTAATCATAAGCTCTGAAAACCGTTTTCCTGTTTGGAAAGATGGAAGGATCAAACCTTGCTTTCAGTCTAAACAGGATTTCTTTTTGCAGTGTTGTTTCTTGCATTTTCATTTTTATCCTTGTTCCTCTGTAATCACACAATATCCATTCCTGACCTTCCCTCTTTAAAAGAGACAGACTCGCCCTTAGTCCTGTGTTCACAAGAAAAACCTTTACAGAGGGACTTATTTTTACCTTTCCTCCTTTTTTTATTCTTGCAAGATACCTTTTAAGTTCCGGTAGCAACTTCTTTCTTCCGTCATTATCCCTGTTCTGTCCTTCCAAAAGTTTTATCCCTCTTTCCAGCCATTGTAATTTCCTTCCTATTTCGTCCTCTTCCATTTCCCTTAGTTTGGACTTTATATTTCTATCTGTAATGGGTGTAATGGGTAGTCCTCCCCAATAGAAACCGTTTTTAGGACAAAGCTCATTGAACCTTTTTACACGGTTTAGATACACGTTTATTTTCCTGTCCTTAATAATCATACCCTATTTCAGTTTAAGAGCTTTCAAGCGTTCTTTTACAGATAATTTCACTTCATCATCCAAATAGGTAGCCTCCTGTACTTCATAAGGTGACATTTCATCCAAGAACTTTTGGTTCTGCTGCTCCAGTTCATCCCAATTGGCAGCACGGATAAGATCGCCCGGCAACATGATTTTTTCTCTTCCAAGGATCATCTTGTTGAAGCCGTTGAAGTCCTTATAATAACTTGTAGCAAGCTGATGCACCAAGACCGTAGGATCAAGACCGGATTTGGCAGCGACAAGTCCAATTATAATCGAATTGACGGGAAGTGTACGGAACACACGTGAAACGTTTTCCTGTCCATGTAATGTGGCCGTAATATCTATCTTTCCGTCCACAGTCAGTTTTAGTTCGTTTCCCTTTACTTCCTTCCTTGCTTGTTCAAGCATATTCCTTATTTCCCTTTCAAAGATCAATGCCTTATCCTCTAAACCTTCTTCCAAGTATTTATGATACCTTCCCTGTAGGTCTATGATAATGGAGTTGATGATTTGCAGTCTCCCGGCTTCCGTTGCGACCTTGTATTGATTAGAAGAAGCGAGAAACACTGCACGCTTGCTTTCTATTTCTGCCTTTTTTCTTGCGAAGATAGATAAAAGTTCCTTCTGTGTCAGGTTGATTTTCTTTTCCTGTTTCAGGATTTTCTGGACATCTTCGACGCCGTTCATTTCTCCGAATAGTTTCACGATATAGGAAAGGATATCGGGCGTAACAGACGAAAGCATTTCTTTTCGGTAAATGTCGTTGAAAACCGCTTTTTTTGCCCTTATATCCTCTATGAGAGGCATTATATGTATTTCCTTTTGCCGTTGTGCCTTTTCTGCTGTTGCTTTCGTTCCTCCATGTCGGATAACAAAACCTTTTGCGGAATAACTTTTAAGATCGGCCGTAAACTCTTCACCTTGGCTACCTTCAAAAACAAAAAACCTTTGGGGCGATTCCGACAATGCCCTTTCTGCCATTTCAAGGGCGACAAATGCATCTTTCAATTCTTTGGACGCCGTTTGAATCACTTCCGGCGCATTCTCCATTATTTCGAGAAAGTCCTTTTGTCCTATCTGCGGGAACGACTTTAATTCGGGATTAATTTTCTGTTTCTTCATTGTTCAAATCCTCCAAGTTTGATTTTGCGATTTCCGCGCTGTTGAACTGAAAACATTCCGATTTATCCAGATAGGGACATTCGTTTATAAATTTGCAACCTTCACATCTAATAGAAGGCTTGCTAACAGACTTTTGTAACTTCATATTAATAAATTTTTAATGTTTTGTTTCCAGCAAAGTTACAACAAAAGAGATACAAAAACAAGTCCCTGCCTATACATCACGTACCGGCAGGGACAACAACTAAACTAATTACTAAATACTAAATAATAACATAAACTAACATTACGACAAAGGTGGTTTTTCTACTTTGTTAAGGCAAAGGTAGTTATTCTTACCGAACTTCCGGGTAAAACGCCATTTGTTTCAATTGATACATTTTTAACCTTTTCCCGTTCTCCATTTTATACCCGACATATACCAATTTGTATATGAACTGATAAAAGTTACCCGGCAAGAACTTTTGCTTTTGAGGTTTTAATATGTTTTTGACAAAATAACCCTTGCAGAAAAACCCTTGCATTCTTTCTGAATCACTAAGCAAAAGTGTTTTCACAATATCTGTTTTTTTATCCAGATAGAAACAATACTCACATGTACTATACTTCCATGTAGTAAACTTTACTCCATCTTTAGAAACATAGCGTAAAGTCTTACCTTTCCTTGTGTTCATGTATTTTGCAAATTATTTGAAATTACCTGGAATCTCATTTATCACACTTTGCAAAATACTTTCTCCATCAAACTGACATTCTATCTTTTCTCCATCATCACAGGAAACAACGATTTTCCCTATTTTGTCATACAAGACAATGCTTACTATATCTTTTCCCGTTCCTATATCTCCATTCACAGTGTATGTCATAGAATCTAAATCAAGAGAAACAAGTTCTAATATATCGTCTGTGTATTGCATGGTAGGTTTTATTTCCTTTGCTTTACTTCTTTCCTTGTCATTTAAAAAACTTTCTTTTTCACTTTGGATAGGTAGTACTGTTTTACTTTCTTCTTGCTTCGAAACCTTTAGATTAATCATTTTCCTAACTTCGATCTTTTGTCCGTCAACAATACAAATAAGGTCTAAATCTGGATCGTTTGAAACAAAACCGACATAAGTAGGTGCATCAGCATTGCAAGAAAGATTAAACTCTACATAGTCACCCTCTTTCAGTATATCTTTATATATTGCATCCAAGTGATTTTTATTTTGCTTGCCGCAATTATCTAAAGAAACATTGTTGTTGCTTTGTTTAGAGATAGTACCAATTTCTATTTTAGTTAGTTTATCCGGTTTGATAGTGACAATACTATATTTATCAAAAAATTTATTGATATCCAGTGCACCTATACAAAAGCATGTATCAACCGCTTTCATTCCGAAAGATAGCTTTGTTTCATCAAAATATAAATTACTGTTCCAATCATTTAAACATTTTAAAATCTTATCAAACACATAGAAGTAATCTCCTGAAAATTCAGCACTTTCTTTCAACTCAAAAGAAAATTCGCTAAACTTATGGTTATCACCTATACAATCCACCTCGTTACATGTAATCACTTTTATTTCCTTTGATCCTTTGATAACTTGAATCATAAAATAAGGTAGCCCGAATTTCTTGCATAGTTTTTGCTGTGTTTTAATGCAATCTACAAATGATTTCACATCTTTCAAGCAAATGTTCATTTCCTTGTACAGTTTTGGGAAAACTGATCTGTAGTCTACAAACTTTTCTATCTTTTTGAAAGAATAAGACACTACTTTATCTGTAGCTGTATTTTTTACTACAACTTTATACATTTCCTTGTCTTCGATAACTGTAAACTCGCATTTATCCGTACCGATATTTTTAAGCACGTCAAACGGTATTAATATATCTTTAATTTCACCCAAAACATTTTTAACATTAACTCTTTTTGCTTTCAACGCAAAACAATTCGTTGCATATATCGTACTATCTGTTAGCGACAAATGTACCGTATTTTCTGTATATCTATTCATAATGTCTTTTTTCTCTGTTTTTACAGATATCAAAGATTTGATATCTTCTTTGCTTAACTCTATTTCAAAAGAAGTCGCTTTTTGCCCTTCTTTTATTTCGGTTTCTTTTGTAAACTCTAATTTGTCTTTTGCTCCAGATAGTTTTTTAAACCTTTCCAAATATTCAAACACTTTGATAATATCAAAACTACATTTAAAATTTCCCTTTTCTATAGAAACAACGTTATCGGTGACACGACAAAAGTAAGATATTGTATACTTTTCGAATGAATCTACTTTAGTGTAATACGGTGATTTTCTAAAGTTTTTACATACCGATCTGAAAAATAAGAACTAACGCCTGTTAATTTACCTTCTTTTGTTGCTTCTATATTCTTTTCGATAAAAGAATAAATATCTTTTATCGTGTACGTTCCTGGAGCAGCATTTTTAAAAAGTTCTTGAAAATAGACTTTTGCAATAGCAAACAGTTCTACAAAAATATCCATAAATAAAGTATCTGCGTTATTATTAGTTGCTTTCATAATCTTGTAATGTTTTAAATTATTGATAATTAGTTATTGTTTGTTGTGTGGTTTGTCCAAAATAGAAATAGACAAGGTATTTATATTCTATCTTAAATTGATAAAGCACTTTGTGTTTAGCGCCCTTTATCTTCATTTACTACATTAATACCTTCCGGCAATACATTTGTACAAATAAATTCGTTAATCAAATCAGAAGGAATCTTTTTATAGCAATCCGAATAATTAAAACAAAGTTTGTTACTATGATCGTAAAAAATTACATTGATCCAACTTATACCGAAAGAAACAACCGCCTTTTTAACTTCGTATTCTTTTTGTGCTTTTGTAATAGCTTTATTTCTTTCATCTTCAATCTCTTTTAGTTCCTTTTGTTTTTGCTCTTCTTTTCTTGCTTTGTCCCTTAATTCCTTTTGCACATTAGATGCGTAGCCTAATTGATACAAATTTTCCAATACTTCGCATTCTTTTTCTGGGAATTGCTTATATACACGGTCTTTTCCTTCTATTTTTAATTTGCTGTTCCTTCTTTTCTCTATTTCCCGGATAGCTTCGCTGGCTAAATTTTCCCATGCGGCAGCAACGCCCAAACGGAATACAAGGTAATAGAATAAATCTTTATTATCTGAAGCGTTACGCAAAATTTCGATTGCTTTTATATCAGAAATATTATACATTTCCACTATTTCCTGATCTGTTTTGCCTTCATTGATATGATAACGAATATTATCTATATGCATTGGTTGTCCTAAATGGTTACACGTATGTAGCTTTTCAAACATAGAAAGTTCGGGTTTAAAATAGGTAATAATATCACCTATTGCGCCGGCGTGCTCCCTTACAAACTCTTTCGCTTTCTGGAGGGAGGCGAATTTTTCGCCTCCGACACTCCAATAACATACTCGCTTTTCCATGATTTAAAAATTATATTTTTCTTGCATGTAGTTTAAAAAGTCGTATAAATCAAATCCAGGAGCAAATACCTTTTCAAACTTTTGTAAAGCTCTTTTACAAGTATTGTAGCTCTCTTTCGTTCCTTCAAATTCTTTTTGATACTCTTCGAAAGTGTAATCTTTCGCTATTTGGCAATCCGAAAGGAACATATAAAACATTTCAAAAATATCTATTTCCGTTTTATCCGTTTGCCCGGTTTCGAAATTATGCAAGCTATCGAAAAAGTCAAATTTACGGCTATCCTTACCATACTTAAAATTTATAATGTAGTGGTTATGCGATTCTGGATATTTAATATCCCATTTGCAGACCTTCGTATTTGACAAAGTACAAGTAAGTTCTATTTTATTGCCGTTATAGTTCAAAATTGCCTTTTTACTATCTCCATTGTAAATAATAGCTGGTTGATCCTCAAATTTTTCGCTTTCCGTTTTTTCGATCAAGCGGTAAACGTTGCAATATCCAAAATAAGATACAATTAAATATTTTGTTTCATACATTTGGAATAAATAGCATTTGTTATCCTCAAACCAAATTTCATACGAAATACCGTTATTATCAAAATGTGCCTTTGTGTCAATCTGGTATTCTTTTTCAAAAACACTTTCAGGAAAGGAAAGGGAGGTATCGATACCTTTTCCAAGTTCCGCGTAATCGCATCTACACTCTTTGATGGCTTTTTGCAAATTTGTACGCTTACCTGTTACAAAACCATTTAAACGATAAATTGCTTTAACGCTGTTTACTAAGTTCTTTACCTGGTTTACTGTTAATTTCTTTGCTTCCATGATTGTAATTATTTTAGTTGTTGTTATTATTAGTTCTTTTCTTTGATACAAAAGTAATACTTTATTCTTACATAACAAGAGATTTTGAGTTAAGAAAGGTTAATTAAGTAGGGAAATGTATGTTTTTATGTTGTTAGTTTGTTACTTATTGTACCAAAGTGCGCGAAATGGTAGCGCGTTATCGCGCGAATGTAGCGCACTTTGGTAGGAAAAGCAGTATTACCCTACCAATTAAAAAGACCCCTATAAAAAGAGCTTAAAATAACTTGATACACAAATAGTTGAATATCAATAAATTAAGCTAAAATATAGGTATTTATGTAAGAAAATAGGAAAAGAATATGTCATAGAATAGGAAATGCCGTTATTTAGAATTAGTCTAAATAAGAGAAAACAATTACGTGAATGTGCTTATAAAGGTTTGGAGTAAACAGAAAAGAGTTTAAAAGTAGGTAGAAGAAGTTGATTCAGGAGATATGTGCGTACCTTCATTGCTGGAAATGCTCTGCAAATTGACACATGTAACGGTTGTGCTTTTGCCGGTATGGTTTAGTTATGCTCTCGTCACCTCGCACTCTCCTACACTCAAACCTTTCCTCCAAATACCCTTATTTCTCATCTATTCCCTTTGTCTATGCGGTTTTTGCTGTGTTTTTCAAATTGGTTTTACCTGGTATTGTTGGCTGCCCTCTTTGTATCTGCACTCTCTTCTATGGTGGTGCATAATGATTGTTTTTAAAATAGGTTCTATTCGCTGAAACGCGAATGTACGAACCTATTTTAGGAGCTATAAAACCAGTTATAACCATTTTTCCTATATATAGTATATATACTATATATAGGAACTTTAAATGTATTGTATTATTCCATGCGCTTGTGTGGTGATATGTATCCTGGAGTAACGAGTATTCTTTTGCGATTAAAAATGCTTCTATTCCATCGAAACGAGTGAATCCAAATAAGACGATTTAAGGCATTTTCTTTTAGTAGGTGGTACATCTATACCATTTTAATGAGAAAGTGCCAAGAAAACGATAATAGATAGTTTAGACGGGGGATTTTGTTTATCCAGGGTATCTTTAGGGACTGTTTGAGGACTCTCCATATAAAGCCTGCGTCTCTAATACCTCACAGGACAAAACTTCCAAACAGTTCCCTTATAGGGATTTTGAAAGAATGTGCTCATATTTATCTCTTTGATAATCAATAAGTTATAGCACATATATCAGGATATACAGGTATTTATGCTGATAATGAGTGTTCTTATTGCTATAATTCTGCTTCTCTATATATAGGATTTTTGTTTTTGCTTCCATATGGTTTTTCTTTGATAGGGGGGGGTGGGTATTTGTTTTTCTATATATAGTTTTCTTCTTTGTTATTTTGAAAGTGGGTATATGCAGAGATTTGGTTTTTCTTTCCTATAGGGGAATTTTTAGGGGTTGTTTATATCTATTCTTTTTCGGAAGGGGAGTCGGCTAAAGCCGCCTTTTCACCCCTTCCGAGCGGGAATCGCTGCGCTCAATACATAAAAATGACAATTTGTAAAACTAAGTGAAACAATTCCTATCAAAATGATATGGTAAAAATGAAGATTTTCAAACTCCAAACCCTATAAGGGGGTAGGCAAAATTGAAAAATTGCAAATGTCTGATTTTTAAATGATTGAAAATTTTGGTTGGTTTTAGAATGACGCAAATTCTCATCTTTTCAAATTTTGACTATTTGTAAACTTTTTGTATACGTATTCTTTCAAAATGATACACGAAAATTGTCAAAATCAGTCCAAAATGTAAGAATATATTATTACAAATCACAGGATTCTTCCTACTTCCGAGTAGTATCTATAGACATACTTGTAGCGATAGAATAGGTGTTGTTTCTTCTGATGAGAGCAAATCCTCCTATTTTAACAGGTGGTAACACTTTTGTTGTCTATTTGTAAAGGTATATTCTTACATTTTTAAAAAGGTAATTAACATTTGGGTAAAATGATACTAATTTTGAGGTAGGAAGACTTATTGTATATTTTTTAAATGAGCATTAAAAATCGGTTTTTGGTAGTTTTTGAAGATAATATATTAAATATCAACAATTTATAAATTTTCATTCTTTGAGTGCGCCCTATATGCGAAAAAGTTTTACTTATTGTATTTTTTTGAATGAAAAATAGGCTTTGTTTGCCATAGTATAGTATTACATTTTCATGAAAAATGATTTTAACATTTCAAGTAATACTATACTATGGGAAGATCGCTACATCTTGGAATAGTACTCCAGAAACTTGTTCAAGATATGCAGTTGTCCTGCCGGAGTTACCATAGGTGTCGATACGGTTATCGTACTTCCGTTTGGTTTTGTGATTACCCTTTTCTTTATTTCAAACAATCCTGCTTCTACATAGCGTTGCATAGGCTGATTATAGTATTCTCCCTTTGTCCCCAAATAACCTTTCTTTCTTAACCACTTGAATAATCTGTTTTGTCCGATCTCCATTCCGTTTTGACAGATTATCTTTGCAAGCTCCGCAACAAGACAGGATCGTTTGGATTCGGTTACTGCCATCGCAAAGATAACCTTCGGTGCATCTTCTTCAATTCTCTTTTCCAATTCCTTATTTTCAACAGACAATTCTCCCACTTTTATTTCAAGTGCTTTCTTTTCTTTCTGTTCCTCTATCCACTTTTCCGCTCTTTTAATAGGGTCTTCTATCTGATAGGAAGGTAAGGATGATCTTTTTATGATTTCTTTCATTTTATTGAAAGCTGCGATATACTCTAATTTAAACTGGATTGCCTTTTCTCCTGTAAATCCCATAACAAGAAGAGTGAATCCTGTTTCTGTCATTGCGTAGAATTTTAATTTCTTAGAACCACCGTTTGATATTTCAACATCTTCTTCCAATTGCGCAAAATTGCGTTTTCGTTCATTTTCAGGTAGTTTGATTAAAAGATCTTCTATCGCTCTAATAACATCAGAGTGTCTTTTCCCAAACTTCATTGCTACCAATCTACTATTGGTTAATACTTGACTTTCTTTTCTGTAAACTAATTCGTTCATTTTTCTGGATTTTCAGCAGTTCCTAAAAGATATTCATTGCCCTCAAAAGGAATGCAACAGTTCCATAATGTTCCATTGGAACATTCATACTTATAAGACAATCCATCAGAATCGTCCACAATTTCCCTTGCAAACAAGCTGATATGCCATTCTTTATCGTCCTCGTCTCTTACCAGCACTTTGTCAAACGGCTTAAACTCATATTTCGGCTTTTCTTCAATCCCGAAGAAGCGTTTCAAATATTCTTTTGCTTTTGACTCCTTGCTTGCCTTTAATGCGTCAACCAACTTTTGTCTTTCGGACTTAGTGGCAAGAGTAAAGCGTTCTATGTTATTCTTGTTGGCTGCATCTATATCGCCATCTCCTATATAAAGGATTCCTTGAAAATTAATATACGCATACAAAGATGTAGAGTATCTCCCATGTCCGCTTAGAATAAAGGTAAAATTTCCATCTTCGTTGCTTAACACCTCTCCATCTTTAAATGTAATATATTCTGGAACTTCAAGAAGGAGGCGATTTGCGCCGCTAAATGATTCCCCCGTGACTGAAAACCAGTCTGTCGCTACAGATGTCGAATGAATTACAACCAATAAAGGATATGCATTGCAAAAATCATCTTCATATACTATTTCTGCCCTATCTCGTCCTTTCTCTGTCACAATTTGACCTAATTTTTCGCCTTTTCTTATTTTCTTCGCCGTTTCTAAATCAAACGGGATTGTTGCCATTTTATGTTCCATAATCTTATTTGTTTTTCTTAAAAAGTTATTCGTTTTCTTCGTAATCACATGCCGATCCTACAAGATCAGCGGTTTCTTCACCAAAAGGAATGCAATATGCCCAGCATTTACCTCCTACGGTAACATATATCCTTTCTTCTGGCTCTGTACTGGTAATATGAGAAAACCAATCTGCCACCCATTCTTTATTTCTGTCTTGTCTTACAAGAACCTTATCAAAAGGACAGAAATAGTAAACGAATTTCTTTCTCGCAAGAGAATAATGCAGATGCTTTTTATGATTTTCCTGATTCCAGATATCAATTTCGCTTTCCGTAGCCAAACGGGAAATAGGCAATATTTGTCCTTCATTTGTTTTAAGGGAAACGCCGTTCATGTCCACAAAACCAAATGAACAAAATTCTTCGTTGTAAGCTACTTGCCCTGGCACAAAAGGAGAATTTATTTCTAGGTGATTATATACCAATTTACACCAGTACATTTTGACGCTTCACCGTTCCAGCTAATGCCGACAACTCCACGTCCCCTTCCCGGTTCACCACCGGTGTCTTGTTAATATTTTCTTGGGTTAGAAGATTCTGTTTTTCTAACCCAAACTTTTTAATGTTTTGTGCTGCAATCAAATCTCTATCGTTTTTAGAACCGCAATTAGGGCAAGTCCAAACACGATCGGATAATTTAAGATCACGATGAATATACCCACATCCACACATCTTAGAACTCGGCTCGAATCTACCAATCCGAATTAAATTAACACCGCGCCAATCCGATTTATATTGCAACATCCTGAAGAACTCGCTCCATGATGCAGAAGCAATTCCCTTAGCAAGGCAATGATTTTTCAACATGCCTCCTACATTCAAGTCTTCGATGACAATAGTTTGGTTCTCACTTACTATCTTCTTACTGACCTTATGTAAGAAATCCTGTCTACGGTTTTGAATCCGTTCATGACAGACGGCAACATCATGTTTTGCCTTCTTATATCGGTTGCTTCCCTTCTTTCTGCGAGACATTCTTCTTTGCAAGCATCCTAATCTTTTCTGCGCAGACTCAAAATACTTCGGATTACTAAAAACCTGCCCATTGGAAAGAACAGCAAAATCCTTGATTCCTACATCGATTCCTACTGTTGTATCGGAATTGATAACAAACTTGTCAGGATTAGGAATACCGTCATCTATTAAGACACTTGCATAGAACTTACCGGTTGATGATTTAGATATTGTTATCGTACCAATCTTTCCTTCAAAGGACCGATTGGCAAAAAACTTTATCCAACCAATGATAGGAATCTTAACTCTGTTGTTTTCAAAATCAAACTTAACAGAATTGACATTCTTAAAAACATTCTTGCCCCTATGTTTAGATTTGAATTTAGGAAAACCGGTATGTTCTCTAAAGAATTTGGTGAAAGCACAGGAATCTGTAATAATCCACTTTCCCTGCTATACATTCAATTAACTTTTCATCTGTCTTCAATTTATTGACATCTTCGATGTTTAATATTGGCTTCATATTTTAAATCGTTTTTGAATGGTATATCGTTCACGCTTTCTCTTCGTATTGTTTATGGTGAATTTTTTCCCTATCGGTATAGTAATCTCTTTCAATCAAGTCCATAAGTTCAGACATGCTTTCAGAATTATCGTCAGATGATTTTCCTTTGAAGAAATATCTCATATAGTCTGACAATTGATTGGCTGCATTACGAAAATTCCTTTCCTTTTCCTTCCATTCATCAGTAGGAACAAACCCTCTTTCCTTGAAATGAACCATGTACAGATCAAGATAATAAACAGATAAGTCCGCCATATTAAGTGATAAGTTAAGTGTTTTCGCAGCCCAGGAAACAAGAGATTTTTCCATGTTCTGTTCCTGGTAATAGAACTTGTCCTTTGATTTTATATAGTCCATTTCTTCCTGGAGCTTCAATCTTTTCTGGTTCAAATATGTGATTTTAGCCCAGTTCCGCATACTTCTCGCTTTACTGATTTCTCTTTGAATTTCTCTTAATTCAATGGAGATTTGTTGTTTTGTCTTTTCCATAATCTATTCTACGTCAAAAAGTTGATCCAATACCAATAATTCTGCATTCATATCTTCATCTTTCGGGAAACGAACTTTTATGTTTCCGAACTTAGATGTCTTAAATAAGATGTAGGGATTCATATCCTCGGCAGTTACCGGTTTATATTCCTTAACTTCCGACATTTTGAGATACCAGTCACCTATTTTCACAAATCCAGAAAAGATGGAACACAGATGCTCTTTTATAGGAAACATCTCTTTGTTTGCTTTGAAAGGAATAATTTCTTCTTTCCCTCTTATTCTGATTGAAAGGAAAGGACGAATGTTATCTGTTTCATTTTGAAACTTGAAACCTGTTACAGCTTGTTTTGGGATTCTTCTTCCCATTAAGATGAAATAGCTCATTGCGGTAAAATTTACAGTGGTAAAATAAAACCCGGCAGAAGCCTTGTACGGAACATTCCGCCGGGAAACTTAAAATATGAAAATTAATGAATTTCTTCTTCTCTTGTGCCAAGAAGGTGTTCGTTTCCTTCATACGGAACACAATGATCCCACAATCCTCCTAAACAGCGGTGCTTATGGGATTCCATGTCAAAATAAGAATAAAAATCAATTGACCACACAGTAAAACAATCGTTAATTGATTCTATGTCTTTTACAAGAACTTTCTGAAACGGTTGAAATTTCGTAGCTGCCGGCACAGCTTTGTAAATAGGTAAGATAAGTTTACCTTCTATCCATAAAGGAACGAGATTCCTTGTAAAGAATTTGGGATCATTCACATTCACTTCTTCTTTTGAAAGGTCTACTTCTTCAAGTTCGTATGTTTGGACCTCCAACATCCAATCATGAAATGAATAGTTTTCCAATCCTTTTAAAGAAATACATGCTCCATTGGTCTTTTTGATACAAAAGAACTTGCCACAAAATTCTTTCATGTCTTTCGAAAACGCTAAATAATTTTTAACAACCACAGAACCATCTTCTATTTTGTTACTGTTGTACCAGTCAAGGCTTTTGACTTTAACAACATCGCCTACTTTAAATTTCGTCTCTTCCATCGTTTTCTTCTTTTTCGTTATCGCTAATATTTCCATTATTCTCATCTCTAAATAATTTTTTTACGGTCACGCCTAAAATTTCTGCTATTTTAGCTAATGTACTCATGGTAGGATTTCCATTTACAATGGAATAAAACGATTGTCGTGTTATTCCTAACTTTTCAGACATTTCATTAACTGAAATACCTTTTCCAAGCATGATCTCGCGTATTCTTAATTCATTCTCATTCATTTTTTTGATTGTTTTCTGCTGCAAATGTAATAGTTTATTCTTACATGTCAAAATATATTCTTACATTTTCTTCAAAATATTTTTATTGTAAGAATAACACTTGTTATCAAAATAGTCAGTATCAAAATGTAAGTCTCATTCTCGCAAGTGCAATATTTTACCATTGCGTCTATGAAAAGATACATCATAACCGACCGTATCGTACCAGATTCTATCTTTCTTTCCTTTCGTTCCATTCTTCAAGAAAATCTTCCACACTCACAATCTTATCCCCTGGTAAGATTTGGTCTTTCGTTATTCCGTAGTACAAATCACCTTCTATCTTTATATAGTCAGCATGGTTTTCCATTGCCTGTGAACAGTACAAAGGCTTAAAACCAGCATCAGCCAGGATAATACAACTCTCATATTTCCTGTTTTTAATCACAAAATCTTTTCCTTTTCTTTTCATGGGTGTAATAATATGTTTTGACGACAAAAGTAAATGTAAGAATATATTATTACAAATATCCGAATAAGTTTAACATGTGTTAATGTATTTGCAATTGAAAGAGCTTACATCTATTTTTGAAGAAAAAATAAAGTCATGACATATCAAGAACGTTTAGAGGCAGCTATCAAAAAGCTACAAAAGGTCTATCCTAACGCAACGGTAGAACAAACTATTGATCAGAATGGGAATGCCATCTGGCAAACAACCATTCCTGGAGAGAAGATCATCGAAAGCATGAATGTAAATGCTTTGGAAATTGTAGTCAACAACCTTTATGAAGCCTATCGGGTAAAGGTTGGGGCGAAAAAATAACGAATCGTATCTATTTTTATCATAATAAGGTTGATCAATGACATTGCGGATAAACAGTGTGTTGGATTAGGGTGCTTGTGAAAGTGCCCTTTTCTTTTTACCTTTGAGGCGGTTAATTAACTCAAAAAAACAAAATCATCATGAACAAAATTTTATTGACATTGGCTTTTATGTTCTCCTGTGTAGCCTGTATTTTTGCACAAGGGGAACTGCCGGAAGAAACAGTTGATTACGCTGCAAATTTCGCTACTTTTGCAGGAGTAGTAGGTGTTACGGCAGTCGTAACCGAATTTATCAAGAAACTTTTCAAAGTAGAGCCTTCTGAATGGGTACAACGGATTATCTCTTGGGTAATCGGTATCGGACTTGGGATGTTTGCATGGGGATTCAATCTTGGGATGTTTGAAGGTCTGGATTGGTGGCAAGCACTCTTATGGGGATTTGGAGCAGGATTGGCTTCGAACGGTGTTTTTGATAGTGGACTTATCGAATGGCTATTTGGATTGTTTACCAAGAAAAAGAAATAATTATCTTCATCACACACTTCTTTTTTTGTTTTTATTGGTTCAGGCGGGGCGAAAGTTCCGCCTTTACTACACATTAATATACATAGCATGACGATAGACGAAAAATATACGAAACTGAAAAGCATTTTCTTCAAAGATTTTGTAGTAGTGACAGAGAACTACAATTGTCGAGGAACTAATATCCCGGCAAGTAAAGTGACAAAGAGCAATACAACAGGGACGAAAATCTTATATTGGGGTGACGGGACGATCAATATGGCGGAATACCTACATTATTTATATGTAGAGGCTGTGCTGGGGGATAAATCTTGTGTGGATAAAATTTACTGGTGTCTGAAATCAATAGAAAGACTTTCTTTGAGTGCTTATGAAGATGAAAAGATGAAGAATCCAAAGGTATATTTTAAATACGAGCCTGGATTTTTCCTTAGAGATGATATATCGGTAAATTCAAAAGACCTTTTCGATGCTTTCAAAATAGAAAGCGGTTACTCTAACGGTATCGAACTTGAAAATGAAGACCCTTGCTTTTCTCCTTTTGTCTCGCAAGATCAAATTTGGAACTTGCTCCCATCTCTTGCATTAATAGCGGAGGGATGGGGAGATCACAAAACAGGCATTTTAGCAAAAGAAATACTGAAAAACATCCTTTCCTATGTTTCTGATCACGGACATACCATTTACAATCCCTATTTCAGTGCATTGAAACATTTTTGGACGTACCTTCCTTCTATGAATACAGAAAAAGTAAAACCGTGGGATAGGGTGTATGATAGAAACATTCATTTAAAATACACAATCAAAGTAAAAAGAGGTGCTAACAACTGGTATTTTGCTTATGGATTCATAAAAACGCTCAAAAAATTCATTCCAGAAGCTAAATTGAACGGCTTCATGACTTTTTTGTACGGTTTATGGTATATTCCGTTCATTTTTCTTGCTGATAGGGTATATTTCCCTATTGTTACCCGGTTCGGAGTAAAAAGAAAGGACAACTCCTATTACTGCATGTCATCTGCCGGTGATGTTTGGTATTCAGGAAGGAAAAGCTATCTCAAAAGGGTATGCAAGAAGTTCAATAAAGATAAGGAATATACCTTTCCCGCGCTTGCAGAGTGTATGAAACAGGAAAAATGGCAATATCTGGACTTGGAAGAAATGGAAAAATGGCTGGATGAATATGAATTTGACGAAAAATCGCTTGAATCTCCGGTGAAATTTCTAACTTTGTATTGTTACTTGAAGTTGTCCAAACAATCAATTGCTTAAAATCTTAGCCATACAGTGTTTTGTCCCTGTCTTTCTTCGTGAGAGGCAGGGATTTTTATTTCCATTCACAAAAGTGTAAGAATATACTATTACATTTTCACGTAAATTAACAACAAAACCCTCGTTTTTGTACAAAATGATATTACTTTTACAGCATATTCAAGTAACAAAAACAAATAGAATTATGAAACCTTTCAATTTAGAAGAAGCAAAAACCGGCAAACCAGTACGTACATGGATGAGTAGGTATAAAGTAGAAATCATCTCTTTTAATGATCATCAAATACCAAACATGCCTATTTTGGCAAAAGTTTTTATAAACAATCAAACTCCGGTTCTCTTTCATTTTAAAGAAGATGGGTTTCATTTAATGTGCAACGGGTTCTTTCTTGTAATGGATGAAGATTTGACAGAAGAACCATCTCTTTGGATTTCCACTTGCACAGAAGAAAATACAAAAATCAATTACACAATCAAAAACTAATAGGAGTATGGAAACGAAAATGACGGAGAGGCAAGAGTTGCTTTACGAAACAAGGAAGAAAAAGCCATTCAGGGCTTTTATCATGACCTGTATGTGGGGTGGATTTGGGCTTTATTATACTGATAAACCTATTATCGCATCCATCCTGACCATTTGTACCCTGTACAACATTTTAGGCGCTGTAGTGACCTTATTTAAGGTCGATTTGGTGAACTGTGTTGAACACCTACTTTGGTTTACCGGATTTTGGATTTTCTCAATCCTGATAGCGGTTCCTTTGGCAAAGGATACAAACAACAATATCAAACGTGAAATCATTAAAAACAACAAATAACATGAAAAGAGTAATTTTTATCAGTGTATTATTTACACTTATTTCGATGTGTGGATGCAAGCAGGAAGCCTCTAAAGAATCAGAAATTACCAAAGAGCAAGAAACCTCCAAAGAATTGAACATCTATCAAATTATGGATATTCAATTTAAAATATTGGATGCTTCTTCTAAAGATTTTTTGGTTGAAGAAGCTGATAAACTCATTCCAAAAGAAGCCTACAGCGAAAGGGTTGCTATAGAGACTGGAGGAAAAGCTATAAAATATAGCCTCAATACAGGTTATAAATTAAGTGTAAACGAGGTTTTTGATGAAAAATCAGGGATAGTTCCTTATACAAGTCTCGAAGCAAAGTTCGATATTTATGATATGGAAGATGCAAAAACCTTTATAGATGGGATTCTGGATTATCTGAAAGAAAAGAAAAGGTTAAAGAAAGAAGGGATATCCGAGGTTGTAGATAAACCAGATTACAAACTTATTGCCCTTATTTGGGACGGTGGATTCAGTTCAATTGAAATGAAACAAAACGGAGCAATTGGATTTGACATTATCTTTATCAACTATTACGACATGAGCAAACAAAATAAAAAGTAGGGATATGGAAAAGGTAGTCACATATTACTTAGACAGAAAGGGTAGGGTGTTCTTACTATTTACTTGGAATGGAAAGGCTTTAGATGCTTTCAAGTCAGGTTTCTTCCCTAAAGATATGTCTGTAGAAATGATTCCCAAAGAAGAAAACATATCCGGTGAGAACCTCCTTATGGTAGAATACTTACCAGGAAGAAAAATCCTACTAAGAGTGGGAGATGGCATTTTAAGAAGCTACGAATGGAAAGGTGTCAAGAAAATGTATAGAGATAAAAACTATACAAAACAAAACACCTTCTTCCAGCAGAAAAATTGGAAGAAGATAAACAACCCTGTAAAAATAGAAAAGATAATAGCTATAAGAGAAAAAGGTAAAACAAAAGTAAAACCTGGCATGATAAGAGTTACCGAATATCGTCCAAAATTTGTATCTTTGAAGCAAAGAGTAGAAAACGAAAACAAAGATTTGGAATTTTAAAATCGTTTGTCATGTGAACAGCAAGGTGAGGGTGGTTGAGAAATCGTCCTCACCTACAAAAACAATACACATAATATCCTAAACCGAACACCTTGACATTTTCTTCAAAATTCTTATTTTACTATTCGATGGGTGGGTAGCGGTCTATTTGATTTGCTACCCATTTTTCATTTACATGTTCCTTTTTTAATGCCATCATTTTCCCTCCATTTCCTTGTCAAAATGTTTTCATCATAACCACCACATCCTTAGAACCTTACAACAACAAAATGTTGTTTTCAGTTTCTATATGTAATTTCATAATAAACCCATTACGATTTATCTTTCAGCTAAATCTTTATTATGACTTTTTCTATCTAACGATAAGTCTTATAGATATAAAAATTAGTCATAATAAAATGGGTTATTGTGAAATCTTGCGTTTCACAAAAAGCTGACGCTTGTTTGTGAGAACGGATTTGATCTCCAAATCCTATTAAGTAGGGATAAGAGTAAAAAGAAAAGAAGGAAATAATACTCCTACCAAGAGAAAAAAGATAGAGAAAACAAAAACGAACAACTTCCTATTAAGAAAAGAGGAAAATAGAAATAAAGAACAGATGATACTCCTACTAAGAAAAAGAGAATAAAAACACGTATGCGCGTAAGGAAAATTAAAACCAAGACAGGGGGATGGAGGGTGGGGAAGAAACCCTACGGGCGCGCGTGAGCGAAGCGAGGCGTGCGAACTGGTGGTTGTGACATGGTTTGTAAAAATACAATTGTTGAAATTTTGTGGAGACGAAATATTTGCTTATCTTTGTGGTACAAGAAACAATTTGTGAAAATTGTTTTGTTTGCACGGTTCAGATGCTAAATAGAGTTAAAAATACAGATAAATTTTTCTTATCTTATTTAACCCAACAGCAAAAATTGTATTTTTGCTCTTGTAAATTTTTAAACATAACATCATGTTGTTGGGAAAAGAATCAAAAAACAAACATAGCAGAATATTCTTCATAGAAGTCCAAATGATAAGATGGGCTTATGAAACTGAATTAAAGAAAGGTAAAGTTAAAGGGAACATTACTTTTAACCAATTGCATTCTATTGTTAATAGACATTTTCCAATAGGAAGAGTTCGTCTTGCTTCAATTTTAGAAGACAACCGTACCCTTATAAAACTTGAAGATGGAAAACTAAAGTTTATAAATAGACACAATACTTACTCTCTTGTTGAGAAGTTCCCTACCATTTTTGCAGATTTATCTCAATTGAGAAGGACTTTCTATTTGAAAGATAAGAATTTGAGATGTGATTTTGTATTCATAGCTTTTCTTATTTATGCGGAGATGAAAAGAAGGTATTTTTCTTTAGCCTCTCATGAGAACAATCTTCTTGTTGAAAATGGAGAAATCCGTTATGGGAGAAAATTTTCTTCTATTTCTTTTATGTCACAAAAGACAATGGCGAAAGAATTAGGCTGGTCTACTTCTAAAGTAGCTCAACAGATAAAAAAGATAAAAAGACTTTTCGGATCGAAATCTTATACTTCTGATACACAAAGGGAAAGACAAAGAAGGAAATATCCCAATTCTCAATCCTATTCTTTGAATTTACCTCCTTTAGAGGATATGGAAGCTATTGTAAACAGAAAAATGATAGCTTTGTCCAGGCTAAAGAAAAATGCTTTTAGAAAGAAAATGGATAAAGCTGAATGGACACACGTAAGGAATTGTATTAAAAGAAAAAACAGTAATCGATATAGGTTTATGTATAATACGCAACACTGTAATTCTGACTGTTATCTTGAAACTATAGGTATCATAAATAAGATAGATAGACTACAAGATAAAGGCAAATACAAGTCCGCTCAATTCTTTTTAAAACTGTTGACTGGAGAGGAAATGATAAATCAAAAAAGAATTATTCCTACTTTTGTTATAGATAAATTCAAAAAGGCACTAAAGAAATCTAAAGCATCGGAGGCAGCTTGATCATGGAAAAGATTTTAATTGAAATTACTAAGGCTATTCATACTTTTGATGAAATAAAGGAAGCCGCAAAGTACAAACTTGAATTTCTTGAAAAGATAGAGAAGTCTAAAAGAGGCATTGCAAAATATGAGGGGTCTTATTGTCGTTCGGTTTTTAAAGAAAACTTTATAGATGATCCTGTGGAGTTTTGTTATATTGCTATGAATGGGTGTTCTGCAAAGGAATTAGAAGAAAGTTTGATTGATTTGTGTGTGGCTGGCATTGATATTGAAGAATATTTTATTTGTAAAAAACAGAAAAAGAAGAAAGCTAAATTTTGTGGAGAGAAAGATTACAAGTTTCTTTGCAGTAAATTGACTAAGAAAATACACATGAAAAGATGGAAAAGAAAACATTATCTATCAAAGACAGAAAGAATCTAACGGAAGAAGAAAAGAAAAATGTACTGTCTTTTTACGGAGTTACAAAGGATCAACAAGAAGCTGTTCTTGACAGCTATCAGCATGATCCTGAAAGATATTTTGCTACTATTCGGCAGATGCCAAAAGAGGAACAGGAAGTGTCCCTACTGATTGCTGCTGCATGTGGTATTGATATTAACAACTTTTAACTGTAAAAATTTCAATTATTGAATGCAATAGTTGTATATTTGCAGTCGAGATGAGATAGCTAAAAAGTTGGAGATTGGAAGTGATTCGCGGTAGCTTCCCTTCTTTTCTTGAAGGCTATGTGATGTTGAGGGTTAATCCCCATTTTGGAAGTGTTAGATTGAAATGATTGGAGCGACCAACGGAGTTTGAGGATGCCGGCTCCCCTATAGAAGTATAAACCGATACGATAAGTCCTGCAACACTGGCATTAAGGCTTCCTATAGGATGTCGTGGGATAATTAGCTTCCCGTGAGAAAGGCTTCTTTTGAAGTAACATTGCTCTTCGCGCATAGGAACAATCAAAATTCAGTTTAGTTTACTTCCTACCTTAAAAGGCTAAGCCGTTACCTTTGATCGTTGGGTGGAACGAGAACGGCACTCTTAGCAAGTATCAGTACGGTTGCCACCCCAACAAGGAAAGTGCTTGCTAAGAGTTTTTGTTTTTGAAAATTGTTCGATATAGGAAATTTTGGTTACATTTGTGTGTTGAATTACACCTAATTAAATTGTGCACAAATGATTAGAGAATATCCTATAAATGAATTTAAAGACCTTGCAGAAAAGAATAACTGGGAGGTTTACTCGTTAGAGCAAGTCAGAGACTTTGCTTCTGATGTAGTTAAAAGCATTGATCCTACTGAACAGGAACATGGGACTATTGACTTCGTGTCCTTAAACCGTGTTGTTGTGGTTGATGAAAACTTCAACAAATCTGTTGTATATTATCGTGACTCACAGATTGAATGGAAGGACGCGGATACCGAAACAATTGAAAAAGCCGGAATGACCGGACTTCCTGTGAAAAACAAGATTGGCTTCTATAAAGATACCCCTGAAAACAGAAGAAAAGGTATTGTGGGTATGCCCTACAAGAAAGACACAGAATATAAGAAGAAAACAAAAGAAGATTCCGATAAATCTGAAAAATCTGACAAGAAAGAAGACTAATCCTTGTGAAGTAATGGAGAAAAAACAGAGAATATATTACATAAAGGCTTACTTGGGTAGCTTCTGTTATCCATTACTTGTCGCCATACCTTTATCTCCTATTGTGGATTGGATAGAAAAATATATATTTAGGGACTGGGAGTTTTTGAAATTTCTTGTCGTGCTAATCGTGATAGATACCCTTGTAAGCTGGGTGTTTCATCTAAGGAAGAAGGATTTTTCGTCCAAAGGATTCGCAATGATCATGACGAAACTTTTTGTTTATAGCTGCCTACTTATCGTTGGACATGTTCTTGGAGGATATACGATAGACGGACAAATAGCTACTACTTTTACTTGGTTTCGATCTTTAATGTGTACGGCCCTTATTGTTAGGGAATCTGTTTCCATCGTTGAGAATGCAGGAAAAATTTCTCCTAACCTTGTTCCTTCTTGGGTGAGGAAATATTTAAGGGACTTTGACGAAAATGGATTTTTAAAAATGAAGGACAAGAACGACAACCGTCCTTCTATTTAGATAGGTAATTTTAAATTTTTGAGATATGCGTTTATATAGATTTATCGATACAGACAATAAAATTGACGTAGTTGTCGTTACAGATGGTTCTTGTGAACAAAAAAGAGTTTTTATCACTGAATCTCCAAGAGGCGTTGTTCCTGCTGGTTCTGTCAATCCTTCTGCTGATGAAAAAGCCGGAAGTGATGCTTTTCTTGCTTTAGGTTGGAAATGGAATGTGGGAGAAAGCGTTCAGCATGAAGAGTTGGTTGCGTTTGCTGAAAATAATGCGCTTACTCTTACAATCGAACCGCAAGGATTGAATGAAGTCGTTTCTGTGAATGCAGAATGGAATGATGAGAATGTTTGTGTACTGTCTGTTTACACTACTGTTCCGGCGGAAAAGGAAATTGAAATTTATTTCCCCAATTCAGTAAAACTCAATAACTCTATAGGAAGATATGGTGTTATTAGAGGTGACAGAAAAATGCTTACATCAAAAGTAAATGGTCGCACTCCTATGGAATTTACTTTGGTAGACTTGGGTTTGGATGCTAAGGAAGATTTAAATCTTGTCGTAATGGCAGATGCCGGAGTGCAGAAATTTGAAGTTGTGGCTAAAAATAACCTCGAATAATATTCAAAACATTATCAAGTAGTATAATTTTTGAATATCCCTTACGGGGTAGGTTATTAGCCTAAGTCTTGAAACAGAGACTACGTTATCGGAGAATGTATAGTTACCTTGGAGTGTTTATCCAAGCTCCAAGCTCTAAGGCAGGTGATTAAACAGGAGTAGTATATTTGGTGAAACAGTGTTACCTGCAAGTAAACCTCCGAATAACATTGGCGATGGGTACTAACAGGGTTTTTGCCCTGACTTATGTTGAATAAACATTTAAAAATTAGTTTGTAACAGGATGGTGTACGTACAAGACATAAATGGTAAACCTCTGATGCCAACAACGAGGCACGGAAAGGTTCGCAGGCTGCTTAAAGCAAATAAAGCAGTCGTTGTGAATATATGTCCGTTTACCATCAAATTAATGTACGTCACACCTGATTACAAACAGGAAATTGTGTTAGGCGTTGATGCTGGGACTAAGCATGTTGGTTTATCAGCTACGACGAAAAACAAAGAACTTTACAGCAGTGAAGTTATTCTTAGAAATGATATCGTAGATCTTTTGTCTACCAGAAGGGAGCTACGAAGAACAAGACGATACAAATTGAGATATAGAAAGCCACGTTTTAGCAATAGAGTAAAAAGCAATCGTCCAGGATGGATAGCACCTTCGGTGAGGTGCAAAATAGACGCTCATATTCGTGTTATTGACAATATTTGTTTTATACTTCCCATATCTCGTATTGTTATTGAAGTAGCTCAATTTGATACCCAAAAGATTAAGAATTCTGATATATCCGGTAAAGAGTATCAGGAAGGTGATCAACTTGGATTTTGGAACGTCAGGGAATATGTCTTAGCAAGAGATAATCACGTATGCCAAAATTGTAAAGGCAAGTCAAAAAACAAAATCCTTAATGTTCACCATATTGAATCCAGAAAAACTGGAGGCAATTCTCCTTCTAATCTTATTACATTATGTGAAACCTGCCATAAGGAATATCACAAAGGAAATATCAAATTAAAGGTAAGGCGAGGGGCTTCGCTTCGTGATGCGGCTGTTATGGGAATCATGAAATGGAAGTTATTAGATAAGTTGAAATCATTATATCCAAATGTTAGTATGACATTTGGGTATATAACGAAACACAATCGGATAAAACACGAAATCAAGAAATCTCATATTTCTGATGCGTTTGTTATCTCTAAAAACTTTGAAGCTAAAAGACCTGGATATTATTTCAAAGAAAAACTTGTACGCAGGCATAACAGACAAATCCATAAAATGAAAATATTGAAGGGAGGTAAAAGGAAAATGAACCAAGCTCCATTTAAAGTTTTTGGATTTAGGCTGTTTGATAAGGTGGAGTTTCAGGGTAATGAATACTTCATTTATGCAAGAAGACTTAGCGGATATTTTAATATTCGTGATATAAACAGTGAAAACAAAAAGGATGTTACATATAAGAAATTGACTTATATAGGGCATGGGTTGATTTCAGTTGAAACTGGATGATGTTTTATTATCAATTAATATCATTTCTACTTTTAAATGATATTAATTGAGTATATAATAAATAATTATGGTAATTATAATACATTTGCATACAATTTAATAATATCGTTATATGCTAAGGCTTTTATTTACAAACGTAGAACAAGACAGACAGTTGACAGTTATAACCGATGGGATAGACGGTCAACTGAATGTGTTTGTTACGGAAAACGTGGTTGGTGATACCGAATTTTACAAAAGTATCGGTATTGATATTAGAGCAGGTGTCACTTACAATATAGGTAAATTGAAAGAATGGGCTTTGTCAAATTCTTTGAAACTTGTCGGGTATCCAGAAGAGTTTGAAGATGATCCTATCATATTTGTGGACAACGCAGAAAGATGGGAATATAAACTGAATTTGCAGACGGTTTCCCTTGATTATCTTGCTACGGGTGGATCGAAGGATTTTGTAGTCACTTCAAGCAAGCAGAAATATGTGAACAATAAACCTACCGGAGACGAAGAGGCTGTAGAAATAGACGTTCATATTATAGGGAACGGGTATTCTTGGGCTAAAGGGTCAAGTACCGTTTCTGTGGACGAAAACCCCACAGACAGAGAAAGAAACGGTGATGCCATAATTACACAGAAAGAGAGTGGCAAGCAAGTAACCGTTCTTTTGACACAAGCTCCTTCTGTTATTGATTATGAATATTCTATTTCTACAAATCCGGCTTCTTTATCTTTTGAGGGGGCTGCCGAAAGTAAAGATATCATAGTTACTTCTGTCAAACAGAAAAAGTTGAATGGTAAGAACGTTGGAAATCCCACACCGGAAGATTTTATTATTTCGTTGGTGGGTGACGCTTTCTATTATGAGCTAAAGAATGACAGATGTATCGTTTCGTCCCATGAAAACATCACTTCTTCGGAAAGAAAAGGAACATTTACAGCAACCCAATTGGTAGAAGGAGGTGAAGAAGTTTCTGTAGAGTTAACACAAGCTGCTGCCGTTGAAACATGGGAATACAATTTGTCTTGCGAAGATTCCAATATAGAGTTTCCAAAAGAGGGAGGTATGAAAATTCTTCCTATCCAAAGCAGTAAACAGAAATTTGTGAATGGAAAGAAAAGTGGAAGTCCTATAGTTGTAGCTTATACAACAACTGTTTCCGGTGCGGGGTTCAGTAAAGGACAAGCTGAATATTCTGTAATTGCCGAAGCCAATGCAGGTGCAGCAAGAGAAGGGTCTGCCGTTGTAAAATCTTCCGAAGGGAACAAGACGATAACGATTACATTGTCACAAGCTGCCGGCACAACCGTTTAAATTTTTATTGTCGTGAGTAGGAAAAGTAAACATAAAAATCAAGAAAAGACAGACCTGTTAAAGGGTCTGTCTAATCTTTCTTTGGAAGATATTGTAGGATTGCAGAAAACTCTTCCTACTTTGCTTCAATCCAAATTACAGCAGATGTCTCGTTCTGATGATTTGGAAAATCTTTTAAAAGCTAATTTGTACCTGGATAATGTCAACCAAAGACAGGACAATGTAAAGGCTGTGTTCTTTAATCCAGATGAAGCAAGTGATACGGGAAGAGGATATAAAGACCCTATGTTTTATGGGTCGCTTCCTTTTGAAGTGCTTCGAAGGATGGGGGATATTTTTGTTGTCCGGGCTGTGGTGAATACCCGTGTTGAACAGGTACAGAATTTCTTGCATTTTTCAACAGATGAACAGAAAGAAGGTTACACTATCCGAAGAAAAAGAAATCCTTTTGAGAAACAAAGCACAGAACATTCAAGAGAAGATCAGATAAAGATAGCCTATATTCGTAAATTCTTGGAAGAAGGCGGTTTCCATGACAAATGGGAATCTTTTGATACATTTCAGGATTTTGGGAGAAAAGTTGTGTTTGACAGTTTAACGCTTGATCAGCTTGCCTTTGAGATTGTAAGAGACAGGTCTTGGAATTTGGCGAGATACCGTGCCGTAGATGCTTCTTTGATTCGTTTCTTGGACAGTATTGACCCTAAGTTCCGAGATGAGTTTGAAAAGTACCGTTTTAAAGGTTATCTTCCTAAATATTGTATGGCATGGCAAGGGCAGATCATGGAAAATCCTGTTACGCATGAAAGCGTGATCTTCTACCCCTGGGAGCTTGGAATAGGTATCCGAAACAAGTCCACTAACATTTATAAGAATGGGTATGGAACTTCCGAACTGGAAACTTTATCCAGTATTATGACATGGATATTGTGGGGGTTTGAATACAATGGAAATTATTTCTGTTTATCTTCTGATACTCAAATAGTTACAGACAGTGGTATTTGCTATATAAAGGATTTGATAGGAAAGAAGTTCAAAACTTTTGATGGGGTAAAGTGGACGGAATCTAAAGCATTCAAAACGAAAGTCGATGATCTTTATATAACCATGCTTTTTAATGGCTTGAAAATTAGGACAAGTAAAGATCATAGATTTTTAACTATTACCGATAATGATTTGCATCCTGTATGGAAACGCCAGGAAGAGCTGACAGAGGAAGATTATTGTCTTTTAAATTTTGGGGAAGAAGCTGAATTTAATCCAGAAAGATTCTTTGTGGGCAAGAGATATTTTAATACGTTTCCTAATCCAACCAAAGAGGTGAGATGTGAATGTAAAAAAGATTTTACTCCTACATTGGAAATGGTTTTGGATAGCGATTTCTGGGAGATGATAGGTTTTGGTCTTTGTGACGGAACTTGGATGGAATATAATATTCAAATCTTCCCTCACTGGAAAAAAGACAAAGAAGTTAGGGATAAATTTGTGAACATTTTGAATAAGTATAATATTCACAACAAAGTTCGTCTTGCCAATAAAAAGAGACAAAGAAGCGATGGCGAGTTTGGTTATTCATATCTTTATATTTATGATAAGTCTTTTGTTGACTGGTTGATAGAACTTGGTTTTAATTATACCGGAAACAAGAGGATACCTTTGTCTGTTTTTAATCTTCCTAAAGAATGTAGATGTGCTTTTATAAGAGGCATGTTCTCTGCTGACGGACACAAAGAGAAGAATAAAGGTGGGTACAGTGTTCCTACAACTTTTTGTGTTGATGAAAATCTTCGTCAGGATATAATAAGGCTGTGTTTGAGTGTTGGGTGTGAAGTTGTAGATAATTTGCCTCGAAAAAAGGAGTATAGGGATTGCCGTGCGGAGATTAGAGTTCAAAATGTGGATTTCTTTGTTAAGAATATAGGTTATATGCAAGACTATAAAAACGAAGGAATCTATAGAACGGATAGATCGAAATATCGTTGGGATTTACTACCTAAAGGCATTGTACCTTCTCTCATAAAAGATTTAAAGGGAGAAAAGAGTTCTGTCTTGAAATATAGAGTAAAGAGAGGCGATAGAATTAGCCGTGGAAAAGTTATTGAGGCTTATATTGAAAACGGATTACCTATACCAGATATTTTAAAATATAGGTTTGTCAAATTCTCTAAGTCTTGGAAAGATAAAGAAGAACAATTGTACGATATTGAGGTTTTCAACGATGAACATATTTTCTTGGGTAACTTTATTGCAGTCCATAACTGTAAGGGGTCACAACCAAAAGGAATCATAAATGTTAAGAATCCGAACATATCCCAATCTTCTTTGGATGAGTTCAGACAGGCTTGGCAACAGACTATGGTGGGTACACGTAATAGTCATAGAACGCCCATTATCAATGGGTTAGACCTCCAGTGGTTAGATTTAAGCAAGAATACCAACCGTGACATGGAGTTTAGTGATTGGTTAAAGTTTCTGTTGGTTATGGCCTGTGCTGTATATCGTATCGATCCATCTGAGCTTGGTTTCCAATTCAAGGATCAAACTAATATATTCGGACAAGCCGGTCAGAAAGAACGATTGCAGCACTCTAAAGACAAAGGATTGAAACCTATCCTTGTATTCTTACAAGAAGTAATCAATTACTATCTTGTTTCTGAAATGGATGAAGATTTTGAATTTGTCTTTACTGGTGTGGATGCAGAGGATGAAGGCAGACAGGTCGAGATTGATGCTAAGAAGATTCAAAACGGTATGGTTTGCTTAGAGGATATTTTTGAAAAATACTCTGGACGAAAATTCAATCCCGAAACGGATACTATCCTGAATCAATCCTATCAACTTCAAAAGCAAATGCAGATGCAGCAGGCTATGTATGGTGGAGAAGCGATGAATGAAGAAGTGGATCGTCAGATAGCTTCGGAAGAAAAGGAAGATACACAGAAAGCCTTTAGTTCGAATCCTATCATGGATGCTGCTATGTCTTACATTGAAAAGAATTGGGGTGAGAAGTGAACGTTCGATATGTCAAGAATATAAAGGTTGAGAAAATGCCGTTGGTGTCAAATATACATCATCATGTTGACCCCATGCGTTATCCTAAAGTGCAAGAAGGTTATGAAGGGATGGCGCAGGTCATTTTCTCGACACAGATAAACAATATGTTAATGGACTTGACGAAGAAAATGGTTAGTCAAAAATCAAAGTAGTCTTATGTTATTTACACCGGAAGAAATACAGCAGTTGTTTTTCATTGTCGATTATCGTATTGCACGAGTGATTGCCGATGTATTGGGAAAAGATTATCTTTCCCCAGACGACATAGATGTACTTAAAAGGTTCGATTTTGACCTAAAGACAGAAATTCTAAAAATACCACCTTACTGGCAAGCATTCATATTTGGACGGTTAGCAGCCATACTTTCTCCTGCGCAGCTTTCTTCGCTTGATTTTAACGACTTAAAACAATATGTTGAAAAGGAACAATACCCGGCAT
>ERZ791865.230-NODE-230-length-87318-cov-7.282032_pt1 | contig 87318 bp, 93 predicted proteins | sample MGYA00509942_ERZ791865 | MGnify/ENA primary metagenome ERZ791865 (study PRJEB30046, sample SAMN00792098) | human gut metagenome | study: EMG produced TPA metagenomics assembly of the A metagenome-wide association study of gut microbiota in type 2...
GCGGCGGCTCTGGTCCGGACCGCACAGCAGGGCGCGCAGCCGGTCCGCCGCCGGGGCGAGCGTGGAGACGGCATGCGGCGGGGTGTGGTAGAGGGCGTCGAGCAGCACGAAGCTGTCCTCGTCCGTGGCATCCGGCAGGCGCGAGAGCAGCGGCTGCGCCAGCCGCGCCGCGTCCTCCGTCTCGGCCAGAAGCGTTTCGGCAACGGCCTTCAGCGAGTTGGAGATGCGCTGGGCGTGCTTCGGAGAGATTTTGTGGTCGGGGTGCAGGCACTGCGCCACGGTCTGCTCCCACAGGCCGAGCGATTCCTCCAGCACGGAGAGCAGCGCGGGCGCGGCTGCGTCCTGCGGCGCGGCGGAGGGCAGCTCTTTGCGGTATTTCGGCCCGCTGTTGGCCAGCACGCTGCCCATGAGCTGCCCGGCCAGACGGCGGACGTCGCCCTCGGGATACAGCAGCAGCTCGTAGAGGAAGGCGAGCAGCTTGCGCTTGTTCCCGCCGGACATATAGGTGTGGTATTCCTGAAACAGCTCGAGGTAGGTGCGGATGCGCAGCGTGTTCTTCTCGCCGCGGGCCTGCTCGAGCAGCTGATCGAACGACGCGTCCGTGCTGACGGTATGCATCAGGCGGATGGCGTGGTCGAACGTCAGCGCGCGCAGGGCGTCCAGCGCCTCCTGCTGCGTGAGCAGGGCGGGGTCGCGCGTTTCGCGCTGCGGCGCGGGGCCGGGCTCCGTAGCCACGCCGCGGATGTGCAAATAAGATTCAAAATCGCGCAGCTTCGTATAGACCGTGCGGTAACGGCGCTCCTTTTCCGGCGTAACGTCCGCCAGCTTTGAAAGGATCATCGCATAGGCCTCTGCCAGTGAATAAATGCGCACGGTCTCGCGCCCGCCCTCGCGCGTGCCGCGCACGCGGAAGTCCGCATAGATGAGCAGCAGGGACTCCACGGGCAGATTCTCAAATTCGAGGTCCCAGGTGGAGTGGTTCGCGGAGATATGCGCGATGTGCTCCATGCCGTGGCCGGACAGCCACTGCCAGGTATAATAATAGTGCAGATAGGGGATGCGCTTTGCATCCGCGCCGCGGCAGCCAAACTTGCCGATATCGTGGCACAGGGCGGCCGCGCTGACGAGCGGGACGTCGACAGGAAGCCCGGCTTCCTTCGCGCACTGGGCGGTCAGCGTGGCGATGTTGTGCACGCCGATGGTGTGCGAAGCAGCGTCAAACGGCAGAAGCTCCCGGCCGATGCGCAGCATGGTCACAAAATGCGAGGCGTGCAGTGCGGCGTGGAAGGCGGGCAGCTCATCGGCGACACGGCTTCCGTCCTCCGGGCCGTGCGCAGCCAGATCGGTCAGCATATCGAACGGCGCATCCTCGCAGGCGAGCACGCCGTCCAGCAGCTCGGCCAGCGCGGCAAGCACCGGTGCCTCGGGCGGTGCCTGATAGGCGGGATCGGGGAACAGACCGTTGTCCAGCCACGCATACAGCGCGGGCAGCCATCCGGCCTCCGGCTCCGGCGCAAGGCGCGCCAGCAGCGGGCGCAGGGCGGTCACGACGGCGGAGCATACGCTGCTCCGATCATACTCCAGTCCGTTCAGCAGCTCGGCCGCGCCCTCCAGTCCGGCGGGCGGCACGAGCGCATTCAGTTTTTCCCGGGAAAAATACACGGCAGTCATCCTCTCCGTACATGCGTTTCCAAAACATACCCTTATTATAATAGAATTTTTCGGTTAAAACAAGGGCAGCGCCGCATAATTCAGCGAGAGCATTCGGTGAAGGCCGAAGCTGCAATTGTGCGGTGCTGCCCAGAAAAAGAAACGCAAAATAAGCGGAACGGATGCGCAGAAATCGCGTCTGAATAGATAGAACGGTTTTGAGCAAATACACTCGCTGACATATTTTACGATTTTTGACGAAAGGATGATGGAGATGAAAAAGCTGATCTCCGCGCTGTGCGCGCTGATGCTGGCCGTTTCGCTTGCCGCCTGTTCCCGAGGCCCGGCGGAGCACGGCGGGCTGCTGCCGCTTGACCCGACGGACCCGCCCGCAACGGAAGAGCCGACCGCCGCACCGACCAACCCCACGCAGCCGCCCGAGCCGGTCGAGCTGCCCAATGCCGGGACGCTGGCCGCTCTGGCAGACGACGGCGCGGCCCTGTGCCTGTGCCAGTGGTCGCGCAGCGGGGAGCTGGAGCATAGCGGCATGCTGGACGCCGCTGCGGTCGCTGCGGTGCTCGATGCCGCCAATGCTGCGCAGTGGGTCGAGCGCAAAGCGCCGGGCGTGCAGGAATTCTCGTTTGACAGCTATGTGACGCTCAGCTCGCCAGCGGGCGGCGGCACGCTGCTCACGCTCTGGAAGGGCGTCTCCGCCCTGTGTATGGATGCACCTGGCGGCCGTGTCTGGCTGGACCAGCCGGAGGGTGCGGACCTCGCTGCAGCCCTGCAGGGGCTGGAGCAGCAGGATGCCTATCCGCGCAGCCTCTACGCCGTCGGCGTGACCGGGTCCGCTGAGGATGAGACCATCGCCCAGAGTGCTGCCGGAGCCATGGTGCAGAGCCTGAGCGCCCACGAGGCCCGCGACGGTGCGAGCAGCGGAGTCGAATCGCTCTGCGGCAACCGCCTGCGCTTCACGTTCCGCTGCAAACTTCGCGTCCCCGAGGACACTGCCGCCGCGTGGGGCGTGACGCCCGATGCCGCCGGAGAAGGGGAGCTGACGCGCAGCTGTGTCCTCGTCCGTGATGCCGTCGGCTTCTGGCACCCGGCGGCGGTGGAAAATGTATAATGCTGTGATCCCCGACCGGAAGGCCGGGGATCGCTTTATGCAGACAATGAGAAAAGTTGATAATTCTAGGAGAATACCAAGAAAATCCACAAATTCCCGCTTGCAAAATTCGACAGCATGTGATATCATTTGACCGGAGTTTATTTTTGATTCATATATTCAGTTGAAAGGAGCGAGTGCCATGCCGGGTCATGGGCTGCAGGCCAGAGGAATTGCACGCGAACAGAAGATGATCTATGCGGGGATGACGCTCTTCCTCGAGCAGGGCTACGAGCGCACGACGACGGCACAGATCGCCCGCAAGGCCGGAATGTCTCCGGCATCGTTTTTCGCCGCGTTTGAGAATAAAGAGGCGCTGCTGCTGCGCCTGACGCAGATCATGTTTCGCTCGCAGTTTTCCCGCGCGGAGAAAATGCTCCCGGCGGATCAGTCGCCGCTTTTGCTGTATGCCATGGAGACGGGGCTGCAGCTCCATATCGCGGAGTGCTCCGAGCCGCTGCGCGACCTGTATGTCACGGCGTATTCGCTGCCGTCGACGTCCGATTTCATCAACCGGAGCATGACGCCCCGGCTGCGCCAGATCTTCTCCCGCTGGATGAAGCGCGCGGACGACAGCGAGCTGTTCGAGCTGGAGCTGGCCTCCGCCGGTGTCACGCGGAGCTACATGTCCGTCCCGTGCGATATGTATTTCACGATGGAGCGGAAGATCCGTCGCTACCTTTCGTGCTGCTTCCGCATCTACTGCGTGCCGGAAAAGGAATACGCCCCTTATGTGGAACGCGTCCTGCAGGCGGACCTGCATCACGTGGCTGAGAACATCGTTGCGGAGACGGTTCAGAATGCCGCAGCGGCCTTCGCTGCGACCATGGGAGCAGCTGCGGACGAAAACTGAGCTATAAAAAATCCTGCCGGAGTGGCTGACTCCGGCAGGATTTTGCTATACGAGGGCATGATTCAGAACGTTGCGACCTCGTTCTTCGCGGGTTCGGCGGGCGTTACGCGGATGGCCGTCAGGATGGGACCGGTGCCGCGGTAGAGCGCATGGAAGCGGACGGAGACCGTCGCCTCGACCGTGACCCACTCGCGGGCGTGCAGCGAGGCGGCGTCTGCGTATTTGCACGGCAGACCCATGAAGGCGATGTCTTCCACGCAGCACGTCATGACAAAGCGGCCGGGCGCAAAGTAGCCGTCGCGGTCCTTTTTCAGGCGGGCGACCTGTCCCTTGAAGCGGACGGTCTTGCCGTCGTACTTCTTCGGCTCCTCCGTGATGTCGCGGTACCAGAGCGCAAAATCATCGTCGCCGATCTCCACGACCGGGGCGTTGATGTCAAAGGGGAGCGGGTCCTCGATCTCGTCGGGCTGCGTCGTTCCGTCGGTGTATTCATAGAGGATGCCGACGCGGCGGTTCAGCGCGCGGGCGAGCTTGTGCAGCGGCATGATGTCCGTGCCCGGTGCAAGACGATTGAACACGACCATCTCACAGCCCGTGAGCTTGTCCACCACAAGGGAGCGCATGTTGGCGTTGTAGGCGAGGATGCTTGTGCCGTCGGCAAACATGACCTCCTGCGCGATCTGCCAGTCCTCCGGCATTTTCTGGTAGAACGGGCCGACCTGCAGCATGCCGTTGAGCTCGACGACGACGCGCTCGCAGTGGTGCTTTTTGAACAGCTGTGAAAGCTCTTCGGTCGTAACGGCCTCCTGATCGATCACCTCGGGGTAGACATGCTGGTAGGGATAGACGGAGAGGTCATATTCCTCCTCGCCCTCCTCGCAGATGAGCAGCAGCGTGCGCTCGCCTGCGTTGAAGCGTTCGTCCTCCAGCGTCTCCTGAATGAATTTCGTTTTTCCGGCGTCCAGAAAGCCGGTGAAGGCATAGACGGGAATGGCCATGGCAGCCTCCTTACACGCCGAACAGGGCGGCGAGTGCCTTTTCGTCCAGCTTCGAGCCGATGACGCACAGACGGCCCGTCACAGCGGCCGTGCCGGTGCGGACGTCGATCTCGCCGGGCACATGGTCAAAGTGCAGCCAGGTGCCGTCCGCCGTCGGAACGATGCCCTTGGCGCGCAGCACGATGCCATAGGTCTCGCCGTTGTCCAGTGCGGCGAGGGCATTGCGGATTTCTTCCTCGGTGAACTTCTTCGGCGTCTCGACGCCCCAGCTCTGGAAGACCTCGTCGGCGTCGTGGCCGTGATGATGGTGATGATGGCAGCAGTGGTGCTCGTGGTCGTCCTCATCATGGTCGTCATGATCGTGATGATGGCAGCAATGATGGTCCTCCTCGTCGTCATCATGATCGTGATGGTGATGGCAGTGATGCTCATCCTCGTCATCGTGGTCATGATGGTGGCAGCAAGGATGCTCGTGCTCGTCATCCTCGTTGGCATCGTCATGATGATGGTGATGATGGTGCTCTTCCTCGTCGTCCTCCTCGGACTGGGCGCTGCGGATCATGTCAGCCAGCTCTTCGGTGAGCGTGTGCTGCTTCTGCATGGCCTCGAGGATCTGTGCGCCGGAGAGCTGGTCCCACGGCGTCGTGATGATGACGGCGTTCAGATTGTGCTCGCGCAGCAGGGCCACGGCGGCGGCCAGCTTCTCCTCGGAGATGGAGCCGGTGCGGCTGAGAATGATGGCGGAGGCGGTCTCAATCTGGTTCGTGTAGAATTCACCGAAATTCTTCAGATAGACCTTGCACTTCGTGGCATCTGCCACGGTGATGAAGCTGCCGAGCGTGACGCTCTCGTCCGCAACGCGCTCTACAGCACCGATGACGTCGCTGAGCTTGCCGACACCGGACGGCTCGATGAGGATGCGGTCGGGATGATAGTCGGAGATGACCTGCTTCAGCGCGCGGCCGAAGTCGCCGACGAGCGAGCAGCAGATGCAGCCGGAGTTCATCTCGTTGACCTGAATGCCGGCGTCCTGCATGAAGCCGCCGTCAATGCCGATCTCACCGAACTCGTTTTCGATGAGGACGATCTTTTCACCCTGATAGGCCTCGCGGATCATCTTTTTAATGAGCGTGGTCTTGCCCGCGCCGAGGAATCCGGAGTAAATGTCAATGGTAGTCATGAATTTTCTGCTTCCTTTCCAAACGAAGGCCGCAAAGCGGCATTCGGATGTTATTTCATCCTATATTATATCACCCGTGTAAAGCCCCTGCAAGAAATTTTCGATTTCTTGACCGGAAATTCACATAGGCTCCGCTTTTTCGTTACAAACTGTTTTCAATTGTGGCGAAACTTTGAATTTTGGAAAAGAACCGGAAAAATCCTTGCTTTTTTCGGGGTAAGTGTTATACTGTTAGCGCAGAATTATGACTTCTGGGGTGATGAAAATGAAGCGTCCCTTTTCGCTCCGCCGAGTGGGAAAGGAATGGAACCGTGAAAATATTCTCCGTTTTTTGGGCTATATCCTTGCTGCGTTCGTCATCAATTTGGCGCTTGAATGCCTGTCGCGCAGGTCCTTCGGCGATGGCCTGCACTATATGGTGACGCGACCGTGGCAGTTTTTTTATGACTCTCTCATTATTTTATTCACGCTGTCTCTCTCACTGCTGTTCCGCAAGCGCAGCTTCTGCTTCCTACTGTTCGCCGCTGTTTGGATCGGGCTTGGCCTTGCCAACTGCATCCTGCTCGGCTTCCGCGCCACGCCGTTGACGGCGCCGGATATCTGGCTGCTGTCGTCCGTGCGGGACATCATCGAGATCTATATGAGCCAGCCGGTGCTGATCCTCCTGATGCTGGGCATCGCGGCCCTCATCGGCGTGATCGTCCTCCTGTGGCTGCGCGCGAAGAAGACGCGCCCGTCCTATTATTTCGCTGCCGTGCAGGTTCTGCTCTGCGGCGTGATCCTCGCGGGCTTTACGGTCGCCTTCCTCCGCAGCGGGACGCTGGCCTCGCATTTCCCCAATCTGCCGGATGCCTACGACTCCAACGGCTTTGCCTACTGCTTCTCCGCCAGTGCGGTGACGCAGGGCATCAGCGAGCCGGACGGCTATTCGCAGGAAGCGATCGACGTGCTCCTCAGCGAGCAGGACGACCTGCCTGCCGACCGGGTGCGCACGCCGAACTTCATTTTTGTGCAGCTCGAGTCATTCTTTGACGCGAATTATCTGAAGGACCTGACGTACGGCGAAAATCCGGTCCCAAATTTTGAGCGGCTGAAGGAGACGTGCTCCAGCGGCCTGTTCTATGTGCCGTCCATCGGCGCGGGCACGGCGAACACCGAGTTCGAGGTGCTTTCCGGCATGAATCTCGACCATTTCGGCGTCGGGGAGTATCCCTACAAGACCGTCGTCAAGAACCGGACCTGCGAATCCATGGCCTATGCGCTGCAGAGCGCGGGCTATTCCACCCACGCCATCCATAATAATAACGCCACGTTCTACAGCCGCGACCGCGTCTATGCCAATTTCGGCTTCGAGACGTTCACGTCGCTGGAATACATGCACGACGTCGAGCGGAATCCGCTCGGCTGGGCAAAGGATTTCGTTCTGACGGAGGAAATTTTGAAGGCGCTGCGCTCCACCGAGGACCGTGATCTTGTTTTCACGGTCTCCGTGCAGCCCCACGGCAAGTATCCCACGGCGCCGCTGGAAGGCGCGCGAACCATCAGGGTCTCGGGGGAGGAGGCCGAATCCCGCCGCGCCGGGCTGGAGTATTACCTCTACCAGCTCAAGCAGACGGATGCCTTTGTCGCGCGCCTTGTGCGCCGGCTCTCCACGTTCAGCGAGCCGACGGTCGTCGTATTCTACGGCGATCATCTGCCGAGCTTCGGCATCACGCAGGACGAGCTGAGCTGTGGCACCGTGCAGTCCACGGAATATGTCATCTGGACGAATTTCCACGCCAAAAAGGTCGATCGCGACGTGCAGGCCTATCAGCTGGCCGCCATGGTGCTCGACCGCTTCGGCGTCCACGACGGCACGATCCTGCGCTATCATCAGAGCCACGGCTACGATGAGACCGGCAGCGAGACCTTCCAGAACGGCCTGTGCATGCTGGAGTATGACATGCTATATGGCAAGCACTATGCGACGGGCGGGGAGATGGCGGTGCAGCCGATGGAGCTGCACTTCGGCGTCGACGAGATCACGCTCACCGGCGTGAGCAGCAGCGACGGCGGCCTGACCGTCCACGGCACGAACTTCACGCCGTACAGCGTCATTCTGGTCGACGGCGAGCAGGTGCCGACGGAGTATATCGACGAGCAAACGCTGGCAGCGGCGGATACGCCGCTCAGTCCTGGCAAGATTCTGTCTGTTGCACAGGTCTCCGCCACGGATACGCTCAGGATCCTCAGTCAGACGCCGGACTGGACCGTCCCGGCGAAAAAATCGTAAGTAATAACAGGACCCGATGCGGCACCGGAAAGCCACATCGGGTCCTGTTTTATCCTTACACGAATTCGCCAAGCTCCAGAATATCCTGCGGGGTGGCGCGGCGGAGAATCGGTTTTGTCTGCGTGGGCGGGTAGGGTGCGTCCTCGGCCGTGCAGGCCTGCACCGCGACGATCCTGCCCAGCAGCTCGTGCGCATCCGGCCCGGCCGGAACGACCACAAGCTCACCGGCCTCCAGCGTCCGGTCTTCGGAGCGGTAGGAGTAGCATGTGCCGTGCGGCTCGAATTCCACGGCGCAGTAAAACAGCGGCCCCGGCGCGGCGGCTGCGCGCGACGGGTCGAACAGCTCGCCCTCCGTATAGAAGCGCAGCAGGGTATCTGCCTCGGCGGCAAGCTCTGCCCAGCCGTCCGGAAGGCCCGTGCAGTCATAGCGGCCGGTAATGCGCTGCGACGCGCCGTCCGACCAGCGCAGCGTGAGCGCATAGCGCGCCGCGGCATCGTCCGTCCCGGAGGCAAGAGGCGGCGATAGCAGTCCCTGCGGGAGCGTGTCGAGCAGGCGGGCCGCCGCGGACGGGAGCGAGCAGCGGCGCTCGGCGGTGTGCTTGCCGACGGAGCTGAGGTGTGCGATGCCCTCGCTCCGGTCAAGCACGAGCCGCTCCGTATGCTGCAGCAGGGGAGAGGCCGCACTGCGGCGGGCGTATTCCATGACGAGCCGGTCAACTTTTGCATCCGTCCCGGCGGTCCGGCGGGTAAATAAGCGTTTCATGCGGTCTCCTCCTTTTTCTGCTTTCATTATAACGGGCGGCCTGCGTTTGTCAAGAATTGCGGATTTTTCTCGAAAAGTGGGGCGGGAAAGCATTGACATTTATGGCCCTGCGGTGTATCATACGGGCACGGGAAAAGCGAGTGCGGTCAAATGTTAGCCAAACCTTACTTTTTCTGAAGTTACGAAAACTGGAGGAAATCAATATGCGTATTGCAGCAAAGCTTGGCCTGTTTGCAGGCGGCGTTCTGTTCGGAACGGCTGGGATCCGGATCCTCAGCAGCCGTGACGCGAAAAAGGTCTATACCCACGCGACGGCTGCCGTGCTCCGTGCGAAGGAAGACGTGATGACGACGGTTACGACGCTCCGTGAAAACTGCGGGGACATTCTGGCAGATGCGAAGGCCATCAATGAAGAGCGTGCCGCCGCTGCCTGCGAGGAGATCGCCGATACTGCGGAGGAGCCCGCTGCAGAGCCTGCCGAGGCCTGAATCATGTGCAGCCGGGGAGGAAAACCCTTCCCGGCTGCGGGCAGGAGAATCCTATGAAGTGCAGAATTTTACATGAAACCAAGGGCCGCCTGCGTGTGCATCTGTGCATCGGGCGGATGACGCTCCGGCAGGCAGACCTGCTGGAGTATTCCATGCGCGCTGTGGACGGCGTGGCGTCGGTCAAGGTCTATGACCGCACGCAGGACGCCGTCATTGAATATCGCGAGGCGCGCAGCGCTGTGCTTGCGGCGCTTTCCTCGTTTTCATTCGCGGCGGCTGAGGAGGCCGGGCTTGTCCCGGAGCACACCGGCCGTGCGCTGAACCGCGAATTTGAGGACAAACTCGTCTGGAAAACGGCACTCCACTATGCCTGCAAGCTGTTCCTGCCTGCCTATGTGCGGGCGGGCATCGCCATCGTGCGCTCCGTGCGCTATCTCAAGGCCGGTCTCTCCGCCCTGCTGCACGGGAAGCTTTCTGTCTCCGTGCTCGATGCAACGGCCGTGACGGTCTCACTGGTCCGCCGCGACTTCGATACGGCAGGCTCCGTGATGTTCATGCTCGGCCTCGGCGAGCTGCTGGAGGACTGGACGCACAAAAAGTCCATCGCCGATCTGGCGGGGGCCATGGCGCTGAACGTCGACCGCGCGTGGGTGCGCGACGCAGACGGGCAGGAGCTGCTTGTCTCCGTGAAGGACATCCACGCGGGCGACTGCGTCGTCGTCCGTACCGGCAACATGATCCCGCTCGACGGCCGCGTGACCGGCGGCGAGGCCATGGTGAACCAGTCGTCCATGACGGGCGAGTCGCTCCCCGTGCGCAAGACGCCGGGCAGCTATGCCTATGCCGGAACGGTCGTGGAGGAGGGCGAGTGCCTCATCACGGTCGAAAAGACCATGGGCGGTGGCCGCTATGACCGCATCGTCCGCATGATCGAGGAGTCCGAAAAGCTGAAATCCACGGCGGAGGACCGCGCCTCCCGTCTGGCGGACCGGCTCGTGCCCTATACGCTCGGCGGAACGGCCCTCGTGTGGCTGTTTACCCGGAATATCACCAAGACGCTTGCCGTTCTGATGGTGGACTTCTCCTGCGCACTGAAGCTTGCCATGCCGATCGCTGTGCTGTCTGCCATGCGCGAGAGCAACGCCCGGCACATGTCCGTCAAGGGCGGGCGCTTCCTCGAAGCCGTTGCCAAAGCGGATACGATCGTGTTCGATAAGACGGGCACGCTGACCTATGCGCAGCCGCGCGTGGCGGAGGTCGTTACGTTCGGCGGCCGCCGCGAGGACGATATGCTGCGTCTGGCTGCCTGCCTCGAGGAGCACTATCCGCACTCGCTGGCCAATGCCGTCGTAGAGGAGGCGCGCGTGCGCGGCCTGAACCACGAGGAATATCACTCCAGCGTGGAGTATGTCGTGGCGCACGGCATCTCGAGCACCGTCGAGGGCAAGAAGGTCATCATCGGCAGCTATCACTTCGTGTTTGAGGATGAGGGATGCCGGGTGCCGGAGGGCGACGAGGCAAAATTCGACGGTCTTTCCGATGCCTACTCCCATCTGTATCTGGCCATTTCCGGCGAACTTGCCGCCGTCGTGTGCATCTCCGACCCGCTCCGGGCCGAGGCGGCGGATGCCGTCCGCGCTCTGCATGAGCAGGGGATCGCGCACATCGTCATGATGACGGGCGACAATGAAAAGACGGCTGCCGCCGTGGCGCGCGCCGTCGGCGTGGACGAATACCACGCGGGAGTCCTGCCGGAGGACAAGGCGGCCTACATCCGCGCCCGCCGCGCCGAGGGCCACACGGTCATCATGATCGGCGACGGCGTGAACGACACCCCGGCCCTGTCCGAGGCGGATGCCGGCATCGCCATCAACACGGGTGCGGCCATTGCCCGCGAGATCGCCGATATCACGATCTCGTCGCAGGACCTGTTCGAGCTTGTAACGCTGCGCCGCCTGAGCGAGGCCCTTATGGGACGCATCGACCGGAATTACCGGTTCATCGTCAGCTTCAACCTCATGCTCATTATCCTGGGCGTGACGGGCGTCATCCAGCCGACGCTTTCCGCCCTGCTGCACAACATGTCGACGCTCGGCATCAGCCTGCGCAGCATGACGAACCTGCTGCCCGAAAAAACGGAGCAGAGCAACGCATAAAAACGGCCCGGTGCGGAACAGAACGCTGCTTCGCACCGGGCTTTATCTATGGGTTGACGGGAGCACCGAAAATCGGTACAATAGGAGAAAACGTCACAATGGGGAGTATCAGCAATGGAAAGCTTGATTTTTGATGTCGACGGCACGCTCTGGGATGCCGTGGCCCTCGTAGCCGAGGGCTGGAACGACGGTCTGCAGAGCATGGGCTTTGCGCCGCACTGCACGGAGCAGAGCATCCGTCCGCTGTTCGGCAAGACCATGACGGAGATCGCGCAGGTCGTGGTGCCCGGCGTCCCGCAGGAGCAGGCCATGGAGGTCATGGACCGCTGCATGGACGGCGAGATGGCGCGCCTGCGCCGTGATCCATGCCATATTTTCTACCCCGGCGTCAAGGAAACGCTCACGGAGCTGCACAAAACGCACCGCCTGTTCATCGTCAGCAACTGCCAGCAGGGCTATATCGAGCTGCTGATGGAAAAGGGCGGCCTCGGCGGCCTGATCAGCGACTTCGACTGCTTCGGGAACACGGGCCTGCCGAAGGGGCAGACGCTGCGCCTGCTGTGTGAGCGCTGCAATGTCCGCGACGCGGTCTACGTCGGCGACACGCAGGGCGACATGGAAGCGTCCGAGCAGGCGGGCCTGCCGTTCGTGTGGGCGGCCTACGGCTTCGGCAAGCCCGCGCACTGGGATAAGCGCATCGATCATTTTACCGATCTGCTGCGCCTCTGAGACTCAGATCGTTCCGTGCAGGATCAGAATGAGCACGATGCACACGGCCAGAACGGCCAGCGCGCCGAGCCACACGGCCAGACGGCGCTTGACCGGCATGCGGCCGGGCGTTTTGCTCGGCGGCAGCAGGTGCGCATGGCGCAGTCCCTGCACGACGGGCTTGTAGAGCAGCACGGTGATCGTGGCGTTCAGGCAGCCCTTGAGCAGGTTGAACGGCAGGAACACCGGCACGAGCATCGCGGCGACGTCGGCGCGGGCCGTGTGCATGTACAGCGGCGTGATGATATAATTCCACAGCAGCATGAGCACGGTCATAAGCAGCGCGCCGCCGAACAGGCCCGCAATGGCGCTGCCCTGCGTGCGCTTTTTGCGGTAGAGCAGGGCGGCCGTGCCCGCAAAGGCGGCGGAGCTGAGGAAGTTCATCACAAAGCCGATCCAGCCCGTGGAGCTGATGGTCAGCATCTCGATGAACGAGACGACAAGCGAGATGCCCAGTGCGGCCAGCGGCCCGTAGAGGAAGCCGCCGATGGCGATGACGACGTCCTTCGGCTCATAGCTGAGGAACAGGACGACCGGGAAGCGCAGCAGCGCGACTGCGACATAGGCAATGGCGCTCAGCATGGCCAGAACGGTCAGTTTTTTCATTTTTTCGTGTTTCATGGTTGCCTCCTGAGAAAAAAATACACCCGAAGGATACGATCCCTCGGGTAAACGGCAGGAAACACGGACAGGTGCGCCAGCCGATTCTTCTTTCATCCAGACTGTACTGTCGGTCCCGGAATCTCACCGGATCATGCGCAGCGCGCTCGCGGACTTTACCGCCGGTCGGGAATTTCACCCTGCCCTGAAGAGTCGTATTCGATTGGCTGCTGTCATTATAGCACGACGAAGCGAAAATGCAAGTGTTTTTTAGGATGTGGTTGAAGGCTCGGCGGAGGGCTCCGTCGGTTCTTCCGTTCCGGCCTCGGTCTCCGTTCCGGCCTCGGTCTCCGTTCCGGCCTCCGTTGCCTCGGACGGCTCGGCGTTCGGTGCCGTGGTGCCGGGCTTGCAGAAGCCGTGGATGGCGCCGCCGGGCGCAGTGTCCGTGATGTCTCCGCCGATGATGTGCCCGTCGAGCACGAGCACGCTGGCGTAGACCGGCGCGGAGGCGTCCGGGTAATTCAGGATCTCATAGACATAGCGCGTGGCCTCCTTGCCCGCGTGCGCCGTGAGATCGAAGCCCTGACTTTTCTGCAGCGCGTTGTAGCGCGAGAAGACGCGGTCGTCGGCCGACTTGGGAATGCGGACCTGCTGCGTCTGCTTCGGCGTACCGTTCACGCTCCAGCCGAAGCCCGCGAGATAGGCAAGGCGCGCGTCGTTCGTCGTTCCGTCGGGCGCGTCCGCCGATCCGCCTCCGCCGCCGGAGACGAGCGCAACGACCAGGATCACAACGGCCAGGATCAGGACGCCTGCGGCGATCAGCCGCGGCTTTGACAGCTTTGCAGTCATGACAAACATGATGTAGCTCCCCCTTAAACAGGTTTTTATGGTCACTCCAATGTATGTCCCACAGGGGACGGTTATGCCGGAAGGAGGCAGACGGATGCAGCGTCTGGACAGGTTTTTATCGGAGGCCGGTGTGGCCTCGCGCCGCGAGCTGCGGGCCATCATCCGCGCCGGGCGGGTGCGCGTCAACGACGTTCCCGCTTCGGCCCCGGAGCAGAAGATCGACGAAACATCGGACCGGGTCACGCTCGACGGCGAGGCGGTCGGCCCGCGCGGGCCGGTCGTTCTGCTGCTGCATAAGCCGACTGGCTATGTGACCTCGACGGACGATCCCCGCGACCGCACCGTGATGGAGCTTTTGCCGCCGCAGTACCGCGGCCTTGCACCCGTCGGGCGGCTGGACAAGGATACGTCCGGCCTGCTGCTTCTGACGGACGACGGACAGCTGGCGCACCGGCTCATCTCGCCGCGCCATGCGGTCTGGAAAATTTATGATGCCGTCCACGAGGGCGAGGCCGGGGAGGCGGACTGCGCCGCCTTCCGCGCCGGGCTCACGCTGCGCGACGGAACGGTCTGCCGCCCGGCTTATCTCCGCCCGCTCGGCCCCGGCCGCAGCCTTGTGGCCGTGTGCGAGGGAAAGTACCATCAGGTGCGCCGGATGCTGGCCAGCCGCGGCATGCCGGTCACGGCGCTTCGTCGAATTGCCGAGGGCGGACTCGAGCTTGGAGCGCTCCCAATGGGAATGACACGCGAGCTGACATGCGGCGAAATTCGACTTTTGGAAACTGTGGATTTTGACGAAGCCTATCTGGAAAAACTTGTACAAAAAATTAGAAATATGCTCTGAAAAACTGGATAATTTAACGAAAAAGTCGGAATCTTCCATAAAAAAGTACCTATGATTTGAAATAAAATGCCGAAAACCTATTGCATTCTGCCGAAAAAAATAGTATGATACTAGCATAATTTTGCCGAATATCGACACTTTGTCTTTGGCGTAAGGAGGACGGCTTATGTCAAGTCGTATGTTTCAGGGCGTACTGCTCCAGCTCAGCGAAGCCGCACAGACCACCATCGGTGTGATCGATGCAGAAGGGAATGTCATCTCCTGCAGCGATACCACGCTCATCGGCGAAAAGTGGCCGGATGCCGCCACGGCGGTGGCCGCCATGCTGGAGAACCCGGTGCGTGAGGAGCCGTATACGTTCTACGCGCTCAAGGGCTGGAACCCTGCCTATGGCTACTCCGCCTTTGTGCTTGGAACGGACGCACAGGCCGAGATGCTTGTGCGCATGACGCAGGTCTCCCTGAATTCCGCAAAGGCCTACTATGAAGAAAAGCATGATAAGGGGACCTTCGTCAAGAACATCATCACGGACAATATCCTTCCGGGCGACATCTATATCCGCGCGAAGGAGCTGCATTTCCCGACGGAGCTGCCGCGCGCGGTCTATCTCGTCCGGCAGGTCGGCCGTTCGGACGTGGCCGTCGTGGAGCTGCTGCAGAGCATGTACCCCGACACGCAGCAGGACTTTGTCATCAACGTCAACGAGACGGATATCGCGCTCGTGCGTCAGGTCCCGGCGGACACGACGGGCGAGGAGCTGACCCGCGTCGGCCGCACGATCGAGGAGCGGCTGAAGTCCGAGCTGTTCGTGCGCACGACCATCGGCATCGGCACGATCTCCGAGCATCTGCGCGAGCTGGCCGATTCCTACAAGGAGGCGCAGGTCGCCATCGAGGTCGGCAAGGTCTTCGATACCGAAAAGACCGTCATCAATTATGAAAACCTTGGCATCGGCCGCCTGATCTATCAGCTGCCGACCACGCTGTGCGAGATCTTCCTTTCCGAGGTCTTCCGCAAGAATTCCATCGAGTCGCTCGATCAGGAGACGCTGTTCACCATCAACATGTTCTTTGAGAACAGCCTGAACGTCTCCGAGACCTCCCGCAAGCTGTTCGTCCACCGCAATACGCTGGTCTACCGTCTGGAGAAGATCAAGAAGCTCACGGGCCTCGACCTGCGCGAGTTCGACGATGCCATCATCTTCAAGGTCGCCCTCATGGTCAAGAAGTATCTGGCCTCCCGCGACAACCGTATGATCTGATCTTCCGCGGAACGCTGCACGGCTGCAGCGCCGTTGGTACGGACATTTCAATATTTATTTAATAGTTGAGTAAGAAACTGGTGTGATTTATGATCGATTTGGTAAACGTCACAAAAACATATGAGACCGGCACGCACGCGCTCAACGGCATCGATATGCACATTGATGACGGCGAGTTCGTGTTTCTGGTCGGTCCGTCCGGCTCCGGCAAGTCTACCATCATCAAGCTGTTGACGGCGGAGCTCAAACCGACGTCCGGCTCGGTGCTGGTTAACGGCTATCAGCTCGAGTCCATCAAGCGCGCGTCCATCCCCTATATGCGCCGCACGCTCGGTGTCATTTTCCAGGACTTCCGCCTCATTGAGAACAAGACGGTCTATGAGAACGTCGCGTTCGCCATGCGCGTCATCGGCGCAGCGCCAAAGGAAATCAAAAAGCGCGTGCCCTATGTGCTGGAGCTGGTCGGGCTGGAGAACAAGGGCCGCCGTCTGCCGAACGAGCTGTCCGGCGGCGAGCAGCAGCGTGTGGCCATTGCCCGCGCGCTCATCAACAATCCGACGATGATCATCGCCGATGAGCCGACCGGCAACCTCGACCCGCAGCGTTCGTTTGAGATCATGCTCCTGCTCGAGCAGATCAATGCGCTCGGCACGACGGTCATGGTCGTTACGCACGAAAAGGGCCTGGTGGACCGCTTCACCAAGCGCGTAGTCGCCATCGACGAGGGCAGAGTCGTCAGCGACGGAATGGACGGGTATTACAGCTATGAAGCACAATAATTTCAGCTTTCTCGTCGGCGAGGGCACAAAGGCGATCTTCAAGCATGGCTTTATGTCCTTTGCCGCAGTCTGCATCACCGTGGCCTGCCTCGTGATCGTCACGAGCTTCGGCCTTATCACCTATAACATCGGCCTGATCGTCGACGATCTGCAGAAGGAGAACGAGGTCCTCATCTGCATCGACGAGAGCTACACCGAGGCTGAGGCCAAGAGCGTCGGCTCCCGCATCAATCTGATCGACAATGTCGCGGATGCCCGCTTCATCTCCCGCGAGGAGGCTCTGCAGACGTTCGTCAAGGAATATGACGCCGTCATGTACGACGGCGTGACCGCCGAGACCATGCGCGACCAGTACATCGTCACGCTGGAGGACAACTCCAAGCTGCAGGAGACCATCGACGCGTTGAAGCAGGTGCCCGGCGTTGCGACCATCTATTCCGATCCGACGGTCGCCAACGCCATGTCCACGATCCGCAACGTGCTGTCCATTGTTTCGGCCTGCATCGCGGCCGTGCTGCTCATCGTGTCGCTCATCATCATTTCCAATACGATCAAGCTTGCCATGTTCGACCGCCGCGAGGAGATCGCCATCATGCGCATGGTCGGTGCAACGAACGGCTTTATCCGTCTGCCGTTCGTGGTCGAGGGGTTCATCCTCGGCCTGTTGGGCGCCGTGTGCTCGTTCTTCCTCGAGTGGGGCCTGTACGAGGCCATCCGCGGCGCCATTGCCAGCTCCGGCCAGCTCAGCTTCCTCCACGTCGTCTCGTTCAGCACGGTCGCTCTGCCGGTCGCGCTGGTGTGCGTGGTCACGGGCTTGCTGATCGGCGTTGTGGGCAGCCTGATGTCCATCCGGAAATTCCTGAAGGTCTGAAATACGCGCACAGGAGGGTATACTATGTATAAGTACAGAAGAGTCATCATCTCCGTCATCGCGCTGCTGCTGGCCGCTGCGATCCTGACAGGTCTGCTTGTTACGGTCTTCGCGGCCAATTCCGCGGATATCCGCACGGAGATCAGCGGCCTGGAATCGAAGCAGGATGAGCTTGACCAGAAGAAGCAGGAGCTCGAGGCACAGATCGCCGCAAACAATACCCAGACGCTCAATGTCGTGGAGCAGAAGGCGCAGATCGATCAGGAGATCGAGCTGACGCGGCAGGAGGTCGAGAATCTGAACGAGCAGATCCGTCAGTACAATCTGCTCATCGCCGAAAAGCAGGCGGAGCTTGACCAGCTCCAGACCGATCAGAACGACCTGCTCGACCGCTATAAGCAGCGCATCCGCGCCATGCAGGAGCAGGGCGACGTGTCGTACTGGTCCATCATCTTCGGCGCAAAGACGTTCTCCGAAATGCTCAACCGCGTTTCCATGGTCGAGGAGATCGCTCAGAGCGACCAGCGTATGCTCGAGAACATGCGCCAGATCGCCACGGAGGTCCTCTCCGCCAAGGAGGAGCTGGCAGGGGAGAAGGTCTCTCTCGAGGAGAAGAAGACTGAGCTTGCCAGCGCGCAGGAGACGCTCACGGCCAAGCGCGCCGATTCCGACGAGCTGCTGCAGGAGCTTGTCTCCGATGCAGACCTGCTGCGCGAGACAAACGAGACCTATGAGGCCATGCTCGAGGATCTGACGGAGCAGATTGCCGAAAAAGAAAAGGAATACACCGATGCCAAGCGTGCTGAGGAAGAAGCCGCCAAGAACAACAATAACGGCGGCAATAACAACAATGGCGGCGGCAATAACGGTGGCAACAACGGCGGCAACAACGGCGGCGGCAGTGGCGGCACAAACGCTGGCGGCTTCCTCTTCCCGCTTCCGGCGGGCAGCGGTGTTGTGATTACATCCCCGTATGGCTATCGCTATCATCCGATCGACGGCGGCTATCGCTTCCATAACGGCGTTGACCTTGCCGTTGCGCAGGGTACGCCCGTCTATGCCACGAAGAGCGGCACGGTGACGACCGCAACCTTCTCTTCCGGCTACGGCTACTATGTCACGATCAACCACGGCGACGGCTTCTCGTCGCTCTATGGCCACATGACGCATTATACCGTTTCGTCCGGTGACTATGTCAATCAGGGCGATCTCATCGGCTATGTCGGCTCGACCGGTTACTCCACCGGCCCGCACCTGCATTTCACGATGTTCTACAACGGTGCCACCGTCAACCCGATGGACTATGTCAGCATCCGCTGAGATCGGATGCTGCCCCCGCTCCGGCGGGATCCGCGTGAAAAAGCCTCGCAGAATTCGCCGCCTGCCGGCGGCGAATCAGCCTGAATCAATTTCTCCGACACTCTCACCCCGCTTCGGCGGGGTGTCGGCCGTAAAGGAGGACCTATGGAACCAAATGAGACTCCCATGGGACCGGAGGAACTCCGTCCCGAACCCCAAAAATCAAAGAAAAAAGTCTTGCCGTATGTCGTCTGCTGCCTTGCCACGGCCGTGGTCGTATTCGCACTGACGTTTGCGGGCATGACGCTGCTGCAGAGCAGACAGAAGAGCACGTCGGATGATGACTATCTTGCCAAGGTGCAGGAGGTCGTGGCCCTGCTCGACGCACGCTATGTCGACGGGCTGGACCATTCGAAGCTCGGCGATCAGCTTGCGTCCGCTGCCGTGACCGCGACGGGCGACCGCTGGAGCTACTACATCAGCGCCGACGAGCTTGCGGCCTATCAGGAGCAGAATGCCAACGCCTATGTCGGCATTGGCGTGACCATTCGACTGGAAAATGAGGACGATGCCGGATTCACCGTTGCCTCCGTCACATCGGGCGGCCCTGCCGAGGCAGCCGGGCTGCAGATCGGCGATATGCTCCTTGCCATAGACGGCGCCAATATGAAGGAGCTCGGCATGGAGGAGGCCCGCAACCGCGTCCGCGGCGAGGAGGGCACGAGCCTGACGCTCACGGTGCAGCGCGGCGGCGAGACGTTCGACGTCACGGTCACGCGCGCGACCATCGAGGTGGAGGTCGTCCGGGCTGAGCTGCTGGACGGAAATGTCGGCTATCTGAAGATCAACAATTTCGATTCCGGCTGCGCCGAAAAGTCCATTGCCGCCATCGAGTCCCTGCGGGAGCAGGGCACAACGTCTCTGCTGTTTGACGTCCGCTTCAATCCGGGTGGCCACAAGGATGAGCTTGTGGAGCTGCTGGATTATCTCCTGCCGGAAGGCCCGCTGTTCCGCTCCGTGGACTATAAGGGCAACGAGGATATCGATTATTCCGATGCGTCCTGCGTCGAGCTGCCGATGGCCGTTCTCGTGAACGGAGATTCCTATTCTGCCGCCGAGTTCTTTGCTGCGGCGCTGCAGGAATACGGCGTCGGCACCGTCGTCGGCACGCAGACGGTCGGCAAGGCAAATTATCAGCAGACCTTCGTCCTGAGCGACGGCTCTGCTGTCGCCGTTTCGACCGGCCATTATCAGACCCCGCACGGCGTCACGCTGGCGGGCGTCGGCATCACGCCGGATATCCCGGTCGAGGTCGATGACGACACCTACCTGAAAATTTACTCCAATGCGCTCGAAAAAAGCGAGGATGCGCAGCTGCAGGCGGCCATCGCGGCCCTGACGCAAGGAAACCCTTGACAAGTGCGGCGGCAATCCTCTATAATCACAACGAATGAACGGGCTTTGCCTGATTTTGGGAGGAACATGGAATGGCAAAAGAATTTAAGCTGACCAGAGAACGTCTGAAGGAGCTCGAGGAAGAGCTCAATTATCTGAAAACCACGCGCGAGAAGGAAGTCGCGGAGCAGATCAAGGAAGCCCGCTCCTTCGGCGATCTTTCCGAGAACAGTGAATATGATGAAGCGAAAAATGAGCAGGCCAAGCTGTACGGCCGCATTGCGGAGGTCGAGAACATTCTGTCCCATGCTGTCGTGATCGATGAGAGCGCCGAGCAGGAGCGCGCCGGTGTCGTCGGCCTTGGCTGCACCGTGAAGGTCCGCGACCTTGATCTGGAGGAAGAGGCGACGTATGCTATCGTCGGCTCGCAGGAGGCCAACCCCATGGAGTCCCGCATTTCGGACGACTCTCCGTTCGGCCGCGCCATGCTTGGCAAGCACATCGGCCAGACCGTCGAGGTGGAAGCCCCGGTCGGCACGATCCGTTTTGAGATCCTTTCCGTAGAACGATAACACAGGAGGAATACCGTGGCTAAGAATACCCAGCAGCCCGAGCTTTCCATGGTCGATCAGGTCCGCATCCGCCGGGAAAAGCTCGCGCAGCTTCAGCAGGAGGGGCAGAATCCCTTCGCACAGACAAAGTTTGAATTTACCAGCAACAGCGCCGAGATCAAGAAAAACTTCGAGCAGATGGAGGGAAAGAAAGTCTCCGTCAGCGGCCGCCTGATGACGAAGCGCGGCATGGGCAAGGTCATGTTCTGCGACCTTCAGGATGCCGTCGGGCGTATCCAGATCTATTTGAAGATCGACGAGATGGACGAAGCGACGTTCGAGCGCTGCCGCAAGCTCGACATCGGTGATATCGTCGGCGTGCATGGCGATGTGTTCCGCACGCAGCGCGGCGAGATCTCCGTGCGCGCGCACGAGGTCGTCCTGCTTGCCAAGGCTCTGCTGCCGCTGCCGGACAAGTTCCATGGCCTGACGAATCTTGAGACCCGCTATCGCCAGCGCTATGTGGACCTCATCGTGAACCCCGACGTTAAGGACACGTTCGTGAAGCGCAGCCTTATCCTGCGCGAGCTGCGCAGCTTCCTCGATGGGCGCGGCTTTCTCGAGGTCGATACCCCGATCCTGACGCCGTTTGAGATCGGCGCGTCTGCGCGCCCGTTCTATACCCACCACAACACGCTGGATATGGATATGGTCCTCCGCATCGAGACGGAGCTGTACCTCAAGCGCCTCATTGTCGGCGGCATGGACCGCGTGTATGAGGTCGGCCGTATCTTCCGTAATGAGGGCATGGACCCGAAGCACAACCCCGAGTTCACCACCATCGAGCTTTATCAGGCCTATACGGATTTCCATGGCATGATGGACCTTGTCGAGGACATGATGAAGCAGGTCGCGCAGAATGTCTGCGGCAGCCTCGTCGTGCCGTACCAGGGCCACGAGATCGATCTGGGCCACTGGGAGCGCCTGACCATGATCGACGCCGTGAAGAAGTACAGCGGTGTGGACTTCCGCGACTGGAAGACGGACGAGGACGCCATCGCCAGCGCGAAGGCGCACAATGTCACTCTGCCCGAGGTCCCGACGAAGGGTGCCATTCTGGCGGAGTTCTTCGATGCATTCGTCGAAGAAAAGCTCATCCAGCCGACGTTTATCTATGATTATCCGGTGGAGATCAGCCCGCTTGCCAAGCGCAAACCGGATGACCCCGCGTTCACGGAGCGCTTTGAGTACTTCATCAATGCCACGGAGTTCGGCAACGCCTTCTCCGAGCTGAACGACCCGATCGACCAGCGCGGCCGCTTCGAGCGTCAGGTCGCCGAGCGCAAGTCCATTGAGCCGGATTGCCGTGCGCAGGTGGATTATGACTTCATCAATGCACTGGAGTACGGCATGCCGCCTACAGGCGGCCTCGGCTTCGGCATCGACCGCCTCGTGATGCTCCTGACCGACAGCGCCTCCATCCGCGATGTTCTGCTTTTCCCCACAATGAAACCCTTGAATGGTGTAAAGGACGAAAATGGTGTAAACAAAACCGAGTTCGAAGCCCCAAAAACCGAGCCGGAAAAGATAGATTTCTCCAAAGTAGAGATCGAGCCGTTGTTCAAGGATTTCGTGGATTTTGAGACTTTCTCCAAGTCTGATTTCAGAGCAGTCAAAGTGCTTGCTTGTGAAGCAGTACCGAAGTCTAAGAAGCTTCTGAAGTTTACCTTAGACGATGGCTCAGGCGAAAACAGGACGATTTTAAGCGGTATTCACGCATATTACGAGCCGGAAGAACTGGTCGGCAAGACCTGTATCGCTATTACCAATCTTCCGCCAAGACCGATGATGGGCATTGATTCCTGCGGTATGCTGATTAGTGCAGTACACCACGAGGAAGGCGAAGAAAAGCTCCATCTTCTGATGGTAGATGACCATATTCCGGCAGGCGCAAAGCTCTACTAAAACGAGATGTACTTCATTTTCCGAAAACCTCGGATTTTACACAAATACACCAATTTTACACCAATCGGTGCTAAAATCGGTGCAGCAACAAAAAAATCGCATAATTTTTAGTTTCACACCGCCCCTGAGAAGTTATAGCTTCTCAGGGGCTTCTGTATTTTCTCATAGTTTTACTCCCCATTATCGCAAACTATACCAATCCTCGCTTCCTCAATATAATGAAGCTAATCACAGAGGAAGGAGGGGACTCGATATGAGTAATCTTTTATCAGAGGTACACCCTGAACTTGTTCTGGAATGGTCGGAGAGGAATTTGCCGCTGACACCGGACAAGATTACATACGGATCAAACAAAATAGTTTGGTGGATAGGAACTTGCGGTCACGAATGGCAGACCAGCGTAAAGGCTCGTTCAAGCGGTGAGAAATGCCCGATCTGTTCAGGAGCAAGAGCCGTGGAAGGTATCAATGATTTAGTAACGCTGAAGCCGGAACTGGCTGCTGAATGGTCGAGTAAGAATAATCCTCTAAAGCCGACAATGGTAACGGTAGGCTCACACAAAAAAGTAATTTGGAAAGGCAAATGCGGTCACGAGTGGACAGCTACGGTTAAGAGTAGGGCGATAAGCGGCACAGGCTGCCCGTATTGCTCTCATAACAAGGTCTTGGAGGGATTTAACGACCTTGCTTCACAACGCCCTCTAATCGCTTCTGAGTGGTCTGAGAGAAATTACCCATTAAAGCCTAATATGGTTACAGTTTTTGCGAATCGAAAGGTATGGTGGAAGTGCAGCAAAGGTCACGAATGGAATACTCTTATTTCCACTCGTTCAGGTGGCAGCCAATGCCCTTATTGCAGTGGGCAAATCCTACTAAAAGGATTTAATGATTTTGCCACAACGCACCCACAGCTTGCACAGGAATGGTCAGACCGAAATCTTCCGCTTACTCCTGATATGATAAATGAGAAATCCCGTAAAAATGTTTGGTGGAAATGCAGAGAGTGCGGGAACGAGTGGCAGTCGGTTGTATATGCTCGGATAAGAGGAACAATATGCCCTGTTTGTGCAGATCGGGCAGTTATGGCAGGATATAATGATTTAGCAACAACGGACGCACATCTTCTTTCAGAATGGGATTATGAAAAGAACAAAGGCATTTCCCCAAATAAAGTATCAAGGAACTCAATGCGGAGTGTGTGGTGGAAATGCTCACTCGGACATTCTTGGAAAGCTAAAATCTCAGAAAGAGCGATTGAGGAAAAAGGCTGTACGGTATGTGAGAAAGATTATCTGACTGTTTTCCCGAAGCTTGCGGTTATGTTTTATGCGGCAATGAAACATATAAAGGTACAGTTTGATACAGACAAAGTTATCGGCATACCGCTTGAAATGTATGTACCTGAAGAAAATGCGGCGATTGAGACAGTCAGCGGGACGGAAGAAATTGAAACCTTAAAGGCATACCTATGTAGAAAGCGGGAAATCAAACTCATAAAAATTCCTTATACATTAGGAAGCAGCGAAGCCGACTTCGCCGAGAAAATCAAAAAAGCGTTTCGCAGCATACATATTTTCATAACCTCGAATGAAGATGAAGATATAGCATTTATCCGGCAGAGGTTTTTTGAATGGAGAAAGGCACAGCAAAAATAAAGGAGGCAGTCCAATGAAAAATGATAAGTTCCATATATATCTTGATGATGATGAGTACAGACAAGTCGTACAATGTTTGATTTCTCTCAAAAATGCTCTCATAGAGCAAGGTAGATACACGGACGCAGTAGATGAAGTCCTTATCAAATTTACGAAAGCACGAAAGAAAAAGATTGCCGTTCAATACATCTAAATAAAAAATAGCCAAGCCGCTTGTTTCTCTACGGAGAAGCAGGCGGCTTTTTTTGCGTTTTTAGGGCAATTTTCAAGGGCAAAAAAATTTTTTTGAAATTTTTTTGGAAAAAGGGCGATTTTGGGTGTGCATTTTGACCCCCTTTGTCCAAATGAGTGAAGGGGTTATTTCCTCGACAGGGATTTTCCCCCTTCACAGTACCTTGAAAATTGAATATACAGGCGCTAAGGACATTAGTTCTGATGAATAGCCCGAAGGTGGGTACGCCGTGACTTTTCCATTGTATATATGGGGAACGAGCGAGAATCCCCGACCTGAAATTCAGCTTGCTACTGAAACGGCAATGACAGTCAGAATGATAATGATACTTCTCTACGGAGCTGGCGGAGTACCCGGCAGAGGTGAGATTCCTATGATACGGTTTCGCAAACCGTAACCTTAGTGCTTCCCGTACAAAGCGAATCGCTTTCCGCAGGGGGCGTTGAGAACAAATACTGCGGTCTTTACATTATTAAATCAAGGAGATGAGTAAATGAATAATCAACTTATAAGAGGAAACTTGTTCTTGTTTTCTAAGCCGGAGCCTGAGTCAAAACAGTTTGAAAAGGGTGAGCGGTTTTTTCTTAATCAGGCAGGAACGACTGAAAGTCTATTTATTATTTTGCGGGTAACAAAAGAAAATCAACTTATTTTAGCAAGGGCTTTTCCTACCCAACAGAAAAACACCTGTAAAGTTATTATAGGAAGAAAGGAATATTGGGTGCGCTTTTCTAACCTGCTTTTTGCTGAACGAAAATGGCTGTCTGATATAACGATTTATCAAGGTCGCTGTTCGTATGGTAACATATCGAAAATTTATTCTTGCTACAACAATTGGAAAGAGCAAATAAAGAAACAAGCAAGAGAAAAAGCGATAAGGAAAAGAGAGGAAAAAATTGCTTTGAGAAAGGCAAGAAAAGAAAGATTAGAGCGTGAAAGATTAGCGCTGTATGATGGCAAAAAACAAGACGATATTCGTGTGCCAAGTTATTTATCGAATTATGCAAGACATCCATTTCAGGGCGGAGCAATGTGTCCACGATAAATCATTACATAGCCATTCATTTTAATTCAAGTGAATGGCTAAATCTATGAAAGGAGGTAAAGCCGGAGATGTCAAACTGCAAGACGATTGCGGTATGCAATCAAAAAGGCGGCGTGGGCAAGACCACGACTACGGTTAATTTAGGCGTCGGACTTGCTATGCAAGGGAAAAAGGTGCTTCTGATTGACGCTGATCCGCAGGGCGATTTAACGACCTGCCTCGGCTGGAGGGATAGCGACAGCCTTTCCGTAACGCTGACAGAGAAGTTACAGGCGATCATATCGGAGCAGGAGCAAAATCCCTTTGACGGTATTCTGCACCACAAAGAAAAAGTAGACCTTGTACCGTCCAATCTCAGCCTATCGTCATTGGAAATGACGCTTGTAACAGCGATGAGCCGAGAGAGCGTCCTGAAGAATTATCTGAGCCTTGTAAAAGACAAGTACGATTATGTCCTTATTGACTGTATGCCGAGCTTGGGTATGATTACCTTTAACGCTCTTACGGCGGCTGACAGCGTGATTATCCCCGTTCAGGCGCAGTATCTTCCCGCTAAGGGAATGACGCAGCTTTTGGGGACGATTGCGAAAGTAAGGAAACACACAAACGCCGATTTGAAAATCGACGGTATTCTTCTGACGCTTGTGGACGGAAGGACAAATCTTGCGAAAAGCACAGTGGAAGCACTCAGGGAAAATTTCGGCAGCCATATCAGGATATATAGATCAATGATTCCGGCAGCCGTAAAAGCCGCAGAGGTATCTTCTAAAGGCACAAGTATCTACGCCTATGAGCCGAACAGTCCGGTGTCTAAGGCTTACGCCGGTTTCACAAAGGAGGTGTTAGCCGATGGCAGGCAGAAAGAGCGACTTCACGCTGCCCACGAACACGCTCGATGAGCTGTTTTCCTCTCAGGAGGAAAGGGACGAAGCGAAGCTGTCTAAAATCAGGGATATTCCGCTTGAGGAAATCGACGATTTCCCCGACCACCCGTTTAAGGTGCGGGAAGATGAGGATATGTTTCAGCTTGTGGAAAGTATCAAAGAGCGTGGCGTGATTACTCCCGCTACCGTAAGGCAGAAGGAGGACGGCAGATACGAGCTTATTTCAGGACACAGGCGAAAAAGGGCTTGCGAGCTTGCCGGATTTGAAACGCTCAGATGTGAGGTGGTAGACCTCGACCTTGATGAAGCGACGATTTTAATGGTCGAAAGCAACTTCCAACGGTCGCAGATACTTCCCTCGGAAAAAGCCCACGCATATAAAATGCGGCTGGACGCTATGAAAAGACAGGCAGGCAGACCGAGAAAAGAAAATTCATCCCCAGTGGGGATTGATTTACGAGGTAAGCAATCGCTTGATTTAATGAGCGAGGAATGTGGCGATAGTCGAAATCAAATACACAGATATATCCGTCTTACAAACCTTGTTCCTGAATTGCTCGAATTTGTAGACGAGGGCAGGATTAAAATGCGCCCCGCCGTTGAACTGTCCTATCTGAACGAGGACTGCCAGAGGGATTTGGTGGACGAAATCGACTTGAACGATTGTACACCATCCCACGATCAGGCAATCCGTATGCGGAAATTTTTCGAGGAAGGCAAGCTGACAACAGAAGCGATTTCTGCGATTATGAGCGAGGAAAAGCCGAATCAGCGTGAGAAGATTGTTTTGCGTGGGGACAGGGTGCGAAGCCTGATCCCGAAAAATATCCCCATCAACCAAACGGAGGAGTATGTCTGCAAGGCGCTGGAGCATTACAACAAGTTTTTGCGTAACCGTGCCGAGCGTGACAGCAGGTAAGGCGGAGTGTGTTTTTCTTCTTCCCCTTCCTCACACTCCAACCCCTAAACTATCTCACTATCCGAAAGAATAAAACTATCTCACATACTTACAGCTATCTCACCTAACTCAATCTATCTCAGAAAAACGCACCATTCCAAAGCACAGGAGGTATGTCCTATGATATAAGATTAACCTTCGTTTCACACCTTTGCCTGAAATGCTGTTTCGCATTACAATGGCGGCAGAAAAGGAGTGAAACGCAATGAAAACAAAAACGATTGTTTTTTTATTGGCTCTTTTGCTGATCGTGCTTGCAGGCTGCAACAATGCCCCGCCGAATGAAGATAAGCCACAGCCGTTTTCTTTTTCGGAGAGTGTTCAAAGCACCTCTGAATCCGAAGCGCCTGCGGTAAATGAGAGTAAGGAGGTTGAAACAACGCCTGAAGCCGTACAGGAATCAGAGCCGGAAAAGCAGGGAGAAACAACGGAAACGGATACGGTCAGCTCCGAACAGCCTCAGACTGTTTCTGAAAGCGGGCAGGCGGCACAGTCCGCCGAACAACCCGATAAAGCGGATAAGACCGAACATTCCGTATCCACACCGCAGCCGGATATACCAAAAGAAAGTGAAACGCCTGAGCCGCCTGAAATGGAAGAAACGACGAGCGAAACTAAAACTGACTTTGACATTGACTACTGGATTTCCTTTGCAAAAGGTTACGCTCAGAGCGTGGGGCTTCTGTTAGACAGCGAGGCGGTTTACTGTTGGGATAATCCGATCCGTGCCGGAGCGCACTGCAAATATCTTGAAAGGGATATTCACAGTCGCTTAGATCGGTACAAGGCTGACGAAGAAATCACAGCCGTATGGATTTGGGCGGAGGAAGTCTCCGACGGAATCTATGACATCTATATCGGCTATGCTTAAATTTAATATTCCATTTAGAGAACGCACCGAAAAAAACGGTGCGTTTTTTCATTTCAAGGAGGATTTCAGATGAAAATTAAGAAACCAAAGCGCATTATGTCGCTGTTTCTTGCGGCGCTAATGTGCGTGACTTCCCTTGTAGGGATTGGTACGACTGCCTATGCCGCAGAGGAAACGGACGATGTGTACCTTATCTCGTATCCCCGTGACGGGGACTCGAATTACAACGCCGAATGGGGACACGGCAGCCTTACCTTTATGAACGGCTGGAAAACAGGCACTTCCCGTTATACAACCGTCCGTGCGATGGGATCGTACAACGGAAATATCTGCTACTGTATTGAGATCGGCGTCCCGCAGCAGACCGGAGACAGTTTTACCAAAAAGGGCGAGGATTTTTGGGACAACTACCCTTCGTCCTATAACAGCACCATTTCTCCTGATGATATTAAGCTGTTCATCGGTCGTATCTTCCAGTACGGCTATACGGGAACAATCTCAACCTCGTGGCGTTCTCAGAACGAGGGCGGCGATAAGCTGGCTCACGCAGTCGCTACACAGCTTCTCATTTGGGAAACCGTCATCGGCGAGCGTGATGAAAACTTTAACAAGGTCAGCACAGGCGGCAAGGACGCTGTTCTGGATCAGATCAGCCCTAACCACCCGCTTTATGACAAGATTATGAGCTACTACAACTCAATGGCGGCAAGTGTGCAGAAGCATTCCAAGCTGCCGAGCTTCCTTACCAAAACGCCGGGGAGCGCACAGGAAATCGAGCTTGAATGGGATGGCTCTAAGTACACGGTTACGCTGACGGACAGCAACAATGTCCTTTCGGGATATAAGTTTTCGTCCAATGATTCGGGCGTTCAGTTCTCCGTAAGCGGAAACAAGCTGACGATTACTGCCGAGAAAGCGCCGAGCGACGGGCTGACGATTACCGCAGAGAAAACGGCGCAGAGAAAAGGCGTTATCACTTGGACGGACGGTATCTATGGACCAAACGGCGGTGTGCAGGATACCGTAACCTACGCTCAGACGGTCAATGATCCGGTCAAAGGATTTCTTAAATTAAAGGTTTCCTACGGCTCGGCGAAGATTGTGAAAACCAGCGAGGACGGAAAGGTGGACGGTATCTCCTTCCGTATTCAGGGCAACGGCATTGATAAAACCGTTAAGACAGAAAACGGCGGTCAGATTCAGGTCGATAACCTAATGCCGGGAGTATATACCGTAACCGAGCAGGAATATGACAGATACGAGCCGCAGGAGTCCCGCAGAGTAACCGTAGTTGCGGGACAGGTTGCGACCGTCAACTTCAACAACACACTGAAGCGTGGCGATATTGAGGTTATCAAATCCTCGGAGGATAACTTTAATGAGGGCGTGACCTTCCACCTTTACGGCACTTCGCTCTCCGGCATTGCCGTGGACGAGTATGCGGTTACGGATAAAAACGGTGTGGCGACCTTTGAAGATGTGCTGATCAGCGGCACTACGCCGTACACCATTGAGGAAGTGGATACAGCAATCCGTTATGTCATTCCCGAAGATCAGAGCGCACCCGTCAAGTGGAACGAGGTCACTACCCGCAATTTCACGAATATCCTGAAGAAGTTTACCGTTACCGTGACCAAGAGCGACGCTGAGACGGGAACGGCTCAGGGAAACGCCTCTCTTGCGGGAGCAAAATACGGGATTTTCAAGGGCGAACAGCTCATTGACGAATACTATACCGATGAAAACGGTCAGTTTACCACAAAAGAATATATCTGCGGTGCGGACTGGACAATCAAGGAACTGGAGCCGAGTGAGGGCTATTTGCTCGATCCGACCGTCTACAAGGTCGGCGCAGAGCCGGAGCTTTATACCATTGAGCATAACCAGACCGCAAATGATGTAACGGAACAGGTCATCAAGGGCAATATCGCCATTATCAAACATACGGACGATGGCGAGACGCAGATTGAAACGCCCGAAGAAGGCGCAGTTTTTGAAGTGTATCTCAAATCCGCAGGCTCTTTTGCGAACGCAAAGGAATCCGAGCGTGATACGCTCATCTGCGATGAGAACGGCTTTGCACAGACAAAGGATATGCCTTACGGCACATATACCGTCCATCAGGTATCCGGCTGGGAAGGCAGGGAGCTGATGGATGATTTTGATGTGTTCATCGCAAAGGACGCCCAGACCTACCGCTATCTGATTAACAACAGCAATTTTGAAAGCTATATCCAAGTAGTCAAGGTGGACGCAGAAACGGGCAAGACCATTCCCTATGCGGGCGCAGGATTCCAGATTTACGATCCGTCCGGCAATCTCATTACGATGGAGTTTACCTATCCTACCCCGACAACCGTTGACACTTTCTATACCGACGCTAACGGCTCGCTCGTAACGCCGGAAAAGCTGCCATACGGTCAGGGATACTCTATCGTTGAGGTACAGAGTCCTTATGGATATGTCCTTGATTCCACACCCGTCTATTTTGATGTCACGGAAGAAAATTCTTCTGAGGAAAGCGGGGTAACAGTGATAAAAGTTGAAAAGACCAATATGCCGCAGAAAGGCACGATCAGCATTGAAAAGACGGGCGAGGTATTCTCCGGCGTTTCGGTAAGCGGCGGGACAGATGAAAACGGGCAGGAGCTTCCCGTTATCTATCAGCCGGTTTATGAAACACAGGGACTGCCGGATACCGTTTATGAAATCCGTGCCGCCGAAGATGTGGTAACGCCTGACGGAACTCTCCGATACAGCAAGGGCGAGCTGGTCGATACGGTTACGACCGATGAAACCGGCTTTGCAAAAAGCAAGGAACTCTACCTCGGAAAATATGAAGTCAAAGAGGTCAAGGCAGGCTATGGAATGGTGCTGAGCAGTGAAGTCCATACCGTCGAACTCATTTACGCCGGACAGGATGTAGCCGTGACTGAAACGGCGACTTCCTTCGTCAATGAACGGCAGAAGGTTGAGGTCAGCCTTGAAAAAGCGCTGGAGACAAACGAGCTGTTTGGTATCGGCAATAACGGAGAAATCAAAAATATCAGCTTCGGCTTGTTCGCCGATGAGGAGCTTGTATCCGCAAGCGGCACTTCCATTCCGAAAGACGGTCTGCTTGAAATCATCACGCTTGATGAAAACGGCAGGGCGACCGTAGGGACTGACCTGCCTTTGGGCAGCTATTATGTCAAAGAACTGGCGACAGACGAGCATTATCAGCTCAACGGCGAAAAATATCCCGTTGTATTTGAGTATGCGGGACAGGAAACCGCAACGGTTGTGATTGCCGTAAACAATGGCGAGCCGATGGAAAACAAGCTGATCTACGGATCGGTTTCCGGCAAAAAGGTTGATGAGAACGGCGAGGGACTCGGCGGTGCGCTCATTGGTCTGTTTAAGAGCGATGATGTGGAGTTTACCGAAGAAAACGCCCTGATGACCGCCGTATCCGGCGACGATGGCAGCTTCTCCTTTGAGAATGTGCCTTACGGAAACTGGTATATCCGTGAGATCAAGCAGCCGACCGGATTCGTGCTTGACGATACCGTCTATGATGTGAATATCTCAGAGAATGAGCAAGTCGTTGAGATTGAAATCGTCAATGAGCTGGTGCGTGGCAATATCGCTCTTACGAAGGTGGACGCTGAATATACCGATACGAAGCTGACGGGCGCTGTGTTTGAGGTCTATAAGGACTCCAACGACAACGGCGAGCTGGACAGCGAGGACGAACTGATCGGCACACTGACCGAAAAAGAAATCGGGCAGTATGAAATGAACGATCTGCTCTATGGGCGCTACTTCATTTTGGAATCAGCAAGCCCGGATTCGTATATCCGTGACGAGGGCGTGTATGAGGTATTTATCGACACGGACGGTAAGACCTATCAGGTGGAAAACACAGAGGGCAAAGGCTTCGCAAACGAGCCTATGCGTGGAAACCTGAAAATCGTGAAAACATCGTCTGACGGAAAGGTGGAAGGCTTTGCTTTCCGCATTACCGGAGCAAACGGCTATGATGTTACCCTTGAAACAGATGAAAACGGCGAAATCTTCCTTGAAGGTCTGCGGATCGGCGAGTACAAGATTTCCGAAGTAAACAATTCCGCTTCCGCTATGTATATCCTGCCTGCCGACAAGGAGGCAGCGGTACAGACAGGCTCTACCACGGTCGTTGAAATGCACAATGAGCTGCGGGATACACCGAAAACCGGAGATGACAGCAAGCTCGGTCTTTGGCTTGCCCTTGCGGGCGTGTCGGCGGCAGGCATAGCAGCCTGCGGTATCATTGGCTTTAAGAAAAAGAAGAAAAAGGAGGATAACTGATGGAACTGAAAGCGATCATCGGGATTGCTCTGGTCGCCTTTATCGTAGGCGGCTTTATCTTTTTGCAGATCCGTAACAGAAAGAAAAAGTAAGAACTTCTGCGGGGGCGGGGCTTAAAAACTCCGCCCCCTTTTCTATTTTGGGAGGCTTAAATGAGAAACCTGAAAACGATTGAAAACCGAGTGCTTGCGGTGTTAAAGGAACACCCCGAAGCACGAAATGACGATATGAAGCTGTATCTGCTCGTCAGCAAGGCGTGTATCTATGATACCCACGGTATCAGCCATTTCAGCTTTGAAGATGTGATGAGCAATTACAAGGCTTACGGTATCCCCTGCTTTGAGAGTATCCGAAGGACAAGGCAGAAGATTCAGGCGAAATATCCTGAACTCGGCTGCTCCCCCGAAGTACGCAGGGCAAGGCACAAAATGCAGCGTGTCTATTCCGACTACGCTAAAAGCTAAGATGGGAGGTAAAAGAAAATGGCAGCGAAGAAAAGCGCAAACACCGCTTTGCAGCAGAAAGTAAAGGTGCTGGCGAAGCTCTATGATTCCGGCTGTAAAACCGAAAAAGATTTGAAGGCGCTGAGCCTGCAAAGCATTTTGAAAATCCCCGATATATCCGTTTCCGATATGACGGTTATCACAGAGCTTCAGGAGCAGATCGCAAAAAACAGGCTCTTTTCCTATTTGGGAGGTGCGGATGATGAGCAAAAGTCAGAACAGAACGGTGGATAAGCATATTATCTGGAGCGATATGAATCTCAACCCTGATGATTGGCGTGACAGCTATAAGGATTTCCTTGAAATCAATGAAATCGACGGGAATCCGAATGACGAACACGGGCTGTACGAATATATGGTTGAAACCAATGGCGAGTATCTTTCCGATGAACGGGAAAATCTTAATGTCCAGCTTGCTCAGCCGATTATTGTCATCGGCGACATCGGCAGATGGAACGGCAGAGTGATGGGATACAAGATGATTGATTCCGGCAATATTAAAGATTGCCTTTATTCTGATACGGATATGACCGAGTGGTATGTAGATCGGTACGGCGACCTTCGTGCCGACGCTGTTCATCACGACGGGACAAATCACTATCTGTACCGTGTGTTTAAGGATACTGCCTCGCCGGAACAGATTGAACGCTTACAGGAAAAAATCTATTACGGCAAAGCGACAAGGGCAGATATAACAAGGGTAACAAAACGGCTCGGAGATGAAATAGCCGCAGTTTACGGCTTTCATATACCGAAACAAAGAACAGCAATGGAGCAAGCGAGGTGAGAAAATGAAAATCCGACCGCTTCATACGGACGAACAAAAATACACTTACAGGCAAAGTACGCAGATCGAGGGACAGACCGGAAGTATCGGTTATCTGCGTGGCGATTTCGGCGCAGGCGGCAAAGAGTTCTTTTCCTCTTGGTTTGACCACAGGCGGGATTTGAAAACAGATGAGTTCAAAAGCGCTCTGGACGAGGTTATCAACGCCCTGCGTTCCGAAGAATACGGACTGTTAAAGAGCCGCACGGCTATGGCGCAGTATGCGGGGAAATATCCCGTCAGCGCCTTTCAGGGCAACTATACGACCGAGTACGGTTTCCGTGCCGATACCGAAAAACACAGCTTCTTGATACGGTGTAATCCTGCCCGTGGGGACTACAATTTTTACTGCTACTGCTATGTGCGGGAATGGCTTGACCGCCATATGGAAAAGGCGAGCCGTGGAATCCGCTTTATCACGCCGGATTACAAAGAAAAATTCAAAATCCCCGATGGAGATAAAATCAGGATCACTTTAAGCGACGGGGAACAGCTTGACCGCACCTGCCGATATATTGACGACTATCATTTAGAGGTTGGCAGCAACCTCTACCATATCTGCGAGTTTGCCGAGCGGATGGAGCAAAACGGCAATACCGTGATTCCGCTCCGTTCTTCTCTGCCGGAGCAGTGCTATGTGTTCGTGCAGACGGAAAACTGCGTCGGCATTGTCAAAAAGGGCGAAAGCGGATTTTACCGCACGGATATTCAGGGCGGCAAGCCCAGTGAAACAAACGCCCTTGTGAATGAGATGAACAAAAAGCTCGGCTTGTCAAAAGGTCAGGCAGAGGCGATGAAGGCAGGTTCAATGTTTGGTTGGGATACCCCTGCCGCCGATCCGAAAAGCTATGATAAAAACGGTATCCCCGTAAGACCGAAACAGAAAGACTATGAAAGATAGGAGGTGCATAACCGATGGCACGAAAGTACGACCTGATTTCCGAGCTGTACCGCCGTACCGCACACGCTGTTGTGTCCGATGTTCAGAACTGGCAAGCCTTTTTGCGCTGCGCCTGCCGGAACTATCGTCTGCGCTTTGACGAGCAGCTTCTCATCTACGCCCAAAGACCGGACGCAACGGCAGTGCTGGAGATCGAGCGCTGGAACGATAAATTTGGGCGTTGGGTAAACCGTGGCGCTAAGGGTATCGCCGTATTTGAGGACGCCGACCGGAGCAGGCAGCGCTTAACCCATTACTTCGATATTTCCGATACCCACGCAAGCCGCTATTCCCGCCCCGTCCCGATTTGGGAGATGAAACCGGAATATATGGACGATGTGATCGAATCCCTTGAAAACACCTTCGGCGAGCTGGAAAACAGGGAAAGCCTTGCGGACGCAGTGTTGAGCGCCGCTAAAAACGCCGTGGAAGATAATATCCCCGATTATTTGGGCGATCTGATGTATGCCGCAGATGACAGCTTTCTCTACGGTCTTTCAGAGGATATGATTACTGCTATGTATAAAAAGGCGGTAACAAACAGCGTAGCGTATATGATGATGACAAGGCTTGGAATAGATACCGAGCCGTTTTATGAAGCGGAAGATTTCTCTGTCATTACAAATTTCAATACGCCGGAAACCTTAAACGCCCTCGGTATTGCGTCAAGCGATATTGCGGAGATGGGGCTTGGGGAAATCTCCCGTACTGTTCTTGCTCTTGAAAGGCAAAATCGCATCATTGCGGACAGAGAAAAACCTGATTACAATAAGGCTGAAAATAAAATCGAAAGGAGTTTTGATGATGAACGAGCTGACATACACAATGCAGGGCGACTACAATCTGCCGGATTTGACAATGCCGCAGCAGCCGGAGGTAACTTTGGGCAGGTACGCTCAGATGAGGCGGAAATTTCTCAAAGAACATCACAAAATCCGTTACTACAATCTTCTGACGAGCTGCACGCTGACGGAGCATTTAGCAGAAACCGAGCAGACAGCACTTCGCTTGGAAGAAACCCTGATGAAGCAGATGGCGGCGCAGGAGGGCTTGACCGAGAGCCTGAAAGCGGCGGATATGATGAAGTGGGTGCAGGGAATGAACAATCTGAGGAACAGAGTGCAGGAGATCGTGAAAGCGGAGGTCATCTTCGCTTAGACTACTACGACCGAAACAACGAGGACAAGAGCCTGCCGTTTTTCGGCGGAGACGATACCATTCGTGAAATCCTCGGCACAACACCCCACCTGAAAGCCTCAAAGGACGAGATTCGTGCTTTTTATGAAGGCAATCCCGATAATGCTGACCGTACCGAATATATCAAGAGCATATTCAATAACGATTACACCGAAGTCATTTTGAGTGACGATAGGCGTGTCGGATACAAAACTTGGCAGAATGTGCTTCAGCTTTGGGAGGGGAATTATACAGACCGAATAGCACAAGGCTTCTATGATTGGGGCGTGATCGCACAGCACTTTGAAGCAATGCGGCTGCTCGGTGAATTGCAGGATACAAGGAAGCCGTTACCGTCTATGGACGGGCAACTGAATTTTTTGGATATGCAGGCAGAGGAAAAAACCTCTGCTTTTTCTTTTTCTCAGGAGATCATTGATACTATTCTTACCCGTGGGAGCGGTATATCTGAGGGAAAATTCCGTATCTATGAGCAGTTTGAAAAAAGTCTGTCCGCAAAGGAAAATGCCGATTTCTTAAAAGACGAATACGGTTGGGGCGGCGCTTATCCTGTTATTGTCGGCGCAGGAATTGACGAGCAGCACGACGGAAAAGGAATTTTGATCTCAAAAGGCATTGGGGACGATAAGCCGCATATCCGGCTGACTTGGACTCAGGTTGAGAAGCGGATAAAGGAATTGATACGCCTCGACCGTTATCTCAATCCAAAGGAAAAAGAGATTTACCCGCAGTGGCTTGAAAAGCAGGAGGAACGCCGAGCGGAACTTGCCGAAGAACAGAGAAACCGTGAAATCCTCTCCTCTGCTCCACCCGAACAGGAAACGGTGCAGGCAGCTGAAAGCGAGCCGCAGCAGGAAGCGCAGTATGCCTATCATCTCGGCGATACGGTATATATGGGCGCTGACGAATATGAAATACTTGCCTTTGATGATAAACAGGTACGACTTTTTGACACGCAGTTTCCTCTGTTCAATAAGGAGATGGACAGGGCGGAATTTGACCGTCGAGTGCGGGAAAATCCGCTGAACGACCACCTGAAGGTCAAGGAGTTACTACCCGAAGAAAAGGCAGACGAAGCGCCTGCCTTTGACATTGGTATGGGGTATCTCGGAAACGGTCTTACCGTCTGGAACAGAGCCGTAGAAGAAAACGGCGATTATCAGACGATTGCTCATATCAGCAACGAGGGTGAAATCCACTACTATGTGGACGGTCTGCCTGAAGATGTGGTCGCAAGGATCAAACAGGCGGCGGCACAGGAACAGCAAAAAGCGTTATTCTCTGCCACTTATAAAATCGGCGATAAGGTTAATTTAGACGGAAAGCCGTTTGAAATTACACGGGTAGATGACTGGAATGTGGAGCTGATGGATCGCTCTGTGCAAAATCCGCAGCCTCGTTTGGAGCAAAAGGACAGCTTTATGCGCCTTGTTCAGCAGAACGAACGCAGCAGCTTTACGGACACTTATCGTGAGTACAGCGAAATCAAGGAAGATAATCCTGACAGCCTTATTCTGTATCAGATGGGCGATTTCTTTGAAGCCTACGGTGCAGACGCACAGACCATAAGCGAAGCGCTGGAGCTGAATCTTACTTCCCGTTCTATCGGCGGCAATCAGCGAACACAGATGTGCGGCTTTCCGTCAAACCGCTTGGAAACCTATGTAAATATGCTGCTTGACCGTGGCTTTGATGTGGCGGTTTCTTCCCTTGAAAACGGAGAACACAATACTCGCAACATCGTTTCAACCAATAAGGAAGATCCGGTGCAGTCGCAGCCAGTCGGCAGGATTGACTATTTGCACACGGACGGGACGGTGCGGGAAAGCGTTGAATACACCAGCCCGTATCAGTTTGAAAAAGACATTAAGGAGGAAACTTTCTACGGCGTTCCTTTTACCGTCATTTTCTATAAGGATAAAGACGGGAACACCGTACCGCAAGATTTTATCGGCAGCCTTGATCCGCAACCGAAAGGCGTAGAAATCATTGATTCGCCCTATCTTGCAAACGACAGGGTGTCACAAAATACGCTCCCGCCTGACGAGAGATTTTTCGTCATTGAAACCGATGACGGTTATGCCATTTGGGACGATTTGACGGAAGCTATCTATATAGACAATGAGGGCGTCAGGGAGGAATTTAAGAGCGAGTGGCAGGCAAACGATTACTTGGAACAGGTCAAGAAATCTGTTTCCGAACTGGATACGGCAAAAGCGCTCATAGATGAGTATTGCCGGGATGAGTTTGAACGGGAGGAAGGTGCGGATTATACCGACCTTTCCAATGTGGAGCTTGCTTATACAACAACCGAAGATGATAAGCACGAAATTCAGGCAAGAGTTAATCTTGTGGATTACCGGCTTGAAACCCTTGCAGACGGAAAGGTTATCAGGAGTGAACAGTTTTCTTCCCTCGAAGATATGATTGAAAGGAGCTTACAGAGCCTTTCCTTTAACGATCTTGTGTATCTGTCTGATGAGGAACTTGAAATGGCAGAACAAAATTCTGCTAAGCAGCCTACACCCGAAAAAAACGAGCCATTAACGCCTGCTTTTAGTCAGCAGAAACGCTCACGGGTACAAACCTTTGATCTGCACCCCGATATACCTATGTCCGAAAGGCACACTTTTGACCTCGCTTCCCACGAAGTGCCGGAGGCAGGCAAAAAAGAACGCTTCCGCAGAAATATGGAGGCAATCCGGGTACTGAAGGAATGTGAATTTGATAACCGTTTTGCAACACCCGAAGAACAGGAAGTCCTTTCGCAGTATGTTGGTTGGGGCGGTATTCCCGAAGCCTTTGATGAAAACAATTCCTCTTGGGCAAACGAGTTTATCGAGCTTTACACCGCCCTTTCTCCAGACGAATACGAAAGCGCAAGGGCAAGCACCTTGACCGCTTTCTATACCCCGCCCGTTGTCATTTCTTCGATTTACAAAGCAATGGAACAGATGGGCTTTCGTGAGGGCAACATCTTGGAGCCTTCCTGCGGTATCGGTAACTTTATCGGTATGCTCCCCGCTTCAATGCAGGACAGCAAAATCTACGGCGTTGAGATTGATAAGATTTCGGCAGGTATCGCACAGCAGCTTTATCAGAAAACCTCGATAGCGGCGCAGCCGTTTGAGGAAGCAACTATTCCCGACAGCTTCTTTGACGCTGTGATCGGCAATGTGCCTTTTGGCGACATTCGAGTGAATGACAGGAGGTATAACAAACATAACTTTTTAATCCACGACTACTTTTTTGCGAAGTCCTTAGACAAGCTCAGACCGGGCGGCGTGATGGCGCTCATCACAAGCAAAGGCACAATGGACAAGGAAAATCCAGCCGTGCGGAAGTATATCGCACAGCGAGCCGATCTTCTCGGCGCTATTCGTCTGCCGAATAACACCTTTAAGGGAAACGCCGGAACAGAGGTCGTTTCGGATATTTTGATATTACAGAAGCGTGACAGACTTATTGACCTTGAGCCGGAGTGGGTACACCTGAATACCGACGAAAACGGTGTGAAGATGAACGCCTACTTTGTCGATCACCCTGAAATGGTATTAGGCGAATGGAAAACCGTGTCCGGCAGATTCGGCGAGGAAGATACCGTTGTACCCTATGAAAATGCTGACCTTGCCGAGCTTTTGGACGAAGCCATTTCCAATATCCACGCAGAGATTACAGACTACGAAGTGGACGAGGAACTGACCGAAGAAGATAACTCCATTCCCGCCGATCCCGAAGTACGCAACTTTTCCTATACGGTTGTGGACGATAAAATCTATTACCGTGAAAATTCCCGAATGACTCCGGTTGAATGTTCGGCAACGGCTGAAAACCGGATTAAAGGTATGATTGCCATAAGGGACAGTGTTCGCAGCCTGATTGAAATGCAGACTGCCGACTATCCCGATTATGAAGTTGAAAAGGAACAGCAGAAGTTAAATGCGCTTTACGATACTTTTTCCAAGAAGTACGGACTGATCAATTCCCGTGCGAATGTGTCCGCTTTTTCACAGGACAGCTCCTTTGCCCTGCTTTCCGCACTGGAGGTGCTGGACGAAAACGGGGAGCTTGAACGCAAGGCGGATATGTTCACGAAACGGACGATCAAGCCTCACACCCCTGTTACTTCTGTTGATACCGCCAGTGAAGCACTTGCTGTATCTATGGGCGAAAAAGCCTATGTGGATATGGAATATATGTGTTCTCTCACGGGCAAGACCGAAGAAGAAATCTATCAGGAATTAAAGGGCGTTATCTTCTTAAACCCGATGTACGGCTACGGCGACAGTACCGAGCAAAAGTACCTGATGGCGGACGAATACCTCTCCGGAAATGTGCGGGAAAAGCTCGCTTGGGCGAAAAATTCCGCAGAAGTTTATCCCGAAGATTACAAAACCAATGTGGAAGCGCTGGAAAAGGTACAGCCGAAAGACCTGACTGCCAGCGAGATTTTCGTGCAGCTCGGCACGACTTGGCTGCCGGAAGAAATCGCACAGCAGTTTATGTATGAGTTTTTGGATACGCCGAGATATGCACAGTGGAACATCAAAGTCCATTACTCAAAGCTGACGGGCGAATGGAATGTGGAGGGAAAATCCTATGACCGTGGAAATCTGAAAGCCTATAATACCTACGGCACAAAACGGGTAAACGCCTACAAAATTATTGAAGATACGCTTAATATGAAAGATGTGCGTGTCTTTGACTATATGGAAGATGATGAGGGAAAAAAGAAAGCTGTCCTCAATAAAAAGGAAACCGCTATTGCCCAGTCGAAGCAGGAGCTTATCAAGCAGGGCTTTCAGGATTGGGTATGGCGTGATCCCGCAAGACGGGAAAAGCTGGTGCGGCTGTATAACGACAAATTTAACAGTATCCGTCCCCGTGAGTATGACGGAAGCCATATCATTTTCAGTGGTATGAATCCCGAAATCTCGCTCAGGGAACATCAGAAAAATGCGGTCGCTCATATCCTTTACGGCGGGAATACCTTATTGGCACACGCTGTGGGTGCGGGCAAGACCTTTGAAATGACTGCCGCCGCTATGGAGTCCAAGCGGCTCGGACTTTGCAATAAATCCCTCTTTGTCGTGCCGAATCATTTGACGGAGCAGTGGGCGGCGGAGTTCTTGCAGCTCTATCCTGCGGCGAATATCTTGGTCGCTACCAAAAAAGACTTTGAGATGAAAAACCGCAAGCGCTTCTGCGGTCGCATTGCAACGGGAGACTACGACGCCGTGATTATCGGGCATTCGCAGTTTGAAAAAATCCCGATAAGTATTGAACGGCAGAGGGCTGTTTTACAGCAGCAGCTTGACGATATTATCGAAGGGATTGCGGATATAAAGAGAAACCGTGGCGACAGGTTTTCCGTCAAGCAGCTTGAAAAGACGAAAAAATCCCTGCAAACGAAGCTGGAAAAATTAAACGATCAATCAAGAAAGGATGATGTCGTAACCTTTGAAGAACTCGGTATAGACAGGCTTTTCATAGATGAAAGTCATTATTACAAGAATCTGTATCTCTATACAAAAATGCGGAATGTAGGTGGTATCGCCCAGACGGAAGCGCAGAAATCTTCCGACCTTTTTATGAAGTGCCGCTACTTGGACGAGATTACCGGAGGGCGTGGTGTTGTATTTGCAACGGGTACGCCGATCTCTAACTCAATGGTAGAACTTTATACCATACAGCGGTATTTGCAGTACCGAACGCTGCAAGAACACGATTTACAGCACTTTGACGCTTGGGCGTCGATGTTCGGCGAGACGGTCACGGCAGTCGAGCTTACACCCGAAGGAACAGGATACCGAGCGAAAACACGCTTTGCGAAATTCAATAACCTGCCCGAATTGATGGCGATGTTCAAACAGGTGGCGGACATCAAAACGGCGGATATGCTCGATCTTCCCGTACCGGAAGTGGAGTATCATAACATCGCCGTGAAGCCGTCACAGGTGCAGAAGGAAATGGTCGCCTCTCTCGGCGAACGAGCCGAAAAGATAAGGGGCGGCAATGTGGATTCCAGCGTGGACAATATGCTGAAGGTTACAAACGACGGGCGGAAGCTCGCCCTTGACCAACGAATGATGAATCCAATGCTGCCCGATGAGGAAGGCAGTAAAGTCAACGCCTGCGTAAATGAAATATTCCGTATATGGGAGGAAAACAGCGATAAAAAGCTGACGCAGCTTCTCTTTTGCGACCTTTCCACTCCAAAGGGAGCAGGCGAATTTTCCGTCTATACGGATATACGACAGAAGCTGATCGAGCGTGGTATTCCCGAATCGGAAATCAAGTTTATCCACGAAGCGGATACCGAGACGAAGAAGCAGGAGCTGTTCAAAAAGGTACGCTGTGGCGAAGTGCGAATCCTGATGGGCAGTACGCAGAAAATGGGTGCGGGGACGAATGTGCAGAATAAGATCATTGCTTCGCACGACCTTGACTGCCCGTGGCGACCTGCCGATCTGGAGCAGCGTGCCGGACGGACGGTGCGGCAGGGCAACGAAAACCCGAAGGTCGGTCTGTACCGATATGTTACGGAAGGGACTTTTGACGCATACTGCTGGCAGCTCGTAGAGGGCAAGCAGAAGTTCGCAAGTCAGATTATGACGAGCAAATCGCCCGTGCGTTCTTGTGAAGATGTGGACGCTACTGCTCTCTCTTATGCGGAGATCAAAATGCTTGCGGCGGATAATCCGCACATCAAGGAGAAAATGGACTTGGATATTCAGGTACAGAAGCTGCGCCTTTTGAAGTCCAATTATCTCTCCGAAAAATATGAGTTGGAGGACAAGATCATCAAATACTACCCGACAACAATCGCCCGGACGAAAGAGACGATTGCGGGGCTGGAAAAGGACATATTGCTTGCAAAAGAACACCCGAAGCCTCTTGACGATACCTTTGTAGGAATTGAGGTTAAGGGTGTTTCTTATTCCGAAAAAGCGGAAGGCGGACAGAAAATCATTGACGCCTGCAAGGAAATGACCTCGCCCGATCCCGTCCCTCTCGGCAAGTACAGAGGCTTTGATTTGGAGCTTTCCTTTGATACCTTTGAAAAAGCCTATCAGGTAAAAATCAAGGGCAGCCTTTCCCGTTCCGTCTCTTTAGGCACGGACGCTGTCGGCAACATTACCCGAATCGACAATGCCATTGAGAAAATTCCTGAACGGTTGGAGGCAAAAAGCAGGGAGCTTTCAACTCTCGAACAGCAATTTGCTACTGCGAAAGCAGAGGTTGAGAAACCGTTTGATAAGGAAGAAGAACTGACCGAAAAAACAAATCGGCTCAATGTCCTTAATGGTCTGCTTAATGTGGATAAGCGAGAAAATGAGTTGGTGGACGGTGCGCCGGACGAGGGCGACAGCGTACCCACTCCAAAGGAAAGAGCCTACGAGCGCTAATTCTTTTGCGGTATGGGAGAAATCTCATACCGCCTTTACATAGTAAGTTCTCTGAACTGCTGTGTCAGTAAAAGTAGAACTGTGGTTTCCTTGTGCGGGCAATGATTTGTCTTTATAATATGAGACATCATACAAAGAAAAGAGGTAAAACCCGATGGAAGAAATCTGTTCTATCAAACTGTTTGAAAGCGATCTTGAAAGTATGCTGTCTCAGGTAATCGCTAAAGCCCGTTCCCGTGATGAAAAATTGAAGGCTGCAAAGGAAAAGGCAGTAGAGCTTAAACATCAAAACGAGAAACTCAATGCTGTTTTGGATTTGGAAAAGCCATCTGCTCTTACCGAAGAAGAATGCAAACTTTTAATTCAGTATCTGCTTGCAGAAAACAATGTTGTATTGGAAGAATACCGCATTTGTTATATGCGAGGGCTGATGGACGGAATGGAAATCAAAAAAATTGTAGAGTGAAAGGTTACATAGCCGCTTGGTTTTACAAAAAATCAGGCGACTATATCTATCACGGCAAGGTGGAAAAAGACATAGCGCTGTGATATAATAAAGTGGCTTTTTGAGAGTCAATGTCAAGAAAACTGAGGTTATTTGCCTATGAAAAATATTTTGATTCACGGCTTGGGACAAAACAGTAAGGATTGGGATACCATTAAAAACGAGTTGGAAACGAGGGGGATTTCCCCTATCGTTCCTGATTTATTTGATCTTACAAAAGGCAGGGAATTAGACTATCCCACAGTATATCAGGCGTTCAGCGAGCTGTGCGAGTCTTACAAAGACAAACTAAATCTTTGCGGGCTTTCCCTCGGCGGTCTGCTTGCGCTCAATTATGCTATCCAGTATCCGAAAAAAATAAACTCTCTTGTATTGATCGGAACGCCGTTTGAGATACCGAAAGGACTGCTGAAATTTCAAAACTTCGTATTTAAGCTTATACCCAAATCTGCATTTCAAAGTATGGGCGTAAGTAAAAAAGACTTTATTCGTTTGAGCAAATCAATGGCGGAACTGAACTTTATGGAGTCGGCGGCAACGCTCGATTGCCCTACTCTTATTCTTTGCGGCGCAAAGGATAAAACGAATATGGAGAGTGCTAAGCGGTTTCACGAAGCAATGAAAAACAGCAAGCTGGTCATCGTGGAAGATTCCGGTCACGAAGTAAACAAGGATAATCCTCGAAAGTTAGTTAGTATTTTGCAAGACTTTTGGGTAGATAATTGATGAAGTAAATCCTGAATGGAGACAGAAAGATGAAATATGTAGTAGACGATAAAAAATTGAACGCAGCAACTTTTATTGCTTTCGTCAATCAGGTATGGCAAGGCAGTTACGATGTTGAAAAAACGCAAGGTGCATTGTCTAAAACAATCAATATTACCGCTTATGATAATGAAGTGCTGATTGGTTGCTTGCGTATTCTTACAGACGGATATTATTTCGGCACGATTACAGAGTTGCTCGTCCTTCCTGAATATCAAAAACAGGGAGTAGGCAGTAAACTCTTGCAACTTGCAAAGGATAATACCCCTACTATGCTGTATTTTGGAGCGCAGCCGGGGATAGAAAAGTTTTATGAAAAGAATGGTTGCAAAAGAAGTTTGCAATCCTATGCGATTGAAAAAGAACGGTCATAACGAATATTTACGAGGTGTTTAGTGTGGAAGTCAAAAAAATAGATGATACTCAAATTACAAATGCCATTGACTTGATTTGGCAAACTTTTTTACAATTTGAGGCTCCCGATTATTCTGAAGAAGGAGTTAAGTCGTTTCAGGAGTTTATTGAGAACAAAGAGATCGTCAAAACATTAGAATTTTGGGGCGCTTATGACGAAGAAGAACTAAAGGGAGTTATCGCAACAAACGAAAACCGGAAGCATATCTGTTGCTTTTTTGTGAAAGCACAGTATCAAAGACAAGGCATTGGCAGAAAGTTGTGGAACTTCCTACGAGAAAATAGTTCAAGCAAAACCATTACAGTAAATTCTTCTCCGTATGCAGTTCCGGTCTATCATAAACTGGGTTTCATAGATACCGATACGGAGCAACTTTCGGACGGTATACGATATATACCTATGAAGTTTGAAAAATAATCATTTTTCACTGTGATTTTTTATTTCACATAATTAATAAAGAGATTTTAGATTGCACAGGGCTTTAGCAACAGCGAGTTGCTTGTTTGGTAGATTTATCTGCCTTATAATTTGTTACAAGGAGGTGATTTGTAGTGGAGACAAAAGATGTCATACTTGAACTCCGGACAAAAAAAGGACTGTCGCAAGATGAACTTGCAGAAAAAGTTTATGTCACAAGACAAGCAGTGTCTCGTTGGGAAAATGGAGAAACAATTCCCAATACAGAAACGCTAAAATTACTTTCAGGTTTTTTTGATGTTTCCATCAATACACTTTTAGGCTCTCTGAGACAACTCATTTGTCAATGCTGTGGTATGCCGCTTGATGATTCCACGATCAGTAAAGAACCGGATGGTACTTTCAATGAAGAATACTGTAAATGGTGTTATACAGACGGAAAATTCACATATGACAATATTGATGATTTAATTGCTTTTTGTGTTGAGCATATGTCAAATGAGAATTGGTCTGCTGAACAGGTGCGGGGATATATGGCGGATATGCTGCCTAAATTAAATCACTGGAAAACTCAAGAGAAAATCAAATAATCATCAATTTTATACTTAAATAACTTTTACATAGCCGCTTGGTTTTTATGAAAAATCAAGCGGCTATATTTTTGCTTAAGGAGGTGTTCGCTATGGGCGAAACAGACTATAACGCTCTGCTCTACGACAAGATGAAAGCCGAGCAGGATAAGTACAGGGACTGGCTGCTTTCACAGCCGCCGGAGGAAATTCTGAATCATACCTACGAGTATACGATGAGAGAGGACATTGTGATGTGTATGGAGGAACTGGAGCTTTCTCCGAAACAGGCAAAGGCATTGCTCCGATCCCCCTGCCCGCTTGATGATGTCTATAAGGAGTTTAAGGACAGAGAAGTTGAGCATATGGATACCATTCGGGATTCCATTGAAACAAGGGCAAACGATGTACTCAAACGGGATAAAAACAGAGAAAGCAGGTGAAGAAATGGTGCATAAATTGAAAACTATTCGTGCGGATATGCTGGTGCTGCAATGCCAGCTTGAAAGAGAATTGATCCGATATGTAAAGCGGTATCTTTGCCAGCCGCAGGTCACAATCATCACAAACGATAAGCAGTTTGCCTTTATGTGCGAGCTGTACGATTATGTGGAGAATACGGAGCTTCCGCCTGAAATGGTAAGTTCCCTTATGAAAACGAAAAATGTCTTGGAGCTGTCTTGGGACGAGTGGATGATGAATATTGAGGTAGAAGATATGGAGGATTCCATCAAGAAAGTTGCTGAGCTTCTCAGGGAAAGGAAGATTTGATATGCCATATATTCCGCCGGAGGTGGTCGAACAGGCTCGGCAGATCGACCTTTTAACCTATCTGAGAAAGCTTGAGCCGGATAATGTTGAAGAAGTCAAGGGAACGAGAAATGTATATCGTACCGTTGACCACGACAGCTTAAAGATTTCAAATGGCAAATGGTTTTGGTGGTCGCAAGGTTTCGGCGGTTATAATGCGCTTGACTATCTGATAAAAGTCAGGAACTATTCTTTTATGGACGCAGTGGAAATCCTTACGGGAAAAGAACTGGCAAATTGGACGCCGCCACCGAAAAAAGAAGAAAAAACTGAGCCAAAGGTACTGCGTTTGCCGGAAAAATATCAAGACAGTAAACGGGTAATACAGTACCTTTTTAATCGTGGCATTGACTATCAGATTATTCAGGAGTGCATTGCGGACGGTGTGATTTTTGAAAGCAACGGGCGCTATCATAATGCGGTTTTTATCGGGAAGGACGAAACGGGGACGCCCAAATATGCCGCTTACCGTGGTTTAGGAAACAGCACCTTTAAGGGAGACGCATACGGAAGCGACAAGCAATATTCCTTTCGCCTGCTTGCAAAAGAGCCTTGCCAGTCGGTGCATTTGTTTGAAGCCGCCATTGATTTGCTGTCCTATGCCACTTTGCTAAAAGCTCAGGGTAAGGACTACAAAGCAGAAAATCTGCTCTCTCTTTCGGGCGTGTATCAGCCGAAGAAAGAGAGCAAAGACAGCAAAATTCCGATTGCGCTTTCCGTTTTCCTTGAGAAAAATCCACTTATCAAGACGATTCATTTGCACTTGGACAATGACAAAACGGGAAGGCTCTGTGCCAATACCTTAAAAGAACTGCTCAGAAACAAGTATGAGGTCTTTGACGAGCCGCCGAAGAAAGGCAAGGACTATAACGATTACCTCTGCATACAGCTTGGAATCTACAAATCCAAAGAAAGGAGCTATGAGCGTTGAATGTACGAATTTATCAGATCAATATGAAGCGTGACGCCAACAATGTCGCCTTTATGAATTATGAGAGCCTGCCTAAATTTCAGGGCAGCTCGGAGATTGACAGCAGCCTCTATGATAAGGTGTTCGAGGGAGAAGTAAACTGCTTCACGCTGGAAAAACTCTATGAGATTTTCAATCTTGAACACCCCGCAGGATATAAAGGACGGTCGATGTCCGTATCCGATGTGGTGGAGATCATTGACGGGAATACCGGAAAAAGCTACTTCCACTTTTGCGACAGTCTCGGTTTTCAGAAAGTTGATTTTGAGCCGGAAAAGACACAGATCAGCGACCGCTTTCTATCGCTTGCCGAGCAGGAGAAAATCTCTGTCCTGCTCGTTCCGGTCGGTAAATCTCCGGTTGTGAAAGAGATACCGAATACCTATGAAGCGATGAAAGAACTGGTCGGCGGGGGCGGCTTAGACGAGTATATGCCCTTTGAAGATGACGCCGCTATCGTCTGCAATCGTGACGGAAAGCAGGAAAAGCTGCCGATGAATCGGGCGGTATACCAGCCGCCGAAGCGCACACAAATGAGTTACAGCGAATTGAAATCCCTTTTTCGGGAAGCAGAAAACAACAGACAGCACCTTACCGCACATATCGTTTTTACTGCCGATACCTTCAAAAAACCGTACAGCGAGTTTGAACGGACTTACGAGGTAAGTTCGGACAACAAGGCGTTTCAGTCCCGTATGGGCGGCTATTCTATCTACGGCGCTTCACTGGACGGTGTTGATCCGTGCCTGAGAATGGAGGGCTTGATGGCGGACGAAATGGGCGGAAAGGACGGTTGGAAAATTGAAAAATGCTTCTTAATTGAAGATTCGAGAGAGGTCGCCGACATCATTCACGGCGATTTTTTTATTGCCCGTTCCAATATCGCCGATGAGAAATACAGCAGCTTATCGAGCGAGCAACTACTGAAATACAAACGGCTCTTTCGGTATCCGGAGCGATTTCACGAAACCGCACACGGGATTGAGATCGAGCCGTTTAAGCCCGACAGGGCGGACAAAGAACGATAAATATCAGGAAAATACGGGCAGCCGGACAGGTCTGCGTTAGCTTAGCGAGCAGACTGTTTGTATCCCCAAACGGGATTCAAACAGTAAAAGCTCGTTAGGGGCTGCCCCTAATACCCCAATACAGGAAAGGATTTTGACTATGCACGAATTTCTATTCTTTATGATAGGCTTCCTGCTCGGCGGCGTTATCGGTATCTCGATAATGTGCCTTATGCAGATCAACCGAATCCACGCCGGCTCTAACGCCCGAAAGGAGGACGATGAGAAATGAGGAAGCGGAATGTAGACAAGCATATTTGGTTTGACCGTCAGGAAGCACAGGACTTGCAGAAGAAAGCAAAGAAAGCCTGCCTGACCGAAGCGGCGCTGATCCGCCTGCTTCTTCGTGGCTATGAGCCGAGAGAAAAACCGGACGAGAGATTTTATGACGCTATGCGGGAGCTTTCCGCTATCGGCAACAACATCAATCAGCTCGCCATTAAAGCGAACGCCCTCGGTTTTGTGGATTCGCAAATGCTGAAGAATGAGGCGCTGAGGTGGCACAAGTTTCAGGCAGCGATTGAGCGTGAATTTCTGCGCCCTGAAAAAAGCGGTCTGAAATGGCAGTAACAAAGCTTTGGAAGGTAAGCGTCCGGCTCGGTCAGGTACTCGACTATACGACCAATCCTGAAAAGACCGCCAATCCCGAATATTCGCCCGAAGATTATCAGGCGCTCAAAGATGTGCTTGCCTATGCGAAGGACGAGGAGAAAACGGAACACGAGTTTTTCTGCGACGGGATCAACTGCAATGTGGCGATGGCTCGTGACCAGTTCATTACCGTCAAGGAGCAGTTCGGCAAGACGGACGGGATTCAGGCATATCACGGGTATCTGAGCTTTAAGGAAAACGAGGTCACGCCCGAACAGGCGCAGCAGATCGGAATGGAGTTCGCAAGAAAGATGTGGGGCAAGCGGTTTCAGGTGGTCGTTACTACCCACCTGAACACGAAACATCTCCACTGCCATTTTGTCATCAACTCCGTTTCCTTTGTCGATGGGAAGCGGCTGAAAGATAAAGAAAAGTCTTGGTACTACTTCCGCCATATCGCCGATGAGATATGCTTGGAACACAAGCTGTCCATTGTAGAAAAGCCGGAGCTGCACAGATCGCCCGCCTATCTGACGATGAAGGACGAGGCGGGTATGCCCACCCGATACAACAACGCCAAAAAAGCGATTGACGAAGCGATTGCGATGAGCCGCAACCTGCGGCAATTCCAATATGAACTGGGCGTGATGGGCTATCACTCGAATTTCAGTCCTAATCGTAAGTACGCTACGGTCACACCGAAAGGCAGCGAAAAACCGATACGGACTTACCGGCTCGGCGAGGAATACACCAAAGAGAAAATCCTTGAACGGCTTATTGCCAACCGGGATAATATCGTGTTCAAGCCGTTCCAGCCAAAGACCTATATTGTCCGGCAGTACCGCCTGCCCACAAGAGAACACAAAATCCAAAAGGTCGGCGGTCTGTATGGCTTGTATCTCTACTACTGTTATCGGCTCGGCTACCTTCCGAAGTATAATCAGAAACAACAGAATACGGCGAGGCTTCACTATCTTCTCAAAGACGATCTGATGAAGATGGACGAACTTACCAAACAGGTAACGCTGCTCGGCAAGCACCAGATCGGTACGGACGAGCAGCTCTTTTCATATAAGCGGTCGGTTGAGGACGAAATCAAAACCCTTACCGCCGACAGAACACATCTCCGAAATGAAATACGAAAAGTAGATATATCAGATGAACGGCTGTCGGCGGCAAAGGCGAAAATCTCTGCAATCTCCGAACGCTTGAAAGAGCTTCGCAAAGAAGTAAAGCTCTGCGATGGGATTGCGAAGCGGTCAGGCGTAATTGCCGATACCCTTTCGCAAGTCAAGGCAGAGGAAGAAAAATCTCAAAGAAAGGAGTTCCGAAACTATGAACAACGGCGGTGACGCAGCAGAACAAATCGTCAGGCTGTCGCTTGAAGGATTTGAAGTGGCTGTCCGGCTCACAGGCTCGGCGGCGAAGAATATCGCTATTCTGTTAGCTTCCGTGCTGAAGCAGGAGATCAGCCAGTCGAATAAAACACGGGGAAAAGCACGGCTTACCAATATGATTAAGTCCGGCAAGGAATTGAAGGTTTTTTCGTTCCAGCAGAAAGACCTGCCGAAATTTACCGAACAGGCGAAACGGTACGGCGTCCTTTACTGCGTTCTGCGTGATAAAAATACCAAGAGCGATACGGCGATGGTCGATATTATCGCCCGTGCGGAGGACGCTGCGAAAATCCAGCGCATTTCCGACCGCTTTGAACTTGGTAAAGTCGATAAGGCTTCCATTGTTTCTGAAGCGGAAAAAGATGTGGCAGACCGTGAAGCGGCTGCCAATGAAGTGCCTACGAAATCAAGGGGCGAGATCATCGTGGAGGAAGCGATGGGAAAGCCAATGCAGAAGGAGGGAAATTCCCACCAAAACCCCTCGGTCGCAAAGACGGACAAAAGCCCTCTGTCCGAGCGAGACTCAGAAACGACAGGTACGCACACTGATAAGGGTGTCGCAAAGGCAGCGGATAAGAAGCCTTCGGTCAAGGAAAAGCTCGACCGATACAAGGCGGCTGCCAAAGCGGAAAAGGAAGCAGAGCGTACTGTGCCGGAGGTTTCCAAAGAGAAGCCGAAAACCCCTGAAGCCAATCGGCAGACTGTTCACAGGCAGCCGAAGAAATCCAAGAAGCCGAAAGAGAGGTGAGCGAAATGGATCAACTGAAGGAACACCCGCAGATCGTGGAGCTTTTAGACACGCTCGATAAAAACGGCTTGATGAAAGAGAAAAACGAGGTGCAGTCGCTGGTAAGCTATATCGGCGGTATGGAAGAAACGCTGACAGAAATGCTCGGCGAGCTTCAGGATATGCGCCGTGAAATCAATCTGATCCACAACAACACGCTGCGGAGCAAGTGCCATACCCTTGTGGAAAAAACGGAGGGCAAAATCCGTCAGGGATTTTCCGCAGTCAAAAAGATGAAGGATAATCTGATCCAGTCAGCCGGGAACGCTGTGCGGGCGTTCCGGGAAAGAGGCAGGGACGCCCTCGCCGAATCGGTCAGGGCAATGAAAATCCCCGAAGCGCTGGATAAACTGTCTGCTATGTTCGGCAGAATGTCAAAGGAGATGGCGCAGGATACAAAGAAGCTGTCAGCTATGCAGGCGGAGCTTCAGGGCGCAAAGGGACATTTGAAAAATATGGGGCTGCTGTTTATGGGGAAAGCCGTAAAGGAGGCGGAACATTCCAAAACGGATAAAGGCGTATTATCAAGGCTGTCCCGTTTGTTTGAAAAAGCGCAGAAAGGATTTGCGTCTTTGGAGCAAAAGGCGATGGATACGGCGGATAAACTCAGAGTTTCCCGTGTGAAATCGTCTGTAAAGGAAAATCTCAGCAAATACAGGGCGGCGGCAAAGGCAGAAAAAGGAACAGAACGCAGCGAGCCGACCGTTTCCAAAGAAGAAAACCGCACGGTACAGGCGTCGGGGCAGGTCAACGCCCCGCACCAGCAAAAATCAAATCTATCAAAAGAGAGGTAAAAAGATATGACCAACGATTTTAAGAGTAAGCAAAGCAGTGGCGCAAGACCGCCGAGACTTTCACCGGAGGAATACGCCGCCAAGAAAAAGGCGGAGAAAGAAGCTGTTTACCAACTGCTCGACAACACCGCTTTGGAAGTGGTGCAGTCGCCGGAAAAATTCAGAGCCTACCTTGATGTGCAGAGCCGTATGGATAGGTACACGGCGAACAATGCGCTGTTGATGTATAAGCAGTTCCCGCAGGCAAGTCAAATCAAGGAATTTGACGATTGGGCGGCTGAGGGCGTTAAGGTCAATAAAGGCTCCAAGACCTTTATTATCCTTGATCCGTATGAGTATACCAAGAAAGATGGAACAATCGGCATTGATTTCAACTTGAAAAGAGTGCTGGATGTTTCGCAGACCAACGGCAAGCACCCCGCCGCCCCGACCGCTAACCGTGATCCGAGAAAGCTGGTAGCGGTTATGCTCGACAGCGCACCCATCAACATTGAGTGCGTTGACGAGCTGCCCTATCCTGATATGGGCGCTTTCTATAAAAACGAAGATCAGACGCTTTATGTGAAGCGGGACATCGGCGACAGCGTTGCCCTCTGCCAGTGCGTCGCTCAGGAACTCGGTCACGCCGAGCTTTCTATGAACAGCGAGGTATACAGCCGCAGGGATATGGGATTTCAGGCGGTGTGCATTGGATATATGCTCTGTAAGAAATACGGCGTCGATACGCAGAACTTTGCGATTGACCGTATCCCCGATGAATTGAAAAATAAAGAGCCGAAGGACATCAAAGCTGAACTCGGCAAGACGCAGAAGGCGTTTAAGGAAATTACCGCCCGTGTTTCCGATGAGCTGTACCGTCAGAGGGCGGAACGCTCAAAGGAACAGGAAAGATAACTGGAGGTAGCTGTGATGAAAGAAGAACTCTACCATATCGCTTTGGACGATTATGAACACGGCGTTGTGATCCGTTCCCTGAACGATAAAAAGACCGACCTCAAAAAAGAAGGCAAGTCCACCGACGCCGTTGACGATCTGATTATCAAAATCGGTCACGCCCCAAGACGCAAGTTCAAAGTGGTAGAAAAGGAATCCTGCCGTGAATCGAGATAGCAACAGGCAGTCTGCGATCATCCTTGCGGTCATTGGGATTCTTCCCGTTGTGTGGCTCGGCTTATTGATAGCGCCGTCCGTCAAGGGCGGTCTGCCGGAGATACTGCCGAGCCTTTTGACGGCATTCAATGATCCGTTCCATATCGAGCTTTGCGGGGACAGCTTAAAAACTGTCCTCGTTTTGCTTTTGCTCTACGGAATGGGGATTGGGATTTATTTGTCCACACGGAGGAACTACCGCAGGCGTGAGGAACACGGCTCTGCGAAATGGGGCAGCGCAAAAGCCATTGATAAAAAGTACCGTCAAAGCCCGCCCTCGGAAAACAAGCTGATGACGCAGAATGTCCGGATCGGACTGAATGCGAAAAAGCACCGGAGGAATTTGAATACTTTGGTGTGCGGCGGCTCCGGCGCAGGCAAGACGAGATTCTATTGTAAGCCGAACTTAATGCAAACAAGCAATTCCTCTCAGGTAATTTTAGATCCAAAAGGGGAAATTTTGCGTGATGTCGGCAATCTGCTTGAAAAAACAGGATATGAGATCAAGGTGCTGGACTTGATTTCAATGGAGAAAAGCCATTGCTATAACCCGTTTGTTTATCTCAGGAACGACAACGATATTCAGCGCCTTGTGACCAATCTTTTTAAGAGTACCACCCCGAAAGGCTCTCAATCCAACGATCCTTTTTGGGATACTGCGGCGAGTATGCTTCTACTCGCCCTTATTTTTTATCTGCACTATGAAGCGCCGGAGGAGGAGCAGAATTTCGCTATGGTAATGGAAATGCTCAGGGCGGCGGCGATTGAGGACGAGGAGGACAACCGCCCTTCTCCCCTCGACAATCTGTTTGCCGATTTGGAAATGGATAATCCCGACCATATCGCACTGAAATACTATCGTTCCTATCACTCCGGCTCAGCGAAAACCCTGAAATCTATTCAGATCACCCTTGCCGCACGCTTGGAGAAATTCAATCTTGAAAGCTTGGCGGCGCTGACTTCTGCTGATGAGCTTGACCTTGCTTCTATGGGCGAAAAGAAAACGGCGCTGTTTGCGCTGATACCGGATAATGATTCGAGCTTTAATTTCCTCGTCAGTATCCTTTACACGCAGCTTTTCCAGCAGCTTTTTTACTCCGCCGACCATATCCACGGCGGCAGCCTGCCGATACCCGTCCATATGCTTATGGATGAGTTTGCCAATGTGAGCTTGCCCGATGATTTTGACAAGATACTTTCCGTTATGCGTTCAAGAGGCGTGTCGGTATCCATTATCCTGCAAAATCTGGCGCAGTTAAAGGCTTTGTTTGAGAAGCAATGGGAATCCATCATAGGCAACTGCGATGAATTTCTCTATCTCGGCGGCAATGAGCAAAGTACGCACAAGTATGTGTCCGAGCTTTTAGGCAAGGAAACGATTGATACGAACACTTACGGGAAAAGCGAGGGGCGGAGCGGGAGCTACTCGACCAATTATCAGATTTCCGGTCGTGAGCTGCTTACCCCTGACGAAGTGAGAATGCTCGACAACCGCTACGCTATTTTGTTTATCCGTGGCGAGCTTCCGGTAATGGATTTGAAGTACGACATTTTGAAACACCCAAATGTGGCGTATACCGCAGACGGAAAAGGCGGCGTTTATAAGCACGGCGAAGTCACAAAAGATGTGGCGACTATTGAAACCTTGTATGTTGATCTCGACAGTGTTCCCGAAACAGAGCTTTCGGAAACGACTTACGAGCTGTTGTCCGATGAGGACTTTGAAAACTTAACAAATTGATTGGAGGAAAACAGAATGAACATTTTTCATAAGACTCAGAAAAAAGAAACCCGCAGACTGCCGATGACCGGAAAGGTAAAGAAAGGCTTTCGATATTATTGTGCGGCGGTTTTAAGCCTGACCGCTATTTTTGCGATGTCTACAACGGCTTTCGCCGCAGGCGATCCACTTACCGTTGTCAACAACCTGTCCGATTTCATTTTCGGCTTTATCCGTGCGATTGGTCTGATCTTGCTCGGCTTTGGTATCGTTCAGGTAGGTCTTTCCCTGAAATCCCACGATCCTTCGCAGCGGGCAAACGGATTTCTGACGCTGGCGGGCGGTATCATTATCGTTTTTGCGAAAGAAATCCTCACTCTGATTACGGGCTAACCCTTACGCAAACGACACTCAGGGGCGTTCCTGGATTATTTTTCAGGAACGCCCCATTTTTCTTTTTAAGGAGGTGCTACGAAATTGAGTGATAACTGGGTAGTTCAGAATCTCCAGAACGCCCTCGAAACTTGGAATGAAAAACTCGCTGAGATATGGCAGCTCATTACGACTACGCCGCAGAACTTCAAAGGCGGCGGGATATGGGCGGTCATTGTCAATATCAACGGCGCTGTGCAGGCGATTGGTCTTGCGCTTTTGGTACTGTTCTTTGTGGTCGGTATGGTACGCACCTGCGGCAGCTTCAGCGATGTTAAGAAACCGGAACACGCTGTCAAGCTCTTTATCCGATTTGCTATTGCAAAAGCAGCGATTACTTATGGTATGGAGCTAATGCTTGCCCTTTTCAATATCGTGCAGGGTACAATCGGCACGATTATGACCGCCGCAGGCTTTACTTCCGCACAGCAGACAACCTTGCCGCAGGAAATGATTGACACCATAGAAAGCTGCGGCTTTTTTGAGAGTATCCCATTGTGGGCGGTTACGCTCATCGGCGGCTTGTTCATTACGGTTATGTCATTCCTGCTCATTATGACGGTGTACGGGAGATTTTTTAAGTTATATATGTATACGGCGCTCGCCCCGATTCCGCTTTCCACCTTTGCGGGAGAGCCGAGCCAAAATGTTGGAAAATCGTTTATCAAAAGCTACTGCGCCGTATGTTTGGAAGGCGCAGTGATTGTTTTAGCCTGCATTATCTTCTCACTGTTCGCTTCTTCCCCGCCTGTGGTCGATCCCAATGCGGCAGCAGTTACGCAGGTATGGTCATATATCGGCGAGCTGCTCTTTAATATGCTTGTCTTGGTCGGTGCAGTGCGAATGTCTGACCGGATTATCCGTGAGATGATGGGGCTGTAAGGAGAACAGAATGAAACGAATATACAACAAATTCAAGGGCTACACCCTTGCGGACTGCGATTGCAGATATTGCCTGTATTACGGAGGGCGGCGAAAAAGCAAGATCATCTGTCTTGTAGACGGGTGCGTCTGCGCCGATGAAATCCGGCAGGCGAAAAAAATGAAAGAAAGGAGTTCCTAAATGGAAGTCAAAATCAATAGAGAAATCAGGAATTACACAGAAGCGATGTTTTTTGGACTGTCACTGCGGCAGTTCATTTTTTCTGCCTGTGCCTGCGTAGTGGCGGTAGGTATCTATTTCTTGCTCAAGCCCTATGTCGGCACGGAAACCGTATCGTGGATGTGCATTTTGGGAGCCGCCCCCTTTGCGGCTCTTGGTTTTGTCAAATATAACGGAATGACCGCAGAGAAATTCATTTATGCGTGGATTAAATCGGAGTTCTTAATGCCGAAAAAGCTCACTTTCCGTTCAACGAATACCTACTACGAGCTGTTCAAGCCGAGTATCGAAGCAAAAGCAAAGGAGGCTATGAAATCGAATGATTAAAACACTTACCAATCTCCGCAAACAGGAAAAAGAAAAGTTTGTTGTGCCGAAGGGCGTTCAGGATGTGATCCCCATTACCGCCATTTATGACGACGGTATCTTTCAGACTGGAAAAGACAAGTTTTCCAAGACCTATAAATTTTCCGATATTAACTATGCGGTTGCCAGCCGTGAGGACAAGGAAGCAATGTTCCTTGAATACTCGGAACTGCTCAATTCCCTCGACTCCGGAGCAACGACAAAAATCACAATCAACAACCGCCGTTTAAATCGGCTGGACTTTGAGAACAACATTCTTATTCCGATGAAAGGCGACAGCCTTGATGAATACCGTGAGGAGTATAATAAAATCCTTTTGGAAAAAGCCACAGGCGCAAACGCCATCGTGCAGGATAAGTATATGACGATTTCCGTCAACAAGAAGAATATTGAGGACGCAAGGAATTATTTTGCCCGTGTGGGCGCTGACTTGATCGCTCACTTCGGCAGGCTCGGCAGCAAGTGCGTGGAGCTGGAAACCGATGAAAGGCTGCGTATCTTCCACGACTTTTACCGTGTGGGCGAGGAATCCTCTTTCCACTTTGATATAAAGGAAACCCGCAAAAAGGGACACAGCTTCAAGGACTATATCTGCCCTGATTCAATGGAATTTGAAAAGGACTACTTCAAAATGGGCGACCGTTATGGGAGAGTCCTTTTTTTGCGTGAGTATGCTTCCTATATCAAGGACAGTATGGTGGCGGAGCTGACAGATCTCAACCGCAATCTGATGATGTCGATTGATGTCGTTCCCGTGCCGACAGACGAAGCGGTACGGGAAGCGGAAAACCGTCTGCTTGGCGTTGAGACGAATATTACCAACTGGCAGAGGCGGCAGAACTCCAACAATAACTTTTCGGCGACTGTCCCTTACGATATGGAACAGCAGAAAAAGGAAATGAAAGAATTTCTCGATGATTTAACGACGAGGGATCAGAGAATGATGTTTGCCGTGATTACCTTTGTGCATACGGCGGATTCCAAAGAACAGCTTGATAACGACACGGAAGCGCTGCTTACCACGGCGAGAAAGCACCTTTGTCAGTTCGGCGTGTTGAAATTTCAGCAGGTGGACGGGCTGAATACGGTTATGCCGTTTGGCGTGCGGAAGATTGATACCTTCCGTACCCTTACGACCGAAAGCCTTGCCGTGTTTATCCCGTTTCGAGTGCAGGATATTTTTCACGAGAATGGTATCTACTACGGGCAGAATGTGATTAGCAAAAATATGATTATCGCCGACCGCAAGCAGCTTCTCAATGGTAATTCCTTTATTCTCGGCGTATCCGGCGGCGGCAAGTCCTTTGCCGCAAAGGGCGAGATTGAGAATGTGATTCTTTCATCAGAATCAGATGTTATCATCATTGATCCGGAGCGGGAATATTCACAGCTTGTGAAGGCGCTCGGCGGCGAGGTTATCCATATCTCCGCTACTTCCCAAAATCATATCAACGCTATGGATATGACGAAGGAATACGGCGACGGGGCGAATCCAGTCATTTTGAAGTCGGAGTTTATTATGTCCCTGTGCGAGCAGCTCATCGGCGGCAGCAACCTCGGCGCAAAGCAGAAATCCATTATCGACCGCTGTACCGCAAGTGTGTACCGCACCTATCAGCAGAATAACTATCAGGGCGAAGTGCCGACCTTGCAGGATTTCAGGGAGGAGCTTCTTAAACAAGATGAGCCGGAGGCGCAGGAAATCGCCCTTGCCATCGAGCTGTTTACAAGCGGCAGCTTGAACACCTTTGCGAAGCATACGAATGTGGATACCAATAACCGCCTGATCTGCTATGACATTTTAGACCTCGGCAAACAGCTTATGCCTATCGGTATGCTGGTCGTTCTCGACTCTATCTTAAACCGCATTACGCAGAACAGGGCGAAAGGCAGAAATACCTTCATCTTTATTGATGAGATTTATCTGCTGTTCCAGCACGAGTATTCCGCTAACTTCCTTTTTACCCTTTGGAAGCGTGTGCGTAAATACGGTGCTTATGCTACGGGTATTACGCAGAATGTGGACGACCTTTTGCAGAGCCATACGGCGAGGACAATGCTCGCAAACTCCGAGTTTATCATTATGCTCAATCAGGCTTCCACGGACAGGCTGGAGCTGGCGAAGCTCTTAAATATCTCCGACCTTCAGATGTCGTATATTACGAATGTGGAAGCCGGACACGGGCTTATCAAGGTGGGCAGTTCCCTTGTGCCGTTCGCAAATAAATTCCCGAAAAATACGAAGCTGTATAAGCTGATGACAACCAAACCGGGCGAGAGCGCATAAGCTCCCGCCCCTTGTTTCAGAAAGGATATGGCAATGAGAAAAAAGATTTGTATTGCGTTGATGGCGGCGTTTACCGTCCTGCTCGGCGTCAGCAGTTATTTCATTATCGACCATTACAAGGAAGCGAAACATCAGGAGCAGATGTACGATTCTCTCGTACAGATTGTAGAGGACAGCGAAACCGAGCCTGCCGAGCCGATCATTTATTCGGAAGATAAGACGATACTGCCAGAACTTACTGAGCTGTATCGGCAAAACAATGATTTGGTCGGATGGATTTGCGTGGAAGATACGAACATCAATTATCCCGTTATGCAGACGGTGGATAATCCAAACTACTATCTGAAGCGTGGATTTGATAAAGAATACAGTTCTTACGGCTGCCCGTATGTGCAGGAGGATTGTGATGTCCTAAAGCCCTCGGACAATTTAGTGATCTACGGTCATCATATGAACAACGGCTCGATGTTCGCCGACCTTGAAAAATTCAAGGATGAGGATTTCTGGCAGGAACATAAGACGATTGTCTTTAACACCCTGACAGAGAAAAATGAGTACGAAATCCTTGCGGTTTTCAAAACCGTTGTCTACACCGACAGCCCGGAAGCCTTCAAATATTACCGCTTTACGGACGCTCAATCACCGGAGGAATTTAAGGCTTTTATTGATAAATGCAAAGAGCTTTCCCTTTATGACACGGGCGTATCGGCGGAGTACGGCGATAAGCTGATAACACTTTCTACTTGTGAGTATTCCCGCACAAACGGAAGGCTTGTCGTTGTGGCAAAGAAAGTAACAGAAAGTAGTGGTGTCAATGCTCCCGCAAATGACGGGGCGGCAGAGATACCGAGCTAATGCCCTGATAAAGAAGCTGTGCGCCAATTATGATGACGGAAACTGCCTGCTTCTCGATGAGGGAGAAGGCTGCGTCTGCGTACAGAGTATATCCTACTCGCTTTTATGCAGGTATTTTCGCAATGCGGTGCTTCCGGCAGATCCGGCGTTGGAAGCGGAGATACTCGGAACGCACCCTGACAGGTGCGTTTCCTGCGGCGCTCCCATTATCAGGCGTGGCAACAGGAAAAAGTATTGTGAGAAATGCGCCAATATCGCATACAAAAGGCAGCAGGCAGAGTACGCAAGGAAAAAGCGTACAGAATCGAAAAATAGAGGGTAAAAAGTCCTTGATTTAAGCGGCTTTTCAGCCCTCGCACTTTGAGGGGCAAGGTGTTGATACCTTTTCCCCTCTTTTTTTACTTCAAAGCGTCCACTGGCGCTTGGAAAGGAGGTTTTTCTATGCCGGATATTAAGACAAGGGATATAGCAAAAGGCACGATCAAAACGATTGACAAATCGGCGGTTGCCGCTGAGCGTATGAAATCCGCCTTTATCCAGACCAAAGAGAAAGCGGAATATTCTGTTAGTGTTCCAGAAAGCAATGCGGAAGAATATGCTTCTAACCGTTTGGAAAGCGGTATCGACCGAGTTTCCCACGAAGCCGTACACCAATTTGACAAGCAGGGGCGCAAGGGCGTTCAGGCGACAAAGCAGAATATCGTCAAGGCAAAGGACGGTATTCAAAAATTCAAGGAGAAACGGGCGGCGCAGTCGCTTCAAAAACAGGCGGCGGGTACTGTCCGAAACAAAGGAGTAAAGGTCGCAGAACAAACGCAAAAGACGGTTAAGGAGTCTGCCCGTTCCGCAGGAAAAAAGACGATTAAGACAGTTGGGAAAGGCTCGGCGAAAACAGCGCAGAAAACGGTAAAAACCGCAGAGCGCACCGCTAAAACGACCGTCAAGACAGCACAGCGTACCGCAAAGGCGGCGCAGAAAACAGCACAGGCTACGGTCAAGGCTTCTCAAAGGGCAGTTCAGTCGGCACGGGCGGCGGCTCGTGCCGCCGTTGTCACAGCGAAAGCAATCGCAAAGGCGATAGCGCTTGCGGTCAAGGCGATTATCGCCGGAACAAAGGCGTTGATTGCCGCAATCGCCGCAGGCGGCTGGATAGCGGTTTTGGTGATTATCGTGATTTGCCTGATCGGTATGATTATCGGCTCCGTGTTTGGTATCTTTTTCTCAGGCGAGGATTCCGGTACAGGTATGAGTATGCAGACCGTTGTGCAGGAAATCAATACCGAATACGATACCAAATTGCAGGACGAAAAAAACTCGGTATCTTATGATGTCCTTGAAATGAGCGGCAGCCGTGCCGTTTGGAAAGAGGTGCTTGCGGTATACTCGGTCAAGGTCAACACCGATCCGGACAATCCCCAAGAGGTCGCAACGATGGACGAATCGAAAAAGCAGCTTCTCACGGACATCTTTTGGGAGATGAACGAAATTAGTTCCAGCACCGACACCAAAACCGAGACGGTCATTACCGAAACCGATGACGGTCACGGAAATATCGTGGAGACGGAAAGCACGGTCACGCAAACTTATCTGTATATCACGGTCAGTCATAAAACCGCCGATGAGATGGCGGCGCAGTATGGATTTAACGAGGAACAGAAAGAGTATCTCGCAGAGCTGCTTGCTGATGAAAACAATTCATTGTGGTCGCAGGTGCTTTACGGGATTACGGGGACAGACGATCAGATCGTAACCGTTGCGCTTTCCCAAATCGGAACAATGGGCGGCGATCCGTACTGGTCTTGGTACGGTTTTAATTCCCGTGTAGAGTGGTGCGCTTGCTTCGTTTCGTGGTGCGCTAACGAGTGCGGATATATTGACGCCGGCGTGATTCCGAAATACGCAGGCTGCGTCAACGGCGTACAATGGTTTAAGGACAGAGGGCAATGGCTGGATAACAGTGCAGAGCCTACGCCGGGTATGATTATCTTCTTCGATTGGGCGGACGAAAGCGGTCAAGACGGATTATCCGACCATACGGGTATCGTCCAAAAGGTAGAAAACGGCAGAGTTTACACGGTCGAGGGCAACTCCGGGGATTCTGTTCGTCAGAATAGTTATCCGGTTGGGTATTACGAAATACTCGGTTACGGTGCGCCTGCCTATTGATCGGGAGGTAAAAACGAGCCGCTTGCTTAAATGCAGGCGGCTTGATTACATAAAAATTCGCAAAAAGGTATTGACAAATAGAATCTCAGTGGGTATACTTTGCTTGTAAGATAGTTAGTTACTCAACTAACAGACAGACAAGCAGGTGTAGGAGGTGCTATGATTGAATGTAAATCCGAATATAGATAAACCGATCTTTCTTCAGATCGCAGAGCAGCTTGAAGATTCTATATTTACTGGTGCTTTTCCTGAAGAAACACAAATCCCATCGACAAATGAAATTTCTGCGCTGCTCAGTATCAATCCACATACTGTTCTAAAAGGAATGAATGTGCTGGTTGACGGGGGAATCATTTACAAGAAAAGAGGTCTTGGAATGTTTGTGAAAGAAGGTGCAGTCGAAAAAATTCGACAAAAAAGGCAAAGTCAGTTTTATGAGCAGTATGTTTCGACTTTAATAAGCGAAGCATTGAAGCTGCAAATGTCTAAAGAGGATATTATTTCTCTGATAGAAAGGGGTTATGACAATGAATGCCATTCAAATTAAAAATATAACGAAACGATATAAAGATGTCACAGCGCTTGACGATATTTCTTTTTCCTTTGAGTTCGGGAGAATATATGGGTTTTTAGGAAGAAACGGGGCAGGAAAATCTACCCTTATCAATATTATCGCAAACCGGATTTTTGCAGATCAGGGCGAAGTCCTGATTGATGGTATTCCTGCAAAAGAAAATATGGGTGTCCACGAAAAGATTTTTTGCATGAGTGAAGCAGATTTATATGACAGAGATTTGAAGGTTAAGGATCATTTCAAGTGGACAAATCGGTTTTATAACGATTTTGATCTGGATAAAGCCCTTGAACTTTCAAAAAAGTTCAATCTTGATATTAACAAAAGGTTCAAGGCGTTATCGAAAGGGTATCAGTCCATTTTCAAGCTGATTATTGCGCTATCACTAAATGTTCCGTATGTAATCTTTGATGAGCCAGTTTTGGGACTTGACGCAAACCACAGGGAACTGTTTTACAGCCTGCTCCTTAAAGAATTTGAAAACAATGAGCGAACGCTTATTATTGCGACACATCTGATAGAGGAAGTTTCCAATATTATTGAAGAAGTTGTTTTGATTGATAAAGGGAAAATTCTTCTTCAGGAAACGGTTGAGGAGCTGCTTGAAAAAGGATATAGCATTTCCGGGGTGGCTCAGGAAGTTGACCGTTATTGCGAAGACAAGAATGTCATCGGATATGACGAGTTGGGCGGCTTGAAAATTGCCTATGTATTAGGAGAAAAAACGGCTTTACCTCAAGGAAGCAATCTGCAAGTTACGGCAATGAATTTGCAAAAGCTGTTTGTCAAGATGACAGAGAAAGGTGGCGGCAAAAATGAATAAACTAAAATCTGCTGTTTTATATGAATACTTAACTAAAGTAAGGGCGATAGGAATTTTCTATTTGATCCAATATTTGATTGTAGCTCTTATTTTTGCGATTGTTGCGATTTGTACCGAAGGAAAGGAAACCGGCTCAAATACTTTAGAGTTTAGTTCCGTTGTTTTTGTCAGTGTGATCGGAGTATTAGGCTATAAAGAAGATTTCAAAGCGCTGCTCCAAAATGGATATACCCGAAAATATATCTTTGGGGCAACTATTTGTATGTTTACATTGCTGGCAGGGACAATGGCGCTTATTGATACCATAATCGGCAACACCCTTCATTTTTTCAATAGTAACTATTTTACCCTATATAGCAGTCTTTACGGATTCGGTAATGTTTTTGCAAATTGGTTATGGCTTACTGTTTTATATTTGATGTTTTGCAGCCTTTTCTACTTTGTGGTTTTAATTATCAACAGAGTTGGGAAAACAGTTTCGCTTTTAATAGGAGTTGGAGTATGCAGTCTAATTCTTCTCGTGATTGCGCTGTTTCAGTTTGTATTTCCAGATGAGCTTGTAAGCAAGACTGGGGAGTTTATGATGAAAGCAATGGGATTTATGAGTGATGGCACAATCAATCTGTTTTTCCCTATTCTTTCGTTTCTTGTAATCGGAATGATTTTTGGAATCGGCTCGTATGCCGTAATCCGGCGCACGGAATTAAGATAAAACTATATCATATACAAAAATACGGTGCTACCCACTTGGGTAACACCGTATTTTTTTCCGCTTTTATTGATTTTTATATTTATCCATTTCAACTAACATCTTATATAAATGTTCTTGCTCGGATTTACTTTTTGCTGCGACCAGCTCGTAACATTTCATAGGATAGCTGTCGGTGCTGATTTCGCCTATCTTCTCAAAAAGCTGAGCAAGCGAGACATTCATAGCTGAAGCAATCTTTTCGATACTTTCAAGAGTAGCGTTCTTTTCCCCTCGTTCCACTTGTCCGATATAAGTAGGGTGGCAACCGGATAACTCGGCAAGCTTCTCTTGGCTCAATCCCTTTTCAATTCTATAATTGCGGACACGCCGTCCGATTGTTTTTGCAATTTCACTCATAGTTCCAGCCTCCATTTATAGTCTATAAATATTGTTTCCGAAGCTCCACAGACTATTGATATTTATTGTTGACTTTGATATACTATAAGTATTATAATTAGGTTTTTTGTGCTTTTAGGCTTTGGATTGGCTGGTGATCTTTAATGAGGGAAAAAACGGCTTGCTTTACCGGACATAGAAAAATACCGCCGGAGAGCATATCGGAACTCTCTCAGCGGTTAAAAAATACCTTGCTTCGACTGATAGAAGAAGGATATATGTACTTTGGTGCAGGCGGAGCATTGGGCTTTGACACGCTGGCTGCTCAATGCGTTTTATCCTTGAGAAAGCGGTATCCGCATATCAAGCTGATTTTAGTCCTGCCGTGTACCGCACAGACAAAGGGCTGGAGCAAAGATGATATAGCGATTTATGAGGAGATCAAAAGTCAGGCGGACAAAGTAGTATATACTTCTCACGACTATTTTCAGGGCTGTATGTTTAAGAGAAACCGCCATTTGGTAAATGGCAGCAGCGTTTGCATAGCCTATTTAACACAGGAGAAAGGCGGGACAGCGTATACGGTAAATTATGCTCAGCAAAACAATGTGCAAGTGATAAACTTAGCTGCTCAATAGATGTGAAGAATGGGAGAATAAAAAAATTCATCTCTGAATGGAAAGTGTACTTGACATTTGTGCTCCCTCTGCTATAATAGAGATATGGAAAGCTGGCTTTCCATAGAAAGGAGGCGCACCGTGAAAAACCGTTTAGAGGAAATTCGGAAAGAACGGGGAATCAAGCAGGAAGAACTGGCTGCCGCACTGGAAGTATCCCGGCAGACCATCGGCTCGTTAGAAAACGGACGATACAATCCTTCAATTACATTGGCATTTAAGCTTGCACGGTATTTTGATATGAGCATTGAAGATATTTTCATTTACGAGGAGGGAAAGCAATGAAGAAGAAAACCGGAATATATCTTGTAATCGGCATAGTCGGCATTGCTTTGGCTCTGAGCGCAAGGTTTCTTTTGCAGGACTGTTTGAGCGATTCGCAAAGCGGCGCAATGATCGGTATAGGTGCCGGATTGTTCGGCTATGGGATTGCGAAATGGTGCGTCGCTCTGTGGGGCGCAAAAAATCCCGATTTGATGAAAATCAATGAGATTGAGGAAAAAGATGAGCGCAATCAGCTCATTCGCAGCAAAGCGCAGGCAATATCCGGAGAGATACTGCACTGGCTGCTGATGGCAGGTGCTTGGGTATGTATTTTTTTCGACGCACCCATATGGACTGTTCTTACTCTTGTAAGCGCTTTCCTGCTGAAAACAATCCTTGACTTTATTTTGATGGCATATTACCAGCATAAGATGTGACGGAGGATATTATGAAATTTGTGATTGAGCATTTATCAAAGAGCTTTGAGAAAAAGGAAGTTCTCAGAGATATTGATTTTACATTTGATGAAGGGAAAATTTATGGGCTGCTCGGCAGAAACGGCGCTGGAAAAACAACGCTGTTTAACTGTTTGAACAGGGATTTGAAGGCGGACAGCGGCAATTTCTATATAGAAGATGAAAACGGTGTTCGCCGTGAGGTAGCCGCAGAGGATATTGGATATGTACTCTCTACCCCTACTGTACCGGAGTTTCTTACAGGCAGGGAGTTTTTGAAGTTCTTTATGGACATCAACGAGAAGTCTATTAAAAATCCGAAAAGCATTGACGAGTATTTTGACTATATGAGTATTGAGCGATTGAAGTAGATATTTACAACTTTTTCACTTCTTAACGATTTGATACATAAGATATCAATCACTAATAATAGTCCAGCACAAAATAAGGTAAATGTTTCGAAAAATATGTGATTTTATGATAAAATTATTTCTAGGAGATGGTCTTTATGGAATTTAAATTATTAGAAGAAAAAGATTTAGAATTACTAAATGATGTTGTAGAAGATGATGATATGATTTTTGATATGAATAATATCAAAAAATTTTACAACAATAAAAGCACTATTAGTTTTATAGCAAAGACAAATAATAAAATTGTTGGTTTTGCTTATGGATATGATATTATTCATCCAAATGGTAAACATGCCTATTTTCTATATTCTATTGGTATGCTTCCGGATTATCAAGATAAAGGATATGGTACTAAATTGTTATCATTTATAAAAGACTATATAAGTAATAATGGATATTTTGAAATGTTTGTATTAACAGATAAAGGCAATCCAAGAGCATGTCATGTATATGAAAAACTTGGTGGTAAAAATGATTATGATGATGAAATTTGTTATGTTTATGATTTTGAAGGTGATAAATAATGGTCGATATTAGTAATGGAAATATAAGAATAAGGACAATAAATGATACTGATTTTCCTATTCTTTATAAATGGTTAACTGATGAAAGAGTTTTAGAATTTTATGGTGGTAGAGATAAAAAATATACATTAGAATCAATAAAAGCACATTATACAGAACCTTGGGAAGATGAAGTTATTAGAGTTATAATAGAACATCAAGGACAACCAATTGGATATGGTCAAATATATAAAATGTATGATGAATTATATACTGACTATCATTATCTTAAAAGTGATGAAGTTGTTTATGGCATGGATCAATTTATTGGCGAACCAAAATATTGGAGCAAAGGTATAGGCACAAAATATATCCAAATGATATTTGATTTTTTGAAAAAAGAAAGAAATGCTAATGCAGTTGTTTTAGATCCGCACCAAGATAATCTAAGAGCAATTAACTCTTACCAAAAAGCAGGATTTAGAATTATAGAAGATTTACCAGAGCATGAATTACACGAAGGAAAAAAAGAAGATTGTTATTTAATGGAATATCGTTATGATGATAATGATACTAATGTAAAAGCAATGAAATATCTTATTGAGCATACTTTTGGTGAATTTAGTGTTGAAAGTATTAAAGTAATAGGTGCAGGATTAGATAGTGTTGCTTATTTGGTAAATGATGAATACATTTTCAAAAAATCTAAACATAAAGAAGCAGCTGAAAATATGAAAAAAGAAATATCTGTTTTAAGATATTTAGAGGGGAAATTACCATTAGAAATACCTAGAATAGAATTTTATGATGCAGATGTTAATATATGTGGTTATAAAGAAATAAAAGGAACAATATTGACTCCAGAAATGTATTCATCAATGAATAATGAAGAACAAAAACAATTAGCAAAAGATATAGCAAATTTCCTTATTCAATTACACGCTTTACCTTTACCTGAAATTGATGACTTAGAATTAGATGTAATTGAAGATTATAAAAATGACTACGAGGCATTAAAATCAATGATATATGATAAAATACCAAGTCAATCAAAGGAATATCTTGATAAATTATTCAGTAGAATATTAACCGATGAAAAAATAACTAAATATTCAGTTGCATTATGTCACAATGATTTAAGTTGTAATCATATTATTATGAGAAATAAGAAAGTTATTGGAATTATTGACTTTGGTGATGTCGCAATTACAGATAGAGATAAAGATTTTGTATATCTGCTTGAAGATAGTGATGAAGAAATTGGAAGAGAATTTGGATTAAAAGTGTTAAATTATTATAATCATCCTAATAAAGAAATTGCTATATTAAAAGCTGATTTAAATGATGAATATTATCCAATAGAAGAAATTCTAGGGGGTACTTCTAAAGAATTAGAATTAATGTATAACGAGGGTTTATCAAAAATAAGGAATATATAATAGCATGAATTTTAAAGGAATATATGACTCTGCGAGTGAAAAAGATATCTTTTTAGTAAATACTACTAGAAATATGGCAAAGCCTAAAATTATTTCAAAAGTTTTTGGGATTACCATGCGTAATTTAAATGATAAAGAAATATCTTCATTGGCTTCTTTTATTAATTTTGATTTATCTAAACTATTTGAATTTTCTAGCAATAAAACTAGATTGGTTTTATCAATCTTTATAATATTACCATTAATGAATATTGGTTTTGTTTTGCAGATTTTACAGATAAAATCTAGTCTTTGTTTTAATGACTTTTCAAAAGGTAATTCTTGCTTAATAAACTTAATCATAAACACCATCCCTTCTTTAGGATGATTTCTTTGTACTTCCAAGCTCTACGGGAGTTCGAGACACAAAAAAATCAATCTTGCGATTGATTTCTATATATCAAAGTCCGAAAAGTTCGAACAGATTCGTCAATGGAGCCGGAGGATAGAGACAAACTGCTCAAGGACTATTCCCACGGTATGAAAAACAAAATGCAAATGCTCATCAACATCATCGCTCAGCCAAATATCCTGTTGCTGGACGAGCCTTTGACATCCCTTGATGTCGTTGTGGCGGAAGAAATGAAACAACTGCTCCGTTCACTGAAACAAGACTGCATTACCATTTTCTCCACTCATATTATGGATTTGGCGCTTGACCTCTGCGATGAGATCGTGCTGCTTAATCACGGCGAGCTGGAGGTCGTAGAAAAAACCGATCTTAATAGCCGGGAATTTAAGGATAAAATCATTGCGGCACTCAGGGAGGAAGAAAATGAATAAGACGCTCAGAATATCTTTTTCCCTAAAAAATACATACCGTGTCAACGGTATCCTGTTTTCCTTAAAGCAGATACCTCTCTTAAAGCGGCTGCTTCCGGCAACGCTGTATCAAGTAAAGGGACTGAAAGTTTTTGCGAACATTCTGTCCGTACTGTGGGAAATTGTATCTGCATTTCTCGGCAAGTTCCTTTACTTTGTCACGATGGTATGTGGTATCGCTATCTTTTATAAAGGACTGCCGGAGAATGAGGTATTCCTGCATATCCTGCTGTTTCTCACGGTAATCGGCAGCTTTGAAAACACGCACATTTTTAATCCGACCAAAGATAAGTATTATGCGATGATTCTTATGCGGATGAACGCACGGGAATATACGCTGGTAAACTATTTCTACTCCATACTGAAGGTCATTATCGGCTTTATGCCGTTTACCATTCTGTTCGGTATGGATAGAGGCGTACCTCTGTGGTTTTGTCTGCTCTTGCCCCTTTGCATAGCGGGTATGAAGCTGTTTGCGGTGGCTGTTCCCCTGTGGGATTATGAGAAAAGGGGCTTTGGCTACAATGAAAACAAGCTGTCCAAATATGTGTGGGGATGTATCGCCTTGCTTTTAGCCGCAGCCTATGTTCCGCCCGCTTTTGGTTTTGTTTTGCCTGCGGTCGTACCAATGATTATATTCTTAGCGTGTATTCCGCTTGGTATGGCAAGTATCACAAGGCTCACTACCTTCCGTGATTATTACGCAATCAACAAGGAATTATTAGCCGGATTGACCAATCAGATGGACAGCACGGCACAGACAAAGCTTATCAAACAGGCAAATGAAAAGAAAATATCCGCAGATACTTCCATTAGCAGCAACCGCAAGGGCTTCGAGTATCTGAATGAGCTGTTTATCAAAAGGCATAAAAAGATACTCTGGAACTCGACAAAGAAGATTTCCTATGTGTGCGCTTTCCTTGTCGCCGCCGTGCTGGCAGGCGTCTATCTGCTGCCCGAAGAAAAAACCGTCATTAACGAAATCGTGATGACTTGGCTTCCGTACTTTGTATTTATAATGTACGCTATCAACCGTGGCACGAACTTTACACAGGCGCTTTTTATGAACTGCGATCACAGCCTGCTGACCTATTCGTTTTATAAGCAGCCGAGCTTTATCCTGCGGCTGTTTCAGATTCGCCTGCGTGAGATTATGAAAATCAACGCTGTTCCGGCGCTCGTGATCGGTATCGGACTGGCGCTGATCCTGTTTGCCACCGGAGGGACGGACAATCCGCTGAACTATGTAGTGCTGGTTGTTTCCATCCTGTGTATGAGCCTGTTTTTCTCGATTCATTACCTGACGATTTACTATCTGCTCCAGCCTTACAATGCAGGGACGGAGCTGAAAAGCGGCACATATCGGATTGTTTTGTCAGTAACCTATGTCGTCTGTTTTGCTCTTATGCGGCTGCGTATGCCGATTATGATATTTGGAATAATGACGATTGTTTTCTGTGTGCTTTACAGTATTGTCGCCAGCATTTTGGTATACCGCTTTGCACCGAAAACCTTTAGGCTGAGAACATAACGGGGCGGTTTTACCGCCGGAAATCCATAAAAAGAAACGGAGGATTTATTTATGAGAAAGTGTCTCAGATGTGGAACGGAAATGAAAGAAAACTGCGCCATCAAGGTAGAAGGCGCAGGATACGGAATTGTAATGTCATCGGACGAAAATAAGCTGTTCGGCGGCAGAATCGGCAAGCCGAAGGTAGCAATCTGTCCCAAGTGCGGCGAAGTCTCCATCTATGTGGAAGATGTAGAGAAGCTGTGACGGTAAATGGAGGCTGTTTGAAATGAAAAAGATTTTATCTGTGTTTTTGATGTCATTCATCGTATTCGCTCTCTCTGCTTGCAATGCTAATGTCGTGAAGATTGAAGATTATGAGTGGAAAATGAGAACGGTTATGAGTAATGATACGGAAGCTGCCCAATATCAGGATGAACTCGTGGTTGCCGTAGGAGAAGCTGACGAGCTGTATCCTGACGCTGAAATCGTGGATATGACTTTGACTGCCAAAGATGGAGAGATCACGATAAAGGATTCCACAAACGACAAGACATATAACGGGACTTATGAGGTAATGCAGAAAACGCCGAAGGGAACGGACTACGAGATCATTATTGACGGAGTGACCGGTTATGCTACCGTATCTCCAACGGAATATTATGACGAAACTGAAATTCCGACGCTGCCAATCAATATAGATGGCTATTCTTTATATTTCATTCCGAAGAAATAAATCTGATAACGAAGAGCTGAATCAGTCTGTGATTACCACCGCTCTGGTTTTTAATACCGAAGATTATATAACTTTGAGAAGCAATCTGAGTAAGATAGAAACTATGAGCGACAAGTAATTTACGGAGGTAAATAATATGATTGTGAAGAATCAATACCCTATATGTGAATTTGATACCAATAAAAATCCCATCATTCATCCGACAAACTTTTTAACGGAAAACCTTCCGAAAAAATGTGTAATTACCTACTTGAGAAAGGAATTGGAGCATTTTGTAGAAGAAAATAAGCTTCCGATCATTGGTCACCTTAACTCGGAGGTATTTGATATACCGATTTACGAATACGCACACGATACAGACAGACTCTGCATTACAATGGCGCTTTGCGGAGCGCCGGGCGCAGCAGTAGCACTTGAAGAATTATATGCTATGGGGTGTGAAACATTTATCGTTTGCGGCGGAGCTGGAGCCTTAACCAATGACAGCAAGGTTGGAGAGATCATTGTCCCAGTCTCTGCGGTTCGAGACGAGGGAACATCTTATCATTATTTAGCACCCTCCCGTGAAATAGAATGCCATAAAGAGACCGTTGAAAAAGTTGTTTCATACTTAAAAGAAATGGAAGTTCCATTCAAAACGGGAAAGACTTGGACAAGCGACGCCATATACCGAGAAACTCCAGATATGATTGAGCGCAGACGAAGCGAAGGGTGCATCACGGTGGAAATGGAAGCAGCGGCTTTTTTTGCTGTATCTCACTATTACCATATTCCACTTGCACAGTTATTATATACAGGTGATGATGTAAGCGGTGAGGAGTGGGATTCTCGAAACTGGAACAACCAAAAGAATATACGATATGAATTGCTCCGCATTGCAATCGAAATCGTAAAAAAACTGTAATTGTGAAAGGTGCAGCGATGAAGATAGAGATTGAAAAAGATTTCCCTCAGTATTTTAAGCCAGCCTACCCGAAAGAATTTGAGCTGTTCTCCCACTTTGAAGTAGCAGCGGGAATACCGACCGTTCTCTTTGCTATTACGACTCGGAAAGAAAACGGGAAGCCGAATGTGTGCTTTCACTCGTGGAGTTGCTTCCACGGAGACAAGACAGCTTTCTTCGCCGTGATGGGTAACTTATATCAGCATACCCACACCTATGCCAATATCCAAAGGGAAAAATGCTTTTGTATTAACTTCCTTCCGATAAGCTATTATGACAAGCTGGTAAGTACAATTCATCATAATGAATGGGATGATGACGAATTTGCGGTAGGAGGCTTTACGATTGCCAATGCCAAAACGATTCACGCACCTATAATCAATGAGGCGTTTCTCAGTATGGAATGTACTTTGAAAGAGATACAGGATTTAAGCGGCGCTGGAATTACCGCTATGGTGATCGGACAGGTACAGCATATTTCTGTGGAGGAAGCATATGCACAGGGGTATGCACAGCGATATAGTAAGGACGGATTTATGATGTTGATTCCTGCACCACAAGACCTTGTTACCGGAGAGCCGAATCAATCTGCGATTGCAACAGTACATATCGAAAAATACGATTGATTTGGGAAAGGAAGTGTGAAAATAGTAACTGCAAATATAAAAACGCTTAACAGGACAGCACTACCTATGCGGTCAAGGCAGAAAGCTCTGGAGGAACAAAATGGATAATAAGAAGATCGTAAAATATTTTTATGAAGTGATTGTTTCTGAAAATATGCTTGATAAACTGTCTGAGTATATATCGGAGGACTGTATATTCAGAATAGGAGAAAAAACTACTTTCGTAGGCGTGGACGGAATGAGACAGCACCTGATGGCTTTGAAAAAAACCTATCCTGACTACACAATGAAGATTCTCCGCCAATATGAGGAGGATGACTATGTTATTTCAGAGTATATTATGAGAGGCACTCATAAAGGTGAGTTCGTTGGAATAACGCCCACAAATAAAATTCTGGAAATTACAGGGATTGATATAGATAAGGTTACAAGTGGGAAAATTGCCGAACATAGCGGAGCTGCAAACACCTTTGAAACTTTTTTAGAACATCATTTAATCAGACCTGTATAAAGTATGGCTTGGGACGATTGGAATTAGGGAGAGTGTGAAAATGGCGACTTCAAATATAAAAGCGTTGATTCCGAGCGAGCTTCGGCAAGTGTGGGATTTTGTTTTAGACATTGAGAATTACACTGCTTGGAGAAGTGATTTGAGTAAAACAGAAGTTATCAGCGATAAGAAATTTATTGAATACACCAAAGAAGGCTACCCGACGACCTTTACCGTGACGCTTGTTGAGCCATACAGACGATGGGAATTTGATATGGAAAACAGCAATATGAAAGGTCATTGGACTGGCATTTTCACTGCCAGAGGTGATGAAACGGAGATAGATTTCACGGAGCAAGTGGAAGCGAAGAAATTATTGATGAAGCCCTTTGTGAAGTCGTACCTGAAAAAGCAGCAGATACAATTTGTTGCGGATATAATGAAAAATTATTCTTAAAGAGTCATACATAGAAAGGCGGTTTATTATGAAGAAGTATGAGTATATGACAGTTGATTTAAGCGCAGAGCCATCGTTTAATGTTCATATTAAGCTGGATCGGTATATTGAGAAGCTCAATGAATATGGAAAACAAGGCTGGCGTTTGATTTCCGGAACTGATGACTGGAAGTATTCGATCTTTGAGCGTGAAATTGATGATGAAGAATAACAGACAGGAGGCGTATAACCTATGAAAAATATGATTGGATACTGCGGACTGGATTGTGAAAAATGCGACGCATACCTTGCGACTATCAATGACGATCAGGCATTGCGTGAGAAAACGGCGAAATTATGGGCAGAGTTAAATAACGCCCCAATTCTGCCGGAACATATCAACTGCGAGGGCTGCCGTGCGAACGGAGCGAAAACAGTATTTTGTGAGCATATGTGCGAAATCCGGAAATGTGCTTTGAAAAAAAGAGTTTCCACTTGCGGCGACTGTCCGGAATTAGAAACCTGCCCGACTATTGGGGAGATCCTCGAAAATAATCCGTCTGCTTTGGAGAATTTGAAAGGATAGAATACATAGAGTAACAAATTAGGATTTGCGGAGAGCAAAATGGGAGATTTATTATATGACGATAGAAGAAATGTTTGGAGATTTATACTCTATTGATATTATGGCAGAAAAGAAAACAGGGGAGATTGTACTGTTCTTGATTTGCTATGGTTTTATTGATGGAGAAGAAAAAACTCAAAGGGCATTGATGGCTAAAATTGAAGCATATTTGAAGTACACTAAGAGTGAAGAATTTCAAAATGAATATTTGAAATGTCCAATTATTTTACGAGTTACTTTTAAAGAAGAACCAGACCAGCTTATATTAAATTTATTAAAAAACAGTCAGTCGTGGATTATGGAATATGGTGTAACATTGGAAGTGGAAATCAACAATAAGACAATAGAGCTTTTGCCGTAAAGGCACTAACAAATACAAATTTACGGAGGAGATACAGTGCTTGAAAATATACCTACACAATCAACTATGATCGAATTGCTCGGACAACCTTTGTTTGAGGTCTGGCAAGAGCTGTGTTCGGTAATTGATGAAAAATACGATATGGAACGGCTGTGGAACACAGGCGGTAAGAACTGGGTTTATGAATATAAGTACCGCAGAGGCGGCAAAACGCTTTGCAGTCTATACGCAAAAAGTAATTGCGTTGGTTTTATGATTATTTTCGGGAAAGACGAAAGAGCAAATTTTGAAGATATAAGAGATACGCTTTCTGACTCCGTTTGCAGGCGATATGATGAAGCACAGACATATCGTGATGGGAAATGGGTAATGTTTGAGCCGACCGATACTTCAGAATTTGATGATTATATGAAGCTGTTGGCTATTAAAAGAAAACCAAATCGGAAATAGTGATGAGAATGTTGGGAGGAAAAAATGAAATTAAAAAATCCTATGCTGGTAGTAACTGATATAGACAAATCGGTTGAATTTTATAAAAAAGTCTTTGGACTTCATATCATTATGGACTTTGGAGCAAATAAGACTCTAACAGGCGGTTTAGCTCTGCAAACTGTTGAAACATATAAGGAATTTATCGGTATAAATGACATTTCTTTTGGCGGCAACAATTTTGAGCTTTATTTTGAGGAAGATGATTTTGACAAGTTTGCCGATAAGCTGAAGGAATGTGATATTGAATATGTCCATCCGATTATAGAACATTCGTGGGGGCAGAGAGTCGTTCGCTTCTATGATCCGGACAAACATATTATCGAGGTTGGAGAGAATATGAAGGTGGTATGCAAGCGCTTCTTGGACAGTGGAATGACGCCGGAACAGGTTGCAGAACGAATGAATGTACCTATGAAGTTTATAAATGCTTGTATGAGATGAATCAGCATTTGCGGAGACAGATAATTAGATGTCCTAAGATAATAAAAAACAAAAAAATTTCAAACTGTCTCATTGCATATGTTTTCTTTTTTTACTATGCTTTTCATAGGAGGTGTTATTTATGGCGAATGAAGATAAAAAAGACTTCAATGCGATGTTGATTGATAGTAAAGATATGCCTAAAATTCAAATAATTACGGACGAAAAAAGCATAGAAAAATATGGCGGGAACAAAATGTTTTTTGCTCCGCCGATTGATTACGATAAAGTAATGCGTCTTGTGCCATTTGGGAGAGTGCTGACAGTAGGTGCAATAAGGGAGTATTTTGCCCGAAAAAGTGGTGCTGACTTTACAGAGCCGATTACAGCAGGAATATTTGTCTCGATAGCTGCTTGGGCGAGTTTTCAGCGTTCTGAAGATCAAATTCCATATTGGAGAACATTAAAGGCAAACGGTGAATTAAATGCAAATACCCCGGAGGTATAGAGGCACAGAAAGAAAAACTGGAAGCAGAAGGTCACACAATTATTCAAAAAGGGCGCAAGAATATAAAATACTATGTAAAAGACTATGTCAACGCCCTCTATGATTTAAAGGAACTGTGAAAAAATAAAAGCCGTAGAACTTTCAAACTGAAGTCCTACGGCTTTTATTTTTGTCTTAAGTCCAAAAACTATTGACATTTTTCTATGTGTCGCATATAATAACATATAGACATTTATCTATGCGAGGTGATTAGGAGAGATGGACGAAAAAAGAATTGCGATAATTTTCAAAGCGTTTTGCGATGAAAACCGCATTAGGATTATAAAGCTGCTGCGTTCAGGTGAAAAATGCGCCTGCAAGCTGTTGGAAGAAATCAATGTCACACAGCCCACGCTTTCCCACCATATGAAAATACTATGCGACGCCGGGATCGTTGTTGGGCGCAAAGAGGGAAAATGGACGCACTATTCCATTTCAGAAAAAGGTGTAGAACAAGCAAAAGAATGTTTGCGGCAGTTGACAACACTTGATGTTGAATGTGAAAACAAACCGTGCTGTGAAAAGTGAGGAAGTTTATACATCACTTTTCCGCACGGCTTATATTTGGAACTATAAATAGATATATTTCAATATGACTATATGAAAGGGGCTTTCTATGGAGGCATTAAAAACAGCGTGGGACTTTTTTCAAAACGAAGTCCTCGGTATGAACTGGCTGAATCGGCTTATTGCAACAATTTTGAATGCTTGTGGCTTGGATACCACAAGCAAAATCGGTGCCAGCGTTCAATTTTTTATTTACGATACCATAAAAATTATGGTACTGCTCGGCGTGTTGATTTTGATTATCTCGTATATTCAAAGTTATTTTCCGCCCGAAAGAACAAAAAAGATACTCGGCAGATTTCACGGAATATGGGCGAATATCATCGCCGCCCTGCTCGGTACGGTAACACCGTTCTGCTCGTGTTCCTCTATTCCGCTGTTTATCGGGTTTACAAGCGCAGGTTTGCCGCTTGGCGTAACATTTTCCTTTTTGATTTCTTCGCCAATGGTTGATCTCGGCAGCCTTGTCTTGCTGATGAGCATTTTCGGCTGGAAGGTCGCCGTTTTGTATGTGATTCTTGGCTTGGTGATTGCTGTTATCGGCGGTACTTTAATCGAAAAACTGCACCTTGAAAATCAAGTGGAAGAATATATCCGAAACGGTCACTCTATTGATGTTCCGCAAGAAGAACTGCATTTCAAAGACCGTATGAAATATGCGTGGGAGCAGGTCATTGAAACTGCCAAAAAGGTTTTTCCCTATGTTTTGATCGGCGTGGGCATTGGTGCTATCATTCACAACTGGATTCCTGAAGAATTTATTGTCAAAACGCTTGGCGACAATAATCCGTTCGGCGTAATTATTGCCACAATCGTCGGCATTCCGATGTATGCGGATATTTTCGGTACAATCCCGATTGCGGAGGCTCTGCTGGCGAAAGGCGCTTTGCTCGGCGTTGTCCTTTCCTTTATGATGGGCGTTACAACGCTCTCGCTCCCCTCGATGATTATGCTTCGCAAGGCGGTTAAGCCGAAACTGCTTGCTATTTTCATCGGAATATGTTCTGTCGGTATTATCGTTGTGGGTTACTTCTTCAACGCAATACAATATTTAATCGTATAATTTAGGAGGTTGTCATTATGGCATTGTTCAACTTTGGAAAGAAAAAAGAAGAAGAAAAGAAAGCACCTGCTTGCGCTTGCAGTTGTGGCTGTTCTGCAAATGAAGCAGAGAACTCTGCAACCGAGTGCTGCCCCGATGTGAAAGAGGGCGAAATCTGCTGTATCAAGGTATTGGGCGCAGGCTGCAAATCCTGTCACGAACAATTTGAATACGCAAAACAGGCGGTAAAGGATATGGGACTTTCCGTAGAGGTCGAGTACATTACCGATATGCAGAAAGTAATGGAATATGGCGTTATGAGTATGCCTGCCCTTGTTGTCAATGAAAAGGTTGTAGCTATGGGCAAGGTTTTGAAATCCGCTGATGTAGTTGCTCTGCTGCATAAGTTGGGATTTTAACTATGAGTAAGAAGAAAATCGCTTTTATCTGTGTTCACAACTCCTGCCGCAGTCAGATCGCAGAGGCACTCGGCAAACATTTGGCGGGAGATAAGTTTGATTTCTATTCTGCCGGAACAGAAACAAAACCGCAAATCAATCAGGACGCTGTGCGGCTTATGAAACAGCTTTATGGGATAGATATGGAGCAAAGCCAGTATAGCAAGACGATTGATAAAATCCCAACGCCTGATATTGCAATCTCGATGGGGTGTGATGTCGGCTGTCCCTATATCGGTAGAGCCTTTGACGATGATTGGGGACTTCCTGACCCGACAGGCAAGAGCGATGAATGTTTTATACAGGTCATTGAGGAAGTTGCTCGAAAAATCAAATGCTTGAATGAGGGAGCATAGATATGGAAACTACGAAATGGATACTCTGTCCTATATGTAGTTTTATAGCTCGAAATTAAGAAGTTATAAAAGTGATTAGGTAACATATCGCCGCATAAGTATTTAGATTATTTACCACATAAAAGCCGTAGAACTTTCAAATTGAAGTCCTACGGCTTTTCTTTTTATCTTACACTTTAATCTCTTTTTATATGTTTCTGTAAATCTTCCACAGACGGGAGCTGTTTGCTCAAATCCTCCGGCAGCTCGCTGGTGACTTTGTATTCGCTGACTCCAATGGGTTTTGACATATCTTTCAAAGCATATTCGGCAACTAAGGCGTTTTTGCTTTTGCACAGCAACAGACCGATAGAAGGATTGTCATTATCCTTTTTCAAAATACCGTCAACGGCTGAGAGATAAAAGTTAAGCTGTCCAGCATATTCCGGCTTAAATTCTCCGGTTTTCAGCTCAATCACAACATAGCAGCGAAGATTAAGGTTGTAGAACAGAAGATCAATGTAAAAATCATCGCCGCCGACATTGAGATGATATTGATTGCCGAGAAACGCAAATCCCGTTCCCAACTCTAAAAGCAGCTTCGTTACATCCTGAACAAGAGCCTGCTCTATATCCCGTTCTACCATATCTTCCTTGAAAGGGATAAAATCAAAAATGTATGGATCTTTCATTGTTTGTACGGCAAGCTCACTCTGCGGCGAAGCAAGTCGGCTTTCAAAGTTTGAAATTTTATCAGCAATAGCCTGCCGTTCATATAAGCCGCTTTCAATCTGATGAATCAAGACATTATGCGACCAGCCATTTTCTGCGGTCTTTCGTATATACCACTCTCTTTGCTTTTCTCCTTTAACCTTATCCAAAATTGCAACATTGTGCGACCACGGAATTTGTGCAGACACCGTCTGCACAAATTGCTCATCAGGATAAGTGCTTGCAAATTTTGACATATATTTAAGGTTGCGAACAGAATAGCCCTTTGCGTTCGGGAACGAGAGCTTAATATCAGCCGCCAGATTTTCAATAAATTTATTGCCCCAAGATTTATGCTCGTTTATGATTTTTCCGATATTGTAATACAGCATAATCAGCTCTTTATTTACACTTAAAGTAGCTTTGTACTGCGCCTGCTGAATTTCCTGTTTGATAGTTTGCACCAAATCAAGATACTCGTTATTATTCATCAACATCTTTATACCCTCCAGTTATCTATTTCAAAAATTGATTGCGGTATTCCTGATGACGGAAACGATAGCCCTGTGCAATTAGCGTATCCGTTTTCAATGCGACCAAGTTTATGTCCGAGTGCATTGCCCGTGCGATCTGCTGAATATCATACCCGTTTTCGATATATTCCAGTATTTCATCGTCAGGCAGGGAGATTTGAGAAGCAAAGATGTTTGCCTCGTATTCCATTCGGCTTTGCCGCATATCGAAAATATTAAATTCCTTGAAGCCGCCAGCCTTGACCGCTTCTTCTCTATGTAATGCGTCGTGTCCGATCTCGTGCAGCATTACGATACGCTCCATTACAGGGTGCAGATCGTCTTTTATAAAGATAAAGCGGTTACGCATTAAAACCTTGTATGCCCCTCGCTGCTTCTTGAACGATAACGGGATAACTTCTATCCCCAGTTCTCGTGCGATTTTATGTGGATCGTTTGTGCCAAGCTCATTTGTCAGCCGATTCGCCTTTCTAACAATCTCCAAAGTCTGAATATCCAAGAGCAAACACCCCCATTCTACTGTCGGTAAGTATATCTTATCAAATGCACTGTCCGAAAAAGAGGACATCAAGCGCTATTTTTTATATTTTTTGGGAGTGTACTTTTTATTCTTCTCTTTGGCGATCCAGTACGCTTCCTGAATGCCTTTCATCATCTCGTCCAAATCCTCATCTGCAAGTTCGCCGCCTGCAAAAAGTCCTGTAACTTCTGCCATAAGCTCCTTTGCCTGTCTTGCGCCATTGCGTCCATATTTAGATTCGGCGTTCAGCAAAAATTCTTCATCATCTGTAAGCAGATAGTTGACATCGACCTTCAGGACTTCCGCCATCTTATAATAAGTTTCCCTCTTTTTCGGGTAGCGAGTGCCAGCCTCATAATTCGATACTGTCCGCAGAGAAACGCCGATTGCTTTTGCAAACTCATCTTGCTTTAAGCCTGCTTTCGTGCGGGCTTCTTTTACCTTTTCACAGAATTTCATTTCATCTGACCTCCAAATTATTCGACCTGATTTGAAAATATCTTGCGTATCTGTATTGACAAGCGCAAGTAAATTTCGTATAATGTCAATACGCAAGTAAGTTGCGTATACATAATACCTTAACTTGCGTGTTTTGTCAAGGGAGTTCAAAAAATTAGCTTGAACTTTTATCTACCAACAAATGATACCCGTTTTAAGGATTGAGGCGAACAGATGGGACGGAAAGATACACTCGCTGCGAAAAGCATTCGCAAAATGTACGAGCAGCTTAATTTGAATCAATCGGATATATTCTCTAAAACAAAATTGCTTCTCAGTGTATACCGTGATGTGGTCTGGATCACACTGAGCGAATCTGCCCGTGTGAATGAGGAGCTGGTATATTACGGAGAGGAACTGGACAGCGCCCTTGTCTACTTGGAGCTGTTTGCGCCGGATACCGAGAAGCAGGAGTTTGAGAGCCGTATCAGTGCTTTATTTGAGAACAAGTGGATGGTTGACCTGATTGATACCGCTATGGCGAAAATATATGACTACCATAACAACGGCAGGCTGTACCACGAGATCATATCGAAAAGCTACCTAACGGCGTTTCGGTATACAGAGAGCGAGCTGCTCGATCTCTTGAATATGGAGCGCAGTACCTTTTACGACCGGAAACGGGAAGCGATTTTGCTCCTTGGCGTGTCCCTGTGGGGATATGCTATTCCGTGCTTCAAAGGAATCTTCAATATGAAGGGAGCTGATGAAAGCGACGATATTCCCGATTTTTTCAAATGAAGGCTTGTCCGACTAAAGTCCGACGAAATCCCTACTGAATGTCCGACCTTGCGTATGCTACACTGTGTATGCTGCCCGAAGAACGGCTTTCGTTTACGGAACGAGGCTGAAAACAAAATGGCAGAAAATTGGCGCAGTTTTGCCGATGATACGAAAAAGCAAATCTGTTACAATTAGTATGCCTAAAGCTTTGAGAATTTTTCTTGATTTTCAAATGCTGGTTGAATATCTTTTAGGCGGCAATACAGCAGCTTAGGCAAAACGAATTGAATATGTGTTTTGAAGAAGCAGTTATAGCTTTCAACCTTCGGGCTTGAATGTTATAGCTGCTTTTTTTGTGCAGCCCTTTTCGCTTTTGTCAGGCGGAAAGGGAGCTTTATGTCTATCGCAGTATGGCAGGCGTTTATATGTAGGTATCCGTGATCTCCGGAGTTTTTGATTTCGACCTTGTATATCAAAAATTCCAAATTTAAGGAGATTACGGAAATGAAAAAACTTACAGTAAACGAGCAGGAAGAATTATTTGCACAGGATTGTAAACTCATCAACCTTCGGTATGAGTATAGTGGTTTCACTGGAACGGAAAAATGGGCAATTATAACGGAGCTGTCCGAAGAAGCATTGTGGGATAAGTACCCTGATGTCATCAGCAGGTATACGCCTTTTATACTTCTGTCAATGGCACAGGGAGAAGTGATTAGTGAATCACATAGAAATAATGATAAATATGAAAAGCGCAGCAAAAGGACGATAGATGTATACGGTTACGAAGATGATATTTTTGAGCAGTTCCATCCGAAATCTATCGCCCCATTTATTGATCCGTTTGATAAAGCGGAGGAGGAACAGATCGAGGAAGAAAAAGAAAAGCTGCGGCAATTAGAACTTTCTAAGGTAAGACAAGCGTTAAGTATGCTGCAACCTGTTCAAAGGGAGCGCCTTCTTAAATCCGTTTTGCTTGGGATTAGTTCAAGGAAAATTGCAAAAGAGGAAGGCATAAATTATAGCTCCGTAGATAAGTCAATCGCTGCCGCAATAAAAAATTTCAAAAAATTTTATGAAAACCTCTGATTTTGGGTGTGCATTTCGCACCCCTTTGTCCAAATGAGTGAAGGGGTATTTCTATTCCGGATATGAAATGCGCTTTCAAAACTCAATGAACAGAGAGGTTATACATAAAATGAAGAAAACAGAAATCAGGCGTGGTGATATATTTTCCTACGATTTCGGCACAAGAATCGGCTCTATCCAATCAGGTGTAAGACCTGTGCTGGTAATTCAGGCAGACAATTTCAATGCGAATGCGCCTACTGTTATTGTTGCGTCCATTACGAGTGTAATAAAAAAGAGGTATTTGCCGTCCCACATTATTTTAGGCGAGGATTTTGGTCTGACGAAGCCTTCAATGGTGTTGCTTGAGCAAATACAGACTGTGAATAAAGATGATTTGACAGAGTATATTGGCTTTGTTGATGATGAGCGCCTTTGGAGACAGATTAACGCAGCCTTGAAAAAAACATTCGGTCTATGGCTTTACAACACTGACAGGATCGGCGACATTCGCTGCCTGTGTCCTAAATGCTTAAACGACTATTTTCGCAATCCGAACTATGTTGTCAGACGCCTTGATCCTTTCGCTAAAAGTAAAGGCACTTGTGATAAGTGCAATGATAGAGGTTGGGATTATATCGTTTATGACAAACGCACCTCTTTCAAAGGGAAAGGGGTATAGGGATGTCGCAAAACAGGGAAAGGAAACGGAAGTTTGACATTCCTATATGGTGTAAGGCAAATCTGTCGATTGAAGAAGCCGCAGCCTATTCCGGTATTGGAATGGCGAAACTTTATGAGATGACAGAAAGTGAGGATTGCCCATTTGTCTTATGGATAGGTAGCCGGAGAATGATTAAGCGAAAAGTTTTTGATGAGTATATAGAGCGGCAATACTCAATTTAATGAAAAAGTCAAGCCTGCGATGAGCCGATTCGCATAATTGGCTTATCGCAGGACATTGGCTATGCTGTAACTACCAAAAGCAAGGAGGTACAGCAATATGCTCAACAAAAAGAACGATCCGGATATGTCGAGAGTCCCGTTGTGGAAGAAAATGAATTTAACGGTGGAAGAAGCCGCCGAATACTCAGGAATAGGCGTATCTAAAATTAAAGAAATTTCAAATCAAAAAAACTGTCCCTTTGTCCTATGGAATGGAACAAAGCGGTTGATTAAAAGAAAACAATTCGAGGATTATCTCGAAACACAATATTCCGTCTGAGAGGAGGACAAGCTAATGGATAATAAACTGACTGAAACAGGCAGTTCCAACAGGCGTGTAGCTGCTGTTCCAATTTGGGTAAAACCTTATTTGACGATAGAAGAAGCGGCAGAGTATACGGGAATAGGCAGGGATAAGCTTTATGAAATGACGAGCCTTGCCGATTGTCCGTTTGTGCTGTGGGTAGGCAATCGGAGAATGATTAAGCGCAGGATTTTTGATGAATACATTGAGCAAATGTATTCAATATGATGGAGGTTGTATGGACGAAAAAATTTTAGCTTACAGAAGTGAACTCCAAAAGAGGTCGGAAAACACACCGTTTTGGACGAAAACGATTTTAACCGTTGAAGAAGCTGCCGCATACACCGGAATCGGAAGGGCAAAAATCCGCCAAATCATTTCACAAGGGAATTGTCCTTTCACGGTAAATAACGGCACACAAATCTGTGTGATCCGAGAAGCGTTCATTGATTATCTTGATAAGCAGTTTCGCATATAGGAGGAGAGAGAATTATGCCGAGAACAAAAAGAAAAGACAAGTCGAGAGCCGTGCTTCGGACAGGCGAATCGCAAAGGGCTGACGGAACTTATCAATTCCGGTGGACTGACAGTAATCATAAGAGGTTTTGCGTATATGCCAAGACGCTTGATGAATTGCGCTATAAGGAAGAACAGATTAAAAAGGATAAGAGCGATGGCATTAAAACCGAAGCCCGATATACGACGGTCAACGAGGTCTATGAGCTTTGGAAGGAGCTGAAGCGAGGGCTGAAGAACAACACCTTTGAGAATTATAAATATATGTATGAAACCTTTGTCCGTCATCAAATAGGCTCAAAGACAGTTTCATCGTTGAAAAAAACAGACATAAAGAGGTTTTATAATTACCTTACAGACGAGCGCCAGTTAAAACCTTCGACCATTGACAGTATCCATACGGTTTTACATCAGATTTTGGATATGGCTGTTGACGATGATTACATAAGGAATAATCCGTCAGATAATGTACTTAGAGAGCTGAAGCAAGCACATTGCTTTAAGACAGAAAAGCGCAGAGCTTTAACCCGTCCCGAACAGGAGTTGCTTTTAAGCTATTTGAAAAATACTCCTGCCGCACAATATTGGTATCCAATCTTTGCGGTTTTGTTAGGAACAGGACTTCGAGTTGGAGAACTTACCGGATTAAGATGGTGTGATGTCGATCTGGAGAACGATGTTATTGATGTAAATCATACTTTGGTTTACTATGACCACCGTACTGATGGTAGTAAAAAAGGCTGCTACTTTAATGTCAATACGCCGAAAACTCCGGCTGGAAAAAGAAAAGTGCCAATGCTCAGTTTTGTGAAAGAGGCAATTATAATGGAAAAGGAAAGGCAGGAGTTGCTTGATCTTCATTGTATCGCTACCATTGACGGATATACAGATTTTATCTTTATCAATCGCTTCGGAAATCCGCAACATCAGGGAACACTGAATAAAGCAATCCGCCGCATAATTCGTGACTGTAACGATGAGCAGTTTTTGAAGAACGAAAATCCCGAAGTGCTACTTCCGCATTTTAGCTGCCATTCATTAAGACATACATTTACAACGAGAATGTGCGAAGCGGGCGTGAATGTTAAGGTGATTCAAGACACGCTTGGTCATAAGGATATTTCAACAACGCTCAATATCTATACCGATGTGACGAAGGAGCTTAGGCAGTCTGAGTTTGAAGGTCTTGACTCATATTTCAAAAGCGAGTATAATAAAGTGTCTAACGAATAAGTGGCATTTCTTGAGCGAGGATAAAAGCTTCTACACCATTTACACCAATTTATACTCCAATCCCCCGAAAAACTACACGAATTTATAGGGATATGGCGATTCAGGAAGAAACCCCGTTTAGACCTGTTATGAGATATGAGGAGGTTTAGGAGAGATTGAAAAGATGGTTGCTTTCGTCCCCACAATGAAACCTTTGGACACTCCCAAGTCGGAGAAAAAGCCTGAGGAAGTCGGTATCATCGGCGGAGCTAAGGGTACGGTCGAGATCGAGATTAAGGACGAGCCGATCGATTTTTCCAATGTTCAGATCGAGCCGCTGTTCCAGAATCAGGTCGATTTTGACACCTTCTCCAAGAGCGATTTCCGTGCCGTGAAGGTTAAGGAATGCGAAGCCGTGAAGAAGTCCAAAAAGCTCTTAAAGTTCGTTTTGGACGACGGAACCGGCGTAGATAGGGTCATTTTGAGTGGAATTCACGAATATTATGAGCCGGAAGAACTGGTTGGTAAGACCTGCATTGCAATCACCAATCTGCCTCCAAGAGCGATGATGGGTATCGACTCCTGTGGTATGTTGATCTCTGCCGTGCATCACGAAAACGGTGAAGAAAAGTTGCATTTGCTGATGGTCGATCCTCACATTCCGGCAGGCGCAAAGCTCTATTGATTGACCCTCAATTGTCGGTGCTTACGCCACAACTTACGCCAATTTACTCCGAGCTTACGCCAAAAATGCGTTTGGAATTTTGCGATTGCAGACAAGTTCCGATAGCATACGATAATTTCATATGATTTAAGCCCGCTGATTTTGATCAGCGGGCTTTTTCTATTTCTGCCCCTATTACATCTTTGTGATGTGATAGGGGC